>ENA-UEPN01000112-UEPN01000112.1-human-gut-metagenome-genome-assembly--contig:-NODE-112-length-53439-cov-14.686387_pt1 | contig 53439 bp, 39 predicted proteins | sample MGYA00242897_ERZ507910 | MGnify/ENA primary metagenome ERZ507910 (study PRJEB26167, sample SAMN06115525) | human gut metagenome | host: Homo sapiens | place: China:Jiangxi | collected 2015-08-20...
ACAATTATTTCTTTCTTTCAGCTACATCAATACAACCACATACACAAAGCGCATCAACCATCTTAGCCAATTATGGAGACAGTATCGAAACTTTTCAAGAAGATAAATTACTGAAAGAATACATGAACTACAAAATAAACGACTGGATGGGAGCTACCATTCCTCCCAATATCGTACACCGGGACATTTGGGATTTAGTAGGCGGTTATAGTATAGAATACTCACCCGGAATGTACAGCGACCCAGATTTCACCGCAAAATTATATATGTGTGGAGTCAGATTCATGAAAGGGCTACAAGCCAGTCGCATCTATCATTTTGAAACAAAATCAACTACCCGCATACGCAAGAATTGTGGTCAAATGCAATTTCTATTAAAATGGGGCATGACTTCATCCACATTCCGCAAAGTTTTCACTTACAAAGGAAAAGATTTCAAATCCCAAAAGATAGGAACTTTCAAAACAGGAAATAGATTCAAAATAAGCCTAATACGCGGCCGCCTAAAAGCCATATTTTATTTATTAACCAAAGATTTCGGTCCCTTATGGAAATTTTGGAAAAAAACATTTGTCTAACATTTCCCTAAAAGAGCAAAATTATAAAATAGAATTGGAACTTTCTTGTGAAGAATAGGGCTTATCCAAATCCAAATAGTGGAAATTATGCTGTCTCTGCCCGCTTTGTTTCGGTATAACCATGTAGTCTCCATATTTTCGGGTCAGATAGGCGTCATAATCTTGTACTCCCCACACTGTTTCGCCCTCAAACGAAACGGGAGTCGGAGCTCCCAGCTCTGCCTTGGGCATAATACCGCGCATACCGTCGTCATAATCACAGACTAAAGAAGACTTGTCAAAGTCATAGGTGGTCATCACATTTCTGATACTCCTCTGTACGCCGGCAGTAGTAAAAAGTCTCCGGCACAGCAGCGGCAACCATGAGCCGGGACCTTTTCCATGTTTATAAGGGTCGCGGTAGATAAAATAGAGCACCCGCTTGTAAAATTCATACCGGGCAAAATGAATCCTCTGTTTCAGGTTGCTTTGCGGTACACCGTCCAATGGAAATACGTCCAAGTAGATACCTCCCAAGTATTTCAAATGCATACGCTCGATAAGAGTCGTATCCGCATCTTGTATCTTGGCAAAAGGTAATGGATAATTCGGATCATTTTCTGCGCAGACAGCCTCATAAGGCTTGGGAAGCCATTCCTTGGAATGAGACATCAACAAATCATAATCAGCCCTCGGCATACCGATATCCAAATCATCGTCCCAAGGGATAAATCCCTTATGACGGACTGCACCAAGCATAGTACCGGCCATTATATAATAGCGCAAACCATGTTCTTTACAAACTTTATCCACAGCAAGCAATATCTTCAAAATACGAAGCTGCAAAGGACGTATATCATAATCTGCCATAAAAATCAGCCCATTAATTAATAAAGTTGTGAAGGAATCAACCGCTGTGCTTGTTCAAAGTCATTCACCGTATCAAGCTCCACAGAAAAATATTCGGTAGTGTCAAGCGCATAGAAAGAGTGTCCTTGCGGTATGAGACTCTCAAAAGCACGTTCATAGAAGATATTATCCAAACCTTCTTTGGTAATCATAACCTCCAATTCCCGGAAAAGCGCTTCTGTATAAGCGGCAGACATCTTCTCGATGCCAATAGACTCGCCAATAGCTCGGGATATGGAGCACGTCTTACTGATTTCCAACACCTTGCCATCATTGTCCGCTATTACCTTGATTTCCTCTTCCCCCAATGTATGATGGTTCAGAGCCAACGCATCCGCTTGACCATATCCAAGCAACTTGGCTACAATCTGCGGGTCAAAAAGGATATCGCTGTCCAGCAACAGAATGTCCTCTTTATCTACATAAGGCCGTGTAAGCCATAAAGAGTAGATATTATTGGTAGAAGCATATTTCTCATTATAGATAAACGTAACCTCCAATGCCGGATAATGAGCTTCCAGAAAGTTCACAATCTGCTGCTGTCTATAACCGGTGACAATGACAAACTCCCGAAAGCCATTCTGCAGCAATGCATCAAAGGCTCTTTGCAGCAAACAACGCTCTCCAACTTTCAACAGACATTTTGGAGTGGTATCAGTCAACGGACGCAAACGCGAAGCTATCCCTGCAGCCAATATAACCGCTTTCATTGTAATGCAATTTTTTTAATGGTGTCAATGACAATACGGTTCTGTTCAGGACGCCCCAAGGTAATACGCAAATGGGTATTGATGTCTGGTTCATTCATGAACTTCACCTTATAATCCTCGTCGGCAAAAGCTTTCTGTAAGCGTTCTTTCAAGACAATCGGATATTTTATAAGGACAAAGTTCGCCACCGACTCATATACCTTGAAACCAGGCAACGTCCCTATCTCCGCTTCAAAGCAGGCGCGACTCTCATTCATCAGCCGTGCTATATTCCGGTAATGCGCATCCGATTTCAGTGCGGCAATAGCAATATCCTCAGAGATACGGTTATAACCCAGATATTTGTTGCTGTATTTGCCAAAGCTGGCCAACTCCTTACTCATAAACCCAAACCCCATGCGCAATCCGGGCAATCCGTAGAACTTGGAAAGCGTGCGTGAAATAATCAGGTTGGGATATTTATCAACCAGCATTTTAATATAGTCCGTATCAGTAGATACGAAAGAGGCATAGGCTTCGTCCACCAAAACGATGGTTGTTACGGGCAACTCAGCCAACAAAGCGTCCAATTCTGCGGGGGTCAGACCGTTACCGGTGGGATTATTGGGCGAAGCGATTAATAAGACCTTGGGATTCTCACGCTGTACCATCTCTTTCATGGCAGCGAAATCATATTTAAAGGTATTGCCATCCTCATACAATGGATACTGCAACGTATGCCCGTCCACTTCATCAGCAATGGATTTATAGTACCACCACGAGAATTTAGGAATGAGCATCGTCTTGTTCCCATCCTCTTGGGTCAGGAAATAGTGGACTGCTTGTTTCAATATATCTTCTCCACCATAACCCAACAGTACCTGCGGTTCATCAATTCCGTAAGATTCAGATAGATAAACAGACAGAATACTCTTCTTGCCTTCGTCGTAGATACGGGTATAGAAACAGAGTTTGTTTATATCAAAATTCTTTAGAGCCTCCACCACCTCTTGCGAAGGTGCGTAGTTAAACTCATTGCGGTCCAAATAATTCATATCTTAGGTTTCTTTTGTTAATACTTTCCGATAACACTCCATCGTCTCACGCGCCATCTGCTCCTCCGTGAAACGCTGTGCCCACTTCAGCCCCTCCTCAATCATGGTGGCACGCAAAGAAGGCTCTTGTGTACGGGCAATCGCTGCCGCCAATCCCTCCACATCATAGGGACGCACATACAATGAATGCTCCCCCCCCGCTTCTTCAAGACAAGAGCCGGTTGCTGCTACCACCGGAATGCCGGAATGCAAAGCCTCAAGAATAGGGATGCCAAAACCTTCGTAAACGGATGGGTATACAAAAGTCTCGGCCGACTGATAAATGGCAGGTAAATCGTCCGAAGGGATACCATGCAGAAAATGTACTCTGTCTTGCAATCCGGCTTTTGTCATAAACTCTTTCAGCTGATGGATATAGGCTGTGGGTCTCCCTACCAGAACAAAATGCAGTTCATCGGGCAGATACTCCAAAGCCTTCACAATGGCCAGCGCATTTTTACGCTCCTCAATGGTGCCCACCGACAAGATATAGCGTTCGGGCAACCGATAACTCCGCATCACCTCCTTGCGCTTATCCTTACCGACACGACAGGCATACAGAGAACTACACCCTTGGTAAATAACGGAAATTTTATCCGCAGGAATTCCATAATAATGTATGATGTCACGCTTGGTACACTCACTCACAGCAATGATGTGGTCTGCATGCTTGCATGCATAGCGGCATTTGTAGTTATAAATCAAGCGGTCGACCAACGAAAAACAATGTGAAAGTCTCAGGAAAATAAGGTCGTGAACAGTCACCACACTCTTTACTTCCCGTACCCGATGGATGGTCAGGGGAAGTTCGTTACTCAATCCGTGGAACAGCCGTATGTTGTCCCGTTTCAAAGTCCTGCGTATACCTCCCACGCGCCACAACGAAGTCATTCCTCTCCAGAGCCAATAAGATGGATAATGTACCGATACCGTTCCCCGGCTTTCGGCCACCATCGACGAGAGTTGCTGATTTTCACGGTGTACCGGAGCATACAACCAATACTCGTTTTCCGGAGCAAAGGCTGACAATGACTGCACCACATACCGGCTGTAATTGCCCAATCCCGTAAAATTCTGCACAGCCCGTTTTCCGTCGTATCCTATTCTCATCTCTAAAAAGTTTCAGCTGCAAATGTACAAGATAATCCTCATATAGCAGTCTATTTCGCTTTCCTTTTTTGACAAAAACACAAATTCACCTATAAAACATAAGATAGAGATGAGCAATCACTTGCTGTCTGTTACAAAAACCAAGTACGGAATCGGGCACATCCCCATTGTTCAATCCGTACTGGCCCATTGTTTTATCCTTCAAACACCTTATCTCCTTCCCGAAAACTACTTTATTCATCATCGGCCCACTGTTATGAACCAATTCAACCACACTAGTGAGCTGTTTAGTTCACTCAAGTGAACATCACGGCTCACTAACGTGGGCTGCTGAAGAATCCAAAAGTAAAACGAAAGAATGAAAAGGATGCAACAGAAGAAAGAAGGATGCGGAACGGAAGAAAACACGGGTGAGAGCAAAATTTACCCTCACCCTTTTCGATTGCTCTCACCCACCCCTGCAATGCCGTTGAATAGGGAAGTTGAAGAAAAGAGTGAGAGCGGTGAGGGCAGAAATGCAAACTTAAAAACGGAAAGAGTCAAATTATTTTCCGGGCATTACTTAGCCACTTTGACGGATTAGTCGTATCTTCGCACGATGGAAAATCGTCGAAAAGAACAGCAGCATTATGAGAGTCATTGTTGACAACAAAATACCTTTCATTAAAGAAGCCATCGAAAAAATAGCCGACAGCGTGATTTATACTCCCGGCAGAGACTTCACTCCGGAGTTGGTAAAAGATGCCGATGCACTGATTATACGTACCCGCACCCGCTGCAACAAGGAATTGCTGGAAGGCAGTAAAGTCCGCTTCATTGCTACCGCCACCATAGGCTTCGACCATATAGATACGGAATATTGCCGTGAAGCAGGCATCGCTTGGACCAATGCCCCCGGATGCAATTCAGCATCCGTAGCCCAATACGTGCAATCAGCCTTACTATTATTGCAACAACTCAAAGGAGTACAACTGTCCGAATTGACATTAGGCATCATCGGCGTAGGCAATGTGGGTAGCAAAATAGCCCAAGTAGGGCAAGAACTAGGCATGCGTGTCCTGAAGAATGACCTGCCCCGGCAAGACAAGGAAGGAGAGAGAGATTTCAGTTCCTTGCAAGCACTCGCAGCAGAATGTGATATCCTCACCTTCCACGTACCTTTATATAAGGAAGGGCCATACAAAACATTCCATTTGGCAGACCATACTTTCTTCCGGTCATTAAAACGCTGTCCCGTCATTATCAATACCTCACGTGGAGAGGTGATTGAAACCAATGCGCTCCTGAATGCCTTAGAAGACGGACTGATTTCCGATGCCATCATTGATGTATGGGAGAACGAGCCTGATATCAATCTTACCTTATTAAATAGAGTGTTCCTTGGAACTCCCCATATAGCCGGTTATTCAGCCGACGGAAAAGCCAATGCCACCCGTATGGCACTCACAGCATTGTGCAACCATTTCCACCTTCAGGCCACTTTCCAAATCCGTGTTCCTCAACTTCCTGAGGAAGAGCTACCGAGTCCCAATCTCACAGAAAAAGAACGGGCATTGGCTTTATATAATCCACACACGGATAGTTTGAAACTCAAGTCCCATCCCACCATGTTCGAAGAATTGAGAGGTAATTACCCGTTAAGAAGAGAATTCATAGAATAAGTCTCGTAAAAGGGAGCAAATACTGCACACTACATATACTTTTGTGCAAAAAAGAGCAATTTATTTACTTAATTGCTTGCATAAGTGGGAAAAAAAAAGTTCCTTTGCACTTGGATTTACAGAATTACATTAATAATAATCAAAAAATTACAATTATGTCTGAAATTGAATCAAAAGTAAAAGCTATCATCGTTGATAAGTTGGGTGTTGACGAAGCAGAAGTAGTAGCCACAGCAAGTTTCACAAACGATTTAGGTGCTGATTCATTGGATACAGTAGAATTGATCATGGAATTTGAAAAGGAATTCGGTATCAATATTCCCGATGATCAAGCTGAGAAGATCACGACTGTAGGTGACGCTATTAGCTATATCGAAGCTAACGCAAAATAATATTTTCTCTAAACGAAGATAATGGAATTAAAAAGAGTTGTGGTAACAGGTATGGGTGCCGTTACTCCATTGGGAAATACGACCGAGGAAACTTGGAGGAATTTGATTGAGGGAGTAAGTGGTGCCGGACCTATTACACATTTCGATGCTTCCTTGTTCAAGACTCAATTTGCTTGCGAAGTAAAAGATTTCAATGTAGGCGACTACATTGACCGCAAAGAAGCACGCAGAATGGACTTGTACACCCAATATGCCTTGGCTGCAGCCAAAATGGCCGTAGACGATTCTGGCATGGATTTGGAAGCTGTGAACAAAGACCGTATAGGTGTTGTCTTCGGGGTGGGAATCGGTGGAATCCACACTTTTGAAGAAGAAGCCGGAGCGTATGCACTTACAGGAAAAGAATTGGGTCCCAAATACAACCCATTCTTCATCCCGAAAATGATTGCAGACATTGCAAGCGGTCATATTTCTATTATGTATGGTTTCCATGGCCCGAACTACACGACCACTTCGGCATGCGCATCTTCTACCAACGCTTTGGCTGACGCATTCAACCTTATCCGTTTGGGCAAGGCAGATATGATTCTCAGCGGTGGTGCGGAAGCGGCTATATGGCCAGCCGGCGTAGGTGGTTTTAATGCCATGAAAGCTCTTTCTACCCGGAATGATGACCCACAACACGCATCCCGCCCATTCAGCGCAAGTCGCGACGGTTTCGTTATGGGTGAAGGTGCCGGATGTCTGATTTTGGAAGAATTGGAACATGCCAAAGCACGTGGAGCTAAAATTTACGCTGAAATGGCCGGTGCAGGCATGTCAGCTGATGCCCACCACATCACGGCCTCCCACCCGGAAGGGTTAGGTGCCAAACTGGTTATGGAAAGAGCTCTCGAAGACGCTGAAATGAAACCGGAAGATATTGATTATATCAATGTACACGGTACTTCAACTCATGTCGGAGACATTTCGGAAGCCAAAGCCATCAAAGATGTTTTCGGTCCACACGCTTACGAATTGAATATTAGTTCTACTAAGTCTATGACAGGACATCTGCTCGGTGCCGCCGGTGCTGTGGAAGCAATGGCCAGTGTGATGGCAGTAAAAGAAGATATCATACCCCCCACTACCAACCATGAGGAAGATGACAAAGATGAAGAAATCGACTATGATCTGAACTTCACCTTTAATATTGCTCAGAAGCGTACCGTGCGTGCCGCTCTAAGCAACACTTTCGGTTTTGGTGGGCACAATGCATGTGTAATCTTTAAGAAATACGCTGAATAAGTCGTGTATCCCAAAGATATCATAGAAAGAATAAGGCTCCCTTTCAGAAAAGACAAGGAGCTTTATTCTTCTTTTTATAAGATATTAGGCTTCTATCCGCACCATATCCAATATTACGAACAGGCATTGCATCATAAGTCCTCATCTATAAAAAAGCAAGGAAGTTGGATTAATAACGAACGGTTGGAATTTTTGGGCGACGCCATTTTGGATGCCGTCGTAGGAGATATTGTCTTCCGCCACTTCAAAGGCAAACATGAAGGTTTCCTCACCAACACCCGCAGCAAAATCGTACAACGTGAAACAGTGAACAGATTGGCCGTAGAAATCGGTTTGGATAAACTTATCATTTCATCCACACATTCCTCCACCCACAACAGCTATATGTGTGGCAATGCTTTTGAAGCCATGGTCGGTGCGATTTATCTGGACCGGGGCTATTCCTATTGCATGCGTTTTATCGGCAAACGCATCATGACCCAGTTAATCAATATCGACAAACTGGCCTATAAAGAAGTCAATTTCAAAAGCAAATTAATTGAATGGGGACAAAAGAGGCGAGTTGAAATTACCTTCGACCTGATAGATCAGGCACAGGAGGGAAACAGTACGCCCGTTTTTACCACCCAAATCACAATCGAAGGAGTGACATGTTGCAAAGGAAGAGGCTATTCTAAAAAAGAGAGCCAACAACTGGCTGCAAAAGACACTCTGGCACTATTGAGGAAATCCCCAAACTGGTTGACAAAATCCTTTCCAACAAAAAACAAAAAGAGGCTTTGTCTGAAATGACCATACAAGACAACGAACAGCAAACCATAACGGTAATTGCTCCACCGAAGCTTCAGGTCTCTGTCACAGAATCCCCCGATTTCAGAATGGTTAGCCGAAGATAATGCAAGCCGAACTATAAGTACATAGATAGCGACACATAGTCCATTAAAATCTGTATAAAGTTCGTTATTCTGATAACTTTAAGTTATTTTTGCAAGAGAATAAAATGATTCCTGCGGAAATACGACATGAATAAGACGAAGTTAGTCAGCTGCTTTCTTTCAGGCAGACGAAAAAGCATATCCAAATATGAAAACCAAACGGAAGAACTGCAATTAAACGTTCTTCATAAACTCATCTGTCAAGCTATTCATACGGAATGGGGACAAACACATGGATTTGCACAAGTCAAAGACTATGATTCCTTTACGAAAACCTCTCCGGTAAACACTTACGAGGAACTCAAAAGTTACATCGACCGTATGCGGCACGGGGAAAAAGACGTATTATGGAGCGGACAGGTCCGGTGGTATGCCAAATCATCCGGCACAACCAATGACAAAAGCAAATTCATTCCCGTCAGCAAAGAATGCCTGCAAGACACGCATTACCGTGGCGGGACGGATGCCGTAGCCTTATATCTGGGGCAGAATCCCCGGAGCAGGATGTTCGACGGCAAAGCATTGATACTCGGAGGAAGCCATTCGCCCAATTACAACCTCCCCCATAGCCTGGTAGGAGATTTGAGTGCCATATTAATCGAAAACGCCAGTCCGTTCGTCAACTATTTCCGCATTCCCTCCAAAAAAGTCGCATTATTGGGCGATTTTGAAGAGAAACGCGAAAGGATAGCCCAAGCTGCCATCAGAGAAAACGTGACGAACCTGAGCGGAGTTCCGTCGTGGATGTTGTCCGTATTGACTCGTGTCATGGACATTTCCGGCAAAACCCACCTGGAAGACGTATGGCCGGGCATCGAGGTCTTCTTCCACGGAGGCGTAGCCTTTACCCCCTACCGCGAACAATACCGGCAACTCGTCACTGCATCCGACATGCATTACATGGAAACGTACAATGCCAGCGAAGGGTTCTTCGGGCTACAAAACGATTTGCAAGACCGGTCCATGCTCCTGATGATAGACTACGGAGTGTTCTATGAATTCATCCCGATGGACGAAATAGATAAAGAAAATCCCCAAATCGTGCCACTTTGGGGAGTGGAAACCGGCAAGAACTACGCCATGGTCATCAGCACCTCGACCGGTTTGTGGAGGTACATGATTGGCGATACCGTAAAATTCACGCAAAAGAACCCTTATAAGTTCATTATTACCGGACGTACGAAATTCTTTATCAACGCTTTCGGAGAAGAGTTAATCGTAGACAATGCCGAAAATGGATTGAAAGCGGCATGTGAAGCCACCGGTGCGCAAATACGGGAATATACGGCAGCCCCCGTCTACATGGATGCCCACGGCAAATGCCGCCACCAGTGGCTGATAGAATTTGCGAAAGAACCGGAATCGCTCATAGATTTCGCACACATCCTGGATTTGAAACTGCAAGAAATCAACTCCGACTATGAGGCCAAACGTTACAAGGACATCACCCTGCAGCATCTGGAAATTATCCCGGCGCGTAAGAACCTCTTCGACGACTGGCTGAAATCCAAAGGCAAGTTGGGAGGGCAGCATAAGATTCCGCGCCTGAGCAACACGCGCACATACATCGACGAAATGTTATCCATGAATGCCCCCGCAAAACCGGAAAATCTTTAAAAACCAAAAAGAAGCATAATATGCAAAAAAGACTCACACCATACCCCCTCATCGCCCTCCTCTGCATCCTCGTCTTAGCAGCTTGCGCCAGCATCGGAAGCCCGGACGGAGGTCCGCTCGACTATGACCCTCCCAAAGTGGTCAAATGCCAACCGGCCAACATGTCGGTAAACAACCGGGAAAAGAAACTGACACTCACGTTCGACGAGTTTATCGTGCTTGAGAATGCTTCGGAAAAGGTCGTGGTATCCCCACCGCAGAAGGAAATGCCGGAAATCAGGACTTCGGGGAAGAAGATACACATCACCCTGAACGACAGCCTGAAAAAGAACACGACCTATACGGTAGACTTCTCAGATGCCATCGTGGACAACAATGAGGGGAACCCCATGGGTAACTTTACATACGCTTTCTCCACCGGCTCAGAAATTGATACGATGGAAGTCTCCGGAACATTGTTGGAAGCCGAAAACCTCGAGCCTATCAAAGGAATGCTAGTGGGACTGTATGCCGATTTAGCCGATAGTGCCTTTACGACACAATCCTTCACTCGCGTCTCCCGCACCAACAGCCGCGGGCAATTCACCATCAAAGGCGTCGCACCGGGAAAATATCGTATCTACGGCCTGCAGGATATGGACGGAGATTTCCGTTTCAGCCAAAAAGCCGAAAAGATTGCTTTCGACTCCGTCATCATCGAACCTACATGTGCTCCCGATACGCGTCAGGACACGGTTTGGATAGACAGCACGCACATCGACACCGTCAAGACCATACCTTACACCCACTTCTATCCGGACAATGTCATTCTCCGGGGATTCACGGAAGACTATCAGGATTTGCATCTTCTAAAGACCGAACGTCCTATCCCGGAAATGTTCACCCTCTATTTCACAGGCCCGTCAGATACCATTCCGACTTTGAAAGGACTGAATTTCGAGGGAGTGGAAAATATGGTATTGGAACGTTCCCTGCACAATGACACGCTGACTTATTGGATTACCGATACCACGGTGGCCTATAAAGACACGCTCACTTTCAGCCTGACTTACTTAGATACCGACACATTGGGACAGTTGGCCTACCGTACGGATACGCTCGACCTGATTCCCAAGATTACCCATGCACGCCAAGCAAAAGAACGGCAAAAGAAAATCGAAGAGTGGGAAGACCAACAAAAAAAGGCCAAACGCCGACAAAAGGAAAAGTATGTCGCCAAGCCCAACCCTTTCCTACGCGAAGACCTCACTTATAAAATGCAGCCGAGCGGCGGTATCGCTCCTACCCAAAACATCAAGTTCACATTTGCCGAACCTGTTGCCGGGATAGACACCACCGCACTGCGTTTCTACAAACAAAAAGACAGCTTATGGCTTGAAGAGCCTTACCTATTCCTTCCGGTGGAGGGAGACATGCGCAGCTACATGCTGTACGCGGAATGGCATCCCGGAGACAAATACAAGTTCGAAGCGGACAGCAATGCCGTAAAAAGCATCTTGGGTAAAGTGAGCACGGCCATAAAAAAAGAAATCCCCGTAACTCCGGAAGAAGAATTCAGTTCGCTGTTCATCCGCCTCATCCTGCCGGACACGGCTGCCTACGTACAACTCATGGACAACAGCGACAAGGTGGTACGGAGCGCCAAAGCCGTAAACAACCGCGCAGACTTCTTCTATCTGAAACCGGGCGAATACTACCTGCGCCTTTTCATAGACCGGAACAACGACGGGAAATGGACCACCGGCGACTATGCCGCCAACCGCCAACCGGAGGAAGTCTTCTACTTCCCTAAGTCTTTGACCCTCAGGGCACGTTGGGAGGTGGAACAAGACTGGGACGTGAGAGGCATTCCGTTGAACAAACAAAAGCCGGAAGCCATCACCAAACAAAAGCCGGATGCGGAAAAGAAAATCAAACAACGCAATGCGGAAAGAGAACGAAACAGATAAAAACAAGAAACCATGAAGAAAATAATAATGCTGATATGCCTGCTCCATGTATGGGCGGCATCTTTCACCCCCTCCCAGGCCCAATGCCCGGGAGAAAACGTGGCCTTTACAGACGGAGAAGACCTGTCCTATAAGCTCTACTTCAATTGGAAGTTCATCTGGGTGACGGTGGGCAGTGCCAACATGAACATCAAACACACGACCCACCAAGGACAAGACATGCACCGCTGCCATCTCATCACACGCGGGAACAAAATGGCAGACCGGCTTTTCGTGCTCCGCGACACGCTCGTCAGCATTGTCGACGACCAACTCGTACCTTATTACTACCGTAAAGGAGCCTTGGAAGGCGACCGCTACACGGTGGACGAAGCCTGGTACAGCTACCCCGACGGGCAAAGCCACGTGAAACTCCGCTTCAAAAGCCACAAGGATGAAATCACACGGAAAGAAGAGGAGTATAAGGAATGCGTGCATGACATGCTGAGCATGATGCTCTATGCCCGTTCTTTCGATGCTTCCGACTACAAAGTAGGCCAGAAAATCAAATTTCCGATGGTGGACAATGGAAAGATAGAAGGACAAACGTTGATTTACCGGGGCAAGAAAACATTCAAGATGGAAGAAAGCAAGACCAAATACCGCTGTCTCGTATTCTCATTCGTGGAATACGAGGACGGAAAAGAAGAGGAGGTCGTCACATTCTACATCACCGACGACAAGAACCACTTGCCTGTCCGTCTGGACATGTACCTGCGTTTCGGAAGTGCCAAAGCTTTCCTGACGGAAGCCAAAGGGGTACGCAACCCGCAAACGTCCATCATCAAGTAAACAACCCAAAAAACGTTTTGCCTTGTTGGCTCTTTAAAGGGAAATTAGAAAAGCCGATAAGATTCTATAGAATTTTATCGGTTTTTTTAATTCATATATCCTCAACGGAAAACCTTCATGCGCTTGTCCACGTCCCCAAAATCCTTATCTCCAGGTTCGCCGGTCGGGACCCCGAAAGGCATTTCAGCTATCAGCATCCAATCTTCAGGCAACTCCCATGTACGACGGACTTCCTCGTCTATCAAAGGATTATAATGCTGAAGGGAAGCACCCAATCCCCGCTCTTCCAACATCGCCCAAATGGCAAACTGGTGCATTGCAGAAGTATGCTGGGCCCACGTCGGAAAATTATCCTTGTAAGAAGGAAAAGCATCCTGCAACCCTCTTACCACAGACATGTCTTCAAAATATAACACCGTACCATGGCCACTGGCAAAACAACCGTCAATCTTAGCCTCCGTCTTGGCAAAAGCCTCGGCCGGAATACGCGCTTTCAAGGTATCTTTCACGATTTCCCAAAGTTTTTGGTGCTCGTCGCCCAACAACAACACGATTCTCGTCGATTGTGAGTTGAATGCCGACGGAACGTGTTTCACTGCCTGACGGACCACACGTATGAGCTCTTCGTCCGACACGGGCGAACTGCTTCCTATGGAGTAATAACTACGGCGATGCTCCAACGCCTCTTCAAATGTTCTTTTCATTCTTCTTCTATTTTTTGAATATAACCCGATTTCTTCCCTGCCACATTCGACACCGCCGAACGTACCCGGCTCAACGACTCGGGGGTCATCAGCAGGTAAGACGCCATGTCGTTGACCGAGGCCCTGCCTGCCACCGTGGGGAATTCCCGCAAAAAGCGTTCGTAGCGTTCGCGGGCCGACTCGAAACGCCATGAATCGGCTTTCACCTGGTGCAGGATCAGATTGTTTTCCAAGAAATGGCGCAACCATTCGGCAATGCCTTTATATGACAAGGAAAGCTCCACCAGTCCTGTATAAGGTATGAGGCACAATTCGCTGTTCTCCAATGCTTCCATCATCAGGTGCGACGGCTTGTTCTTGAAAATGCTTTCGATGCAATAAGCGATGTTGCCCTCGCACGTAAAATGCTCCGTGATTTCACGCCCGTTCTTGAAATAGAACTGGCGCAACAATCCCTTGCACACATACACCATATAATGGCATACCTGCCCGTCTTCCACCACCATCTGCTTCTTCCGGACCTTCCGTTCGACCAGAATATCCGACAACGCCCGGCGTTCCCCGTCGGACAATGTGGCAAAAGACGGTATCTTGTCTGCGGTCAAACCCTTTTCCATATCCAACTCTGCATCTTTATAATCCGTCTGACGAAGATACGTTTTTTTCATCCAAGTACAAAACGCCCGAAGCCTATAAATCTGATATAAATCAGAAAAACCGCTTTTCCCGCCACGGCACAAGATTTTTTTAACCTCCGCACGAACCGCCGACGGGAAAACTCACTTATATTTGCACCTATCAACAATACCGTAAAACAAAAAACACATCTATTGTTATGTATTTGATAGGATATGACATAGGCAGTTCTTCGGTCAAGGCTTGTGTGGTGGACGCACAAACCGGAAAGACGTTGGGCACAGCCTTTTACCCCAAGCAAGAAGCTCCCATCTTGAGCCTGAAGGCCGGATGGGCGGAACAAGAACCCGAATCATGGTGGAACTACCTGAAAAGCGCCACGGCCGAAGCCATGGCCGCTGCCGCCGGAAAGGCCGGCCGACCGGTCGCTGTCCTGAAAGAAGGACTGGCCGCCATCGGCATCAGTTACCAGATGCACGGCCTGGTATGCGTGGACCGTGGACAGGAAGCCCTGCGCCCGGCCATCATCTGGTGCGACTCCCGGGCTGTCCCCTACGGGCAAAAAGCCATGGAAACGTTAGGCACGGACTTCTGCCTCGGGCACCTGCTGAACTCGCCGGGCAACTTCACTGCCAGCAAACTGGCATGGGTGAAGGAACACGAACCGGAAATATATGAGAAGATAGACAAAATCATGCTGCCCGGCGACTACATCGCCATGCGGCTGACGGGTACGGCCTGCACCACGGTATCCGGACTCTCGGAAGGCATGTTCTGGGACTTCAAGAACAACTGCGTCTGCAAGGAGCTGATGGAATACTACGGCTTCGGCATGGACCTGATTCCCGAAATACGCCCCACCTTCAGCGAGCAGGGACGGGTGACGGAGGCCGTGGCCGGAGAATTAGGCATCAAGGCCGGCATACCCGTGACCTACCGTGCGGGCGACCAACCGAACAACGCCCTTTCGCTCAACGTGTTCAATCCCGGTGAAATTGCCTCTACGGCAGGCACCTCGGGCGTGGTATACGGTGTGAACGGGACGGTGAATTACGACCCGCTCTCGCGTGTCAACACTTTCGCCCACGTCAACCACGCCGCAGGGACTTACAACCGCACGGCATTCCCCGCCACGGAACAGACGCGCCTCGGCGTATTGCTCTGCATCAACGGCACCGGCATCCTGAATTCATGGGTGCGCCGCAACATCGTGCCCGAAGGATGCAGCTACGAGGAGATGAACCGCATGGCCGAGAGCGTGCCCGTGGGCAGCGAAGGACTCAGCATCATTCCTTTCGGCAACGGAGCCGAGCGTGTCATGCAAAACAAGGAAACAGGCTGCGCCATACATGGCATCAATTTCAACATCCATAACCGCAACCACATCGTGCGCGCCGCACAGGAAGGCATTGTCTTCTCTTTCCGCTACGGCATCGACGTGATGAAAGGCATGGGCATGGAGGTGGACAAGATACACGCCGGACAGGCCAACATGTTCCTCAGCCCCCTCTTCCGCGACACGTTGGCCGGAGTGACGGGGGCCGTCATCGAGCTGTATGAGACCGACGGTTCCGTAGGCGCGGCCAAGGGAGCGGGCATCGGAGCCGGCATCTACAAAGACAACCGCGAAGCGTTCGCCTCGCTCGAGCGGCTGAAAGTCATCGAACCGGACACCGCCCTCGGGCCGGTCTACGAAGAGGCTTACCAACGTTGGTTAGGCGTGCTACGCAGCATGTAACAAATACATCAAACTCAAAATTAATTTCATAAACCTTTTTTTAAAACCAAAAAATTATGGCACAGAAAGAGTATTTTCCGGGCATCGGAAAAATTAAGTTCGAAGGAAAAGAGAGCAAGAACCCATTGGCTTACCGCTACTATGATGCCGAAAAGGTCATCATGGGCAAGAAGATGAAAGACTGGTTGAAGTTTGCCATGGCTTGGTGGCACACCCTTTGCGCAGAAGGCGGCGACCAGTTCGGCGGCGGCACGAAGACGTTCCCCTGGAACGAGGGCACGGATGCCTTGGCCATCGCCAAGCAAAAGGCCGATGCCGGTTTTGAAATCATGGAGAAACTGGGTATCGAATATTTCTGCTTCCACGACGTGGACCTCATCTCCGAAGGCAATTCCATCGAGGAATATGAAGCCAACATGAAGGCCATCGTGGCTTATATCAAGGAAAAAATGCAGGCTACGGGTATCAAGAACCTTTGGGGCACGGCCAACGTATTCGGACACGAACGCTATATGAACGGTGCGGCCACCAACCCGGATTTCAACGTGGTGGCACGCGCAGCCGTGCAAATCAAGAACGCCATCGATGCCACCATCGAACTGGGCGGCACGAACTACGTGTTTTGGGGCGGGCGCGAAGGCTACATGAGCCTGCTGAACACCGACATGAAGCGTGAAAAGGAACATCTGGCACAGATGCTGAAGGCAGCCCGCGACTATGCCCGCGCCAAAGGCTTCAAAGGCACGTTCCTCATCGAGCCGAAACCGATGGAACCGACCAAGCACCAGTACGACGTGGACACGGAAACCGTCATCGGCTTCCTCCGTGCACACGGCTTGGAGAAGGACTTCAAGGTGAACATCGAGGTGAACCATGCCACACTGGCCGGACACACGTTCGAACACGAACTGGCTTGCGCCGTAGACGCAGGCATGCTGGGCTCCATCGATGCCAACCGTGGCGACTACCAGAACGGATGGGATACAGACCAGTTCCCCATCGACAACTACGAACTCATCCAAGCCATGATGCAAATCATCCGGGGCGGCGGCTTCGGCAACGGCGGTACGAACTTCGATGCCAAGACCCGTCGTAACTCTACCGACTTGGAAGACATCTTCATCGCCCACATCGCCGGTATGGATGCCATGGCACGTGCCTTGGAGAACGCCGCCGAACTGTTGGAGAAATCACCTATCAAGAAGATGGTAGCCGACCGTTATGCCAGCTTCGATGCCGGCAAGGGCAAGGAGTTCGAAGAAGGCAAGCTTTCGCTCGAAGACGTAGTGGCATACGCCAAGACTCAAGGCGAACCGGCCCAGACCAGTGGTAAGCAGGAACTCTACGAAGCCATCGTGAATATGTATTGCTAACCCCCGTCCGGGATTTTCCCGCAAACGGACGTTCCACGCGGATGGTTGCCCTGCACCATAGGGCAGTCATCCGCGCTTTTTTGCCATTCCACCTTATTATTATCTTTCGTTATTTTTTCCAACCCAATCACGTAGAAAACACAAAAAACACCTATCTTTGTCACGATACTAACCATATTCAAACAAGAAAGCTATGGAGATGAAACCACGCACTCCGGAATTCGACAAGCTGGCTTTCACAGTATTGGCCATCGAAGTCTCCGCAGAAAAATTAGGTATCACCGCTACGGAAATGCGGCGGAGATTGGAGCGCACCGGATTGATGAAGGACCTCATCCGGGATTGCTACGACACTTTGCATACCGAAAGCCGGAAGGCCGTGGCCAAAGATGTCGTAGAGGCATTGTTAAATCGTGAAAAGGACCGGAGGGAATAATTATGGATAGGACACTTTATCACGGTTCTTCCGTTATCGTAGAACAACCTTTGGCAAGCATAGGCCGTCGGGATTTGGATTTTGGTCCGGGATTTTACCTGACCCCTTTACGCTTCCATGCCCAACGGTATGCACGATGCATTCAAGCCATCAAGAACGGTTCCCACGCCATAGTCAACCAATATGTTTTCCATGAACCGCCAGAATGCAAAAAGAAGATCTTTACCGCTTATGACCATGAATGGTTGGATTTCATTGTAGCAAGCCGGAAAGGAGAAATGCCATGGAAAGGATTCGACATCATAGAAGGAGGCATAGTCGACGACCGCGTTATCAATGCCATCGAAATGTACGTCAACGGTTATGATGACCTGCCACACACACTATCCAGGTTGGCATACAAGGAACCAAACGACCAAATTTGTATTCTTTCACAAGACATTTTAAATGCCAACTTGCAGTACATCACTAACGAGAAACTAATTTGAACCGGACATGCTGGACTTCTTACTTTGGAACAAAATAGCAAGGGTCATCGACCAACTTGCTGAAACATTGGACGTAGATTATGACCGTGCTTTAGAATTGTTTTACGAATCTGACGTATGTCGTATGTTGCACGATGAGCATTACGGTTTGCATCTGATGAGCGACACTTACATTGTCAACGACTTAACAACCGAGCTACGTGAAAAACAAACCTAAGCATTCATTTTGATTATACATTCCCGTAACACCGTGCAAAATGATAGTTTTCAGATGTTTTATCCTTACGGCAAAGACAGATGGAATGGACTATTTAGAACGGTATTCCTTAAAAAGGGATTGACGGAACTGCCACATGGAAACATTTCTACCCCATTTTTCCGATTTTTCTCAGCCGAATAATTTTCCGTTCGGCTGAAAGAGAAATTTCAATCTGCGGCAAACGATTTTTCAGTCCCTGTTTTTTGCCCTGAAAACACCTTGGGAGTGTCTGTCCGGCCTACCGTGACCGGCTTTTTCCTCCCCGTTGCCCCGTCCCCGAAACGTTAAAACCGGAATCAAAAAGTAAGCATTTTCCCCGCTCCACTAACTTGGGAACCCGTTTTGTAAACCGTATACCGCATACCGCCCCGTGCCTTGTAAGCCATTATGCCCGAAACCGTCCCGAATGTCAATACCCCGCCCCCGAAATACTCGTGTTTTCCGCGTTCCCCTTCACCTTGCCCACAAATACGCGAATCTCGCACCTGCCTCTTTAACATTCTGTCAATTTGTAAATCCCGGCTTATCGTCTGCCCTCTAACAACGGCCTTCAATGCCCGAAAGAATACATTGCTCTTTGATGTCTTGGAACAATAACGAAAAAGTATCTTTAAGAAGATATATAAAAATTACATAGCCCCTGAGTTTTCAGAAATTAATGCTATCTTTGCCAATAATGCAAAAGGCTATAATTATGAATACATTGCAAATAGATAGTGTTTTGTTGGATGAAGCCTTAAAAATGGCAAAACAAAAGAATATAGATTTAACCCAAATGGTAGAATCCTTCATAAGGAATTTCGTGGAAAAGTCCGCTAAGCCTCAAGAAAGGCTGAAAATAACTCCATACGTCAGTCGTTTGGGAATTGACTTGGATTTACCTGCCGATTTTGATGAACGGGAAGCTTACCGTAAATATTTGGAGGAGAAATACGGATGAAACAGAAAGTATTTGCCGACACCAATGTGATGGTGGATCTTTTAGCCCATCGTGTTCCATTTTACGAAGCCGCCATGCGCTTGTTTTCTCTTGCTGACAGAGGCGAGTGTACAATTGTAGTGTCAGCCCTCTCCTTCTCAACTACGGCTTATCTTCTTGAAAGAAAACTGAACTATGAAGACTTATCACTTGTTTTACGGCAGTTTGCTTCCATTGTAGAGATTGCTTCCGTAGACGAACGCACAGTGAGAAAAAGCCTATCTGCCACATCTGGTTTTCGGGATATAGAAGATGCCATGCAGCATTATGCTGCTTTGCAAACCGGCTGTGATGCGATTGTTACCCGCAACGTAAAAGATTTCACGCAAGCGGATATTCCTGTATATACGCCTGACGAGTTTCTGGCCAAAGAAGTATAATTTCAATTCTCTTTTTTTATAAAGACATCTTATGTTTCCCTCGTTATATCTCCTATTTGGTACAACGAGGGGAACGATTCGTTTATATGCAACCGCTCTAAGACAAGAAAATTACCTTCAATGCCCGAAATAAGACATTGCATTTTATGGACACGTCCCTGCATGGCTAAATATTTTCAAGCGGAGATGAAAACGGTTTATCTCTTAGGAAGAGATAGTTTGTCAATCATAACAGATTTACATGCAGCAAGTTATATATAACACTGTATTGTATTACACAAACACCGTGTACGCAAACGAAAACAAAATTATGAGGAGAAACACGAAAAAAATGTCCCGATTTATTGTTTATATCGTTGTAAATCCATACATTTGCAGCGGTGACACTTAAATTCTTGCCAGTATCGGTTTATCTCTTCCTAAGAGAGCGACTGAAAAACACGCCGGAAAAACAGCCTCATCAACCTATTAACGAACACCAGTGAGTTTCATATAAAACATTAACTAATTTCTTAAACCAAATGAAAAAACAAGTACTAAGTGTATGGGTTTTCTGCTCAGCATTGGGCATCGCACAAGCCCAGACTGATGTCACTAAGGAGTATCTCGTCAATCCATCTTTTGAGACTTTAAAAGCTGCGGACGGAGCAACCGACGTGACGGTAAAGACAAAGCTTGAAAACGGCCTATATGGATGGGAAATATCCAGATTAGGAAACAATGGGAACAGCACGTTCCAAGTGGAAAGCCAAGAAAGCGGTTCGTCAAGCGACTTCCCTGGCAATGGCTTCATTGTACCCACGGAGGGGACTTACTACTACTTCAACAGCCAGACATGGATGTACGGTTCCAATGAATCCGTAATTAAGACCCAAACATCCAAACCCCTCGAAGCCGGGAATTATTACCTGACCATAGATTATAAGGCTGCTGACTATTCCAATAACAACACGGATGGAAACGGTACATCCTTGGGACTTAAAGTCCACAAGGCGGGTTCGGAAGAACTTTTGGGCGAAAACACAGCCGTAAGACGTGCATACAGCGTCATAAACAACAACGCTTCTCCCAATGGGGACAAGTACATGCAAGATGCCCCTTGGGACAAAATGGGAGTCATGTTCACCATTACGGAATCTTCTAACATAGACATAACCATCGCGCAAACTTTAAAGAGCCGTGGTAGATCGGATGTGGCTTACGACAACTTGAAGTTGTACAAGATGGATGAAATCAGCGAAAGTTTTCCATTGGATGTAAGTTTCCTGATTTCCAACGCTAACGACTATGCATTCGGTGGATGGAAGATGGAAGGCGGTAACACATTCCAAATCAATACGTGGTCTACAGAAGGGAATACCGACGGAAGTAACATGACAACTCCTTTCATCCAAGATCACGTAGGAAAAGAAAACAAGGCAGCAAACGCCATTATCAGTCATACATCTAACTATTTGATTCCCGGTATTTACGAAGTAAGCGGACTTATCCGCGTACTAAACGAAGCCGGAGGTGCAGCTCCATCCGGAGCCACACTTTATGCCAACGAAGGCAGCACGGATGCCTGCGCCGGAACGTCCTGTACCAACGGGGTTTACGGTACATACACAGTGAAAGGTACGGTAGGGACAGACGGTGTGCTGACATTCGGCATAAAGGTCGCCAACGCCAATTTCAACTGGGTATCTTTCAAGGACTTCAAATTACAGTACTTAGGCGCTGCCACAACTGGACAGTTGAAAGCCATACTAAAAGAAAAAATGACGGAAGCCCAAGCCTGTGTGGCGAACTGCTCCAAGGGCATTGCAGCCATCGTAAATGCAGCCATCACCCAAGGCAATAATGCCCAAGACACGGAAGAAAGCCTGAACGCAGCCATTACGGCATTGACGCAAGCCATCGCCTTGGCGGAGCAAGCCGCTCCGGCCACAGAGGCTTTCAAAACCCTCATGGCAACGTGTCAAGGCTATGCCAACCACTCAAGCGCGGAAGAAAGCGTAAAACAGGCATTCCAAAAGGCCATGACCGACGCACAGGCTGCCTTGGACGCAGCTACCACGGTTGAAGCCATCCAAGAAGCCATCCAACCTTTGCAAACGGCATGTGAAACTTACATATTGAATGCTGCACCAGAGGCGGGTTATCCTTTCGACTACACTTTCCTCATGGACGAAGCCAACAACTCTGCCAACGGATGGACCAAAAACGTAAGCCAAGGAAAAATCCAAAACTTCACATACAAGAACTCGGCAGAAAAGAACAACGGCGAATTGCAAAAGACCGGATTCCTCGAAGCATGGAATGGTGAAAGTTACACAGCTACCATCGCATACACCCGTACGGAATTGCCCAACGGCCACTACAAGGTTTCGTCCTACGCTTTCACGACGGTTAATGGAAACACCAGTTTCACAGCCAACGGCAAGAAAGTGACAATGGATAACAGCACTGCCTTATACACGAATCCTACGATAGAAGATGTCATCGTGGACGAGGGCAAACTGACTGTCGGCTTGAACACATCTGATGCCAACTGGACCGGAATCACCAACATCCAGTTGCAATACCTCGCCAAACTGACAGACGCAGAAGCCTCCGCCAAAGCCAAAGAAGCCCTCTATGCCAAATTAGAGGAGGCAGGCAACATGGATACCGAAACCAACGTAGGCACGGAAGCTTTCCAAATCCCGGAAACGGCCATAGATGCATTCGACGATGTCTTTAACAAAGCCAACAACATCTACAATTCATCAGAAAAAGTCGATGAGATAGAAGCAGCCACCAAGGCACTGGAAGAAGCAATGCAAGCATTGAAGAACCCGACACTCAACGCCCCGAAGGAAGATGAACTCTTCTGCATGGTCAATATCACGGAAGGCTTCGGGTACAAGAACAATGCCCTGTCTCCCATTTATAGCACGGATAAAATCAACGATGGAGAGTACAACCTCAAATGGTCGCACATCGTGGATGTCAACTACGCACAGACTCTCAAGTTCACTCCTGTGGAGGGACAAAAGAACCAATACACTATCAGTTTCACCGACGAAGAGGGTAATACCCGCTATTTCAGTACACAAGCCTTAGCAGGGTATATGGACGGGAACAACGCGAGCACAAGGCATGACCGCATCCGCGTGACGGAAGAGGCAGAAAAAGCACTTCCTGTGGAAGTCTTACTGGCCGGAGACGGTGTATACAAATTGAAGAACACCAAACACGGAAACAATTTCGGAAGTACAGGCAACGACGACTTGTTCACCACCAACGACCGTTCCGACTTATCTCTCGTGAAAGCGGAAAAAGCCAATGTGACCTTGTCCATCACGGCCGCAGGTTGGTGTACGCTCATCCTGCCGTTCGACGCAGAAATCCCGCAAGGTTTTGAAGTGTACAGTTGCACAGGCACAGAAGTTCCGGTAGGAACATCCACGGCATTGGTATTGGAAAAAGCTGAAAGTATCGAAGCCCACACACCGTACATCGTAAAAGGCAAGGAGGGAGACACCTACGACTTCTCCGAATACGGTACGGCCCTGAAAGACCAATATGCAACCGGACTGATGACGGGTACGTTCACACAGCAAAAAGCCGTTGCCAACACTTACGTACTCCAAAACCAAGAGGGCAAAGTAGGGTTCTACAAGGTGATGGCAGGCAGCGAACCGACCATTAAGCCTTACCGTGCCTACATCAACGCAGACGTGGCCGAAGCCAACATCGTGGCCTTGCTCCTCCCGGGCATCGGAACGGGCATCGATGGCATCGTGGCAGAAGATGCCTTGGTGAACGTGTACGACCTCAACGGCATACTCGTACGCGAGAACGTGAAGTTAGGCCAGGCCCTCGAAGGCCTCTCCAAAGGCATCTACATCGTGAACGGCACAAAGAAAGCCGTAAAATAAACCAAAGATTTAAAAACCAAAAACAATGAAAAAGATTATGGAAAAGAGCAAATATATCCAACCGGAGATTTCAATATGCCATGTGGAAACTGACCGGATGATGGCAACCAGCACCGGCAACCCTTCCCGTTTCGATGACCCTGCTGACGGGAACATTGAGGTGTTGACCAACATGGAGAAGTTCACAGACATCTGGGGTAACGAGTTTTAAGGTTTCCCGACCGAAGAGGAACGGTACTACAAGGAGTTCCTGGTTTTGGGGCAGTCCAAGGAAGGGCTGCCCCTTTCTATGTCCAAGCCGTTCCGGCAAGATGGAATGCCCCGACAACGAAACAATCCCTAAACTGCCAACCTGCAAAACAAACTGCGCACGTAAAGGCATCCCCCTTACGTGCGCAATTCCTATCCATCCGGCATGACCGGAAAAGAAGACCCGGCCCCCTACTTATTCAGCTTCCAAGTAAAACCGTCTTTCGTATCTTTCACCTCAAAGCCCAAAGCGGCCAGATTGTCGCGGATTTTATCACTGGTAGCCCAATCCTTATTGGCTTTGGCTATCATACGCTGTTCCAAAAGCATATCCACCACTTTGCCGAAAGCTTCCTCGCGTCCGCTTCCGCCCCCCGTCTCTTCTTTCAGGCCAAGAATGTCGAATGCAAAGGTATGGAACACTTCGGCCAAGGCGGCCAATACATCGGCGGACATCGTGGCTTTTTGGTCTACCACCGTGTTGATGACACGGCAGGCATCGAACAAGTGGCTGATGACGATGGGTGAATTCAGGTCGTCGTTCATCGCCTCGTAACACTTCCGGCGAAGTTCGTCCACATACGCCATCCCTACGCTGCCACCGGCTGCCGGGGTAATCCGCTTCAGATTGGCCACGCCCTCCATCAGGCGGGACAGTCCTTTCTCACTGGCCTGCAAGGCTTCATTGCTGAAATCCACCGTACTGCGATAATGAGCCTGAAGGATGAAGAAGCGGATGGTCATCGGGCTGTAAGCCTGCGTCAGGCTCTCGTGCTCACCGCTGAAGAACTGTGCCAACGTAATGAAGTTACCCAAGCTCTTGCCCATCTTCTGCCCATTGATGGTAATCATGTTGTTGTGCATCCAATAGTTCACCATGTCGCTGCCCTGGCTGGCCACGGCTTGTGCGATTTCACACTCATGATGGGGGAAAATCAAGTCCATTCCTCCACCGTGGATGTCGAAATGGTCGCCCAAGTACTTGCGGCCCATGGCCGTACACTCGCAATGCCAACCGGGGAAACCGTTGCTCCACGGACTGGGCCAACGCATGATATGCTGCGGCTGGGCGCACTTCCATAAAGCGAAATCCACTTGGTTATGCTTCTCCCCCACACCGTCCAAAGCCCGGGAGTTGTTGATGACATCCTCTAAGTTGCGTCCGGAAAGCTTGCCGTAATGGTGCGTCTTGTTGTACTTCTCCACATCGAAGTACACGCTGCCCTCACTGACGTAGGCATAACCGTTATCCAAGATTTCCTTCACCAGTTCTATCTGCTCGATGATATGCCCGGTGGCATGCGGTTCGATGCTGGGCGGCAACACATTCAGGGCCTCCATGGCCGCATGGAAGCGGTTCGTGTAGTATTGTGCCACCTCCATCGGCTCCAATTCCTCCAAACGGGCCTTCTTGGCAATCTTGTCTTCTCCTTCGTCGGCATCGTGCTCCAAATGCCCCACATCCGTAATATTACGCACATAGCGTACTTTATAGCCGATATGCTGCAAGTAACGGAACAGCAGGTCGAACGTAATGGCCGGACGGGCATGTCCCAAATGGGCATCCCCATACACCGTCGGTCCGCAGACATACATCCCGACACGCCCCGGCGTGATGGGCTTGAACTCTTCCTTCTTACGGGAAAGCGTATTATAGATAAACAATTTTTGTTCCATAATCAATGTATTTGATGGTCTATGATGCATATTCCGGGTCGTCTCCGTTTTCCCGGATTAGACGGAGCAGCTTCTCCACGGCTTCTTCCGCCGGAATGTTCCGCTCCACACATTCTTTTTTCTTATACAAGCTGACCTTGCCGCGCGCAGCCCCTACATAACCGTAATCAGCATCGGCCATCTCACCGGGACCGTTCACGATGCAGCCCATGATGCCAATCTTCAAGCCTTTCAGATGCCCGGTGGCCGCCTTGATGCGCGCTATCGTGTCTTGCAGGTCGTAGAGCGTACGCCCACAACCGGGACAGGAAATATATTCCGTCTTGGTTGTCCGCAAACGGGCTGCCTGAAGGATGCCGAATGCGGTGGCATCTATATCACGATGGTCCAACGTACCATTATTATATAGGTACAGGCCGTCGCAAAGCCCGTCGAAGAGCAAGGCACCCATGTCGGCTGCGCTCTCTATCTGGAAATCCTCCTTTTCCTCCTGCCCGTGGGCGTACTGTTGGAAAATGACCACGGGGTTCTGCAAACCTTCGCGCGTCAGTTCGTGCACCAAGGCACGATGCTCGCCCAAACGGTTCTGATGGTTGCTTTGGGAAATCACCACCACCTCCGGATGATATTTCAGGCAGGCACGCACCTCTTCATTCAAAGCCCCGTATGAAAGGAAAAGAAACTTCAAATCGGCTGTACACTGGCTCATGAAAGGCAGCATGTTATAAGGAAAAGCCGGATACGTACCGGATTCACCGGTCCAGACATCCGCATCCACGATATAATCCCCCTCACGCTCTTCCACGGGAGGCAGGTTACGGCCACAATAAATGTAGTCGGGACGGAAATCGGGATGGGCTTTGAAGCCCTTCAACCTGCCGGAAGCAGCCAAATCCATACGGTCGGCCACGACAACCGGCACATGATCTCCTCCGATATTACGCACGGCCCGCGTTTTCCGCCGTACGGGATTTAAGTAATCGAAATCCTCCGCTTCGGCTGCCGGTATCATCATGGCACCGTCCCGACGGAGCACATAATCCACCAACTTACGTGCCACCGGAATTTCAGCCTCCGGAGCTTCGCTCAATGACACACGGACTGTGTCACCGATACCGTCCGCCAACAAAGCCCCGATGCCCACAGCGCTCTTGATACGTCCGTCCTCACCGTCACCGGCTTCGGTCACACCCAAATGCAAAGGAAAACACATTCCTTCACGCTCCATGGCATCGACCAACAAACGCACACTACGTACCATCACCACCGTGTTGCTGGCTTTGATGGACACCACCACGTCCTTAAAACCTTCCTTCACACAAATGCGCAGGAACTCCATGCAACTCTCCACAATACCTTCCGGCGTATCCCCATAGCGGCTCATGATGCGGTCGCTCAGCGAACCGTGGTTCACCCCGATGCGGATAGCCGTATGGTTCTCACGGCAAATGCGTAGGAAAGGTACGAAACGTTCCTCAATCTTTTTCAACTCCTGCGCATATTCTTCGTCCGTATATTCAAGATGCTTGAACGTACGGGCTGCGTCCACATAGTTTCCGGGATTAATACGTACCTTCTCAGCATACAAAGCTGCCACGTCGGCCACTTTCGGATTGAAATGCACGTCGGCCACCAAAGGTACCGCACAGCCTGCCGCACGTACACCGGCGTTGATGTTCCGCAAGTTCTCGGCCTCACGCACCCCTTGGGTCGTCAGACGTACATAATCTCCTCCGGCTTCGGCAATGCGTAACGTCTGAGCCACACAGGCCTCGGTATCCATCGTTGAAGTGTTCGTCATGCTCTGCACCCGAATCGGATGGTTCCCGCCCAACGGCGTACCGCCAATCTGCACTTCACCGGTCTCCCTGCGTCGGTAATCGAACAAGTTCATCCGTCTGTCTTTAATTGCACTTAAACTTATACTTCACATCGGCCAATTCCGTATTGGCCTTTACAATCTTCTGCTTCAGGTTTTCTTTATAATCCGCCAAACGCAAAGCCAATCCTTCATCAGCCAACGACAGCATCTGTGCGGCCAGAATGGCAGCATTCTGCGCTCCGTTTACACCCACCGTAGCCACCGGTATGCCGGGAGGCATCTGGATAATGGAAAGCATGGCATCCAAGCCGTCCAACATCCCCTTGATAGGAACCCCGATGACGGGCAACGTCGTGTTGGCCGCTATCACACCAGGCAAAGCAGCCGCCATCCCCGCTCCCGCAATAATTACTTTCAGGCCGCGTCCGGCAGCCTCTTTGGCAAATGCTTCCACCTCGACCGGTGTCCGATGAGCCGACAAAGCGTTCATCTCAAAAGGGATTTCCATCTCGTCGAAGAACTTGGCAGCCTTTTCCATCACCGGAAGGTCGGACGTACTGCCCATGATAATACTTACAACTGGTTTCATGACTTATCTGAATTTTTAATTGAACTCATTTCCTATAATAAAATTATACCGGCAAAACCGCAAACCACTCCCACGAGAGTACCGGCCACCACTTGTGCCAGACTATGCTGACGGAGCAACATTCGTGCTGTCCCCACAGCTCCAGAAATCAGTACCGTAACACACAGCCACCAAACAGGATTGAACATGAACAGTACCGAATAAGCCACCAACGCGCCTATCACGCCGCCTGCCCCGGCCGAATGCATACTGATTTTCCACCACACATTCACTATGACGCATACCATCTGTATCAGCAAAGCCGACACTAAAATACCGCACATATAACGCGGCATGTGCATACGGAACATCAAATGGAGACAGGCCACGTAAGACAGGATGAACAATATATAAGGTATGGCGCGGTTCTCCCGCAAACGCAGTTGCACCGGTGCCCATCCGTTCAGTTTACGATATACGTAAATACACAAGCGAGGCAACAATATGGTGAAAACATAAACCATACACAAAATGGTCAGCTTATAAAACAACGGCAACAGGCTCAAGTAAGTAAACGTGAACAAAGACACAAATCCCACAATAGGCGCATGATACGGCCTAAAAACGACCGACAATAAACGAGCCGATAGAATAAGATTCCTATATCTCATCGCCTTAACCGTGCTACAGGTATCCCCAGTTGTTCCCGGTATTTGGCCACCGTGCGCCGCGCAATGGGAAAGCCTTTTTCATTCAACATCGCCGTCAACGCCTCATCGCTCAGCGGCTTCTTCTTGTCTTCCGCCTCTACCAAATCCTTCAAAGCGGCCTGAATCTTACGGGTGGCAATCTCCTGCCCGTCACCTGTCACATAACCGTCGCTAAAGAACCATTTGAGCGGATAAGTCCCGTAATGGGTCTCCACATATTTACTGTTGGCAGCACGGGATACGGTAGAGATATCCAATCCCGTACGCTCGGCCACATCCTTCAATATCATCGGGCGCAACAAAGTCTCATCTCCTTCCAGAAAGAAAGGACGCTGCAAATCAATAATAGCCTGCATGACAGCGGTCAACGTACGCCGACGCTGTTTCACAGCCTCGATGAATCCCTGTGCTTTTTCTATCTTCTGACGAGTATATTGCAAAGCTTCCCGTTCCGGCCGACTTAACTTTGCGCGTCCGGTGTCTACCTGATGAAGGATTTCCATGAACGAAGGACTGATACGTAACTCCGGCACATCGCCTTTATTGAAAGAAAGGGTAATTCCCCCGTCATCATCGGTCTCTACGGCAAAGTCCGGCACGATTTGTTGGTAATTATGTCCTACCACCTCGCCCATGGCACTCCCCGGACGCGGATTGAGTTTCTTTAAATCTCTCTGCAAACGCTCGCACTCTGCTTCTGTCAAATGCAAGCGAGCGGCAATCCTGTCCCAACGTTTATGGGTAAATTCATCAAACAGCTTGTCGATAATTTCATATTCCAACTGCTTTTGCCGGCTTCCGCGATGTTCATCCCGACGGAGTTGCAACAAAAGGCATTCTCTCAAATCGCGTGCCCCGATTCCGGGAGGGTCGAAAGTCTGCAACCGAGCCAACACTGCTTCCAGTTCCGACTCCGTAGTCTGTATTCCTGCATAAATCTCCAACTCGTCCGCCAACGTGGAAAGTTTCTTTTTCAACAGGCCGTCATTTTCCAACGAACCGATAAGATAAGCCATCAATTCCCGTTCACGCGGTGTCAGGTCACATTCGTTCATCTGCTCCGTCATCTGTTCGTAAAAAGATGTCGTATCGCCATAATCCATCGTTTCCGGACGGTCTTTCCCTCCTCGTTCCTGCAACAGATAGTCCGGCACATCGTCCGGTGTGCGATAATCGTCCATCGCCTGCCGTACCTCAGCCGGACGATATTCATCGGAAGGCAAACCACCGTCCAACCCAGAAGCTTCGCCCCCGGCCGACTCTGTATCATCTGTACCGTCATAGACATCTTCCGAAGAAGTATCGGCATCCTCGGAACTCCCCAGACTCTCTTCCAACGCTCCGTTATCTATCAATTCGTTTTTCACACGTTGTTCCAGTTCTGAAACGGGCATTTCCAACAACCGCACCTGCAGCACCTGCTGCGGGGACCGCGTCTTGATCTGCTGCATAGATTGAGACTGAACTAATTTCTGTGACATATATATACACGTTTAATGAGACGTTTTCCGTTGCAAAGTTAGCGTATGACCCGAAAAATGCCAAATATATTCAGACAAATGATTGGATTCCGCCCTCTCATTCCCTGACCAAAGCATAATCCAATTGCTTCTTTTCCAAATTGGCTTTCACAACTTTTACTTGTACCGTATCCCCCAGAGAATAACGATGATGGTGCTTGCGTCCCCACAAGCAGTAGTTACGCTCGTCGAATTCATAATAATCGTCATCCAAATCACGCAAGGGTACCATACCTTCACATTTATTCTCATTGATTTCCACATACAGGCCGAACTCCGTCACACCGCTGACAGTTCCTTCAAACACTTGCCCCAACTTGTCGCTCATGAATTCCACCTGCTTATACTTGATACTGGCACGCTCGGCACTGGCTGCCAACTGCTCCATCGCGCTGCAATGTTCACACAACTCTTCATACTTGTCCTGGCTGGCACTGCGCCCTCCGTCAGCATACCGCGTCAGCAACCGATGTACCATCACGTCAGGATAACGGCGGATAGGGGAAGTAAAATGCGTATAGTAATCAAAAGCCAACCCGTAATGCCCGATATTATGCGTACTATAACGTGCCTTCATCATGGCCCGCAACGAAACGGTTTCTATCAGATTTTGCTCTTTCTTCCCCTGAATGTCGGTCAATAGCTTGTTCAATCCTTTGGCCACCTCTTCCTTAGACCCTGTCGGTTTCAGTTTATAGCCGAATTTCACAATAAACTCACTCAGATTAATCAGTTTGTCCTGATCCGGCAAATCATGTACACGGTAGGGCAGCGTCTTGGGCTTTTTATTTTTAGGCTGCTTCCCCACGCTCTCGGCTACTGTACGATTGGCCAACAACATAAACTCTTCCACCAATTTATTCGCATCTTTCGCCACCTTGAAATACACTCCTATCGGCTTGCCCTTATCGTCTATGTCAAAACGTACCTCACTACGGTCGAAATTGATGGAGCCATGCTCAAAGCGCCGGGCACGAAGTTGTTTGGCCAAGCGGTTCAATGTAATCAATTCCGTGGCAAAATGTTCGGCCGGCAACACATCCGGCCCGTTAAAGTTCGGATCTGCCTCATGGTCGCCCGGCATCTTATAGTCTTCAGGCGAAGCTTCTTTATGGTCTTCCAACACCTTCTGTACTTCTTCATACGTAAAACGGCGGTCACTCTTAATGACAGTATGAGCCAGATGCCAGTCTTTGACTACAGCCTTGTCGTCCAATTTAAACACGACGCTATAAGTCAACTTCTCTTCATTCGGACGTAAAGAACAGATGAAATTGCACAAACGTTCAGGCAGCATCGGAATCGTCCGGTCTACCAAATACACGCTGGTGGCACGCTTCACAGCTTCTTTGTCTATAACGCTCCCCTCTTTTACATAATGCGAGACATCTGCGATATGTACTCCTACCTCCCACAATCCGTCGTCCGTTTTACGAATGGAAATCGCATCGTCGAAATCCTTAGCATCCCTCGGGTCGATGGTAAAAGTCGTCACCTCACGCAGGTCCTCACGCAGCCCGATTTCTTCGGCAGTGATGCCCGGGTCAATCTTCTCAGCCTCATCTTCCACAGACTTGGGATAAGCATAAGGTAAGCCGTATTCGGCCAAAATGGAGTGCATTTCCGTGGTATTGTCTCCACTCTGCCCCAATATATCCACGACCTTACCTATCGGATTCTTGGCATGTTCGGGCCATTCGGTAATCTTCACCACAGCCTTATCTCCGCTTTTACCACCTTTCAACGCTTTTTTAGGAATAAATATGTCGTTGGCCAACGTACGGTCTTCGGTGAGCAGGAAAGCAAAATCCTTACGCACTTCCAACTTTCCGACAAACGACTTGTCGTTCCTTTCGAGAATCTCGACCACTTGTGCCTCGCGTACATGATGCTTCCTGCGGGCTAACAAAGTCACTTTCACCTTGTCTCCTCCCATGGCGTGCAAAGAGTTCCGTTCGGCCACAAGGACAGGCTCTCCTCCATCCAACGGGGTCACGGTGTTTTTACCGTTCGCTTTGCGATTGAATATGGCTTCAAACACTTGCCCCGTGGTATTCAAGCGAAAATGCAACTTCTCTGTTTCTTTTATATAATCATCCATCGCCAAATCTTCCAACAAGTCCATACAAAGCAACTTGGCAGGATGCGTGTCCAGTTTCAAGTCTCTGAATATACGTTTAATGTCGTAAACCTCGGCGGGATTATTTTGAAAAAGTTCCATTAACATTTTCGCCAGTTCTTTTTTCTTCAGGCGCTTGCCGCCCTTCTTTCCTGTTTTTCCCATAAATTTGATATTTTAGAGGTTTGTTATCTGTAATCTTTCTGCAAGTTAAGCATATTTATTCATTCCGCTCCTCTTTTATCTCTTATTTTTTCTGAAAATGCTTATCTTTGTTCTTTCTTTTTCATAAGCCAACAGACCAATGAAACTAACCGAACGGGAAAAAGCCATCTATCAAGTTACATGGGCAGGAAGTTTTGTCAACTTTCTGTTAGTCGTATTCAAGTTCATAGCCGGAATTCTGGGGCACAGCGCGGCCATGATAGCCGATGCCGTACATTCTTTATCTGATTTTGCAACCGACATCGTCGTGCTCATCTTCACACGTATTTCCAATAAACCGCAAGATAAAAATCACGATTACGGCCATGGCAAATATGAGACGTTAGCCACGGCAATAATCGGTATTGTACTTTTTGCCGTAGGCGCAGGCATTTGTTGGAACGGACTGCGAGCCATCCAAACCGTATGGCAAGGAGGCCGTCTTCCTGTCCCGGGCATGCTTGCTTTCGCAGGAGCCATCATCTCCATCGTCTCCAAAGAACTGATATACCGTTACACCATTCACGTGGGACGCAAAATCAATTCCAGCGCAGTCATAGCCAACGCCTGGCATCACCGTAGCGATGCTTTCTCTTCCATTGGAACAGCCATGGGCATCGGAGGGGCCATAGCCCTGGGCGAATCATGGAGCGTGCTCGACCCCATGGCTGCTGTAATCGTGAGTTTCTTCATCATGAAGGTGTCCGTCCAACTCTTGAAACCGTGCGTGGACGAGCTGACTGAAAAATCATTGCCGGACGAAATAGAAAAGGAAATCTGCCTCATTGCGGAGAACACACCGGGAGTATCGGCCATACACAATTTGCGCACACGCCGCATCGGCAACCACTATGCCATAGAGATGCACGTCCGGATGGACGGGCATTTGACTTTGTATGAAGCACACGCCAAGGCATCGGTCATAGAAAACAAATTGAAAGAGAAATACGGAAATGAAACCCATGTGGGCATCCATGTGGAGCCTGTGAAGGATGCCGACGGAACTTACAGGAAATAAAACAAATAGAACAAACGCGTATGAAAATATTAGTAACAGGAGCAAGCGGCTTCATCGGTAGTTTTATCGTTGAAAAGGGACTGACGGAAGGACACGTGATATGGGCAGGCATGCGCGCCACCAGTAGCCGGAACTATCTTCAGGACCCCCGAATCCGTTTCGTCGAATTAGACATGGAACATCCTGAAATCCTACGCCCCCAACTGGCGGCATGCAAAGCCGAATTCGGAGGTTGGGATGTCATCGTACATGCAGCCGGAGCCACCAAATGTATCCGACGTGAAGACTTTTTCCGCACCAATACGGAGGGAACACGTCATTTTGTCGATGCGCTCCGCGAACTGGACATGGCGCCCGGGCGTTTTATTTTCATCAGTTCCCTCAGCGTGTTCGGTGCCATACGCGAACAGGCAGTACGTCACGCCACTTCGGACAATCCCTGGATATATGCCCCGATACGGGAAAATGATACGCCACGCCCCAACACGGCATACGGGGAAAGCAAGCTGGAAGCCGAACGTTATCTCAAGTCTTTGAAAGATTTTCCCTACGTCATTCTCCGTCCCACCGGTGTGTACGGGCCACGTGAAAAAGACTACTTCGTCATGGCGCAAAGTATCAAACAGCACGTAGACTTCAGCGTAGGATACCGTCCGCAGGAAATCACATTCGTTTACGTGAAAGACCTTGTACAAGCCGTTTTCTCTGCCATGGTAAAAGATGTCATCGGGCGCGAATTTTTCATCAGCGACGGAAACGTATACCACAGTACTGAATTCAGCGACTTGATACGCACGGAGCTTGGACATCCGTTCATGCTCCGCATCAAGGCTCCGGTATGGTTCCTTCGTTTCGTATGTGCCATAAATGGCAGCTTCAGCACATGGCGGGGCCGCACCACCACCCTTAACCGCGACAAATTCCACATTCTGTACCAACGCAACTGGCAATGCGACATCCAACCGGCCGTGGAAGAGTTGGATTTCCGTCCTGAATACCCTTTGGCACGAGGAGTCAAAGAAACGATGGACTGGTATAAAAAGGAGGGATGGCTATGAGAATTTCCGTCCAATGGCTTACCGGAAACGACAATAAGCCCAAAGGCTTATGGCCGATTGAATGGTTGGCCATAACTTACAGCATCCTCACGACCTTGGCCATGTTCGTGCTTTGGCCGGACATGGACCACCCTCGGGACATGTTGGCCGACCGTCTGTACATCTTTCTCGGTACAATCTTATTGTGGAGAATCTATCTCTTTTGGCCGCGCAGACTTATGACTTTCATCCGCATCACAGCACAGATGGCTTTGCTCAGCTACTGGTATCCGGACACTTACGAGTTCAACCGGACGTTTCCCAATTTGGACCACATATTCGCCCGATGGGATGCAGTGCTTTTCAGTTGCCAACCCTCATTGGAGTTCAGCCGCCTTTGCCCATGGCCTTGGTTTTCCGAAGCCGTAAATATGGGTTATTTCTCTTATTATCCCATGATTGTGGCCGTCATGGTTTTCTTCTTTCTCTGTCGCAATAACCATTACGAGAAAGCCTCATTCACTGTCATGTGCTCCTTTTTCATCTTTTACCTCATCTATATATTCCTCCCCGTTGCCGGACCCCAGTTCTATTTTCAGGCCATAACCCCGGAATGTGCCGAAAGCGGGATATTCCCGTCTTTAGGTACCTACTTCAGCCATCGTACCGACATGCTCCCATCACCGGGCTATGCCGACGGTTTTTTCTGTCATTTAGTCGAATGGGCGCAGGATTCCGGCGAACGCCCGACAGCCGCTTTTCCTTCCTCACATATCGGCATTACTTTTATCCTGCTCTATCTGGTCCGTCCGCAAAGCAAACGTTTCCTCTTCATATTATCACCTTTCGCCCTCCTTTTGACACTGGCCACAGTCTATATCCAGGCACATTACTTAGTGGATGCCATTGCCGGAATATTAGCCTCCTATCCGGTTTTCTGCCTAAGCAAATGGGCATACCAAAAGACAAGCCTTATCCTTAGGCATGAAACCTGAACAAAAGACCCCGCAAAAGGCTTGCAAACGTAGCCTCTTGCGGGGACTCCACCTTTGCCACACGACAAAGGACACCTTATCAAAATTTCACCGAAACTTTCTTTCCATTATAAGACACGGCCTTTTGCCGCCCGTCGGGAAGCAACACCGTAAACTTACGGGATTGCAACATGCCTTTGTATTCGCCTTTGCGTGCTCCCAGAGTCAGACGACGCGAGGAATCATCCCAGGCCATGGGAATCTCTGTATAAGCTCCTTTCTCGTAATTGTAATTGTCGAACTCGTCCTCGTAAAGCACAAAACTGCCGTCAGCACCCGGGTAAACACGGAGAGTCAGGTTATCCCACGGCTTCTCCGTGGCATATTGCACGTCGGGTCCGAGAGGCACGATACTACCTGCTTTAATATATAAAGGTATGATGTCGAGCGTCGTGGCACGTGTCACGGTGCGCCCTCCCTCCATTTTCTCATTTGTCCAAAAGTCATACCATGCAGTCCCTGCCGGAAGATAGACCTCTGCGGACTTCTGTTGCATGAAATCCACGTGTACCCTTTCATCAGCCTTCCCCGCATTGTCGCGGTTCCAACCGCTTTCCTCGTCCACTTTCACCACTTTTTCGGGAGTGTACTGAGCCTCAAGTACGGGTGCCACGAGGAAAGCCTTGCCGAACATATACTCATCATTCATATTCCACACCTTTTTGTCTCTCGGGAAGTCCATGACCAAAGCGCGCATGAACGTAGATTGCCGGTGCGTGACCTCCCAAGACGTAGAATAAATGTAAGGCAACAACGAGTAACGCAAACGAATCATCTTCTCAATGGCATCGTACACGGGTTCGCCCTTCTTTCCAAACTGGTATATTTCACGGGGTGTATCCGCTCCGTGGGAACGCATCATCGGAGTAAAGGCACCAAATTGCAGCCAACGCACGTACAACTCCTGATAAAGAGGATTCTTAGGAGCCGTCCCGTCGTTCCAACTCTTATTATATTGCCCGGCAAAGAAGCCACCGATGTCGTTGTTCCAATGGGGCATGCCGCAAAGCGAGAAATTCAAGCCGGCCGGCACCTGTTTACGCAAGGTCTCCCATGATGAGCCCACGTCGCCGCTCCACACATTAGCCCCGTAACGCTGCTGCCCCAAAAAGCCCGAACGGGTCAGGATGAACACGCGTTTGTCCGACGACACGGCACGCTGATGGTCGTACACTCCACCAACGGACATGAGCGGATAGGCATTACGTACTTTCCGGAAAGACCCCATATAGGTCTTCGTGTCCATATCTTCGGGCTTGAAATCCAGATGATCCGGTTCGGTAGAATCCATCCACCATGCATCCATGCCAAGCTTGAAGATTCCCTCGTTCAGGTATTTCCAATAGATGTCACGGGCTTCGGGAGAATAAGCGTCATACACCCGCACACCGGAAGGATATTCCATATTAGGCGGCCAACTTTCCGTCCCTGATGCAGGCCATGTCCGGAAATCGTACAGCAATCCTTTATCAGCCAACTCCCGGTAAGGCTTTGTAGCCGGACCGAACGATGACCAGATGGAAATCGCCATGTGCGCGTTCATCGCATGCACGTCATCTATCATTTTCCGGGGATTATTGAATTGAGGGTTCTGAAAGTCCATGGCATTCCACAAATAGTTGTGTCCCCAATATTGCCAGTCTTGTATGATGCCATCGAGAGGCACGCCTAATTCACGGTATTTGCGCACGACTCCCACGGTTTCCCCTTGGCTCTTATAACGCTCCTTGCTCTGCCAGTAACCATAAGTCCAAAGTGGGAACATCGGCACTTCACCTGTAAGATGCCGAACCTGCGCCACTACGCCGTCAGCATCCCCGCCGTACATGAAATAATAGTCCATGCAATCACCCACCTCCGAACGGAAAGATGTTTCCGAGGCATTGTCGGTAAAGAGCGTAGGTGAATAATTGTCCCAGAAAAGCCCGTATCCTTTGGTAGACTGGATGAAAGGGCTGACATCCTCCACGTTGCCCTGCACAAGATTCTTCACTTGCCCTCTTTGCGACATCTTCCCGTTCTGCAACTGTCCTAAGCCGTAAATGGCCTCGTCAGTCTCCAATTTGAAAGCCTGGTATACATTATAAGTCGCATCACCGGCATCGTCAAAAGGAGTGAAGGGTTTCTCCGCCGGCTTCTCGGCAAGCAAGTGCCTGCCATCGGCTGTCTCATAGGAAAGCGCACCGGTGGACGTGTCCAAGCTCACTTGGAGTTCCTTGGTACCCATCACGATGGCACCGTCCTTGGTGCCGACTTTGAAACCCACCTTTTCGGGCAAAGCCACCACCGACAGGCTTTCTTTCTTGAAACTCTCGCCATGGGGCGACTTGACCACTCTCACCATAGAGGGCGTAAAAAACTGTACCTCCACATCCACGGCATCCACTGTGGCTTTAATGCCGTAATCAGTACGTTGGTAATCCTGCGCAGTCACGAAGGCCGCACAAGATAGCCCGCAAAAAAGCAAAACTGTCCTTTTCATCTTGTCTATTGTTTTATAGTTTCACGATGCAAAATTATATTCCGACCCATGTTCCCAAGCCATCCTCCCGTTGAAATTCATGATAACCATGTTGAATCCTTCACCGACATGCTACATCAGGAAAAACCTATGTTACATGGCAACAAACGAACAACGGGGAAAAATAGTCTTTTACAAAAAAAGCACACGGGAAACCGACTTTGGAAAAGTTCACCTATCCGGCCTCCCGTGCGCATTTACTTTCTTTTTTATCGTTTACGACTTCAGCTGAAACGCCAAAAATCCCAATTCATAAGGTTCTTGCCGGCACCGCCCTTAAAGAGGAATACCAAGTCATGTACGCCTTTAGCTCCCTTCACGCGGCATTCCATTTCTTTATACGCCTGCATGCCTCCGGTGGCTTTCACCTCCAACGTTCCCACCAACGGCCCGTCGACACTGTCCAAATGTATTTCGACGGTACAACCTTGTTCCGAAGCGATGCAAGCACGGAAACGTTTGGCACCACGCTTCCGGAAGTCCACCCCACGTACAATCAACGAGTCGCCATCGTCCACCGCCGTCACATAAATGCCGCCGCCCGGCATCTTCTCCGTCTTCAGGCCGTAGCCCCAAGCCATCGTCTCGGCTTCCACACGGCGGTATGGGTTGAAAAGTTCAACCTGTTCCACTTTCACATCCTTGAAATAAGGCACTTCCTGAATCGTGCCGTCTGCATTATAATGCATTTCAGCCACAGATACGGAACGGCGTTCGTGATGTTCCTCCATTTCCAGGCGCAAGAGGTCGTAATTCTGTCCGAACACATAAGTCTTCCCCTTGTAGTCCACAATGCCCGGATGGTTACCGCGCGTGCGTTCGGTAGGACGCATGATGTATCCTTTCACGTCCCACGGACCGGTGGGCGAATCACTCATGGCATAACCGATACCTTCGGGACAGCAGGTGGAAGCAAAGGCCAAGTAATAATGGCCGTCGCGCTTGTAAAACCATGGCCCTTCCTGATAAGTCTTCAATTTGCCGATTTTCACGATATCGCCCGAGGTAGAAATCATATCTTCGTTGAGCTTCACGTAATAAAGATTGGGGTTACCCCAATACATGTAAGCCTGACCGTCATCGTCTATATATACCGTGGGGTCGATGTCGTCCCAATGCTCCTTTTGCCATACCAACGGCTTGCCGATAGGGTCTTTAAAAGGCCCGTAAGGCGAGTCGGATACCAACACGCCGATGCCATTGCCGTGAAGCGGACAGTACATGTAGAACTTGCCGTTCCGCTCTACCACTTGTGCAGCCCAGGCTCCGTTGTCACGCTTGCGCCATGCAAAATCCTTCGTGGAAGCCACCGGGCCATGGTCGGTCCAGTTCACCATGTCGGTAGACGTATAAAGCTGCCAGTCAAGCATCTTGAAACCGTAACCCTGCGCGTCGTCTTCGTCATGCCCCGTATAAAGGAACACGGTGTCGTTATGTAACATGGGCGCGGGGTCGGCCGTGTACTTGGTCTGGATAATGGGATCTTGTGCGTAAAGCACGGTTTGCCCTGCACATGCCAACAATGCGGCGAGGGCAGAGGTCATAAGTGAATGTTTCATTTTACCAATCTATTATTTAAAGGTTATTATTTTATAGCCCCAAAAACCATCCTCAGGATTCGGACGACCGGAAGAAAAGCCTCAACGTTTCAGCCAAGTAGGCACGGGCGTTCATCCATGTATGGCCCCCGTCCGTGATACACGTCCGGCAGGAAATACCTTTCTCCCGAAAATAATCAAGGTGCCTCATCACATCGGCATAGAGGAAATCCCCGCGCCCGACACCGAACCATTTCACCCGGTAGAGGGAATCCATACGTGCGGGCTCCTCCATAAGCCGCCCGAAATGACGGTCCATCACCTGCGGAGTAAGATAGGCACTATAAGAAGCCACATGGGCGAACAATTCAGGATGGGAAAAGGCTGCAAACAGAGCCTGCCCGCCGCCACGCGAGAACCCGCCGACCGCACGGGACTCACGCGAAAGTTCCGTACGGAACTCCGACTCCACATAGGGTATCACGGCTTCCGTTAGTTCGCGGGCAAAGGTGGCATACATTTCGGCAGCCTCAGGCGATGAGGGCATAGGCGTACCGTGGGACGGCATATAACCGTACGGCATGACCACGAGCATCGGCTCGGCCTCTCCCCTGGCGATGAGATTGTCCAAAATGGCATCCACGCGCCCCACCTTGTACCAGGTTTCCTCCGTATCGGTCGTGCCGCTCACGAGATAAAGCACGGGATAACGCCGACCGGCCTCCCGGTCATAGCCCGGAGGGGTATACACCAACATCGTACGGTCGGTCTGCAAGACCTCGGAATAATAACTGCAATAGCGTACCTGTCCCCTCGGAACATCTTTATGGCGTGCATAGAGGGCTGCCGTGTCCGGCATCTCCAACAAGCTGGCCTTGAAACGTTCGTTGGGAAAGGCCAGGGGGTTGCTCGGGTCGGAAACCTCCACCCCGTCGATGCGGAACGAATAAGGATAAATGTCGGGGCGGCCTATCTTTACCGTCACGCTCCACACCCCGTCAGTTCCTTTCCGCATCGGGCATGTACCGTCCATAAACTGCCCCGAAAGCTCCACCCGTGAAGCAGAAGGGGCACTGACCGAAAAAGTCACTTCCCCTCCGGTACCCACACGGGGCGACACGACCGGGTTGTTCCACGGATTCCCTTGTGCCCTCGCCAAGGCCGGCCAACCTAAGGCGAAGCATAAAACCATCATGCTCAAGAACGTCATCATTCTTCTACCGATTTACCATCATCAGACCTCCGTTGCACGGAATCGTTACTTTCACGGTCTGTTTCTTCCCTAACTTCACCGACTTCACTTCGCCCTGCAACTTATTGTCATCGGCATATACCTGCAATTCCGTACCGGAAGCCCACATCGGCAGGCTGATTTCCGTCTTCAGCGTTTCCTGCTGCGCGTTCACTCCCGCCACATACCATTTATCGCCGTGACGACGCGCCAGAATGACGTATTTCCCGGGGTAACCATCGATGAAACGGACATCATCCCACGTCGTAGGCACTTGCTTCATGAAATCTATCGCCCAAGCCGGAGCGTCCGTCAGATTGTTGGGGGCGAGGGCAAAATGTTGCACGGGCGACTGGAACAATACGGCCGTAGCCAACGCATAGACATCGGACGTCACCCGGCGGCTGCCGCGCGGTTCATTCTTCGCATTGTAATACTTGTTCAGCGCACTGCCACCGAAATCCATACTGCCCACCGTGTTCCGGATGAAAGGATGCAAGCAGGCATTGAAAGCCTCGGCATCGCAACTTTTCTGCGAGAAGTTCAGGTTCTCACTGGCCAATACCGCCTCGCTGGCCACGAAATTGGGATACATCCGCTCCCAACCACGCGGAAGGGTGCAACCGTGGTAAATCACCATCAAACCGTAATCGTTGGCATCAGCCAAGATGTCTTCGTAAAGCTGCATGGTCTGTTGCTTGTCGCTCCCGATGAAGTCTACCTTGATACCCCGGATGCCGGTTTCCTTCATCCATTTCATCTCCCGGCGGCGGACTATCATGTTGTCCATGCGGCCACGCGGCCCTTGGGGCGCATCGTTCCAATAACCGTTGGAATTGTACCACAAATACAGGCCGACCCCCTTGCCTGCGGCGTAACGGGCCAGTTCTGCCGTCCGTTCGTATCCCACGCGCGAATCCCACCAGGCATCCACGAGCACGCTCTCGTAACCCATGTCCGCCGCAAAATCCACATAACGCTTCTGTTCGTCATAGTTCATGCTGTTGTCGCCTGCGATAATCCAACTCCACGTGCCACGACCGTAGACATACCGGCGCGAAGGCTCATAGAGAGGCTCTACCACGTCGTATGGTATGGTGGTCTCCACAATCGGTGCCAACGTCTGCCCCACGGTAACCGTGCGCCAAGGCGTTTCGCCCGGCAAGGCGATACCGGGGCAGGCCGTCCCGTTACCGTTATATTCCCCCTCCTGAGGAAAACCGATGGTGTAAAGGCCGCCGTCCTTTCCCATCAAGCGGCTTGCGCAATAACGGCTGTCCACTCCTGTCTCGGAAATCAGCACCCAGCCCTTATTCCCCGTACGGAACAGGCAGGGAAACGTGTAACCGTTACCCCAACCGTTCTTTCCCATCTCACCGTCTGCGGTGTACGATGTCTCATAACTCGGGCTGGTTCGCGCAAATCCTCCCATCGGCCCGGCCTGCGGACAGAGGAATGTCGTGGTACCCTGAGGAAGCACGAAGCCCGTCGTCTCCTCCTTGACCACACAGCACAAGGTATTCCCCTGTGGATACATCTTATATTTAAAGGCCACATCATGGTCGGACACATGGAACACGACATCGAAAATGTGCTTGCCGTCCTTATAAAAAGGGCAAACCGCTTTCGTGGCCCGCACGTCCACCTTGCTGCGTTTTATAGTAGGCAATTCATAGTGGCCGGACACCGGCGAGGAAGAAAAAGAAGATTCCTGCAAGGTCATCCCTTGTGAGAAATCACCGATATTCGTCAGCAATCCCAAAGGAGATTGTTCCAAGAACACGGTCTCACCGCAAACGACACGGTAAGTAGGGCGGCCACCGTCATCGGCCACCGTCACCTGCAACTTTTTATCAGGACTTGAAAACTGTATGGTGGCCGCATCTGCCACCCCAAACGCACAAAACGCACATGCGAGCAAGAAGTATTTCTTCATGGATTATTGATTAATTATTTGATTGTTCCTGCCGCAAAATTACGAATAAAAACAAGATTTCTCTTTCGCCTATGTTACATTTATTTTGTTTTTTGTATCATTTTCAAGGCATACAGCCTGAATCCGGCCAAAAAAACGAAAAATCCGGCATTACGGACAGCCGCACAAGCCAACACTTACGTGCGGACAGGATGTCAGGAAAAGAAATGAAAATGCCGACAAAAAGACAGCAACTGCCTCTTTTACACCATAACCCCAAAAACGGAAATTCCTGCCATGGGAAGCCAAACGTTAACAAAAAGCCATGCAGCAAGGGCATCTTTTGCTCCTATGCGGCATTTCCCGGAATCGCTTTCAGCCGAATAAAAATTCATTCGGCTGAAAGCGATTTTCCAATGTCCGCAGAACTTGCGAGCGACCTGTACCAAAAGACGGAAAAACAACTTCTTACCGTGGAGAAGAGATGCTGAAAGCCCTGTTTTCCCACCTACATGGAAGCCCGAGAGCCTCAAAAAGGAAAAACAAAACGACAGCGGAAACGCCCGACGGAAAGACATATAAAAAAAGCCATGCGGAAAACATGGCATATCCTCTATCGAAAAGAAAGCTCCAAAAACAAAAGGCAGCATTCTGTCAGATTCCCGACACGCGAGAATCCATTATTCGCGACAGCTCCCGTCCCGGCTTGCAAATACGCCATTCTCGTCAGCCAGAAAATGACTATTTGTCATTTTGGAAGCTATGCCACAAATTGCCCTCGGGCACGGGTGCCTCCACGTCTATCTCTTGCTTGGATACGGGGTGGACGAAACGCACACGGCGGGCATGCAGGCAAATGCTCCCGTCGGGGTTGCTGCGCGGCGCACCGTACTTCAGGTCTCCCTTGATCGGGCAACCCATCTTGGCCAACTGGCAGCGGATTTGATGGTGGCGGCCGGTTTTGAGGTCTATTTCCAAAAGGAAATAACGTTCCGAACGTCCGATAAGCTTATAGTCGAGGATGGCTTTCTTCGCCCCGGGCTTTTCCTTGCCGTAAGCATACGACTTGTTCTGCTTCTCGTTGCGCACCAGCCAATGCACCAGTTCCCCTTCTTCCGCAGGCGGGCAATTCCCCGTAATGGCCCAATACGTCTTGTGCACTTCTTTCGTACGGAACATTTCGTTGAGCCGGGCCAAAGCCTTGCCGGTACGGGCAAAGACCACCAGTCCGCTCACGGGACGGTCCAAACGATGCACCACGCCGAGGAACACGTTCCCCGGCTTGTGGTACTTCTGTTTGATGTATTCCTTCACCATCTCCGCCAAAGGCTTGTCGCCGGTCTTGTCGCCCTGTACAATCTCCGAACTGCTTTTGTCGACGATGATGAGGTGGTTGTCTTCGTAGACTACGTCCATACGGATTACATGTTCATGCCACCGTCAATCTGGATAACCTGTCCCGACACGTAAGAAGACAGGTCGGAAGCCAAGAAAAGTGCCACGTTGGCCACGTCTTCCGGCGTGCCGCCACGACGCAAAGGTATCTTCTTGCACCATTCCGCACGCACGTCGTCCGACAATGCCGCCGTCATGGCCGTTTCGATAAAGCCTGGTGCTATGGCATTGGCACGGATGCCCTTGGCTCCCATCTCCTGGGCTATGGACTTGGCCAAAGCTATCATACCGGCCTTGGAAGCCGAATAGTTGCACTGCCCGGCATTGCCGTGCACGCCCACCACGGAAGCCATATTGATGATGGAACCGCCCTTTTGGCGCATCATAATAGGCGTACAAGCGTGGATGAAGTTGAAAGCCGACTTCAGGTTGACGGCAATCACTGCGTCCCACTGTGCCTCCGTCATGCGCAACATCAAGCCGTCTTTGGTGATACCGGCATTGTTTACCAAAATATCTATCGAACCGAAATCCTCTTTCACCTGCTTCACCACTTCTTCCGTCTGTGCAAAATCAGCCGCATTGGAAGCGTAGCCTTTGGCCTTCACGCCGAAAGCGGCGATTTCCGCCTCGGTAGCCTGGCCGTTTTCATCAATTACCAAATCCGTAAAAGCCACGTTCGCGCCTTCGGCGGCAAACTTCAGGGCTATGGCTTTACCGATACCGCGGGCGGCACCCGTCACCAAAGCCGTCTTTCCTGTCAATAATCCCATAATCAATTTATTATTTAATGGTTAAATATATTATCTGTCAACGTTCTCCCCGCAATGCGCGGTGTATCAATGTCTTCACCATGCGGCGCGTTTCCGCCTTGTTCAATCCCTCTCCCAAGCGGCCGTAGATGTAAGGCACCTCCAACCCTTTCACGCAATAGTGCATCACATCGGCCACCAATGCCACATTCTCTATGGAAAACTCACCCGAGGCGACCCCTTCTTTCAACACCCCGATGAAAAACTCCGTTTCTTTTTGGTCGAAATGTTTCCTCACCTTCTCCACCATCCAGATATTACGGAAGAATTCGGCACGCAAATTACCGTTGCGCAACACGACCTCTTTAATGGAATGCAAATGGACATAAATGATTTCCACCAGTTTTTCCTCCAAATCCATCCTTTTATTGGCCACTTCCGACAACTGGGCCGAAAGATGCTCCAACTCCGTTTCTATCACGGCAAAATAAATGTCTTCCTTATTCTTGAAATAGGTGTAAAGCGTACGGCGTCCTTTGCCCGAGGCTACGGCAATATCGTTCATCGTCGTATTCTCCAGCCCTTGCTTGGCAAACAGCCCTCGCGCCACATCCACCAATCGTGTCCTTGTCTTCGAAACAGCCATAACTGTTACAAATGTAAGCGAAATCCGGCAAGCAGGCAATATTTCCCCCTTAATTTTCGTTTCAGTCCGGCAAAAAAGCCTGCCATTGTTATCCGAAACGGGTAAGCCCGGCTCAAATTAACACAGACTTTATTGCCGCCATACCGGCTTTTCCGTAATTTTGCATACGGCGCAGCAGGACTGCCCCATGCCCGATGCTCCGCGAAGGACAGGTATTTTATGCCGACTATGCCAAACCCGACGGATTTTGCGACGAGGCTTGGAAAGCGATTTACCAATATGTATTTGCGTTGGCCCACGGCGCAACGAAAGAGCCGTTCTACTACGGCGATTGGATAAGCAAAGCAGGCATTGCCATCTGTGTAGTTGCAACGACGGTCTCCGACCGGTCATCTTCAAACAGGAAGCCACCAACGAAGAAAGCCAAATAAACTATATCCTTGTACAAGACTAATGGTGGCCTACCACCGCTGCAAGACAAGGAACACCCTACAAGAAATACCGGCTACATTCGCCTTTTTACAAAAATAATCCGTGATTTGTTTGGCCATTCTGTGGAAAAGCACTACCTTTGCACACAGAAACAAGAAACACATCGCGGAGTGGAGCAGTTGGTAGCTCGCCAGGCTCATAACCTGGAGGTCGTTCGTTCGAGTCGAGCCTCCGCAACTTAATACAAACGCAATTAACTTCAGGAAAGTTAGTTGCGTTTTGTGTTTTAAAACCATTTTAACTATAACCATTAGCCTGATTAAAGTCATGAAAAAAGTATTCTGCTCCCTATTGAAAAGTTTGGTGCTCACTGTTACGCTATCCCACTCCTTGCCTTCACATGGGCAAGAGGAGCCTCTCCGGATTCCCGTGACTACGGAAGATGCGAAAAACAAATATTCCACAATAAACATGCAACGCACCAGTGCGCACGACCCTTCCATCGCTTATGATGAGGGGAGCAGGCTGTATTACGTCTTCGGTTCACACATGGCCACTGCCAAAACCCGGGATTTGCAGAACTGGACCGGGGTGTCCTTTCCTTGGGGCATGGTGAATACAGACGGGACAATCACGTCCGACGTAGCTCCGGCAGACGCTTTCCACACCCACCAAACGCGGAAAATCACCATCCACGGCGAAACGGTGGATTTCGGTAATTTCGATGCCGCAGCCTGGAACTGCGCCCTTCCCGGTACCGGTACCAATGGAGAAGAAACGCCATGGACCGTAGACGGCAACATGTGGGCTCCGGACATTATTTACAATCCCGTGTTGGGGAAATGGTGCCAATACCTCAGCCTGAACGGTCCGCAATGGAATTCTTGTATCATCCTGCTCACGGCCGACCGCATAGAAGGGCCTTACGTCTACCAAGGTCCTGTTGTATTCAGCGGATTCCGCAGCGACACGGACGAACGCATCTCCTTCCACAAGACCGATCTGGAATTAGTCATCGGAAAGCAATCTAGCCTCCCTGCACGGTATAAACAGGAAAAATGGGGAGATTATTGGCCGCACGCCATAGACCCTTGCGTGTTCTACGATGAAGACGGGACGTTATGGATGTCGTACGGCTCTTGGTCGGGTGGCATCTATATCCTGCAATTAGATCCGAATACCGGTCTGCGGGACTACAACGTCACTTATACGGGGGACTTCGATAAGAAAGGGGCTAACGTGACATCCGACCCGTACTTCGGAAAGAAAATCGCAGGCGGCCGTTATGTATCGGGCGAAGGTTCCTATATCGAACAAATCGGTGACCACTATTACTTGTTCATGAGCTATGGCGGGCTTGAACCCAACGGCGGATACGAGATGCGCGTATTCCGTACGTCTCGTCCGGACGGCCCGTACAAGGACATGAACGGGACCGATGCCATCTTCACAAGTTGGAAACTTAATTACGGTCCCAATGCAGACACCCGGGGTGAAAAGCTATTGGGAGCCTACAACCATTGGGGATTTATGAATGTCGGTGAACGTGCACAAGGACATAATTCCGTGCTTGCCGCAGAGGAGGGACGCACTTACTTGGTTTACCATACCAAATTCAACGACGGAACGGCGGGACATCAGGTTCGTGTGCACCAACTGTTCCTGAACCGTTCCGGTTGGCCCGTAGCCGCTCCGTTCGAGTTCCACGGAGAAACGACAGGCGACCGTCAGATAGCCTCTTCCCAACGGTTCGATTCTAAAGAGGTAGCAGGCCGTTATCATATCCTCACCCATCCCTACGGGCAAAACCATGCCGCCTACGAAGAGGCCACCCCCGCAGAAATCTTGCTCCGCGAAGACGGGAAGGTAGAAGGGGCATACAGCGGAACTTGGAAGATATATGACGGCAATTCATATATCACCTTGAACCTGAACGGTACGGTTTACGAAGGAGTCGTAACAGAGCAACAAATGGAACCGACCACCATCAAAGCCATCTGTTTCACTGCATGTGGCGACAATGGCACAAATCTATGGGGATACCGGATGGGAGATGCATACGCCTTGGCTTATACACTCAATACGACCACCATTCCGGTCAAGGACAACCAATACATCTCGCGCAACATGGACTTGTATGGACTGGAGAAGGAAATCAATGTCAACGCCAAATGGGAGTCCGACACTCCGGACGTGGTTTCCCATACCGGACGATACAACCCGGCCGGCCTGACGGAAGACATCCCCGTGCAATTATCCTGCGAACTGTCCTGCGGTGACTACTTTTGGACTGACACGTTCCACGTGAAAGCCCGCAAGGAATCTCTGCCCGACGGTAATTGGCTTGGTGGCATAAAAGCATATTATGATTTCGACCAAGAGCCTTTCGTCAATGCATACGACCACGTACAAACAGCCAAGCGCTTGTCGCAAGGCGGCAACAACAAACCGTCGTTGGAAAAGGACAGTCTGCGCAACGGCAGCATCCTGCACCAATATTTCGGCGCAAGCGGCTATTGCAGCTACACACAAATGCCCAATCCGCTAAGGAATGAGCGTTTGGAAGGTATGACCGTATCTTTATGGGTGAAACGTACTGACGACATTCCATGGGACGCAATATGGTCTTTCTACAATCCTGCGGTTAACACCAGGCTATATCTTACAGGTAATTCCTACGTAGGCTTTAACAATGGCAAAGACTGGTTCGACATCAACCATCCTGGTAGTATTATCTCCGAACGTATTCCTGTCGGTAAATGGTGTCTCGTCACGATAACCATTTCACGTAGCCAAGGGTGTACCATATACGTCAACGGAAGTAAGATACGTGACGTTGAATACATCGGAAACTGTAATGGCATCAATATTACAGACACAAAAGACTTTGATTATAATCGGGTCATAGACTTTATTCAATCATGCCCTAATTTCTATTTAGGCTACGGCTCTTTTTGGGGTTCCATAGACGTAAGAATGGATGACCTTATCCTATACAATCGGGCTTTGGAAGCAACGGATGTCAGAGCCTTAAACACGATGAGCAACAGAGTAACAGATTTCTCTATCGGAGAAGGCGGCTTGTCTGTCAAACCTGTCCATCATCACGGGAACAGAACCATGAAATCTATATACGATTTATCCGGATGCCCTGCAAAAGAGGTAAAAAAAGGTATCTACATTATTGAAGGCCAGAAAGTCATATACCCATAGAAGCCAAGAATAACATACAACTTATTTCATATACCAATGTGACAATTCAGAAGCCCCCGGGAATAAAAAACCCGTTCCCCCGCCCGGCATGGGCCGTGCGCGGGGGAACGGAATGGAAAAAGGCGGCTACCTACTCTCCCGCCTTGCGGGCAGTACCATCGGCGAGGGCGGGCTTAACTTCTCTGTTCGGGATGGGAAGAGGTGGGACACCGCCGCTATAGCCACCATGATGGATTCGAACTGCGGCACGCGCCGGGGCGCGGACCGAGTGTGGGACACAAGTCAAACAAACAAAACGAAAGGATGACGAACCGGAATGCCATGTGCGGGCAGGGATACCACGAACGGCGAAAGCTTTCGGGCTATTAGTAGTGCTCGGCTTTGGCGTCGCCGCCTTTACACCTGCACCCTATCCACGTCATCGTCTTTGACGGCCCTCTAAAAGGAAATCTAATCTTGTGGAAGGCTTCGCGCTTAGATGCTTTCAGCGCTTATCCATACCCGACGCGGATACCCGGCGGTGCGCCTGGCGGCACAACCGGCAAACCGGAGGTCGGTCCGGCACGGTCCTCTCGTACTAGTGCCCGAACCACGCAAATTTCCAACGCCCACGATAGATAGAGACCGAACTGTCTCACGACGTTCTGAACCCAGCTCGCGTGCCACTTTAATGGGCGAACAGCCCAACCCTTGGGACCTTCTCCAGCCCCAGGATGTGACGAGCCGACATCGAGGTGCCAAACCACTCCGTCGATATGAGCTCTTGGGAGGGATCAGCCTGTTATCCCCGGAGTACCTTTTATCCTTTGAGCGACGGACCTTCCATGCGGAACCGCCGGATCACTATGCTCCAGTTTCCTGCCTGTGCGGCCTGTCGGCCTCCCAGTCAAGCGCCCTTCTGCCATTACACTCTGCGGCCGGTTACCAATCGGCCTGAGGGCACCTTGAGGAGCCTCCGTTACGCTTTTGGAGGCGACCACCCCAGTCAAACTACCCGCCAAACGCGGTCCTTGTATCCAACAAGTTAGTACCCAGACGGCCAAAGGGCCGTATTTCAACGACGGCTCCAAAGGCACTGGCGTGCCTCATTCTACGCCTCCGGCCTATCCTACACATCGACGGCCCGGGTACAACGTTAAGCTGTAGTAAAGGTTCACGGGGTCTTTTCGTCCCATCGCGGGTAATCGGCATCTTCACCGATACTACAATTTCACTGAGCTCATGGTTGAGACAGCGTCCGGATCATTACACCATTCGTGCAGGTCGGAACTTACCCGACAAGGAATTTCGCTACCTTAGGACCGTTATAGTTACGGCCGCCGTTTACCGGGGCTTCAATTCGGGCCTTCTACATGAGTATGAGCCCTCCTCTTAACCTTCCGGCACCGGGCAGGTGTCAGGCTGTATACGGCTTCTTTCGAATTTGCACAGCCCTGTGTTTTTGTTAAACAGTTGCCTGGACCTATTCTCTGCGCCTCGTTTACACGAGGACCCCTTGTTCCGAAGGTACGGGGTCAATTTGCCTAGTTCCTTAACCGTGAATCTCCCAAGCGCCTTAGTATGTTCTACCCGACCACGTGTGTCCGTTTACGGTACGGATGACTTGGTGCTGGAGTTTAGCGGGTTTTCTCGGGAGCATGGTTACCGGCGCTGTCGCGTTGCCCAGAAGGGCGCCGCGTACTTTCGCGCTTCGGCTCGGGAGGTGGGCTTGCCTGCCTCCCTCGTAACCTTTGCGCTTAAACCCCCTTTTCCGTCAGGGGGCGGCCGTGTCACTTCTCCGTCGCCGCGTCACACACCAAGACAGTAACGGAATATTAACCGTTTGATCCATCGCCCTCGCCCTTAGGCTTATGCTTAGGGACCGACTCACCCTGAACCGATTGGCGTTGTTCAGGAAACCTTGGTCTTTCGGCGGGAGGGGATCGCACCCTCCTTATCGTTACTTATACCTACATTTGCTTTTCCATCCGCTCCAGAGCCGCTCGCGCGGCGCCTTCGACGCAGGATGGAATGCTCCCCTACCGATATTCTCATATCCCACGGCTTCGGTAACTGGTTTCATACCCGATTATTATCCACGCCCATCCCCTCGACTAGTGAGCTGTTACGCACTCTTTGAATGAATGGCTGCTTCCAAGCCAACATCCTAGCTGTCTGGGGGGACGGACTGCGTTAGTCTAACTTAACCAGCATTTCGGGACCTTGGCCGGTGGTCTGGATTCTTCTCCTCTCGGGCACGGACCTTAGCACCCGTGCCCTTACTCCATGGATTGGCCGGCGCGCATTCGGAGTTTGTCAGGACTTGACAGGCGGTGAAGCCCTCGCATCCTATCAGTCGCTCTACCTCGCGCCGGGAACTCCACAGGCGGCACCTAAATGCCTTTCGGGGAGTACGAGCTATCTCCGAGTTTGATTGGCCTTTCACTCCTACACTCACCTCATCCAGAAGCTTTTCAACGCTTATTGGTGCGGACCTCCATCCCGTGTTACCGGGACTTCATCCTGGACAAGTGTAGATCACTCGGTTTCGCGTCTGCCACCACCGACTACAGCGCCCTTTTAAGACTCGCTTCCGCTGCGGCTGCGGGGCTCCTGCCCCTTCGCCTTGCCGGTGACGGCAACTCGTAGGTTCATTATGCAAAAGGCACGCCGTCACGCCCAATGGGCGCTCCGACCGCTTGTAGGCGCACGGTTTCAGGGTCTTTTTCACTCCCCTAACAGGGGTGCTTTTCACCTTTCCCTCACGGTACTGGTTCACTATCGGTCTCTTACGAGTATTTAGCCTTGCCGGATGGGCCCGGCTGATTCACACAGGATTACACGTGTCCCGCGCTACTCAGGATTCCGCTACGCTTCGCATGGCTTCGTGTAAGGGGCTGTCACCCTCTATGGCGGAACTTTCCAGTTCCTTCCACTCGCCATGGCTCTTGCGACATCGCGGTCCTACAACCCCGGCGATGCCTGGACAACGCCGGTTTGGGCTATTCCCCGGTCGCTCGCCACTACTGGGGGAATCATTATTTATTTTCTTCTCCTGCGGGTACTAAGATGTTTCAGTTCCCCGCGTTCGCCTCCCGCATTCGCGGGATAACGTTTCTTCAAAACGTTGGGTTGCCCCATTCGGAAACCCGCGGGTCAATGGCCATTTGCGCCTCACCGCGGCTTGTCGCAGCTTATCACGTCCTTCATCGCCTGTAAGAGCCTAGGCATCCGCCGTGCGCCCTTGAATACTTTCGCCTCGGCCGCCGGCCGCCTTCCACCAGGGAAGATACGGCAGGCGGGCCTGCCTGCACATGTTCGTTAAAACATACATCGTTCGCTTTCTTTACGTTTTGTCTGTCCAACATGTCAATGATCGCATGCCCCCTCGGGGGCAGGGTGGAGAATAACGGATTCGAACCGTTGACCCCCTGCTTGCAAAGCAGGTGCTCTAGCCAGCTGAGCTAATCCCCCCGAAAATACCCGCGTAGTCCCAGGCAGAGTTGAACTGCCGACCTCCACATTATCAGTGTGGCGCTCTGACCAACTGAGCTATGGGACTGGCGTGACCCTGTGACCCGGATGCGGGCGGGCGGCGGAAACGCCACCGGGCGGAAGCTGAGCCTCCTGCATCCCTCACTTATCCTTTTTTAAGCCTCACATATCAAAACAAGAAAGACAGCCGTACAAGAGGAAACTACCCGGGAGCGGACGCGGAATGGACCGTTTTGCGGGAAGGACCCCAGAAAGGAGGTGTTCCAGCCGCACCTTCCGGTACGGCTACCTTGTTACGACTTAGCCCCAATCACCGGTTTTACCCTAGGCCGACCCTCGCGGTCACGGACTTCAGGCACCCCCGGCTTTCATGGCTTGACGGGCGGTGTGTACAAGGCCCGGGAACGTATTCACCGCGCCATGGCTGATGCGCGA
>ENA-UEPN01000130-UEPN01000130.1-human-gut-metagenome-genome-assembly--contig:-NODE-130-length-49781-cov-7.567017_pt1 | contig 49781 bp, 33 predicted proteins | sample MGYA00242897_ERZ507910 | MGnify/ENA primary metagenome ERZ507910 (study PRJEB26167, sample SAMN06115525) | human gut metagenome | host: Homo sapiens | place: China:Jiangxi | collected 2015-08-20...
TGCACTGCTGAATCTCGCGCGCACGGCGAAAAACTTCAAAGTAACATTTGATGGCACCAAAGGCTTTTCAAATGCGCAGGTCACGCGCGGCGGAGTCAATATAAATGAGTTCGACCGCGAAACACTTGAATCGAAGAAAGTGCCCGGACTTTTCTGCGCCGGGGAGCTTCTCGATGTTGACGGCGGCTGCGGCGGCTTCAATCTCCAATGGGCGTGGGCTTCAGGTCTGCTCGCAGGGGAGAGCGCGGCAAAATCTATTTAACGGAGAAAAAGTATGCTTAAAATAAATCAGATAAAGCTTCCGCTGACTGCGGACGAACACGATCTCAGGCGCGCGGCAGGTAAAGCTCTTCGCCTTGACGAAAACAGAATACGCACACTGAGAGTGACGAAAAAAGCGGTCGATTCGCGCAAAAAGGACAACATTTTCTTTGTGTATAATGTAGAAGTTGATGTTGACGGCGACGAAAACGCGATTCTCAAGCGTTGCGGCTCTGGTGTTGAAACGGTAAAGAAAGTTGACTTTACCCCCCCGGAGGTAAAGCGCACGAGCGAACTGCGCCCTGTTATAGTCGGATTCGGCCCCGCAGGCATGTTTTCGGGGCTTGCTCTCGCCCGGGCGGGCTTCAAGCCGCTCATTCTCGAGCGCGGTTCGCATATCGAAGACAGGCAGAAAGATGTTCAGACCTTCTGGCGCGAGCGCAGACTCAATCCCGAATCGAACGTTCAGTTCGGCGAGGGCGGCGCAGGAACTTTTTCGGACGGCAAGCTCACAACGGGCATAAAAGACCCGCTCTGCCGCTTTGTCATAGACGAGCTTGCAAACCACGGCGCGCCCGAGGAGATACGCTGGTCGGCAAAGCCGCATATCGGCACCGACCGTCTTGCCGAGGTTGTCCGCAATATCAGAAAAGAGATAATCTCGCTCGGCGGTGAAATCAGATTCAACTGCAAAATGACGGATATAATAGTCGCGAACGGCTATATCCACGGCGTGAAGACCGAGCATGACGGACATTTTGAGGATATCGAGACCGATACCGTCCTGCTCTGCACCGGACATTCGGCGCGCGACACTGTAAGGACGCTCTATGCCCACGGGGTCAGGATGATGCAGAAGCCGTTTTCGGTCGGCGCGCGAATAGAGCATCCTCGCGAGTTCATCGACCGCGCGCAGTACGGCGACTTTGCCGGGCACCCCGCGCTCGGCGCGGCGGACTATAAGCTCGCCTGCCACCCGGAGCATGGGCGCGGAGCTTATACATTTTGTATGTGTCCCGGCGGCACGGTGGTCAACGCGGCGAGCGAAGAGGGCGGAATAGTCGTCAACGGCATGAGCGAATACGGGCGCGACGCTGAAAACTCTAACAGCGCGCTGCTCGTCGGTATCGAGCCGGAGAATTTCGGCAGCGACCATCCGCTCGCGGGAATGGATATGCAGAGAAAAATCGAACACGCGGCGTTTCTTGCGGGCGGCAGCGATTACACCGCCCCGGCGCAGCTTGTCGGCGATTTCCTTGCGGACAGACCCTCGACCCGCCTCGGCGCGGTTCATCCGAGCTGCCCGACAGGCGTTGTGATGAGCGATCTGAGAAAGATACTGCCTAAGAAAGTGACGGATACATACGCAGACGCGCTTTTGAAGATGGATAAAATGCTCAAGGGATTTGCCATGCCCGAAGCCGTGTTCACGGCGCCCGAGACCCGCTCGTCTTCGCCCGTGCGTATTCTGCGCGACGAGATATATCAGTCGAACATCCGCGGGCTTTACCCCTGCGGCGAGGGCGCGGGATATGCGGGCGGAATAGTGTCCGCCGGAGTCGACGGAGTGCGCTGCGCCTATGCCGTGCTCGCCGACGAAAACGACGAGTGGTAAAAAGATTTTACACATCGCGTTTTGTGTGGTATAATGTATAAAGATTTGCAAGGAGTGGATAATAATGAAAAAATTTCTTTTCTATTTAGTCCAGTTCACCTGGGCGCTGCCGCAGAATCTTGTCGGCGGAATTGGCTTTCTCGCGCTGAGAAAAAAGTATAAGCATGAGCGCTTCAACAACGCGTTTGTTACATATGTCCCGCACGATAATTTCGGCGGCGTGTCGCTCGGAATATTTATATTTATGAATCCCGACCGCCCGGCGGACAGAGTCCACGACACACGCATGCACGAGTACGGCCACACCATTCAGTCGCTTCTGCTCGGCCCTCTCTGGGCTTTTGTGATAGCGATACCGTCGTTTATCTGGTGCAACGTCCCCAAATTCGTCAGAATGCGCAAAGAGGACGGTGTATCATATTATAAACTCTACTGCGAAGGCTGGGCGAACATCTGGGGCAGAGCGTGGAGCCGCGAGAACTTCATCAGCGATGAGTTCAAGACGACCGGCTATTACGGCAAACCCATTGCCCCGATAGATTTCAGCAAGAAGAAGTAAGAGAATCTCAAACGAAACAGGAGACCCTATGGACGGATACGATGCATTTTCCGCAGGCGTTGAGCCGGGCGGACTGCGCAACCGTAATGAAATAAAAGTGCTGATAGCTTTCCTGCTCAAGAACACCGAGCGGGGACTGTCGCGCCGCCAGCTGATGGAGGTCATTCAGCGCGAGGGACTGGCAAACTACTTTGAAGCGAGCCAGGCGCTCGAAAGCCTTATCGAGGGCGGGAGCGTTGAAGTTGACGAGAGCGATAACGACGAACTGCTGAGCCTCACCGCAGCGGGAAAGACGGCGGCGAATATCGAGGACGAACTGCCGCGCGCCGTGCGCGACAAGGCGCTCGCGACCGCGGAAGAGCTTCTCAAACAGGAACGCCGCATGAAAGAGACACCGGTCGAGATAATCCCGCTCGAAAACGGGTGCAATGTCAGATTCACTTTCAACGACCTTATGACGCTGACCCTCTATGTCGCGGATATGGAGCAGGCGCAGAGCGTCCGGGATAAAATCCTCGCCGACCCCGAAAGTCTCTATTCGGCGGTTATAGAACAGCTGATGTAAAAAAACGCGCTCCGAAGAATTTGTCTTCGGGGCGTTTCTGTATTGAAAAATAAATAATATATATGATATACTTGAAAAAAACAGAGGAGAGGAGCTGCAAAATGAAACGGTTTTTATCGGCATTGGCGGCGGTTGTTATGGTCATGAGTATTATTGTCCCGGGCGCATACGCGCAGGAAAACAGAAGCACCGACGACCTGAGGGCTCTTGGTATAGATACATCGCACAGCGTCAATGTCCGCGATGTCGTTATCCGCGATCCGTTTGTTCTGGTCAACGGCGGCATATATTATATGTACGGCACTGGCGCATCGACCGTTGAGGGCTACGGCTGCTATGTCAGTCTCGACCTTGAGACATGGTACGGTCCCGTCAATGTCTTTGAGGCGAAGGACGGCTTCGACGGAGTGAACTGCTTCTGGGCGCCCGAATGTCATTATTATAACGGCAGCTACTATCTTCTGGCGTCATATGGCAGCGCATCGACCGGACATAGAGGAACATCTGTGTTTCGCTCGTCAAGCCCGTTGGGACCTTTTGAAGAGATAAGCGACGGACACGTCACCCCGCACGATTGGGACAGTATCGACGGTACGCTCTATGTTGAGAACGGAGTGCCGTATATGATTTTTGTCCATGAGTGGACCAGTATGCCCGACGGAGTGGGGGATATATCCTTTGCTCAACTCAGCCCCGATCTGACGCATTTTGTGACCGAACCCGAGACTTTATTCCGCGCCGACGACTGCATTTGGGCGAGCGACATAACTGACGGACCGTTTCTGTATAAAACGCAGCAGGGGACGCTCATAATGCTCTGGTCGAGCGGATCGAAGCTCGGCTATTCGGTCGGCTCGCTCTTCTCCTTGAGCGGTCAGCTCCGCGGTAGCTGGCACTTCAACAGCATCCCGCTTTATCAGAGGCGCAAAAGCGATGACCCTGACGGCGGCCACGGGATGATATTCACTGCAAACGACGGCAGGCTTCTTATGGCGATACATTCGCCCAACAGCGGCTCTCCGGCGCACCCGGTGTTCATTGAGATGGTCGAGAAAGACGGAACGCTCGTAAAGAAAGATAAATTTTCATCGCACGCGCAAGCGTCGCAGAAGATAGATCAATTTTTCTGGCGCGCGGTCGAGTGGTTTAAAATAATGCTGTTCCCAAAGATGCCGCTTGATTGATAAAATAAAAAAACAAGACCTGCTTTCTTTATAGAGAATAGAGAGCAGGTCTTTTGTGCTGATATTTTATTCGAGATTTACAGAGTAGTCCTCTTTGACTGTCGAGAGAACGACGAGCGTCTTTGTCAGCGAAACGCCGCCCGCGCTCTTTATCTCGTTGAGCAGCGATTCAAGTCCGCCGGTCGATTCGGTGTTGACCTTGAGAAGAAAGTCGAAGTCGCCGGTGATGTAGTGACACTCGGTTATCTGCTTGTGGGTCTTGACGAATTCGTTGAAATTGTTGTTGTACTTCGGATGCTCCATGCTCACCGAGATGAACGCGGTGATGTCCATGCCGAGCTTCTTGCTGTCGAGCACGACGGTGTACTGCTTGATTATGCCGTTGGCTTCGAGCTTTTTGATGCGCTCGATAACAGCCGAAACGGACATGTTGACCTGCGAGCCGATTACCGAAGCGTTTTCTCTTGCGTTTTTCTTGAGACATTCGATTATCTTAACATCTATCTTGTCCAAGATATCATCCCCTGTGCCGCGGTCTGCGCCGCGTGAATTTTCTCTATTTTAACACCGTTGTCGCTAAAAAGTAAAGTTTTTTCTGGAATTTCTGAATTTTTTATCTTTTGATGCTTCTACGGCACAGCAAACCGAAACTTTTATCAAATCTGTGAAATGCAATCTTTGCGTTGCGCGTCATATTGAATCCATGTGTTGCGTTATCGGACACAGCACGAAAAAATAAAGGTCATAATCCGCGTTGTCAGCCGTGAATTATGACCTTTTTATCTTTTGCTCTTTGTTCTGCGCTAAATGCGGCAGAATTTATTATGCGGTTTTTTCGCCGGGCGCTTTTATCTCGCTGAGGTGCTCGTCCGCGCAGCGGCGACCCTCTTCGTAGAGCTTTTCGAGGGCGGCGGGCTCGCGGGTCAGCGTGTTCACGCCGTAGCAGTCCTGCGGAGCTAAGATAATCACTTTGCCCTGCTCCTGAAGCTTTATCGCCTCTTCGAGCTGGCGGTTGTATACCTCGTGCCTTACGGCGAGGCGGTCAAAGACTTTCGGATATTTTTTCAGCGCGGCTTTGATTATCTGCATGTGCTTCTGCGGAGATTTGCGATAGTCAACGGGCTTCGAGATGACAACTATAACTTTGTCGCAGCCCATGTCAAACGCCTTCTGAAAGGGGATAGGGTCGGAGATCCCGCCGTCGAAGCAGTCTTTGCCGTCGATAACTATCGGCTTGCACACCGCAGGCAGGCAGCATGAGGCTTTTATGACCGTCAGGTCGTCGCGCTTTATGCTGTTTTTAGGGAAGTATATCGGCTCTCCCGTTTCGCCGTCGGTGACTACGGTTATGAAATCCGTGTGGTTCGCTGTAAAAGCATCATAGTTCAGCGGATCTTCGCCGTCGGAGTTTGAAATGGTGGAGTAAATATAATCAAGCCCGATATATGAGCCGCTGTGTATGAAATTGTCGAAGCTCATATACTGCTTGCGCTGAGCGTAGTTCACATAAAAACGCTTGACTCGGTCATGGTGTCCGGCGGCATAAGAGATGAGATTCGCGCTGCCCGCCGAGACGCCTATGCACAGGTCGAAGTTTATTCCCTCTTCAATAAAACGGTCATAAATGCCTGCGGAAAAAACTCCGCGCATTCCGCCGCCGACATCAACAATACCGGTCATGCTCTTCCTCCGACAAACTGAAAATTGCAGATATTATATCACACATCGGCTTTTAAGTCAAAAACGATATGCGAAATCATGGAATATTATCGGTATTTTAATTTGTAATATTCAGTCGCGCCGATTTTTGCTTATATAATACCTTATATTTAGTCCACAGGCGGTCAGAATTGCACAAATTCAGCGTCGATAAGAGCTAATGGAGCGGGATTGTGACGGATATTGTAAAAAGTTTGAATTTGCTCTGAAAAAAGCCGTATCTCCTCTTGACAAAATGTGGTTAGCAGTGTAAAATGTAAAACTGCACAATTATAATGGAGCGTTGTGTGCCCGGCCTTTTCGGCTAAGGGCTTGTTACAGCTTTCCCGAAACGCGGAAAACCGCTTCATTATTGCATTTCAACGCTCTTCAAAAGAGCTTGCGCGAGCCGTCAATTGACAAAAGTGTATAGCCCCGAAAAATGGGATATCTGCTTCTGTCAATTGATGGTGATAACACGAAACGGATGAAAAAAGAACGGAGTGAATTGGCCTATGCTGAATGTTAAGCCCGTCAAAAAAGGAACGACCACGCGCATGAGCTTCGGCAAGATCGAAGAAGTCATGGAGATGCCCAATCTCATCGAGGTTCAGAAGAACTCGTACAAATGGTTTCTCGACACCGGACTCAAGGAGGTGTTCCGCGACATAGCGGAAATCACCGACTACACCGGCAACTGGGTGCTGACCTTTATAGACTATCGCATTGGCGAGAAGACTAAACACACCGTGCAGGAGTGCAAGGAGCGCGACGCTACCTATGCAGCCCCCATGCGCGTCACTGTGCGTCTGCTCAACAAGGAGACGGGTGCAATAAAGGAGTCCGAGGTTTTTATGGGTGAGTTCCCCATCATGACCGACAGCGGCACCTTTGTTATCAACGGCGCAGAGAGAGTCATCGTCTCCCAGCTCGTCCGTTCGCCGGGCGTATATTTCGATATGACCCACGACAAGACCGGTATCGAGCTGTTCTCAAGCACAATCAACCCCAACCGCGGCGCATGGCTTGAGTATGAGACGGACATAAACGATGTCTATTATGTAAGAATAGACAAGAACAGAAAGATATTCATCACCACTTTCATCAGAGCACTCGGACTCGGTACGGACGATGAGATCCGCGAGTTCTTCGGCAACGATGAGAGAATCGAAGCCACCATCGAGAGAGACGAGACGAAGAACCAGGGCGAAGCGCTCATGGAAGTCTTCAAGCGTCTGCGTCCCGGCGAGCCCGTGACCCTTGAGTCCGCCCAGCAGCTGCTCGACAATCTCTTCTTCGATCCGCGCAGATATGATATCTCGCGCGTCGGCAGATACAAATATAATAAGAAGCTCGCCATTGCCGCCCGCCTTGCAGGCTGCAAGCTTGCCGAGCCCGTTATCGCTCCGCTGACCGGAGAGATCCTTGCCGAGGCAGGCGAGGTTGTTACCAAGGCGAAAGCTAAGGAGATCGAGCGCGCAGGCGTTATGGTCGCCGTCGCCGATGTCGAGGGCAAGAAGGTCAAGATCATCTCCAACGGCATGGTCGATCCAATGGACTATGTGCCCGAGGGCGTGACCAAGGAAGAGCTTCTTGAAGCCGGCATCAACGAGAAGGTTCGCTTCCAGATAATCACCGAGATAGTCGACGAGTGCGGCGACGACAAAGAGGCTCTTCTCGAGCAGCTCAGACTCCGCCACGACGACCTTATCCCGAACCACATTATAATCGACGATATCTTCTCTTCGATAAACTATATCAACTGCCTTGCGAACAAGATAGGCACAACGGACGACATCGACCACCTCGGCAACAGACGTATCCGCTGCGTGGGCGAGCTGCTCCAGAATCAGTTCAGAATCGGTCTGTCGAGAATGGAGAGAGTTGTCCGCGAGAGAATGACTCTCCAGGCTCAGGAGAAGGAGGAGAACATCACTCCTCAGGCTCTTATCAACATCCGTCCTGTCATGATGGCGATAAAGGAGTTCTTCGGTTCTTCCCCGCTGTCGCAGTTCATGGATCAGATCAACCCCCTTGCGGAGCTGACTCATAAGCGCCGTCTTTCCGCCCTCGGTCCCGGCGGTCTTTCAAGAGACCGTGCAGGATTCGAAGTCCGAGACGTTCACTACTCGCATTACGGCAGAATGTGCCCCATCGAGACTCCCGAAGGTTCCAACGTCGGACTTATCTCCTACCTTGCAACTTTCGCGCGCATAAATGAATACGGTTTCATCGAGGCCCCGTTCAGAAAGGTCGACAAGACCACCGGACGTGTCACTGACGAAGTTGAGTATATGACAGCCGATGTCGAGGACGATTACATTGTCGCCCAGGCGAACGAGCCGCTTGACGAAAACGGAATGTTCGTCCACGAGAGAGTCAACGCAAGACACAGGGACGGCTTCCTTGAGATCGACCGCATGAAGGTCGACTATATGGACGTCTCTCCGAAGATGGTCGTCTCCGTCGCAACTTCGATGATTCCGTTCCTCGAGAACGACGACGCAAACCGAGCCCTCATGGGATCGAACATGCAGAAGCAGGCGGTTCCGCTGCTCAAGACCGAGAGCCCGATAGTCGGCACCGGTATGGAATATAAAGCGGCTGTTGACTCTGGCGTTGTCGTGCTTGCAAAGCACTCCGGCCGCGTCACAAAGGTCGATGCCGAGCAGATTGAGATTCTCAGCGACGAGAACATTCTCGACCATTACGATATAATCAAGTTCATGCGCTCCAACCAGGGCACATGCGTCAACCAGCGCCCGATAGTCACCCTCAACCAGCGCGTTGAAAAGGGCGACGTCATAGCCGACGGTCCCGCAACGGATCACGGCGAGATATCCCTCGGCAAGAACGCCCTTGTCGGCTTCATGACCTGGGAAGGCTACAACTACGAGGACGCGGTTCTCATCAACGAAAAGATGGTTCGCAACGATGTCTACACCTCGATTCATATCGAGAAACACGAGATCGAAGCGAGAGATACAAAGCTCGGACCCGAGGAGATCACAAGAGACATCCCGAACGTCTCCGACGATCTTCTGAGCAACCTTGACGAGCGCGGCATAATCCGCGTCGGCGCCGAAGTTCACTCCGGCGACATCCTTGTCGGTAAGGTAACGCCCAAGGGCGAGACCGAGCTGACCGCAGAGGAGAGACTGCTCCGCGCCATATTCGGCGAGAAGGCGAAAGAGGTCAGAGATACCTCCCTCAAGGTCTCCCACGGCGAATACGGCATCGTCGTCAAGGTCGAAGAGTTCACCCGCGAGAACAGCGATGAGCTCGCACCCGGCGTAAACAAGGTCGTCCGCTGCTATATCGCCCAGAAGCGTAAGCTTTCCGTCGGCGATAAGATGGCAGGCCGCCACGGTAACAAGGGTGTTGTTTCAAGAATACTTTCTCAGGAGGATATGCCCTTCCTTCCGGACGGCACGCCGCTCGATATCGTGCTCAACCCCCTGGGCGTTCCCTCCCGAATGAATATCGGTCAGGTGCTCGAAGTGCATCTCGGCTTTGCCGCGAAGCATCTGGGCTACAAGGTCGAGACTCCCGTCTTCGACGGCGCGCATGAGGATGATATCCGCGAAGCGCTCAAGCAGGCAGGACTCAGAGAGGACGGCAAGACGATACTCTACGACGGACGTACCGGCAGACAGTTCGATAACCCCGTCACCGTCGGCGTCATGTATTACCTCAAGCTGTTCCACCTTGTTGACGATAAGATTCACGCACGTTCCACCGGCCCGTACTCGCTCGTTACGCAGCAGCCCCTCGGCGGTAAAGCCCAGTTCGGCGGCCAGCGTTTCGGTGAGATGGAAGTCTGGGCTCTCGAGGCTTACGGCGCTGCCTACACCCTCCAGGAGATCCTGACAGTCAAGTCCGACGATGTTGTCGGCCGTGTCAAGACCTACGAGGCGATAGTCAAGGGCAACAACGTTCCCAAGCCCGGCATTCCCGAGTCGTTCAAGGTTCTCGTCAAAGAGCTTCAGTCCCTCTGCCTTGATGTCAGCGTCCTTGACGCGGACGGCGAGGAGATAGACCTCAAGCAGACCGACGAGGAACTCGGATTTGCACCTTCAGACGATAAGGCATTCTCCTCCGTCAACGACGCCGGCACTGCAGGCGGCTACGGCACGGAAAACGAAGAGGGCGATATCTTCAATGTCGGCTCCGACGAGGACGACGATGACAGCGCCGATTTCGCAGACAATGCCGAGGGCGAAGATGACTACTATGACGGCGACATCTTCTCCGACAGCGAAGGCGAGCTTGACGACTACGACGACTGAGAACAGTCACCTTAAAAATATATTTTAAAAAGGGGCAGTCAACGGATGGAAAACAATACCTTTGAATCCATAAAAATAGGTCTTGCGTCTCCCGATAAGATCAGAAGCTGGTCTTACGGCGAGGTCAAGAAGCCCGAAACCATCAATTACCGCACACTCAAGCCCGAAAAGGACGGACTGTTCTGCGAAAGGATATTCGGACCCCAGAAGGACTGGGAGTGCCACTGCGGCAAATATAAAAGAATCCGCTACAAGGGCAAGATATGCGAACGCTGCGGCGTTGAGATAACCCGCTCCAAGGTTCGCCGCGAGAGAATGGGTCACATCGAGCTTGCAGCTCCCGTCTCCCACATCTGGTATTTCAAGGGAATACCCTCAAGAATGGGTCTTATCCTCGATATATCGCCGCGCAACCTTGAGAAAGTTCTCTACTTTGCGATGCATATCGTTATCGATCCCGGCACAACGGATCTTAAAAAGTATCAGGTTCTCGACGAGAAGGATTACGACGAGTACCGCCTGATGTATGAGGACGATTTCAGGGCAGGCATGGGCGCCGAGGCTATCAAGGAGCTTCTTGCCGAAATCGACCTCGACCAGCTCTCCGCGCAGCTGCGCGAGGAGATAGAGAACGCAAGCGGTCAGAAGAAGGCTAAGGCTCTCAAACGCCTTGAGGTTGTCGAGGCGTTCAGACAGAGCGGCAACAGACCCGAGTGGATGATCCTCGACGTGCTTCCGGTTATCCCGCCGGAGCTTCGTCCCATGGTTCAGCTCGAGGGCGGACGCTTTGCAACGAGCGACCTCAATGATCTTTACCGCCGCGTTATCAACAGAAACAACCGTCTGCGCAAGCTCCTTGAGCTCGGCGCACCCGAGATAATAGTCCGCAACGAGAAGCGTATGCTTCAGGAAGCTGTCGATGCTCTTATCGACAACGGCCGCCGCGGCAGACCCGTAACCGGTCCGAACAACAGAGCGCTCAAGTCGCTCTCCGATATGCTTAAAGGTAAGCAGGGACGTTTCAGACAGAACCTGCTCGGTAAGCGTGTTGACTATTCCGGACGTTCGGTTATCGTCGTCGGTCCCGAGCTGAAGATCTATCAGTGCGGTCTGCCGACCGAGATGGCTCTTGAGCTGTTCAAGCCCTTCGTCATGAAGAGACTTGTCCAGACCGGCAAGGCGAACAACGTCAAGTCCGCAAGAAAGATGGTCGAGCGTCAGAATCCCGTTGTCTGGGATGCTCTCGAAGTGGTTATCAAGGATCACCCCGTGCTCCTCAACCGCGCTCCCACACTTCACAGACTCGGTATCCAGGCTTTCGAGCCCATCCTTGTCGAGGGCAGAGCTATCAAGCTTCATCCCCTCGTTTGTACCGCATTCAACGCCGACTTCGACGGCGACCAGATGGCAGTTCACGTTCCGCTTTCTGCGGAGGCTCAGGCTGAGGCGCGCTTCCTTATGCTCGCCGCCAACAACCTCCTCAAGCCCTCCGACGGACGCCCGGTCACCGTTCCCACGCAGGACATGGTCCTCGGCTCCTATTACCTCACCCTTGAAAAGCCCGGCGAGCCCGGCGAGGGCAAGGTGTTCAGAGATGTCGATGAGGCCACCATGGCTTACGACGACGGCACCATCGGACTCCATGCGAGAATCAAGATCCGCATGACCAAGGAGATTGACGGCAAGCCCGTCAGAAAGCTCGTCTCCACCACCATGGGACGCGTTATCTTCAACGGACCTATCCCGCAGGATCTCGGTTTTGTTGACAGAAGCGATCCGGAGAACGACTTCAAGCTTGAGGTCGATTTCCTCGTCAATAAAAAGAAGCTCGGCGAAATTATCGACAGATGCATCAAGATTCACGGCACTTCGATAGCGGCCGATATGCTTGATAAGATCAAGGCTCAGGGCTACAAGTACTCGACCCGAAGCGGTATCACCGTCGCTGTCTGCGACGCTACCATACCGCCGCGCAAGGGCGAACTCATTGCCGACGCCGAGAAGGACATCGCCGAGATCATGGACAACTATGAGAACGGTCTTCTCTCCGACGAGGAGCGCACGAACATGGTCATTGAGACCTGGGAAGACTGCACAAAGAGAGTTGCCGCAGAACTCAAGGCGAACTTCGATCCCTACAACCCGATCAACATGATGCTTGACTCCGGTGCGCGAGGCAACGACAGCCAGCTGCGTCAGCTTGCAGGTATGCGCGGACTTATCGCGAATACAGCAGGTAAGACGATTGAAATCCCCATCAGAGCCAACTACCGTGAAGGTCTTAATATACTCGAATACTTCATTTCGTCGCGTGGTGCGCGTAAAGGTCTTGCCGATACCGCACTTCGTACCGCAGACTCGGGTTACCTCACCAGACGTCTTGTCGATGTCTCGCAGGATGTTATCATTCGCGAGGAGGACTGCGGCTGCACAGAGGGCTCGGATGTCTACGATATCTTCGACGGAAAGCGCCGCATAGTCAGCCTTACCGAGCGTCTTACCGGCCGCTATCTGCTCAACGACTTTGTCGACGAGGATACCGGCGAGCTTATCATGAGCAAGGATAAGATGATGAGCGAGGACGACGCAAAGCGCGTCGCCGACAAGGTATACGAGTACCACGACAGAAAGGTCGCCGCGGGCGAAGAGCCCGAGGGCAGCCTTGCAAAGATAAAGATTCGTTCGCTGCTTACCTGCCAGTCCGAGCACGGCGTCTGCATCAAGTGCTACGGCGCGAACCTTGCAACCGGCGAGCCTGTTACGGTCGGTGAAGCAGTCGGTATCATCGCGGCTCAGTCGATAGGCGAGCCCGGTACACAGCTGACGATGAGAACGTTCCACACCGGCGGTGCGAAAGATCAGTCCGATATCACGGAAGGTCTTCCCAGAGTCGAGGAGCTGTTCGAAGCGAGAAAGCCCAAGAGCCTCGCTCTTATCAGTGAGATCTCCGGTACGGTTTCCGAGCGCGAGATCAAGAAGGTCAGAAACATCATCGTCACCGATCCCGAGACCCTCGAGGAGAAGGCGTATCCCATCCACTACGGTATGCGCGTCAAGGTTGAGCCCGGCGATCACATCAACAAGGGCGACACCATCACCGAAGGTGCTCTCAACCCGCACGATATTCTCGCAGTCCTCGGCGTCGAGGCTGTTCACGATTACCTCATCCGCGAGGTTCAGAGAACCTACCGTATGCAGGGTGTTGACGTCAACGATAAGCACATCGAGGTCATCGTCCGTCAGATGATGAAGAAGGTCAAGATCACCGATCCCGGCGACACGACTTTCCTGCCCGGCGCTGTTGTTGACAAGCTCGAGTTCAAGGCGGAGAACGCACGCGTCGCCGCCAAGGCTCAGGAGACAGGCGAGGAGCTCGCAGAGGCTAAGTGCATGCCCGTGCTCATGGGTATCACAAAGGCTTCTCTTGCAACCGAGTCCTTCCTCTCAGCCGCATCCTTCCAGGAGACGACAAGAGTCCTCACCGACGCCGCCATCAAGGGCAAGAGCGATCCGCTGCTCGGTCTCAAGGAGAATGTCATCATCGGCAAGCTCCTGCCGTCGGGTACCGGCATGAAGTGCTACAGCGATGTTCAGGTGCTTCCCACTACGGGCATCTTCAGCGACCTTGCCGAGAAGCTCGAAGAGGCGGAGAACCAGGAAGAAGCAGAATAATAAACAACCATCGAGCCGGAGTCTGCCGCTTTTGCGGGGGACTCCGGCAGCGGTGACTATAAAGAGATGCGCTTATTGGACAAAAATCATATATAATGCCCCGATAAACGCCGAATATTTTGTCATTTGACGAACCGAAAAGGTTGACAAACAGAACCTTCAGCGGTATAATTTTAAATTGTGATGTCTTGTGTTTTGGGATAATTATGCCCGAAGCGCGGATTTCATATATAAATCTTAGAAAGGAGATGTACTGCTTGCCAACGTTTAATCAGCTTGTGAGAAACGGAAGAGAAACTCTTGAGAAGAAACCCAAAGCCCCCGCGCTTTTGAAGGGTCTCAACTCCAAGAAAAATGTCATGACCGACACTGCTTCTCCGCAGAAGCGCGGTGTTTGCACAGCGGTTAAGACCACCACCCCCAAGAAGCCCAACTCGGCTCTTAGAAAGATCGCCAGAGTTCGTCTTTCCAACGGCATCGAGGTTTCGGCTTATATCCCGGGCGTCGGTCATAACCTTCAGGAGCACTCGGTTGTTCTCATCCGCGGCGGCCGTGTTAAGGACCTTCCCGGTGTGCGTTACCACATCATCCGCGGAACGCTCGATACACAGGGCGTCAACGGCAGAATGCAGGCCCGTTCCAAGTACGGTGCTAAGCGTCCGAAGGCTGCCAAAAAGTAATTCCGCATGATGCGGAAAGCTTAAGAGACAGAATCTTCTTGCAGGTGATTACTCCAATGCGAGAGTGCATTGAAATACATGCCTCCCATTGACACCACGAGAGTTTTGTCACTCGAGTACCTATGATATCATTACTATGAAGGAGGGAAGCGAAGTGCCAAGAAGAGGCAAGATAGCAAAACGTGACGTTTTGCCCGATCCGCTTTACAACTCAAAGCTCGTAACACGCCTTATCAACAACGTCATGATCGACGGTAAGAAGGGCGTCGCTCAGAAAATCGTTTACGAGGCTTTCGACATTATCCGTGAGAAGACCGGCAAGGAACCGCTTGAGGTTTTTGAGGCTGCTATGGAGAATGTCATGCCCGTTCTCGAAGTCAAAGCTCGTCGAGTCGGCGGTGCAACCTATCAGGTTCCCATGGAGGTTCGTCCGGAGAGAAGACAGACCCTCGGTCTGCGCTGGATAACCCTTTATTCCCGTCAGCGTTCCGAGAGAACGATGAAGGAGAGACTTGCTAACGAGATCATGGATGCCGTCAATTCGACCGGTTCGGCATTCAAGAAGCGTGAGGATACTCACAAGATGGCAGAGGCCAACAAGGCATTTGCACATTTCAGGTGGTAATTTCACCTATATATTTTGCTATTCGCACAAAGGCGAGATACGGAGGTTTTTATGCCGAGAGAGGTTTCACTGGAAAAGACCAGGAATATCGGAATCATGGCGCATATTGACGCAGGCAAAACCACCACAACGGAGCGTATCCTGTTCTACACAGGAAAGACCCACAAACTCGGCGAAGTGCATGATGGTGCTGCGACAATGGACTGGATGGAGCAGGAGCAGGAGAGAGGTATAACAATCACCTCCGCTGCGACTACCTGCTTCTGGAAGAACCACCGAATCAACATCATCGACACTCCCGGCCACGTGGACTTCACCGTTGAGGTTGAGCGTTCTCTGCGTGTTCTGGACGGTTCTGTTACCGTTCTTTGCGCAAAGGGCGGCGTTGAGCCCCAGTCCGAAACCGTCTGGAGACAGGCGGACAAGTACCAGGTTCCGAGAATGGTCTATGTTAACAAGATGGACATTATGGGAGCTAACTTCTATAATGTTATAGACATGATGAAGGAGCGCCTGAAGTGTAACGCAGTTCCGATTCAGCTCCCCATAGGCGCGGAAGCTGACTTCAAGGGAATTATCGACCTTGTTCAGATGCAGGCTGATGTCTACTATGATGACAAGGGTCTCGACGTCAGAGTCGAGGAGATCCCCGAGAACATGAAGGAACTTGCACAGAAGTATCATGATGAGCTCGTTGAGCACGTCGCCGAACAGGACGATGAGCTGCTCGAGAAGTATCTCGGCGGCGAGGAGCTCACCATTGATGAGATAAAGACCTGCATCCGCAAGTCTACTATCGCCAATAAGATGGTTCCCGTATGCTGCGGTACTTCTTACCGCAACAAGGGTGTTCAGCAGCTGCTTGACGCTATTGTTGATTACATGCCCGCTCCGACGGATGTCCCGTCGATAAAGGGCACGAACCCCGAGACCGGTGAAGAGGAGTTCCGTCATTCTTCGGATTCCGAGCCGTTCGCAGCTCTTGCTTTCAAGATCGCGACCGATCCCTTCGTCGGTAAGCTCTGCTTCTTCAGAGTTTATTCGGGCACAGTCACCACCGGCAGCACTGTTTACAATGCGACCAAGGACTGCAACGAGCGTCTGGGAAGAATCCTGCAGATGCACTCCAACCACAGAAAGGATATCGACTGCGTTTACGCCGGAGATATCGCTGCTACTATAGGTCTTAAGAACACCACCACCGGCGACACGCTCTGCGACGCCAAGGCTCCTATAATCCTTGAGTCCATGGAGTTCCCCGATCCCGTTATCAGGGTCGCTATCGAGCCCAAGACCAAGGCAGGCCAGGAGAAGATGGCTATCGCGCTTGCAAAGCTCGCCGAAGAGGATCCGACCTTCAAGTGCTACACTGATGAAGAAACGGGTCAGACCATCATCGCCGGCATGGGCGAGCTTCACCTTGAGATAATCGTTGACAGACTTCTTCGTGAGTTCAAGGTCGAGGCTAATGTCGGTAAACCCCAGGTCGCATACCGCGAGACCATCACCAAACCCGCAGAGAGCGATACCAAGTATTCGCGTCAGTCGGGCGGCCGCGGACAGTACGGTCACGTCAAGATCCGCATCGAGCCCAACCCCGAGAAGGGTTACGAGTTCGTCAACGAGGTCGTCGGCGGCGCTATCCCGAAGGAATATATCGGACCTGCAGAGGCCGGTATCAAGGGTGCAATGCAGTCGGGCGTTCTTGCAGGCTTCAATGTTGTTGACGTCAAGGTCACTCTTTACGATGGATCTTATCACGAGGTCGACTCCTCCGAAATGGCGTTCAAGATCGCCGGTTCTATGGCGTTCAAGGATGCGATGAAGAAGGCATCCCCCGTGCTCATGGAGCCCATCATGAAGGTCGCCATTATCGTCCCCGAGGACTATATGGGCGATGTTATCGGCGATGTCAACTCCCGCCGCGGACAGATCGAAGGCACCGAGATGCGTACGGGCGCAGTGCAGATTAATGCATTCATCCCGCTGTCGAACATGTTCGGCTACGCTACCACCCTTCGTTCCAAGACGCAGGGACGCGGTCAGTATGTCATGGAGCCCAGCCACTACGCCGAGGTTCCGAAGTCCATTGCTGAGACTGTCATCAAGGACAAGTAATTTTTAAAAAGCACTTGAATTTTCAGGTGTAAATTGATAGAATAGTTTTATGCTGATGCATGAGACAATTATTTAACCAATTAAAGGGAGGAAATTCCAAATGGCAAAAGCTAAATTCGAAAGAACTAAGCCCCATGTAAACATTGGTACCATTGGTCACGTTGACCATGGTAAGACTACTCTTACCGCTGCTATCACCAAGACTCTCGCTATGAAGGGCGAGGCTGAGTTTGTTGATTACGCTAACATCGATAAGGCTCCCGAGGAGAGAGAGCGCGGTATTACAATCAACACCGCTCACGTTGAGTATGAGACTGCTACCCGTCACTATGCTCACGTTGACTGCCCGGGCCATGCTGACTATATCAAGAACATGATCACCGGTGCTGCTCAGATGGACGGCGCTATCCTTGTTATAGCTGCTACCGACGGCCCCATGGCTCAGACCAAGGAGCACCTTCTTCTTGCCCGCCAGGTTGGCGTGCCCTATATCATCGTCTTCATGAACAAGGTTGACCAGGTCGACGATCCTGAGCTCCTTGAGCTTGTCGAGATGGAGATCCGCGATACTCTTAACGAGTATGGCTTCCCCGGCGATGACACCCCGATCATCAAGGGTTCTGCTCTTAAGGCTCTTGAGTACAACGGCAATGATCCTGACGCCCCCGAGCTTGCTTGCATCTGGGAGCTCATGAACGCTGTTGACACTTATATCCCCACTCCCGACCGTAAGGCTGACCTGCCTTTCCTTATGCCTGTTGAGGATGTCTTCACCATCACCGGCCGTGGTACTGTTGCCACCGGTAGAGTTGAGCGTGGACAGCTGAGAACCGGCGACGAGCTTGAGATCGTTGGTCTTAAGGAAGAGAAGGGCAAGACCGTCTGCACCGGAATCGAGATGTTCCGCAAGACCCTCGATTACGCTGAGGCCGGCGACAACATCGGCGCTCTTCTTCGCGGTGTTCAGAGAACCGATATCGAGCGCGGCCAGGTTCTTGCTAAGCCCGGCACCATTCATCCCCACACCAAGTTTGTCGGTCAGGTTTACGTCCTTACTAAGGACGAGGGCGGCCGTCACACTCCGTTCTTCAACAACTATCGTCCTCAGTTCTATTTCAGAACTACTGACGTTACCGGTATCATCTCCCTTCCCGAGGGCGTAGAGATGTGCATGCCCGGCGATAACATCGATATGACTGTTGAGCTTATCGCTCCCATCGCTATCGAAGAGGGTCTCCGCTTCGCTATCCGTGAAGGCGGCCGTACCGTCGGCTCGGGCGTTGTTATCAAGATTATCGAGTAATTGACGCTTCTTGATCCCGTAGGTTTTCCTGCGGGATCTTTTTTTATGCCGATTTATCTATTTTTAATAATCAATATCCAAAAAGTACGGGCGTTTTTATTGATTTATCTCGGCGGGTATGATAAAATTAATTGAAAATTTTATCACAGGAGTGAAGTAAATGGGAAAGTTAAATAATATCGACAAGGCCGCAGCGGGTAAAGGCTCCGGCATCAACACACTCTGGCAGTTTGTCAAGTTCATCGTCGTCAGCCTCGGCGCCTGCATCGTTCAGGTTGCATCTCTCGCGATTCTTTACAACATCCCCGCAATCAAGGCTCTGAGCACGCAGGCATTCCACTGGTTCGTCTTTGACTATCCGGTCATCGAGGGTCAGCGCTGCGGACTTGCGCTCTTCATTGCATTCAACGTTTCGAACCTTCTGGCGCAGATAGTTGCATTCTTCATCAACAAGGAAAAGACTTTCAACTCGGGCTCCAACACCGCTATTACTCTGCCCATATACATAATCTTCACCCTTGCTCTCGTCTGCTTCTCTGCGTGGTTCAACCCCGTAGTTTTCGAGTTCTGCACCTCAAAGTTCCATCTGAACAGCGGTCTTTCGCTCACTATAGCTACCGCTGTCTGCTCAGCTCTCCAGTTCTTCCTCTATTTCCCCGTGGATAAGATTCTTTTCCACAAGAAAAAGGAAGACAAGAAAGCAAAATAATCAAAAAATAAAAAGGGTCGGCGCAGATGTGCCGACCCTTTCGCCTTGTTAAATTACGCACCCTCCGCGCTTTTGCGGAGGGTGCTGTGTTTTATTTTCAGCCTCTCAGCCACTCAAGAGCCGCTTCAAGAGGGGAGTCGGTGGCGACATCCGGCTCGATAGAAGTCTCTTTGAATATCTCACCGGTGCGCGCCTTGTCGAACGCGACGGTCAGATACATCTGCGCACCGTCATACATGTTGTAGAGCATATTGACGCTCGTGTAGCCAGCGGTCGGTGCGCCGAAAGTCCTTGTGTTTTCGAGTCCTCTGAAGCAGAGCGTCAGAGCTTCGCCCGAGCTCGCAGTCATGTCGTCGGTAAGTATCGCAACGGGTACATTCAGCTTCTCTTCGGGATAGAGGCTTCTGCCGCCCGTGCCCGCATTGCTGACAACGCCGTTTTTGAGCGTGACTGGGATATCGTAGCTGCGGTAGTGATAATAAACCAATTCGCCGTCTGGCAGCAGCGACGAGACAGCCGTCGCCATCGGACCCATGTCACCGCCGGTGTTGCCGCGCAGGTCGAGCACAACGCCCTTTATTTTATCGCGGTTCTCGTGAATGAAGTCCTCCGCGACTTTTGCGTATTTCTGTCCCGCTTCGGCTGTGCCGAGGAAATCTTCGGCTGTGACGAGGAAATCGGGGAGTTTTATTATTGCAATATCGCCGTCGAGCGAAACGGTGGGCAGAACCTCGTCATAGCTCTCGGTTATGTCCTGCGATTCCGATTTTGTCATGAACATTGAGTGCTTGCCGCCGCAAACCGAAAGAGCCTTTTTAATCGCGGGGTATGTGTCCTCATAGCTCTCGGCGTTTTCTATCATCTTGAGACATTCTTCGTAAGTGCTTTTCCACTCGTCGCTTCCCGAATATATCCCGTTTTTGCCTATGGTTGCAAGAGCGTCCTTGCCGTAGCGCTCTGCCGACGGCGGGACGAGATAAAATCCGAATGTCGGTCCGTATTTCATAACGACAGCCAACGCCGCAGCGATAATGATTATGAGCGGTATGCATATTCCGAGCGCGATGCGCAGCTTCTTATTTTTGCTTTTGGTTTTCATAAAAAACTCCTCCTGTCGATAATGATTATATCAAAAGAGTGGGTCGTTCTCAATAACAAAGCCTTACATTGTGCGCCTGAGTTCTTACATTTATGTAAGATTCGGCGGCGAAAAAAGTTGAAAAAACTATAAATTGGGTCTTTACAACCGATGAACAATATGATATAGTATTCACAGCAAAAAATCTTTAAGAGCGGTACAGAGATGCCGACAAGATGGTCATATTCAGTGCGGATAGGGTATATCTGCGTGTTTTTGTGCGATTTTGTCGGTGCGGCAGGATCGTATTTTTTTATGCTTCGGGGTGAGTAAATGGAGTTCAAGGCCTATATCATGGACAGCGCGGCGGTCAACCGTGCGATCGCGCGGATATCGCACGAGATAATCGAGCGAAACGGCGATTCGGATGAGATATGCCTTGTCGGCATAATGAGAAGAGGCGCGCCGCTTGCGGATATCCTCGCCTCAAAGATCGAGAGCCTCGGCGTGAAGACGCAGAAAGGCTATCTCGACATCACGCTCTACAGGGACGACCTGAGCGAGAGCGCAAGCCAGCCGACAGTGAATTCCGGCAAGCTTGATTTTTCCGTTGAGGGCAAGACGGTCGTCATGGTCGACGATGTGCTCTACACCGGCAGAACGGCGCGCGCCGCGATGGATGCGATAATCTCCCTTGGCCGCCCGGCGAAGATACAGTTTGCAACGCTTGTTGACAGGGGACACAGGGAGCTCCCGATAGTCGCCGACTATGTCGGCAAGAACGTGCCGACCTCGCGCAGCGAAGTGGTCGTTGTGAAGATCCCGCCGTTCGACGATGAGACAAGCGTCTCGATATACAGCAAATAAGACTTTGACGCAGAAGCGGTTCACCGGGACTGTGTTGAGTATAGACAGGCAAAATTTGAGGAGGTCAATAGTATGAAATTGATTTACGGTATCAAAGACAAGCCGAAGTTCGGCAAGCTTATCGTCTTTGCGTTCCAGCAGCTACTCGCGATTATGGCAGCGACCATCGCAGTTCCCATGATAACTTCGGGTGTTTATAACTGCGGCGAAGTGCAGATGAGCACTGTCGCGGCGCTCTTCGGCGCCGGCGCAGGCACCCTTGTATATGTTCTCTTCACGAAGGCAAAGAGCCCTGTTTTCCTCGGCTCTTCTTTCGCTTTCCTCGGTTCAATGGCAGCCGCTTTCGCAGGCGCGACCACCGTTGCGCTCGGCTATCTCGGACTGATTCTCGGCGCTGTGTTCGCGGGTCTCGTCTATGTTGTTATAGCAATAGCTGTCAAGATTTCCGGTGTCGGCTGGATCAATAAGCTCATGCCCGCCGCCGTTATCGGACCCACCGTCGCTATAATCGGACTTTCGCTCGCAGGAAACGCTATCGGCGATCTCCAGAAAGGCTCCTATGCAGTCAACGGCGAGCCGACCGCAAGCGTCTATGTCGCTATCATCTGCGGTCTCGTCACTCTCTTCGTGACAATGTTCTGCTCCGTCTTCGGCAAGAAGATGGTCAAGCTCATCCCGTTCATCATCGGCATCCTCTCCGGCTACGCTGTTGCGGCTATCTTCACCGTCATCGGCATCAAGACCGGAAACGACGCTCTCAAAGTTATCGACTTCAGCGGCTTCACTGCACTCGTTGCTGACGGAGTGGGAGTCAAAACCTTTGTTTCGATACCCGACTTCACCTTCCTCAAGGCTTTCGGCGCCTTCGGCGAGCTCAGCGGTTCTTACATAGCGGCTGTTGCAGTGGCTTATGTCCCCGTTGCATTCGTTGTCTTCGCAGAACACATCGCTGACCACAAGAACATCTCTTCCATAGTTGAAACTGACCTCCTTGTTGAGCCCGGTCTCCACAGAACCCTGCTCGGCGACGGTATCGGCTCGATGGTCGGCGCTGTCTTCGGCGGCGCACCGAACACCACTTACGGCGAGTCCATAGCCTGCGTGGCTATCTCCGGCAACGCTTCCGTTGCGACTATCGTCTGCACGGCAGTCCTCGCGATAATCATCGCGTTCCTTTCACCCTTCGCAACTTTCCTCGCTTCGATTCCCTCCTGCGTCATGGGCGGCGTGTGCATCTCGCTCTACGGCTTCATCGCAGTCAGCGGTCTGAAGATGATCCAGAAAGTTGACCTCGAAGATAACAGAAACCTCTTCGTTGTCTCCGTTATTCTTATCGCCGGTATCGGCGGCCTGACCGTCTCCTTCGGCAAGGTCACGATAACCTCCATCGCCTGCGCACTCATCCTCGGCATCCTGACGAATGTTGTGCTCGGCAACAGAGAGAAGAACAAAAAGGCTGAATAAGCCGATATAAAACAGAATCGGGCGGTACAGATTAGCTCTGTGCCGCCCGTTTTTTTGCTCTTCGCCGCAGGAAAATGTTAATATTGCGAAGCTTTGAACTAAACAAATATACATCGTGCATCATTATAGAGCACGCGAAACGGAAAATCAACCGTTATAAAGCACCCGTCGTTCGTCAAATTGTACAGCTTTCGGGGTCAATTTTTGTGACAACGGACAGGGGCTTTTATGGTATAATTAATAATCAAAAAGGGGTTCGATATTTTTAGCGGAGGAATATATGCTTTATAAAAAGAATTATCTCAGCACCCTGTCCGATGAGCTGTTTCGCTCCCCGACGAGCGAATACCGCGCCGCGCCGTTCTGGGCGTGGAACTGCAGGCTCGAAGAGGACGAGCTTCTGCGGCAGATAGAAATTTTTCATGAGATGGGCTTCGGCGGATTTCATATGCATGTCAGAACCGGCATGGATACGGAATATCTGAGCGACGAGTTCATGCATCTCATCCGATCCTGCACCGACAAGGCGAAGAGCGAAAAAATGCTCGCGTGGCTCTATGACGAGGACAGATGGCCCTCCGGCGCCGCCGGCGGAATAGTCACGAAAGATAAGCGTTTCCGCGCGCGCCACCTGCTCTTTACCGTAAGACCATATGACGGCTCTGCGGGCTTCACGGACGACTCCACATCGCGCGGAGTGCGCTCCGAGGACGGCGAGCTGCTTGCCTGCTACGACATAGTGCTCGATTCCGACGGATATTTGAAGAGCTACAAGCGCATCGGTGAGAACGACCCTGCCGAGGGGACGAAGTGGTATGCCTATCTTGAAATAAGCGGCGCGAACCCGTGGTATAATGGTCAGGCTTATCTCAACACGCTCGACAAAAAGGCGGTCGAACGCTTCGTTGAGGTCACTCACGAGCGGTACAAAGAGGTCGTCGGCGACGAGTTCGATGAAACTGTCCCCGCAATTTTCACCGACGAGCCGCAGTTCACGCGCAAGACGCTCATGGACAACTCGACCGACACGGACGACCTCATCATGCCGTGGACGGACGATTTTGCAAAGACATATTCAGATACATATTCTCAGGATATAATGGAGTTCCTGCCGGAGATATTCTGGGATCTGCCGGACGGAAAAGTTTCCGCCGCCCGTTACCGCTATCACGATCATATTGCGGAGCGGTTTTCTTCGGCGTTCGCCGATACAGTCGGCGGCTGGTGCCGCGAAAACGGTATCGCGCTGACGGGTCACATGATGGACGAGCCGACGCTCGAAAGCCAGACGGGTGCGCTCGGCGAAGCGATGCGTTCATACCGCTCGTTCGGGCTGCCCGGCATTGATATGCTCTGCTCGTGGAAAGAATACACGACTGCGAAGCAGGCTCAGTCCGCCGCGCATCAGTTCGGCTATGAAGGTGTGCTCTCCGAGCTTTACGGCGTTACAGACTGGGATTTCGACTTCAGAGGACACAAACTCAACGGCGACTGGCAGGCGGCTCTCGGCGTCACTGTACGCGTGCCGCACCTGTCGTGGGTCTCCATGGCAGGCGAGGCGAAGCGAGACTATCCCGCCTCGATAAACTATCAGTCCCCGTGGTACAAAAAATATTCCTGCGTTGAGGATCATTTCGCGCGAGTCAACACGGCGATGACCCGCGGCGTGCCGATTGTAAAGGTCGGCGTTATCCACCCGGTAGAGAGCTTCTGGCTCCACTGGGGACCCAACGACAAATCGGGACTCATCCGCGAGGAGCTTGACAAGAATTTCCAGGATCTGACAAAGTGGCTGCTGTTCGGCAGCATAGATTTCGATTTCATCAGCGAGTCGCTGCTGCCCGGACTCTGCCCGCATGCGGACGCGCCGCTGAGAGTCGGCGAGATGAAGTACGACGTGATAGTCGTGCCCGGATGCGAGACGCTCCGCTCGTCAACGCTCGACAGGCTCGAAAAATTCCGCGAGGACGGCGGCAGGGTAATATTCCTCGGCGAAGCCCCGACTCTCGAGGACGCACAGCCGTCCGACAGGGGAGAGAGGCTTTTCAAAAACAGCGAGCACATACCCTATCAGCGCGCGTCGCTTTTGACTGCGCTCGACCGGTCAAGAACCGTATGCATCCGCGATGATGACGGCTATCTCTCGGACGGGCTGATATATCAGCTGCGCGAGGATACCGACAGCCTGTGGCTCTTTATCGCGCACGCCGTGGAGCCGTACGACTGCAACATAACGAATTTCAATGATATAAAAATAACCGTAAAGGGCGAATATTCGCCTGTGATATACGACACCTTGAGCGGCGAGATAAAGCCAGCGGAGTTCGATTATCTCAACGGCAACACCGTGATAAGCGCACGGCTCTATGAATACGACAGCCTGCTGCTCAGACTCTATGACGGCTGCTCCGAGGGTCAGTATACTGAGCCGGAGGAGCGCGAGGACAAGAAAATTACAGCCCCCTGCGAGACGGAATATGAGCTCGACGAGCCGAATGTCATGCTTCTTGACATGGCGCGTTTTGCGCTTGACGGCGATGAACTGAGCGGCGAAGAAGAGGAACTTCTCAGGGCTGATAATATCTGCCGCGAAAAGCTCGGTTTCCCGCTTCGAAGCGGCGCGGTGATGCAACCGTGGGTCATTCACGAGCCCGTGCCCGAGCATAAAATCAAGCTCAGATTTACTATAGACAGCGCGCTCGCGCTCGACGGCGTGTCACTCGCGCTTGAGGACGCTGAGAAAGCGCAGATAACGCTCAACGGTCAGGCGGTCGACAACACCGTGACCGGCTGGTATGTTGACAAATCGATAAAGACCGTTAATCTGCCGAAGATAGAGCAGGGAGAGAATATACTCGATATCGTCCTCCCGTTCGGCAAGCGCACGAATGTCGAATGGTGCTATCTGCTCGGCGACTTCGGCGTCGAGGTGCGCGGCAGGCTCAAGAAGCTCGTAAAGCGCCCCGAAAAGCTCGCGTTTGGCAGTATAGTAAATCAGGGTTTGCCGTTCTACGGCGGCTGTGTGACCTACCGTTTCGGCGTCGACTGCCCCGGCGGGGATATCAAAATTACCGTCCCGCACTACGACGGTGCGTTGACCGATATATTTGTTGACGGCGTTCACGCGGGTGAGATAATCTTCCCGCCGTATGAGCTGGAGCTCAAAAATATCGGCGCGGGCAGGCATGAGATAGCGGTGAAGCTCTACACGAACCGCAGAAATGCGTTCGGCACGGTGCATCTCTATGAGCGCAAATGCCACTGGATAGGTCCGGATGCATGGCGCACAAGGGAAAGCAAGTGGAGCTACGAATATGTTCTTCGTGATATAGGCGTGGAGTCCGCGCCTGTAATATACAGCTTGAAAAAATAAAAATAAAGGAGAAACAAACGATGAAAAAAGCACTTAAATCGATTCTCGCAGTCGTTCTGGCGCTGACGATGATTATGTCGTGCTCTTTCGCCGCCACTGCAAGCGCAGCGAGCGCGAATGCCGCACCGACTGACGTCTCGGTCTCGGAAATTCCGCAGATTATCGCGGGACTTGTGAAAATCGGCATTGAAGTCGCCAAGAAAGCCTATGAGTACTACGACAAGTATGTCCCGGATTCGGTAAAGGACTTCAATTCTACCGTTGCCAAGGACGCTGCCGGCGCGGTCAAGAATCTGGCAAAAATCGAACCGCTCAAGGTTTTGATAGGCGGCAAGGAGTACGATGTGAGCACCCCGTGGGGACTCATTACGGCTCTTGCGAAGATGGAGACGGATAAAGAGAAGACAAGTATTCTCATGACCTATCTCGACTGCATCTTCACAAAGATAATCAGCTTCATTGCGGACATGGTTCCGCTGCCGAGGGGACTTACCAAGCTTGAGGACTATAAGCCCGAGAGCGAGAACTTCTACAAGGGCAGCAAGGAATTTGTCAGCGAGGCTTCTAAGGACGCGAAGTGGCAGCTCGGCTACAGCCAGGCGAGCCTCGTCCCCGACGATGTTCTCAACGGACATTATTATCTTGCGGGCTACCTGCTTCAGAACTTCCCGTCGAACACTGTTGAGACCGTGCTCGATGACATGAAGGTTCGCACCGTTGTTGTTGACGACGGACGCGGCAAGGTCGTTTTCTCGACCATCGAGTGCATCGGCATCGCGAGCGAGGACATCAAGCAGATCCGCGACCGCGTTGCAAAAGAGCTCAAAGACGAAAACATAATCTCTGTCAATGTCTTTGCGACCCATTGCCACAGCTGCATCGACACGCAGGGTCTCTGGAATCCCTTCTTCGTCAAGCTTGCGAAAAACATCGGCGTCACCTATAGCGGCAAGGGCGAATATTCCTCCGGCACCGACCCGAAGTATATGAATTTCCTCTTTGACAAGACCACCGACACTATCGTTGAGGCGTGCAAGAACATGAAGTCCGGCGAGATGTATGAGGCTACCCTCGACCACCTCGGCGAGGACTATATCAACGACAAGCGCGGCGTGTTCGACGCTGTCGACAATCTCACAAGACTCCGCTTCGTCCCCGACGACGGCAGCACCGAGACCTATATAGTCAACATGTCCGCTCATCCCTATATCACCGGTCTCAAGACCAGCAAGAGCAGCGGCAAGGAGCTCTCCGCAGACTACACCTACTACATGGAGCAGATAATCAGCAGCGCGGAGAACAACAACACGAACTTCATGTTTATCAATGGCGCTCTGTGCGGCATCTATTCCGCCCGCGGAGTCACCAACGACGGCGTTGACACCGTCCGCAGAAGCGAAGAGGCTACCCGCTACGGCAACGAGCTCGGCAGAATGGTAGTTGCTCTGACCATGACCAAGGATGAGATAAAGCGCGCGGGCGACTGGCTCACGAACGACAAGTTCTATGCCGATGCCGCCGAGGCGATAAAGAACAACACCGAGCTTACCGACGAAGAGAAGCAGAAGAAGCTCGACGCGATAACCGTTTGGTACGAGAACTGGGAGCCCGTCAAAGAGACGAGAGTTGAGCCCATACTCAACATCAGACACAAGGAAGTTCTGGTCGAGATAAGCAATCCCGTTATCGAGGCTGTCGGCAAGGCGAAGCTCGTCGGCAACAAGATTTATTACGATAAGAACGAGACTCTCTATACCACGACGGAGATAGGCTATCTTGAGATAGGCAAGAACATTAAAATTGCTCTTATGCCCGGCGAAGTATCGCCCGAGCTTATCGACGGAAAAGGCGCCTGCCTTGCCGAGAACGCTTACAGCGGCAAGGACTTCGGCTATCCGTCGCTCAACAGCATCGTCAGCGACTATGCGGGCAAGAATGTTGAGCTCTATGTGTTCGGCGAGGCTAACGATGCCTGCGGATATGTCGTGCCTGACAATGACTACTGCATGATCTTCTTCGACGGTTCCGACCTGCTCGGCGACCACTATCAGGAGACCATCTCCTTCGGCAGAACGGTTGCTTCGACCCTCGTCAAGGCTTATGCCGAGATGATGAAGGATCTCAAAGCCGGAAAATAAAATGAACAAAAGCCGGGGCTTTCAGCTCCGGCTTAGTTTATTGACAGCTTGCGGACTGCGATTTTGATGTAGATATAAAAAGACCGCCTGAATTTCAGGCGGTCTTTTATACTATACTTTTTTACTTTACTTCTTCTGCGGTGCGGAAGCCTTTCTTGACGAGGAGGTTGTTTATTCTGTCCTTCGGGTCGAGAAGCTTGCTGACCGAGGTGTCGTGGTTGAGAGTGTCAATAACATAGGAGATGTACTTCGACAGATCAACTTCGACATACCACTCGCGCTGCTTGAGCTCGGGGGTTCTGTAGATGAGGTTGGTGGTGAACACCTTGTTGATAAGGCCGCTTTCGTATGCCTTGTCGAAAGCCTCAAGTCCGTTGCAGAACAGGCCGAAGCAGGTGCAGACGAAGATTCTTCTCGCCTTGAGCTCCTTGAGCTTCGTTGCAACTTCGATCATCGACTCGCCGGAGGAGATCATGTCGTCAACAATGACAACATCCTTGCCCTCAACATTGTCGCCGAGGAACTCGTGGGCGATTATCGGGTTTCTGCCGTCAACAACGACCGAATAGTCGCGTCTCTTGTAGAACATACCGAGGTCAACGCCGAGAACGGTCGAATAATAGATGCAGCGACCCATGCCGCCCTCATCGGGGGAAATTATCATCAGATGATCGTTGTCGATCTTGAGATCGGGAACATTCTTAACGAGCGCCTTTATCATCTGGTAAGCAGGCTGAATGTTTTCAAAGCCGTGGTTCGGGATAGCGTTCTGAACTCGCGCGTCGTGCGCGTCAAAGGTGATGAGGTTGTCCACTCCGAGAGCGCTCAGCTCCTGAAGAGCCATGGCGCAGTCAAGGGATTCTCTGCTTGAACGCTTGTGCTGTCTTCCTTCGTAGAGCATGGGCATGATGACGGTGATGCGTCTTGCCTTGCCGCCGATCGCGCTGATGGCGCGCTTGAGGTTCGCGTAGTGATCGTCGGGACTCATCATATTGTCCTTGCCGTACATCTTATAGGTCAGACCGTAGTTGAACATATCGCAGACGATGAAGATATCGTAGCCGCGAACGGACTGCTGGATGTGGCACTTCGATTCGCCCGAACCGAAACGCGGGAATGCCGCCTTGATGAGGTAGGAGTCGCGCTGATAGCCCGAGAACGCGATGGTTGTTTTGTGCTCGCTCTCGCGGATCTCGCGCCATGTTTTGAGATAGGCGTCGATCTTTGCGGCAAGCTCCTCACAGCCGGGCAGTGCGATGAGCGCAAGCGGTCCTACAGGAATAGTTGAAAAATCCGGTGCAGTTAAAGCTTCTGACATAATAATTCCCTCCGCAGATTAAATTGTCTTTTTTACTTTCATCTAACATTATATAATAAAAAACGCCCGATTGATAGTCAAAAAGAACTTTTTCAAAAAAATCTGCCGCAGACAATTGGGCGTTTTTTGTTAATTATGACAATTTTAAAACTTATGAGTTAGATACATGGACATCGAGTTGGTTGAACGGGATGTTGATTCCGTTTTCGTCGAAGGCTGTTTTGACATCCTCCTGCAGTTTGTAGTAGACGGTCAGATAATCGGAAGATGAGCACCACGCCATGAGCAGAAGGTCGATGCTGCTCGCCGACTGCTGCTTGACGACGACTTCCGGCTCGGGATTTTTATAGATGAGTTCGTTCTTGAGCGCCTGCGCGTGGAGCACCTGCTTTGCGAGGGCTATGTCGTCGGAGTAGGAGACGGAGAAGGTCATGTCGAGTCTGCGGCGCCCTTCGGCGTTGTAGTTAATAATATTGTTGCTCGTGATGTGCGAATTCGGGACTATAACGCGCTTGTTGTCAACGGTCGTAAACACCGTGTACATCAGCTTTATCTCGTGAACCCGTCCGCTTATGTTCTCAAGTTCGACGAAGTCGCCGCTTTTAAAAGGCTTGTTGACGAGTATCTGTATGCCGCTGGCAAACTGGGAGATGCTGTTTTGCAGACCCATGCCGGCGGTCAGTCCCGCCGCGCCGAGGGCGGCGATGAACGAGTTCAGATTGAAGCCGAGAGTCGAGAGCGCGGAGAGTATGACCGCAAATCTCAGCAGCCAGACTACGATGCTGCGCAGAAACGAGTGGATGGATGCGTCAACGCCCTTTCGCGTCAGACCTTTTATCAGCAGTTTGCCGATAAGCGAGCTGACCCAGAATCCGAGCGCGATTATTATCACAGCCCCGGCGAGCTTTGGCAGCGCGTCGACGAGCTTAGACATAAATGTTTCAAGATCGAATGCCGAGAGTTTTTCCGTCATATCTTTTTCCTCCGTTTTGGGTATGCTTCATTATACCAAATACGCCCCGAGTTTACAACCTTTTGGACAAATGCGCCCGAATGTGCAACTTTGCGACAGCGGGCGAATGTTGGGTATTTAATCGCGCTTTGCAGTGTGATAAAATATCTGATAGGATGCGGACATATAGATATAGACATTATAGATAAAAAAATATTTATTTGTGCTATCTATTCATTTTTCGGTCATAATTTTGTGGTAAAATAATAGAAATTGCGGCGGAAAAATATTTTTATATATGTTCGCCGATGAAAGGAGCGTGTTTCTATGGCGTCCGAGATGCTTTCAAAGGTGCTCGATGCCGAAAATTCGGACAAAGAGGCGCAGAAAGCGGCGCACGAACAGGCGCAGAAAACCGTCGACGCGGCGGTCGAAGCGGGCGAGGGCGCAGTTGCAAGAAAGAAGGCCGAGGCCGCAAAGAAAGCGGAAGAAATCATCGCGGGCGCGCGCGAACAGGCGCGTGCAAACGAGGAGAAAGCCGAAAAGGCGGCAGGGGAGCGCAAGCGCGAAGTGCTTGCGGCTGCCGAAGCGCACAGAGCCGAGGCAATCAGAGCGGTTATGGAGACGGTGATCTGATGAAACGGCTCAGAAATTACAGAAAAGTCAGGAGGTGTCAGGTTGGCAAAGCTTAAAATGAAGTGCATCGAGCTGCTTGCTCCGCTTGAACAGAGCAAGGAGATAATCGACTGCCTTCAGCGTATGGGTACTGTCGAGCTGACCGACTGCGAAGAGAGCGAATCGCTCTGCAAGCTGTCAACGGGCGTCACCGTTTCGACCTTTGAACGGTACCTCGCGGCGGCGGAGAGCGCGCAGAAAACGCTCGACAAATATGCTCCGCAGAAAAAGGGACTGATGCAGAGCCTCATGTCGTCGTTCGGCGGCAGAAAGGAGCTCGAGGTTTCGGAGTATCTTAAAAAAGCCGATGAGGCGGACGAAATACTCCGCGAGTGCTACAGGATAAACTCGCTCGAAGCGGATATGCGCGAATATGCGGCGGACAATGTCCGGTGCCGCACCGCGATGGACGCGCTCGAGCCGTGGCTGAGCCTCGATATCCCGATGAAATGCAAGGGCACGGATTCGTCTGCGATGTTTATCGGCTCATTCCCGGTGCAGTATGACGCGCAGTCGCTTCTCGAAGCGATAGCGGCGGCAGCGCCTGAGATAGGCGAAGTCGACGCGCAGATAATCTCGGCTAACAGCGAGCGCACTTGCGCGGTTGTTATATGCCACAGGGAATGCGAAAAAGAGATATTCGAAGTGCTGAGAACGCTCAATTTCGCTTATCCGTCCGACCCGACGAAGCATCCGCCGCGCGTGAGATATGAGCGGCTTCAAAAGCAGATCGAGCAGAACGAAAAAGATTCCGAAACGGCGCGAGCCGAAATAGTGAAGCTTGCGGGCTGCTACGATGATATCAGCTTCGTCATTGATTATTTCACGATAAAGAAAGAAAAATACGCGGCTCTTGAGCGCATAGCCATGACGAACCGCATCTTCGTCCTCACGGGATATATTCCGGAGAAGCGGGCTGCAAAAGTTATTGACGCGCTCGAAAAGAAATACACGGTCGCTATCGAAATTACCGACCCGGACGCAGATGCAGATGTGCCGGTGCTGCTCGAAAACAACGCCTTTGTCGCGCCCGTCGAGCCGATAACCGAAATGTATTCGATGCCAAACCGCGACGATGTCGACCCGAACCCCGTTATGGCGTTCTTCTACTATGTCTTCTTCGGCATCATGCTCTCGGACGCGGGCTACGGCGTGATAATGGTCATCGCCATGCTCATAGCCAAGGCGAAGCTCAAGCTCGAGCCCAGGATGAAAAAGACGGTCAATATGTTTCTCTATTGCGGAATCTCGACCGTGTTCTGGGGCACGATGTTCGGCAGCTGGTTCGGCGACGCGCCGCAGGTCATAGCGCGTGAGTTCTTCGGCAAGGAGATAGCGTCGACGGCGGTCTGGTTTGAACCGGTCAACGACCCGATGAAGCTGCTGCTCTATTCGTTCCTGTTCGGTATAATCCACCTGTTCGCAGGTCTTGCGGTCAGGTTCTATATGCTCTGGAAGGACGGCAAGAAGCTTGACGCATTCTGCGATGTTGTTCCTGTATATCTGCTCGTCGCAGGTATCGCACCGCTGGGTGCAGGAATCATAATCGACGTGCCGCAGACGCTGACGACAATAGGCAAATATGTTGCCCTTGTCGGCGCGGTGCTGACCGTTCTGACGAGCGGGCGGAGCGCCAAGAATATTATCGGCAAGCTCGGCGGCGGACTTTACGGGCTGTATAACACGGCGTCCGGATATCTCGGAGATATCCTCTCCTATTCGCGCCTGCTGGCGCTCGGACTTTCAACCGGCGTTATAGCGACGGTTATTAACCTGCTCGGCACAATGCCCGGCAACAAGATAGCAAAGCTCATACTGTTTATCGGGGTTTTCCTGCTCGGACATACGGCGAACATCGCGATAAATCTTATCGGCACATATGTCCACACGAACAGGCTTCAGTATGTTGAATTCTTCTCAAAATTTTATGAGGGCGGAGGGCGCTCCTTCACCCCCTTAAAAGCAGATACAAAACATTTCAGATTCAAGGAGGAAATACAGTAATGTCTATTTTTTCAAGTCTCGGAACATCAATAGCCGTCCTCGGCGCCGCTCTTGCGGCTATCCTCTCCGGTATGGGCTCCGCAAAGGGAGTCGGCCTTGTCGGTCAGGCTGGAGCGGGCGTTATCACAGAAGACCCCACGAAGTTCGGTAAAGTGCTTATCCTTCAGATCCTTCCCGGTACTCAGGGACTCTACGGCTTCCTTACAGCTTTCCTTGCGCTCAACAGAATGGGCGTCATAGGCAGCGGCTTCGAGCCTCTCTCGATAGAAAAAGGTCTTATGATGTTTGCGGCCTGCATGCCCATTGCGATAGTCGGTTATTTCTCCGCAATAGCTCAGGGCAAGACTGCGGCGGCAGGCGTCAGCATAATAGCCAAGAAGCCCGACCAGAACGGTAAGGCTATAACCATGGCGGCAATGGTTGAGACCTACGCCGTTATCGCCCTGCTCGTCTCGATCCTTTCGATCTTCAGCATCAGCGGACTCAATATCTGATGACCGAAAAAACGGCGCGTATGCGCCGGCGAAAGGGATGAAATGATGAGCGGACTTGACAGAATAATTGAAAAAATAAATGCCGATTCTCTGGCGAGCTGCCGCGAGATTGCGGATCAGGCGCAGAAAAAGGCGCAGGATATCGCGGAGGACGCGAACGCGCACGCCGAAAAGGCGTATTCCGATATTATAGCGGACGCTGAGAAAAAGGCACAGTCGATATTAAATATGTCCGAAGCGAATATAAGCGGCATTGCCCGCAGGGCTGAGCTCTCGGCGAAAGTCGAGGCAGTAGACGCGGCGATAGAGGCGGCTTATGACGCAATGTGCAATATGGGCGCGGACGATTATTTCGCGGCGCTCGAAAAGCTCGCCGTCAGAAACGCCTGCAAGGGCGAGGGGGAGCTGAGGCTCTCGAAAGCCGACCTTGACCGCGTGCCGTCGGGCTTTATTGAAAGAATAAACGCCGAATTGAAAGACGGTTCGGTGAAGCTTGCGGCGCAGGGTGCGGATATCGAAAACGGGTTTATCCTCGTCTACGGCGATATTGAGATAAACTGCACCTTCAGAGCGCTTATAAACGAGCAGAAGGACACCATCCGCGAAAAAGTCTGCGGCGTGATATTTTAAACGGCGGTGAGAAATATGCATGAAAATGAATATGCCTATGCCGTAGCGCGAATCAGAGCGAACGAAGTGAACCTGCTCACTCCCGCCGAGACTGAACAGCTGATATCGGCTGAGAGCTATGAGGCGGCGCTGAGACTGCTCGGCGACAAGGGCTGGCATACCGACGGCGTCGGTCACGACTATGCGCCGATGCTCGAAGAGCATGTGAACGCCGCGTGGCAGTTGCTCAAAGAGAGCGCGCCGGACGCTTCACTTCTCGATGCGCTCGTGATAAACAACGATTTCTTCAATCTCAAAGCGGCGCTCAAGGCGAAGTTCTCCGACCTCGACCCGTCCGACTATGTTGTAAAACCGAGCGTGTGGGATCCGGCGGAGATAATCGGGTGCGTCGAGCGAAACGAGCTTGACTCCCTGCCCGAGTGCATGAGAGACTGCGCGCAGGCGGCTTATGACGCGATAGTCAAGCTCGAGAGCGGCAGACTTGCGGACACCGCGATAGACACGGCGGCGCTGAAAACAAGAAAGCAGTTCGCCGAAAAGAGCGGGAGCGGTCTTTTGATGAAAGAGGTCGAGCTCTCGTGCGCTGCCGCCGATATAAAAACGGCGCTGCGCTGCGCTTCGGCAGGCAGAACGGCTCAATATATCAAAAATGCGCTGTGCCCGTGCGAAAGCCTTAATTCAGATGAGCTGATCCACGCGGCGTTCGAGGGCGTTGACGCAGTTGCGGATATGCTCGCGAACACCGAACTGGGCTCCCTTGCGGACAGCCTCAAAGAGGGGCTTACGGCTTTTGAAAAGAAGTGCGACGAGCTCTCGGCGCAGCAGATGACCGAGGCAAAATACACGGCGTTCGGCCCCGACCCGCTTGCGGCTTATTATAATGCCGTCGAGACGGAGACGAAAAATGTCAGAGTTATACTCTCGGCGAAGCTCAACGGCTTTTCCGCAGAGACAATAAGAGCGAGAGTGAGGGAAGTCTATGCATAAGATAGCTGTTATGGGAGACAGAGACAGTATCTTCGGCTTTGCCTCTCTCGGAATGCACATCTTCCCCGTCGACGAACCGTCCGAGGCGGCGCCGATGCTCCATAAAATGGCGGAGAGCGGGTATGCGGTGATATTCATCACCGAGGCTCTTGCCTCCGGGCTCGAAAACGAGCTCGAACGCTACCGCACAAGACCTCTGCCCGCAATAGTGCCCATTCCCGGAGTCAAGGGAAACACGGGCATGGGTATGAAGAATGTCAGCAGATCCGTCCAAAAGGCGGTCGGCTCGGACATACTGGACAAATAATGACGCTCAACCGAAAGGCGTGATAACAGATATGACTACAGGAAAGATTTCAAAAATAGCCGGTCCGCTCGTTGTTGCAACGGGCATGCGCGAGGCGAACATGTTCGACGTCGTGCGCGTCAGCGACAGCAAGCTTATCGGCGAGATAATAGAGATGCACGGCGACAGAGCCTCCATTCAGGTCTATGAGGAGACCTCCGGACTCGGCACGGGCGAACCCGTCGAGTCAACGGGCGAGCCGCTTAGCGTCGAGCTCGGCCCCGGACTTATCGAGGGCATTTTCGACGGTATTCAGCGCCCGCTCGAAAAGATACGCGAGCTCGTCGGCAACAGCCTCGTCAGAGGCGTTGAGGTGCCCGCTCTCGACAGGGAGAAGAAGTGGCATTTCGTGCCGAAAGTGAAAGCGGGCGACAAGGTTGTCGGCGGCGATATCCTCGGCACCGTGCAGGAGACCGAGATAGTCGAACACAGAATAATGGTGAAGCCCGGCGTTGTCGGTACTGTCAAATCTATAGCTGAGGGCGATTACACCGTAACCGAGCAGATAGGTTCGATAGAGACCGCGAACGGCGAGGAGCTGCCCGTAACGCTCATGCAGAAATGGCCCGTGCGCCGCGGCAGACCGTTTGAAAAGAAGCTTGCGCCGAATGTCCCGCTCGTCACCGGTCAGCGCGTCGTCGATACGCTCTTCCCGATAGCTAAGGGTGGCGTCGCGGCGATACCCGGCCCGTTCGGAAGCGGTAAGACCGTCACTCAGCATCAGCTTGCAAAGTGGGCTGAGGCGGATATAGTCGTCTACATCGGCTGCGGCGAGCGCGGCAACGAGATGACAGATGTTCTGAACGAGTTCCCCGAGCTTATCGATCCGCATACCGGAAAGTCGCTCATGGAGCGCACCGTGCTTATAGCAAACACTTCAGATATGCCCGTCGCCGCGCGTGAAGCGTCGATATACACGGGCATCACGATAGCTGAATATTTCAGAGATATGGGCTATTCCGTCGCCCTCATGGCGGACTCTACCTCCCGCTGGGCGGAGGCTCTGCGCGAGATGTCCGGCAGACTTGAAGAGATGCCCGGCGAAGAGGGCTACCCCGCTTATCTCGGCAGCAGACTTGCCCAGTTCTATGAGCGTGCGGGACGTGTTATTTCCCTCGGCTCGGACGGACGCGAGGGCGCGCTCTCGGTCATAGGCGCTGTTTCGCCTCCCGGCGGCGATATTTCGGAGCCCGTCTCCCAGGCGACACTCAGAATAGTAAAGGTCTTCTGGGGACTCGACTCGGCGCTCGCATATAAGCGCCACTTCCCGGCGATAAACTGGCTGACGAGCTATTCGCTCTATGCCGACTCGCTCGGAAGCTGGTTCAACGAGAATGTCTCGGATGAGTGGACCACGCTTCGCGCAAGGCTCATGGCTCTGCTTTCCGATGAAGCTTCGCTCGATGAAATAGTCAAGCTCGTCGGTATGGACGCCCTCTCTCCGACCGACAGACTCAAGATGGAGACTGCCCGCTCGATACGCGAGGACTTCCTGCATCAGCTCGCTTTCCACGAGGTGGACACATATTCGTCCCTGCGCAAGCAGTATCTGATGATGAAGCTCGTCCTGCGCTTCTATGACGGTTCTCTCGATGCGCTCAAAAAGGGCGCGGATATTGAAAAACTCGTCTCGATACCCTCGAGAGAGAGCATCGGACGCTTCAAATATGTCCCTGAAAAGGACATTGAGGACACATATAAAACAGTCTGCGCGGCGATAGATTCCGAGATAAAAGCCGTTGTTGACGCAAGGGAGGAATACTGATGCCTAAAGAATACAGAACTATTCAGGAGGTTTCGGGACCTCTTATGCTCGTGCGCGAGGTCGAGGAAGTCAAGTATAACGAACTCGGCGAGATAGAGCTGGCAAACGGCGAGACCCGCCGCTGCCGCGTGCTCGAAATAGACGGCACGAACGCGCTCGTTCAGCTGTTTGAAAATTCCGCCGGAATCAACCTCGCCAACAGCAAGGTGCGCTTCTCTGGCAGGCAGATGGAGCTCGGCGTTTCGCCCGATATGCTCGGCCGCGTCTTTGACGGACTCGGCAGACCCATAGACGGCGGCCCCGAGATAATCCCCGAGAAGAGAATGGATGTCAACGGCCTGCCGATGAATCCGGCAGCCAGAAGCTATCCCCAGGAGTTCATCCAGACCGGTATCTCCGCTATAGACGGACTGAATACCCTCGTCAGAGGTCAGAAGCTGCCGATATTCTCGGCCTCCGGTCTGCCCCACGCAAACCTCGCGGCGCAGATAGCGCGTCAGGCTAAAGTCCTCGGCGATAACGAGCAATTCGCCGTTGTCTTTGCGGCTATGGGTATAACCTTCGAGGAGTCGAACTACTTTGTCGAGAGCTTCAGAAGCACCGGCGCGCTCGACAGAACCGTTATGTTCTCGAACCTCGCAAACGACCCCGCCATCGAGCGTATCGCAACGCCCAAGATGGCTTTGACCGCCGCGGAATATCTCGCGTTTGACCGCGGGATGCACGTCCTTGTTATATTGACCGATATCACGAACTACGCGGACGCTCTGCGTGAAGTCTCGGCGGCGCGAAAGGAAGTTCCCGGCCGCCGCGGATATCCCGGCTATATGTACACCGACCTCGCGTCTATATATGAGCGCGCAGGCAGGCAGAAGGGCAAGCCCGGCAGCATAACGATGATTCCGATCCTCACCATGCCCGAGGATGATAAGACCCATCCCATTCCCGACCTTACGGGCTACATCACCGAGGGTCAGATAATCCTCAGCCGTGAGCTTTACAGAAAGAGCATCAATCCGCCTATCGACGTTCTGCCGTCCCTGTCCCGACTTAAAGATAAGGGTATCGGCGAGGGCAAGACGAGAGCCGACCACTCGAACACGATGAACCAGCTGTTCTCCGCGTATGCGCGCGGTAAGGACGCAAAGGAACTCATGGTTGTTCTGGGCGAGGACGCGCTGACGGATATGGATAAGCTCTACGCAAAGTTTGCGGACGAATTCGAGAAGGAATATGTCTCGCAGGGCTTTGACACCGACCGCAGCATCGAAGAGACGCTCAACATCGGCTGGAAGCTCCTCTCGATACTTCCGCGCAGCGAGCTCAAGCGTGTCAGTGACGAGTTCCTCGACAAATATTACGGCAAGTTCTGAATCCATATGGGAAGAAGTGATAGACTATGGCGGTAATGAACGTGAACCCCACGCGAATGGAGCTTACAAACCTCAAGCGCAAGCTTTCCACGGCGCGCAGGGGACATAAGCTGCTCAAAGACAAGCGCGATGAGCTCATGCGCCGCTTCCTCGATCTCGTAAAAGAGAATAAGGCTCTTCGCATCCGTGTGGAAGAGGGGATAAAGCAGGCGAACGTCAACATGGAGATAGCGAGAAGCGCCATGAACGACAAGAGCCTGAGCGTCGCGATGATGCTCCCCACGCAGGAGATGAGCCTCGAAAGCTCGGAGAAAAATGTGATGAGCGTTATGATTCCGGTTTTCGATGTTCAGTATAAAACTGCTGACAAGAACGATATTTATTCATACGGAACGGCGTTCACCTCGGCGGAGCTTGACAATGCAGTCAGCGCACTTTCGGAGATAATGCCCGATATGCTGAGACTTGCGGAGATCGAGAAGTCGTGCCAGTTGCTCGCGGGCGAGATAGAAAAAACGCGCCGCAGAGTCAACGCCCTTGAGCATGTTATGATCCCTCAGTATGAGGAGACGATAAAGTATATCTCGATGAAGCTCGACGAAAACGAGCGCAGCACAACAACGCGCCTGATGAAGGTCAAGGATATGATGCTCGAACAGGCGCACCACTACGACGACCCGTTCGGAATGGAAGCGTGAAAAGCACAAATTTGTTGACAAACATCGGATAATACAATATAATAATAACCGCCGGAAAAGCCTCCGGCGGTCATTATTAATATGCGGGCGTGGCGAAATCGGCAGACGCAAGGGACTTAAAATCCCTCGGTGGTGACACCGTACCGGTTCAAGTCCGGTCGCCCGCACCATGAAAAAAGCATTTGCGGTTGCAAATGCTTTTTTCAGTGAAATTCGTTCCTTTGGAACGAGTGAAATATCTTCGATGTGAAATATTTGCTCCGCAAATGTGAAATACGCCTGCGGCGTGTGAAATCGCTGCGGCGGTGAGGTTTTGTTTCACATTCACTTGATGCGAAGCGTCAAATTTCACAATTTGCAGAGCAAATTATTTCACTGTGAGCGAAGCGAACAGCAACATTTCGGAGCACAAGCGACATCATCGGGCGCACAGCGTCGGCGTCATTGAACAATGTTCGGATTTAGGATATACTGTCTATATAAACAGGTGATACGAATATAAAAGAAAAATAAACTTGCAGAATTATCTGTGACCTTCTCCGTTCAGATTATTAAACTTGTAAAAGGCCTGAAATAAAAGCACGAAACCGTGATTCCCAATCGGTTCGGCCGTTCAGGTATCTATTTCGGCGCGAACACCCGGAAGTCGGAGCCGATAGGGGAGTAATGCGTCCTAAAAGGCAGCGTCAATGCTTTAAATTGAAATTCTGACATGCTTTATCCCGATGCGGTTATGCACTGCATCGGGATTTTTCGCGCAATAATTTGTATTTTCCGCCGCCAAATAAAAATCGAGCGGCCGCCGAAGCGACCGCTCTTTTCAGTGTTCCGAAAGATTAGCTTTCTTCTCTCTTCTTTTTCTTGCTGACAACAGTGCCTATCGCAGCACCGCCGCCGATTACCAGAGCTGCAGCCCAGAGGAGTACGTTAGTCGTATCACCTGTGTCGGGTACGTCGGTTGCGCCGGGCTTGTCAGACGTGCCGGGCTTGTCGGGTGTACCGGGCTTGTCGGGTGTACCGGGCTTATCGGGTGTATCGGGCTTGTCGGGTTTCGGGATGTCGGGCGGGGTGGGCTTGTCGCCCTCGGTGCCGTCGGACTCGAATATAGCCTCAAGTATAACGTTCTCTGCGGGCATTTCGAAGGTGGCAATGCTCTTGTTCTCTAACTCAACGCCGCCCTTGACGACCTTCCACTCCTTGAACTTGTAGCCGGGCTTCGCAATGGCAACGACCGTTACCTTTGTGCCTGCCTCGGAGTAAGGCGGATATGCAACGCCCACGCCGTTTCCGTCAGTCTTGACCAATACGAAATGTATGTCGCGCTTAACGTTCATGTCGTCATCGTTCGGAGCGTCCTTGATCTCCGCAAAGATAGCCTTAACGGTGACATCCTCGTCGGGCATAACGAACTTGTTGTCCTTTATCTCGACATTGCCTCTGATGACCTGCCACTCCTTGAAGTAGTAGCCGTCATTGCCCTTGGCGGTGAGAACTATCTCGGTGCCTGCGATAGCATCGGTTGCGGATGCGGAAGCGGTGCCGTTCTTATCAGTCAGAACAACGATCTTGTGCTCTGCGGCGAATATGGCCTTAACTTCAACATCCTCGTCGGGCATTATGAACTTGTTGTCCTTTATCTCGACGTTGCCCTTAACAACCTGCCACTCCTTGAAGGCATAGCCTTCCTTGGGGGTAGCGGTGAGGGTTATCTCTTCGCCGTTAAGAGCCTTTTCCTTGTCGGCGGAAGCGGTGCCGTTACCGTCGGTGGTAACTTTGATAGCGCTCTCCTTGACGAAGATAACTCTGATAACAACATCTCTGTCGGGCATGATGAACTTGTCGCTCGCTATAGTGACCTTGTCGACGCCTTCTTCAACGACCTCTTCCCAACCGTAGAAGATCCAGCCGCTGTCGGGCTCTGCATGAAGGGTTATCTCCGTGCCCGCAACAGCGGTCTTGGGAACGGAATAGGTCTTGCCCTTGCCAACGGGGATTATCGTGATGCTGTGCTCCTCGGGGATCTTCTCGAAGACCGCATTGATAACAACGTCCGTGTCGGGCATAACGAACTTGTCGTCTGCTATCTCAATCTGACCCTCAACAACTTCCCACTTCAGGAATCTGAAGCCCTCGTTGGCTTCTGCGGTAAGGGTGATTTCCGTGCCTGCGAAAGCGGTTTCCGCGGATGCGGTTGCAGTGCCGTTTTCGGTTGTAACGGTGATTGCGTGTGCAACGGGATCAACTTCGGGCTGATCGGGATCTGCGGAGACTGTGAAAACCAGTCCGAACAGCATGAGGCAGCAAAGCAGCATGCTTAAAATTCGTTTTTTCATTTTTTTTGTTCCTCCGATTTGTATTTTAGTTTTTCCCTCCTTTTGTTCTGCGGAAGGACTTTTTTGTTCCGGCAAAAGCCGGTCTGACCTATGAGCTTTTACAGACCATATATCACCGCCCTTTTAAAACGCAAAAAACCGGGGACAGCGCAAAAATAGCCTGTCTCCGGTATAGTTCTGTTTATTTTGTTATGCAAAAAGACCTGTTGCTGCAGCAAAAGGGAAGAACGATTCACTCGGCTCTCGCCGAGGAAAATATCCGTCCTGCCGTAGTCTGTCATTGCAAGGTCCTCCGTCCGTTTTTTGGGTACCGCAACCCGCGGGGTAGGGGGGTATCGAATGAAGCAGATTATACTTTGGGTGCTTTCCAAGATATATTATACCATCTGTAACAGAAAAGCGCAAGTATTTTTGCGGATTCTGTATATTATTCCATATAATATTCGTACGCAAAAAAATCGACATAAAGCAGATACTTTTATCTGCAAAGAGCGACGGCGCAGTTAAAGTTGAGCTTGAAAGATGCGCGGACAGCCTCGCAAAGGCGGTCACGAATGCCGCCACGGTCATTGCGCCGGACAGCGTCGTGGCGTTCGGCTATATGTTTGAGAACGATATATTTGACCTTTTCGCGAAGCGGTGCGCGCAGTATTATTCCGGCTTCGGCTGTCGCAGTCTCGCGCCCGGGCGCGTCCGCGTCGATACCGACGCTCGACGAAGTAAAGAAATTTCTCGAAGAGCGCGGCGAGAGCCTGATGTGAAGCTTTGATAATATGTCCGGAATGCTTAGGTGTTCCGGATTTTTTATATTTTGACATCGGTGGTATAATAATATTCGGAGCGCACCGCGCTATCAAACAAAAAGGCGGAAGCCTATGACAAAACTCAGCTCAAAAACAAAAGGTGTTTTCTATATAATTTTGGCGGCGTTCGGCTTTTCGCTGATGTCGATGTTTATCAAGCTCGCGGGAGACCTGCCCTCGTTTCAGAAGGCGTTTTTCAGGAATTTTATCGCGCTGATTTTTATTTTTATCATGATGCTGCGCGACAAAACAGGATTCGTGCCCGCAAAAAAGAATATCCCCGATCTTTTCGGGCGCTGCTTTTTCGGCACTCTCGGCATGCTGTGCAATTTCTACGCGATAGGTAAACTCAACCTGTCGGACGCGAATATGCTCAACAAACTCTCGCCGTTTTTTGCGATAATATTCTCTGTAATTCTGCTCAAAGAGCGCCCGAGCATAGTTCAGATAGCGGGCGTGTGCGTTGCGTTCGCGGGAAGCATGTGCATCATAAAGCCGGGGTTTGACAATCCCGAAGTGCTTGCGGCCGTCGCGGGGCTTCTCGGCGGAGCGGGTGCGGGAATAGCCTATACTTTCGTGCGCCGCCTCGGCTCAAGAAAAGAGGACAGCAAGCGGATAATCTTCTGGTTCTCCGCGTTTTCGTGCGCGCTGTGCCTGCCGTTCATGATAGCGGGGTACAAGCATATGAGCACTATGCAGTTTATTTATCTCGTCCTCGCGGGGACTTTCGCCTGCGTCGGTCAGATAGGAATAACTCGGGCGTATATCTGCGCGCCGGCGAAGGAGATTTCGGTCTATGACTACACGCAGGTGCTCTTCGCCGCGGCGCTCGGATTTTTCGTCTTTGGCGATGTGCCGGATGTCCTGAGCGCCATAGGCTATGTCCTCATCTGCGGCGCGGGAGTGGGAATGTTCGTATATAACAAGCGCAGAACGGCATAAAAAACAGAGCAGGTCATCGGATATCCGGTGACCTGCTTTTTAAATTTATTCCGAAAATTCTGCAATGACTGCGAGGAAAACTTCTCCGTAGCGCTGTGATTTTGCCTGACCGACTCCGGAGACCTCAATAAATTCCTCCTGCGTTTTCGGCTTGAGGCGGCACATATCGATGAGCGTCGCGTCGGTGAAAACGACATAGGCAGGTATGCTCTGACGCATGGCGAGACTTTTTCGCAGATCTTTGAGCGCGGCGAGGAGCTTTTCGTCCGCCGGCGGGAGCGGAGCGTCTTTTGCGGCGGCAGCTTTCTTTTTCTGCGGTATCTCGAGCATCATGCGCAGCGTCTCCTGACCCGTCAGAACTCCGCGGCTCTTCGGCGCGAGTTTGAGTATCGGGTATTCGTCGCCCTGTGCGGTCATGTATACGCTTTCGCAGAGATGGTCGATGATGTCACGCAGCCGCTTTTCGGGGCAGTCCGCCATTATGCCGTAGGTCGATTGTCTGCTCAGCCCGGCGGATATCAGCCGCTCGTTTTTGCTCCCGCGCAGGACATCGCAAATTACTTTTTTGCCGTATCGCTGACCCGTCCGTGCGACGCATGACATTATCTTCTGCGCGTCAACCGTGATATCCGTGTTCTCGTGATTCGAGAGGCAGTTGGAGCACTTCTCGCACCGCTCGGGGCCCTTGTCGCCGAAATATTCGAGTATGAATTTGCGCAGACACTTGTGCGTCGTGCAGTAAAAAGTCATCTGCTTGAGCCGCTCTCTGTCGCGCCGTCTGACCTCTTCCTGCTCGTCCTCGGTGAGGTCGGGGTTCGGCTCGGAGTTGTTTATTAAGAACTGATTCGTCCGCACATCCTTTGCACTGTAGAGCAGAATACAGTCCGCACTCCTGCCGTCGCGCCCGGCGCGTCCCGCCTCCTGATAGTAGCTCTCCATATTCTTCGGCATGTTGTAGTGGATGACGAACGAGACATTCGATTTGTCGATTCCCATGCCGAATGCGTTTGTGGCGACCATTATCGTCGCGCGGTCATAGACAAAATCGTCCTGGTTGCGCCTGCGTTCATTTTCATCAAGCCCCGCGTGGTAGCGGGTAGCGGCGAATCCGTTTTTTTGAAGCAGTTCGCACACTTCCTCGACCGCCTTGCGCGTCGAGCAATAAACTATGCCGGATTCATTCTTGCGCTCTTTTATCAGCTTCATCAGCTCGATCGATTTGTTCTTCGGCTGCATGACAGAAAAGAACAGGTTCGGCCTGTCGAAGCCCGTTGTGACAACGAGCGGGGAGACGAGCCTGAGCAGCGTTTTTATATCATCTCTGACGGCTCCCGTGGCGGTAGCGGTAAACGCGCCGACAACGGGACGGGAGTTAAGAGCGTCGATAAAATCGGGTATTTTCAGATAGCTCGGGCGAAAATCCTGACCCCATTGCGAGACGCAGTGCGCCTCGTCGACCGCGACCATGGATATATTGAGATTGCGGCATATTCCGAGAAAAGCGGGCGCGCAGAGCCGCTCCGGTGCGACATAAATTATTTTATATTTGCCGCTCTCTGTGTTTTGCAGCACTTTCAGATACTGCGCGTGGGTCAATGAGCTGTTTATGTATGCGGCGGCGACGCCCGACTGGACGAGCGCGCTGACTTGATCTTTCATCAGAGAGATGAGCGGGGAGACGACAATAGTGATGCCGTCAAACATGAGTGCGGGCACCTGATAGCATATCGACTTCCCGGCGCCCGTGGGCATGATGCCGAGAACATCGCGCCCGCCGAGCAGGCTGTCCGTTATTCTGTCCTGCCCCTCGCGGAAAGAATCGTGACCGAAATATTCTTTTAATACGCTGAGCTTGTCCCTCACCGTTTGCACCTCAACAGAAATATTTAATATTTATAAAATTAATTATACTCTGCGGCGCGAAAAACATCAAGAAAATAAAAATAACGGCGGGCGAAAAATCGCCGACCGCCTGAAATATTTATAACGCAGCGTTATCAATCAAATAACCAAAAGACTGAATTCTTTTCGTTATTTATCCGCCGCTCTGCCTGCAAAATGCCGCCTGCGGGTGCACAAAACGGAGATAATCCGACCGCAGGGGAAAGACGATGCACAAAAGGTGGAAAAAAGGCATCCCCGGCTTTTGCGGACAGGCTTATGGCGGTCCCCATCAACGATTAATAACGCTGCGTTAATAAAAGTATATCATTGAAAAATATATTTTGCAATGTCGATTTTTGCCAAAAAGCTGCAGACAAAACGGGCGTAATATAGCCCGAACATGCAAAAGCAGCCGCGCGGGCGACTGCTTTGCTTTAAATCTGATTTATTCCGCGACCTTCATCGTCAGCTCGAGTATGCGCCTGACGCTTGTCTCAAGGTCGGCGCGGGTTATCTTGCCACTTTCAAATGCGGCTTTCAGCTCCTCGGGCTCGCCGTCGCCCATCTTGACATCGTTGCCGGCGAGAACCTCGTCGGAGTGGCTGCTGTGGACGCCCCAGTCTGTTGTGACCATGCCCTTGAAGCCCCACTCGTTGCGGAGCATCTCGGTGAGCAATTCGTAGCTCACCGAAGTGTGGTAGCCGTTGATGAGATTGTAGGAGGACATAATTGTCCACGGGTCAGCCTCTTTGACGCATATCTCGAAGCCACGCAGATATATCTCCCTGAGCGCGCGCTCGGAAACTCTGGAATCGCATTCAAAGCGGTTCGACTCCCTGTTGTTGCAGGCAAAGTGCTTTACAGATGCGGCGATTTTCTGCGACTGGATGCCGCGCACGTCGGCGGCGCAGCACTTTCCGGCGAGGAGGGGATCCTCGGAGAAATACTCGAAGTTTCGTCCGCACAGGGGATTGCGGTGGATGTTCATCGCGGGCGCGAGCCACACGCCGAGATTGTTTTCTCGCAGCTCCGCGCCGCCTGCCGCGCCAACTTCTTCAATGAGTTCCGTGTTCCATGTGCACGCGAGAAGCGTTGCGCAGGGCCATGCCGTTGTGGGCACGCCCGTTGAAGCGTTGAGGCGCAGACCCGCAGGCCCGTCAGCAGTCGGGACGGGCGGCACATCGAGGCGTTTCATGCCGCCGAACGCGCCTGTGTTGCAGACTCCGGGCTGATTCTGATGCCCGCCGACAAAGTCGATAAGCTCGTCAACGGTGAACTGCTTTATAAATTCGTCGAGCGTTATGTTTTCGCCGACTTCGTCAAACATGATCGTATCTTTGGGCGCGGTCGCTTCGATGGGAGCGTGCGTGCCGCGTGTGTAAACGGGTTCGCCCGTCGGAAGATTTTCAAAGCTGCCGTCCGCGAGCAGACGCTTTTCGAGCTTGAACGGTCTGCAGAGCGGCTTTGATTCTTTTGTGATTATATCCTCGCTCAGCACGAAGTCGTAGCGGAGCTTTTCTGTCGCTCTGACGGAATTTCCGAGGTAGAACGAGTATGTGCCTTTTTCGAGCACGAATGCGGATTTTTTTATTTTGCCCAAATCGTCGAAGCTCGCCATGTCGCCGATATCAAAGCTCAGCGCGATTGCCTCAGACTCACCGGGGGAGAGAAGCTTCGTCTTTTTGAACGCGGCGAGCTCTTTTGCGGGCTTGCCGAGCTTGCCCTGCGGCGCGCTGTAATAGAGCTGAACGACCTCTTTGCCGGGCACTTTGCCGATGTTTTTGACCGTCACCGCGGCGACTATCTTTCCGTCGCTCTCGCCGCAGAATGCGCCGCTGAACTCGAAATCAGTATAAGAGAGACCGAAGCCAAACGGATAGCGAACTTTTTCGGCGGCGCCGGGAATCGTCTCGAAATAGCGGTAGCCGACATATATGTCATCAAAATAATCGAGATGCTCGAAGCCTGTCAGGAACTCCTGCGCGTTCTGATATGAGTCGTAGGAGTCGGGGATAGTGTCCGCCAATTTGCCGGAGGGGTTGACATCGCCGCAGATAATGTCTGCAATCGCCATGCCGCCCTCGAGACCGCCCTGCCAGCCGGAGATTATCGCGCCGACTTTTTCATTGTCCGCGAAATACTCGCAGTCAACGACTGCGCCGGAGTTGAGGACTATAACTGTGTTCGGGAACGCCGCAGCGACTCGGTCGATGAGGCTCTTCTCCGTGTCCGAAAGGTAGTAGTCGCCGGGGATAGCCTTTCTGTCAACGCCCTCTGCGGAGAAGCGGCTGAGGGTTATTATCGCGATATCCGCGTTCGCGGCTGCCTCCGCTATGAGCTCGTCGGGCATATGCGCCTCGGCAACATGCATGCTCGCGAAGGTGTCGTAGATTATATCGTCTTTCTCTTTGCAGAAGGACATGGCGTTGACCTTGTCCCATATCTTTTCAATCTGGGCGCGGGTCGGGATGCGCTTGCTCGCCTCCTTGACGTATTCTTTGTAGAACTCGACGGTCGGCTTGAACACGCTGACCTTGCCCTCGGCTTCCTTCTGACTGAATCCGTCATAGACATTGCGGATGTAGGCGCAGAAAACGTCGCCGCTTCCGCCGCCGCCCTTTATGTATTCGATAGTCGCCTTGCCGAAGAGTGCGACTCTTGTTCCGCGCGTGAGCGGCAGAGTGTGAAGCCTGTTTTTGAGCAGAACCATACCCTCGCCGGCGGCCTTTCTCGAGAGCGCGGCGTGCTCGGGCGAACCCGTGACCTTTCTGCCGTCCGTGCCGAGCGGGATGCAGGGCTGATATCTGAATCTTGCGTATTTGTCCATAGCTGTTCTCCGTCCTTTATTTGAATTTATTTAAGCTCACCTTGTGTTATTCTGTCGATGAAAATGCATTCCGACTCATACGAATCCGGCTTGTTTTCGTCTATTATAATCAGTCTGCCGCCGCGTTTGTCGCCGTAGGAGTGGTAGCCCGCGCCTGGGCTCTGAACGAGCTTTATGCCGTCGACTTCCATTGTGAATGTGTTCACATGGTCGTGGCCGAAGAACGCAGCGACTATATCGCCCGTTTTCTTCCAGCTTTCAAATTCGTCTCCGTTTTCGAGCGGCGGGCATGGGGATTCGTGAATCTCGCCCTCGAGCAGTGCACCGTCCGGGACGGAGTAGTGCTGCGCGCCGAGGCTATATTCGCCATCCGGGTCTTTTTTGAGTTTTTTGTATTCCTGAATGACGGGGATGTGCTGAAACAGCAGAGAGGGCACGGCTTTTCCGCCGTTCTGCGCCTTGAGTTCGGCGGCGCGTCTTTCGTACCATGCTATCTGATCTTTTTTTACAAAGCCGTATCCGGCGTCGTCTATAACATTGAACTCATCGTCCCTGATATAGTCGCCCGAGTCGATGCACCAGATGTTCCAGGCGATATGCTTGCCGTCGGAAGACAAAATAGGCAAACTGCAATTCGCGCAGCCGGAGACATCCTCGTCGTTCATCGTGCTCCTGAAATTCTCGTATTCGGCGTATATACAGATCTGATTCTCTTTCGCGAGAAACGGCAATTTGGGCTGAGCCTCGGCATCGTGATTGCCGAAAACTATGGTGAGCGGGATATTTTTCTCCGCAATCGGCGCGACTATCTTTTTGATAGTATTATACATATATTCATATGTGAACTCCTGCCAGTAGCCGCTGATGTTGTCGCCGCCGAAAACGATAAGATCGGGATTAGCAATTTCGATGCATCGGCGAATGACATTTATCGTCTCTTTGCTCTTGCTTATCGGTATCTGTCTGTCCTCCTCATCGTCCATCTCCGGGTCGACCTCGTGGATATCCGTCAGATGCAGAATGCGGAATTTTCCGTCCGCGCCGAAGCGCAGGGGAACCCGCTTTTCTTTTATATATTTCTTTGAATCCGGCAGCCCTTTTGCCATGCTGTTCCCTCCGATATTTGATACTGAAATTATATACTTGCTTCGACACTGTGTCAATAATTGTGTTGCATTCGCGATTCTGCGTTGTTTACTGTGCATAATTTAAAAAGTCCGTTTTTGGCAAAAATGCATATTGCGAAAAGCAGAACGCGGTGATATAATTGATTTAATAACACGGTTTTCTAATTTGCAGATGAGGGGCGCGCTTTTTGAAAAATACACTTGATTCATCCATAGTCAAGCTGACGAATTACCGCTCTGTGTGGGGATACATACACAAAAACAAGCAGGCGACAATTCCGCAGATAGCCAAAAGCATCGGGCTGAGCCTGCCGACCGTGACGCGAGCTATTGATTACGGTGTTGCGGAGGGAATTATTAATCCGGACGGAGTTATAGGTGCGGAACGCGGGCGCAAGGCGCAGGTATATAAGCTTAACGCGGAC
>ENA-UEPN01000146-UEPN01000146.1-human-gut-metagenome-genome-assembly--contig:-NODE-146-length-47495-cov-10.680564_pt1 | contig 47495 bp, 39 predicted proteins | sample MGYA00242897_ERZ507910 | MGnify/ENA primary metagenome ERZ507910 (study PRJEB26167, sample SAMN06115525) | human gut metagenome | host: Homo sapiens | place: China:Jiangxi | collected 2015-08-20...
CTGATATATTGAAGCATTCCTTATCACTCACCGCTCTCTCCTGTTGAAATTATCTTTTGTTTTCTTCACATCGTTTATCACTGAGTTCATACCTGCTTATTTTTATCTTTTCCATTTCTTACAATGTCTTATGTGATTTTGGTCCATTTTGATTCCGTTAATCGATCGTTATGATTTATTTTATTAATCGGATTTATCGATCGATAAGATCGAAGATACTTGTTTTACACGGGTGGTCTGCGATTTATAGGGTTGATAAATAGCAGGCTAAGATAGTTACCACGTGAATGTTTTCCGTGCGTTTTTCCTGCTGTGTATGCGGCCCGCCATACAGGGTGTGTGTAATGGTGGGGTGTTTATTATTTTAAACCAAACTTAATCTGGTAATTATTTCATGAAAAGTCTGATTCTGCGGACGGATATCGCTCGCTCTGAGAAAGTGTGCCGCGCGACTTTCCTGCTCACGCCTCTGGCCCTGATTGTCTGCGCTGGTGCTCAGGCGGCTGTCGTGCCTTCCGTACCCGGCGCAGGTACACTGGGAAACCAGTTGCGCCAGGGGTCAGTGCGCACGCCGATGGCACCGGTCAGCGCGCCGTTGATTCTGCCTGAAGAAGGGCTGGCCCGTCGTGCGCTGTCGGCGGATAATCATACCATGGTGATCGTGAAACAGGTGGTGTTCACTGGTAATCCTCCCGGACTGAAGGGGCTGAGTGAGGCCGACCTGCAGCGTGAGCTGGCCACCGACCTGAACCGCCCGCAGACCTTTGCCGGGCTGGAGATCATGGCACAAAAAATCACGGCCCTGTACCGCCATCATGGGCTGCTGGTTGCCCGGGCGGTCCTGCTGCCACAGACGATAAAAGACGGCGTACTCACCCTCCGGATTATCCCCGGGCGTTATGACAGTGCGCATATCAGTAATACCTCTTCTGTCAGTACCGCCGTGGCGCAGCGCCTGGTCAGCACCACCACCCCGCAGGGTGAGGTGGTGACCCGCACGCAACTGGAGCGCGAAGCGCTTCTGCTGGGCGAAATTCCAGGCGTGAATGCACAGGTGTCCATGAAAACCGGCAGTCAGCAGGGTACCACTACGCCGGAAATCACCCTGACGCCGGGACAGCGGTTCGGAGGCTACATCGGTCTGGATAACCAGGGTGACCCGACAACCGGGCGCAGCCGGGTGATGCTCGGAGGCTATGCAAATAACCTGCTGGGCCCGGGCGACCAGTTGCGGGTTGACCTGCTGGATGCCTACGAAAAAAGCGACCTGTTCAACGGCGCGCTGGACTACAGCCTGCTGGCGGGCGGCGGGTATGGCACGCGTGTCGGCGTCAACTACAGCCATCTGAACTACCACTACAACCTGAGCGGGCTGGGCTTTAACGGCTATTCGGATAACTGGGGACTGTATGTCACTCAGCCGTGGATACGCACCTCCCGGGCGCGCGTGGATGTTCGCCTGAATGCCGGGCAGCAGTTCCTGACGGATAAATATCCGGACGTTTTTGCGGGTGACAGCAGCCCGCGTGGACGTAAGCAGGTGAATATCGGCAGTGCTGCCGTTACCGGCTCCGTCGCGGACCTGCCCGGTGGCCTGACCGGTTTTGGCCTTGTAGGGACCACCGGGAATGTCGGGCTGCGCAGTGAGTTCTCCCGTTATATTTCCGGTGATGCGAATTCAGGTGGTCAGTTTGCGCGTTTTAATTACCAGATTAACCATGACCAGCAGGTCTGGGGCCCGTTCTCGGTATATGCCGGGGTGAATGGCCAGCTGGCGAACAGCAATCTGGACGCGTCACAGAAGTTTCTGATGGGGGGGCCGTCTGCGGTGCGTGCCTATGATATCGGGGACGGGTCAGTGGACCAAGGCGTGGTGGGGACGGAAGAAGTCCGCAGCCACTGGTCCCTGCCTGCGCTGGCGTGGCTGGGCAACGCCCCGGGCCTGACGCTGGCCATCTTTTATGACCAGGGCTGGGGTGAGCAGTGGCGGAATAACGACAACGGTCGTGGCGGACGCCTCGCTGACAGCAACAACCTGAACCTGGCCGGTGCCGGCCTGTATGCCACGGTGGCGGATGCGGGGAGCTATGCCCTGACCATGACCTGGGCGCACCGGACCGGGAATGCAGACCCGAACGCGGTGCATGACGACCACGACCGCTTCTGGGTGTCGGCGGTAAAAACATTCTGATGTAGTTCACAGCAAAATATAAAAACAAATGTATTCCACCGCAGTGGAAGGGGATTTCTCACGCTGAATTCCGGCGGGTCTGTTATCGCTGCAGTTATTAACAGGCTGATTTATTGAGAGTGCGCTTCATGGGTCAGGAATAAAGCGGGCAGGAATAAAAGGAATAAGACAATGAACAGAATATACAAACTGAAATTCGACAAGCGCCGGAATGAACTGGTAATTGTCAGTGAAATTACGGCGGGTGCCGGCAAGGAAAAGAGCACCGGTCACATCGCAGACCTGACAGCCCTTTCCCCGTTCAGAAAACTGCTGGGGACGTTAACGCCTGTGGCGCTTCTGACCGGACTGATTGCCGGGCTTCTGCCGGCGATGGTGCTGGCGGCTGACCTGCCGACCGGCGGGCAGATTGTGGGCGGCCAGGGGAGCATCAGCACGTCCGGCAACCAGATGACCATCCATCAGCAGACGCAGAAGATGGCCACCAACTGGCACAGCTTTGACATCGGCAAAAACAATACCGTGCAGTTCGTGCAGCCCGACAGCAGTTCGGTGGCGCTGAACCGGGTGACGGGAGCCAGCGGGTCACAGATTATGGGGACCCTGAAGGCCAATGGTCAGGTGTTCATCCTCAACCCCAACGGGGTGCTGTTCGGGAAAGACGCACGGGTGAACGTGGGCGGTCTGGTGGCCTCCACGAAGAACCTCAGTACCGCGGACTTTATGAACGGGCAGTACACGCTGAGCGGCAACGGTAATCCCGGCGCACAGGTGGTGAACCAGGGCAGCCTGACCACGTCGAAAGGCGGCTACATTGTGCTGGCCGGGGAGCAGGTCAGCAACAGCGGTACCATCACCACGCCGGGCGGGAAAACCGTCCTGGCAGCCGGCAAAACGGTCACCCTGCAACTGGATAACGGCGGGCTGACGTCGGTGTCGGTGAACGGCAGCGTCGTGAATGCCCTTGTAGAGAATCGGGGGCTGATATCGGCCACCAACGGGCAGGTGTACCTGACGGCGAAGGGTCAGGACATGCTGCTGAACACGGTGGTGAACAACAGCGGCACCATTGAGGCGAAAGGGCTGGTGAGCCGGGGCGGGGAGATAGTCCTGAACGGCGGCGACAGCGGGGTGGTGAGCCAGTCCGGTCTGCTGCTGGCTGACAGCCAGAGCGGCCAGGGCGGAAAAATCACCCTGGAAGGGCAGAATATCCACCTGGCAGGCAACAGCCTGACCTCGGCGAGCGGTAAGACCGGCGGCGGTGAGGTGTACGTGGGCGGCGGCTGGCAGGGGCAGGACAGCCACATCAAAAATGCCTCAAAGGTGGTGATGGACAAATCGGCCACGGTTGACGTGTCCGCCACGGATACGGGCAACGGCGGTACGGCCGTGCTGTGGTCTGACGACTACACGAACTTCAGGGGGAGGGTCCTCGCGAAAGGCGGCGCACAGTCCGGCAACGGTGGACGGGTGGAAACGTCGTCTCATCAAAATCTTCAGGCATCTGGTGAAGTGGATGTGTCGGCACGTGCCGGGCATGGCGGAGAGTGGCTGCTGGACCCGACGGATGTGACCATTGTGGGAACGGGGGCTGACACGGACATCGACTCCGCCACCGCTGACGGTACTGATATCTTCACTCCGGCTGCCAGCGGGGCGCAAATCCTCAACAGCAGTATCGTGAATCAACTGAACGCCGGGACGAACGTCACCGTCAAAACCAGCGGGACGGATACGGCCGGGCAGTCAGGGAACATCGCGGTCAATGCGAATATCGTAAAAAGCGCCGGGGCGGATGCGAAGCTGACCCTGCTGGCGGATAACAATATCAGGACCGGCGACAGGGTCAGCATTGGTGCCTCCACCGGGAAACTGAACCTTGATTTACTGGCGGGGAACACGACGAATAACGCCTCCATCAGTCTGGGCAAGTTTATCAATATCTCGATCAACGGAGGTGACCTGCTGGCTGATGCCGGGAACCCGGACAACGCTATTTCATTAACGTACATTAACAACGGAAAGATGCAGGCGGGGAATATGACCCTGAACCTGGGCAACGGGCTGAACGGCTATGCGTATAACGTTCAGGCCGATAATGACCTGACGATAAATGGCCCGGTGAACGGCAATACAGGCTGGGGCGCAGTGCTTGGCTTTACCGCTGGTGGTAATCTTGCGATGAACTCGCCAGGCAGCATCAGTCTGCAGGCGAATGAGACCACATACGGCGGCGGACGGGTGCTTGTCAGCGGGGATAAGGGCGTCACGCTGAATGCAGCGTCGGGCACAGTCACCCTGAAGGCCGCAAAGGCCACCACTAACGGCGTAAATATCACCAGCAGCAACGGTGCGGTGAGTATAACCAACATGGTGCAGAACGGCAGTAACGGTCTGACACTCACGAACGCCAACATCTCATCGAAAGACGGCATCGTGCTCAACGGGACCACTTTCTGGGGACAGGCGGTGGTGATGTCCGGTGTGAACCTGACCGCCGGCGGCGATGTGGATATTTACGGGGTGGCGAAAAATCTGACCACCGGAATACTGGGTGCGGCCTCCGCCTCAGGCGTGCAGTTGTCGGGCAGTAACATCAGTTCTACAGGGGGCAACATCACCCTGACCGGCACTGCCGGCACCGACAAGTCGAAAACAGGTATCAGCTCACTGCAGGTCAGTAACAGTAGGCTCACCACGAGTAACGTCCTCACCCTGAACGGCACCACCGAAACCACCACTGGCGTGAAGGTGACGGGCAGCACCCTCTCGGCGGATTCACTCAACGTCAACGGAGTGGCCCACGTTCAGGGCACTGGCTTCTCGCTGGGAACAAGCCAGCTACTGGGTGGCCTGGCGGACCTGACCAATGTGAGCCTGAGTTCGGCGGGTTCGGCTGCCGGCGCACTCAATACGCTTGACGGCAGCATCGTGAATGATGCCACCCGCGACACGCTGCTGGCAAAGCGCATCGAGAACATGACCACGGTCGAGATGGGCGGGCAGGCGATTTTTGACGACAGCCCGAAGACGGACAAAGGCTGGAAGCAGGATTATACCTCAGCAGATACACCGAATGGCGGCTGGATATTCAACAACACGACGGTAAATGCCGGCGGGGATGTGGATGTGAAAGGTGCCGGATTCACGAATTCCACGCTCACCGTGACGGGCGGAAACCTGAGTCTGGATAACGGTGGTTCTGCCCCGCTGACGGGGACGAGCATTACGGCCAATGATGGTTTTGTCAGTGTGCATTCAAAAGCCGGCATCATAGACCTGACGAACGGCAATATCAGTGCAAAAAGTGATATCGACTTGATGGCCGATAAGGGTGGCATAACAATTACCGGAGTGAATGCGACTTCCTGCGCTGGAATACTATCTTCTACGGGAAATATTTCCATTAACACTAAAGACGCACCAGGAAATATTGGGCTGGTTGTTAATAATGTGACGTTCAGTGCTGATAACAATATCAGTATCGATGCTGTCGCCGGTCTGGCTGGCGCACGGATCCGTGGAGCAAATTTCACCGCAACTAAAGGTCATATTAATCTCAACGGCTCTGCCAACTGGGGAGGATTTGATTTCAGTAATGCTGAATTTGGCAGTGTGATTTTGTACGGCAATTTGCTTTTTAAAGCGGGAACGGGGACCACAATTAATGCCACCCATTCCGAACATCGTAAACAATATGCGCCACCGTCACCACTGGTTCTGGAAGGCGTAAACCTGACATTTGACGGTGGTGCAGAGATTAATGCGAGTGGTTCATATGCCGGAATTGTTTTGTCAGCCTCAGATATGGTTTCGGCAAGTAAATCAAAGGTGTTTGTCAAAAATGGAGATGTAAACATAAATGCCGTGCTGGATGGCCAGGCAATCGGCGGACCAACGGGAGATTATGGTTCATCGGCATCGGGAGCCATTGTTTTTAATAACGGGTACGGTACGGTTTCATTCGAGCTGGATGTTGATAAAGGTTCTAATGTCACGATTAACGCTGATTCTTCTGCCAATAAGTCTGGTCCGTTTGCCGCCTTTGCCTCAGCTACTCCAGAAGCTACCGCAGCAGGCACGCATCATAATGGTTTTGTTTTTAGTGGTGACGGGAATATTTCTGTCAGTGCAGTATCCGACTCAGCTGATGCGGTTAACCTGCGTTTATTTAATAACGAAAACCTCACGGGGAATTTAGCGATTACCGGAACAAGTGAGACCGGTGTCGGGGTAAACTTTGATAAATATCTGTCCACCAAAGTCAGTAACGCCACTATTACCGGGAATAGTGTATCTGGCGTGGGGGTACAAATGGTGGCGAAGAACGGGAGCGCGGATCTGAATGGCAACAGGGTATCCGGTTCAACGGCGACAGGTAAAGGCGGAGTTATACTGTCCGGCAGTAATGTGACAATTACCAACGGTACATTGACCGGAAGCGCCACTGACGGCAACGGCTCCGGCGTTTCAATGGTCGGAGGAAGCAGCTTCATCCTTGACGGTGCAACTGTAAGTGGCAATGCCGTGGATGGCTCCGGTGTTTCTGTTAATGGCATGCTTACTGTGAATAACGGGACGCAGGTTGTGGGCGAGGCCTCGGGCAGCGGCGATGGCGTGGCTATTTCCGGCAATCTCACCACTGATGCCGGGGAAGGTATCATCCTTAACGGAACCGCCTCCTCCGGTGACGGAATAAAAGTGACCGGCGACACCGTCCTGACAGGTGCCATCCTGAAAGGACAGGCGGACAGCGGTAACGGAGTTAATATCGCCGGCAACCTGACAACGGACAACGCCACTCAGATTCATGGCCATGCCACCGGGCAGGGTACCGGGGTGAACCTGGGAGCTTCTCTGACGGGGGCGAGCATCAGCGGGTCGTCTGAGGTGGGGATCGGCCTGCAGTTAGCGAATAACGCGGTGGTGACTGAGGCCGTGCTGAACGGGAGCTCCACATCGGGTGACGGTGTGGCTGTCACCGGGAAGGTAACGCTGGATGATACCAGCGCTGCGGCGCTAAATGCCTCTTCGACGAGCGGTACAGGGCTGAAGCTCGCGGATAACGCAAATGTCAGCATCCAGACTGTTACCCGGGTCACTCAGGAGAAGAAGGATGCGGACGGTAATTCTGTACTGGATGCGGACGGCAATCCGGTCACGGAAACCGTCACCACACAGGCACCGGTCTCCGCGTCGGTGACGCTGGCAGGAACCTCAGAACAAGGTACGGGGATTGCTACCGAGGGTAGCGTGAGCATCAGCGGAGTGGTGCTGAACGGCAGCACAACTGCAGATACGGGTACGGGTGTGAGTCTGGGCGGTAACCTGACCATTGCGGATGACATTTCAGGGGTCACGGCAGGTGCGACCGGAAACGGGACGGCGCTGGTCGTGAACAATGCCAGTATTCACTCGGACGGTTATACCGACAGCGGGAAGGACTTTGTTATTAATGCCTCAGTGTCAGGGAACGGCACAGCCATTAAAACCCAGGGTGGCAGTCAGCTGGATGAGGTGGTGCTCAACGGTGAGGCCACTGGCGGTGGCACGGCGGTGGAGCTCGGCGGTAAGGTGTCGGGTGCGAACATCACTGGCACGTCAGACAGCGGCACGGCGGTACGGGTGACTGACGGGGCTGGTGTTGATGGCTCGGTAGTGAAAGGCCACTCGGACAGCGGTACGGGTCTGCAGGTGAGTGGGAATGCGTCCCTGAGCAATACCGGGCTGAGCGGAACCACGCAGACCGGAACCGGCGCTGCGGTGACGGGTAGCCTGACGGCGGATAACGCTTCGCAGGTGACCGGCTCGGCCACGCAGGACGGCGGTGCGGGTGTGACGCTTGACGGCACGGTGACCGGTGCCACGGTGACCGGGGAAGCAACCAACGGAGATGCGGTCCGTATTGCGGATGGTTCTCTGCTTACCGGCGCAGATATCAAAGGGACTTCCGTTACTGGCACAGGCATTAAGACGCAGGGCAATATCAGCCTGGAGGGCGGCACCCAACTGGCAGGCGGGTCTGAGCAGGGAGCCGCACTGGATGTGTCTGGTACGCTGAACCACGACCCGGATTCCTCGGTGACAACGACGCCAGATAACACCGGAAGCGTCATTGGTCACGAGAATATCCACGAAGTCATCCCGGTAGTACTACCCACACCAGAAGAGGGCGGCAACAGCCAGCCAGATCACCTTCCGGATAGCGGCGTCGATAAACCAGCTATGGACCATCCTTCAGTGCCATCTGAGTTTGTGCATGACCATAGTCAGTCACATGATGTGTCACTCATCAAGCAGGCTGAGGTAAGCAGTCAGCGGCAGGGGGCGGTAAACGCGCAGGTCACTCAGAGAAGCCAGCCGACAAGGGGCGGGTTCCACGCCGCAGGTACACCATCAGTGCCGGTGGATGGTTACACGCCTGCGACACAACCGGTGGATATCAGCCTTTGTGACGGGGAGCACTGTCAGTCTGAGTCACTGGATGCCGGGAAACCGGCGAAGGGGAAAATGGCGTCATCCGGCAGATAATGCTTGCCATGTTCTGTTTGCAATTCTTAACGTGAAAGAAAGATTTCTGGCCGGTGCATCCGCACCGGTTCAGGTTTCCTTTTGCCTTTTTCCTGAATACGGAGTGAACGAATCATGACTTCCCGGACTTCAGCAGCTGAAAATACGACCACCGGAACACATGACCGGGTTGAGTTTGTCGGTGTTGCCGTTGGCCACCATGCTCAGCCGGATAATTTTAATCTGGAGCAGTTTGAGTACCAGGTGACGCAGGTGGACACCGAAGCTGCCGCCAAGATGCTGCTTCTTCTGCTTACACAGCTTGATAATCACTATGGTCAGTGGGGGCCGCGGTTTTCCGCATACGCGCCGGGTGTACTGCCAGCCAGCCTGAACCGTCAGTTGTGTACCCGGATTGCCGGGGCGGTGACCACGCTTTTTTCCCGTCCGGACTTTACGGTCAGCGACGAGGGTTACGTACAGCTGATGAACCTGCACCGCTGGCTGGCGCTGATTTTTGCCGTCAGCAGCTACGGTCATGCCGACCACATCATTCGCAATATCAACGCGGCGGGCGGTGGGGTGGTCGACCCGCTGACGCTGAACGGCCACAACCTGCGTCTGTTCTGCCTGTGCTATTTCCCTGACTCGCAGATAGCCCTGCAGCCGGACGTATTGTGGCAGTACGACCGCCGGACGGTGGCCCGGTTCTTTCTGGCGCTTATCAGCGGGCGGGCTTTACCCACCCCCGCCGCGCACGACAAGCGGGAGCAGTTGCTGGCCTGGTTACCGGACCGGCTTGCAGAGCTGGACTCCCTGGATTTCTTACCGACTGCGGTGCTGCACGATGTGTACATGCACTGCTCTTATGCGGACCTGGCGGAAAAGCACCGGATAAAACGCAGCCTGAACGACCTTATCCGGCGTTCGCTGCTGGCGGGTGATTTTGCCGATATCGCGGTGGGGGATAGCCGGGGGCAGACGGCTACTGACAATCCGGATATTCAGGGACCACCCAAAAAACCGGTCATGCTGGTTGTGCTGGAGTGGTTCACCAGCCAGCACAGCGTGTACCGGACCCACTCCCGGGCGCTGGCCGCCCTGCGCGGGCGTTTCACCGTGCATGCAGTAGGACTGACCACGGCGGTGGATACCGCGGGGCGGCAGGTCTTTGATGTCTTCCACGGAGTGGACACCGCGTCTGCCCTGCAGGAAGCCTGGGCCATTGCCGGGGAACTGCGTCCGGACGTGGTGCTGTACGCCGGGATAGGCATGTTTCCCTTCACGATTTACCTGAGCAACCTGCGTCTGGCCCCGCTGCAGCTGGTCGGTCTGGGCCACGGGGCTTCGACGTTCTGCGGGCAGATAAACGGCTTTGTGATTGAGGGGGACCTGGTCGGGGAAGAGCGCTGCTTCAGCGAAACGGTTATCCGGGTGCCTGCCGATGCGATGCCGTTTGTGCCGCCGGCCGGTATCCGCCGCGTGCCAGTCACGCGTACGCCGTTTCTCACCCGCCAGCAGGCGCAGTGGCGCGAGCCGCTGCCGGTCCGGGTGGCGGTGTGTGCTTCTATCATGAAGATTAACCCGAACTTTCTGGCGATGCTCGCCGAAATACAGCGCCGCAGCCGGGTGGCTGTGCAGTTCTGCTTTTACATGGGCTTTGCGCAGGGCCTGACGCTGGACTATCTGCGGGATGCTATCCATGCCGTGCTGCCGGGGGCAGAGGTTAATGCCCATATGCCGGTACAGGACTACCAGACCGCCCTGAACAGCTGTGAGCTGTTTGTCAGCCCGTTTCCCTACGGGAACATGAACGGTGTGGTGGATGTGGTGCGCCAGGGGCTGCCGGGCGTGTGCCTGACCGGACCGGAAGTGCACAGCCATATTGACGGGGGGCTGTTCCGTCGCCTGAGGTTGCCGGAGGAACTGATTGCCACAGGGTATGAGGCGTACATCCGGGCTGCGCTGCGTCTGGTGGAAGAGCATGACTGGCGCGAGATGCTGCAGCACCAGTTGCTGGACAACGATGTGGAGCAGGTGTTCTTTCAGGGACATCCGGAGAAGTTTGCCACCGCCATCAGTGATGTGTGGCAGCAGGTCCGGCCTTTTGTGGCGGCATCTGGCCAGAGGCGTAAGTCACGCAGGAAGGCCACATGAAACACCTGCCTTTCTTCCGCCCCGGAAATTTTGATAACAACGGTCTGCTGAAAGCCCCGGTGCTTTTCTGGGTCGGGCTGGTTGTGCTGGCGCGGGCCTGGTGGCTGGCAGGACTGATGGCCATGATGGCCCCGGCAGGCAACATGCCGGCCGGTTTTCTCTGGCCGGATCTCCGGCTTCAGCTCGTCGCACTGGCCGCAGGCATTCCTGGTTTGGCGATGCTGTTTATTTACCCGTTGCGGGGCCGGTCGCCCCGACTGTCTGAGGTTAACTATGCGCTGATACTGGCTGCGGTTGTGGCGATGGCGGTGACGGACCTGACGGGGCTGATGATTGCGCCCCCCGGGAGATGGGATGCGGGATGGTTCTTTCTGTGTCTGGACATCGCCTGCATGGTGATGCTGTGGCCTGACCGGTGGCTGCGGGCGGTGTTTTTTGACCCGCCCCGTCAGCAACGCAGAGTGATACGTAACGGGAGGTGATGAGGATGTCGGAAAGTCCTTACATTCAGGAAGTCAGGCACCGCGCCGGCCTGCTGACCGGAAGTCTTAATCCGGGCAGGGCCATAACCTGGGTCGGGAAAACCGGTAACCGCCGGCGACTCCTGTGCCTGCTGGAAGAGACCCGTCAGTACCTGCCGGGTGACAGTGCGCCACAGGAGGTAAGTGCGTTCTGGGTCGGGCTGGATGCGTCCCCGGAGATAAACGCGTTTATTTCCTGTCTTGACTCGGGGGCGCAGGTGCTGAGGGCGCGGGGCAGAAAGGGCGATATCTACAGTATTCCGGTGCTCCACTGCGTGGTGCGCCATTTTATCCAGCATTATCTGCGATGCACGCCGGAAATAACACCTGAGACAGCGGGGGACGTGTAGCTAATTTATTTCTGTCGTTATTTGTTTTTATTTTTGGCTGTTCTTTATTTTTATTTTTCCTTTTTGACTGTTTGCAATGCAGGGGTAGTACGTACTGAAAAAAGAGGGGGAAATAATGACAGGGAAACTGTACAGCAGCGGCAAACATAACACGACTGACGGGAATGCGCCTGCCGGGAAAAAGAAAGTGAAACAGAGTAACCACGATATCTACACTATCCCCTCCTGTATGGAGGCCTGGGCCGATGAGCCTTTATATCTGGTGGTGGCCCGCTGGGGTCTGCAGCAGAAAAAGTGGATAAACCGCAATGATATCGCGGAGGTATTTCATATACCGGACCGGCGGGCCTCATTTCAGCTGTCCTATATTTCACGCAAAAAAGAGCGGGTGGTCTGCCGGACACGCTACATGCCGGCAGAAGGCGGCGGGCGACAGCGGGTGGAAATTTTTATCGATTATGTACTCCCGGCCCCGGAGGAAGGGCCGGCCCATGCGCCACCGCGCAGGCGAAATGTCCCGGCTAAGCAGGCTGGTCCGACGTCGCGCGGGGTGGGCAGCGGTATGGCAGACAACATCGGAATATGGGAACAACTGCTTAAAGGCTGTCGGGAGGGGCATGGCGATGAATGAATTCCCGATTATCTTCTGCCGGGAATGGGCGGTGACGGTAGCGCTGACGGCATATCTGGCACCGGCATATTCCCGTCCGGTCACGGCGGTATACGGCGTGTCACAACTGGTCTGTCTGTTAGAGGAGCACCCGCACACCCCGGTGGTGCTGGGCCTGCGTCCACATGAACATGTGGCGGACCTGTATCGGCTGCAACCGTTGTTAGCCGGTCGGGCGGTACTGTTTATCGGACGCTGCTTTTACTGGACGGACTACAGCCTGGCGGAATGGCTGGGGCTGGAGCAGTACGGGTTCTGCTCCTGGGACACTATCCAGGATCCGTTCTCACGACGAATGGAGCTGCGGCGTTTCAGACAATTTTCAGCGGATATGCAGGAGGATGACGGGCCGGAGGAAAAAAACAGGCAACCCGTACCAGCACTCTCTGCCATAACTGCGATGAAGATACTGGAGAGGGCGAACCGGTGGCTTTACCGGGAGCTGTCAGCAGTTGGTCTGACCGGGTTTGAGGTTCGGGTTCTGTCGCTGATGACCGAAGGCCGGAGTGGAAACCTGCCGTCCCGGACGCGGAGCCTGCATAAAAATAACGGGCTGTATAAGCTTGGGATGACAAAACACATCATGAGTTTGTACCGGGGCGTGAAGGTGCGCCCGGCGCTGCAGGCCGGTCTGCCATTGCAGACTGAAGAAAGTGGCACATCCGGAACAGCGAATATCCTCCCGTTCAGGCAGGAGGCTGGCTGGTGAACTGGAATCCTCCGGCAGGTAGCCGCAAAATTCCGCTGGGGACGGATGTGCTGACGGCGGCCCGGCAGCGCATTGCTGACACTTTCGACCAGTTTGACCGTATCTGTCTGTCGTTTTCCGGCGGCAAGGACTCGACGGTGATGCTGCACCTGGTGGCAGAGGAAGCACGTAAGCGAGGCCGTAAATTCAGCATTCTGTTTATCGACTGGGAGGTGCAGTACAACGCCACCCTTACCCATGTGGCAGCCATGCGGGTGCGGTACAGTGACTGTACTGAACAGTTCTTCCACATCTGCCTGCCGATGACCACGGTGAACGGAGTCTCGTGCATTCAGCCGGAATGGACAGCCTGGGAGCCGGGCGTGGTGTGGGTCCGACAGCCGCCTGCCGGCTCCATCACCGACCCGGCATACTTCCCGTTCTACCGCAGCGGAATGACCTTTGAAAGTTTTGTCCCGGCATTTAATACCTGGTATACGCAGGGCGGGAGAGCGGCAACCCTGGTGGGGATCCGGGCAGACGAATCGCTCAATCGCTTTCTTGCCATCAGCTCCCGGCGCAAGCTGCGGCTATCGCCGGACCGGCCCTGGACAACCCTGCAGCCGGGCGGGGACTGCTGGAGCGTGTATCCGCTTTACGACTGGCATGTCACGGATATCTGGCGTTTTCATGCCGTGACCGGCCTGCCGTATAACCCGGTGTATGACCTGATGTTCCGGGCGGGAGTCAGCCTGGCGGCCATGCGTATCTGCGAACCGTTTGGCCCGGAACAGCGTAAGGGACTGTGGCTGTATCACGTTCTGGAACCTGAGACCTGGGCCCGTGCCTGTGAACGGGTAAGCGGTGCCGTGAGCGGAGAAAAGTATGTTCGCCGCGGGCGGCAGTACTTTGGCCGACAACATCTGGAAAAGCCTGCCCATCACAACTGGCAGAGCTATGCCTGTTTTCTACTGGACAGCCTTCCGCAGCCGGTGGCCGAACACTACCGGACCAAAATTGCGGTGTATCTGCACTGGTACCGGGAGCGGGAGTGGCCACAGGGAATACCGGATGAACAGGACGGCGACACGGGCGGGCGGGATATCCCGTCCTGGCGGCGTATCTGTAAGGTCATACTGCGCAATGATTACTGGTGCCGGGGGCTGTCATTCAGCCCGACCAAAAACCACAACTACCGGAATTATATGGCGCGGCTGAAGGAACAGCGGAAGGAATGGGGGCTGATATGAGCGACATAATGGAAAAAAATCTGCAACAACTGGAGGCCGCTCTCAGGGAAATGGATGAGGCGGCGCGGACACAGGCGCTGAACACTATCCGCCAGCGCCTGCATACCCTGAGCCCGTTTCGTAATGAGCCCGTGGACTGCGTGCTGTGGCTGCCGGCCGGAAAAGTGCGCGCCAATGATTACAATCCGAACGTTATGGCACCGGCGGAGCAGCGCCTGCTTCACACGTCGCTGCTGACAGAGGGGTACACCCAGCCGGTGGTGGTGGCGCAGGCCGGGCGGGGATACAGCGTGGTGGACGGCTACCACCGGATGCAGCTGGGCAAACACAAGCCGCGTCTGCGGGAACGGCTGAATGGGTATCTGCCGGTGGTGCTTGTTCACGAAACGGGCGGAGGTGATGGTGAGCGCCGGGCCGCCACCGTCCGGCACAACCGGGCGAGAGGGCAACATGCGGTGACCGCCATGTCGGACCTGGTGCGTGACCTTGCCCGTCTGGGCTGGGAAGACGGGCGAATAGCGAAAGAGCTGGGGATGGATGCGGATGAAGTTCTGCGTCTGAAACAAATCAGCGGTCTGGCGGAAATGTTCGGAGACGGGGCGTTTTCAGACGCCTGGACCGTGGAATAGTCAAATAACCATGAGGATGATATGAAAGACGGTATTTATACGGTGGCATTTGAGAGTAGCCAGCAATCGGTGGGGGAAGGTGTGGTGGTGGTCAGTAACGGCCGGTTACACGGCGGCGATATAGCCTTCACCATCCGGGGGGTAATGAAACGACCAGTGATGGAGCTGGAGGTGCATTATTACAACCGGGAGATCCCGTCGGTGCTTGGGATGGAGGGAGATTACTGGCTGGAGATGAGTTACTGCGATGCCGGAGAAGGACGCTATGATTTCACTGGTCATGTGAAAGGGTTTCCGGAACGAATGCTGAAGGCCTGTGCAGTATTTCTGACGCCTTTGCTCAAATGAAGAGTTGTTACCAGGTTATAAAAGATATGGCAATGATAAAATGGCGTTTTTTACTGGCAATAATGGTTTGTGTACTGGTGGAAGGGTGTACTGTGTATTATCGTTAAGTTGAATTATCTGCAGTGATTGTAACAACCTGACAGCCTGAGGATTCTGGCTGTCAGGAAATTGAGACATTACCGGTGCAGCATATTCTGAGCATCCTGAAGTTCTTCCCGGGCGTGATCCAGTTTTTTCTGTTTCTGTACCATTTTTTTTGGATCTCCGGTTTCTTTAGCTTTATCCAGTTCTGCCTGGCGCTCAGTCACCTTATTTTCTTTTTCAGTGATTTTTAACTGACGTTGTCTCAGTAATTCCGGGTCGGTACAGTGCTCTTCTATTTCACGAAGCGCTTTTTGCAGACCGGCAATCTGATGAGTGTTGTTATGCTCGCGGGCATAGGTGATCTGATTTTCCACTTCCTGTTTTTTAGCGACGCAGCCGACGGCGGCGGCGAATGACTGCTCTGATAATAATAACAATACAGCAGAGAAACATAATATTGATTTAATGTGTTTCACGGTTCACTCCTTCAGTAAAAATTAGAGTGTAAAGTTATTGCATGCAGTCTGATAATGGCAAGCAGATTTATCAGGGCGTAACAGTATTTTTCGGGTGAGATTTATAACAGAATTGCGGGTCGGTAGTTCTGAAATTTATTGCATTACATGGGCTGCGGGTGCAAGAGTTGCTAAAGCATATGTAAGTTCAATAGTTGTTAAGGAGAAAAAATGAAACATTTGAAGCTGGTTGTGGTATCGGTATCCATGTTGGTTTCTGTTGGCGTTTCAGCCGCTGAACAGGTATCACTGAAAGAGGTTGAGCATTTTAAGTTAGAGTATCTGGGGAATATCAGCGTCAGTGCGACAAATGAGAGTGTGACCTCCCCTTCCGATTTGCAGAATAAACTATCCAGGCTGGCAGATGACAGAGGTGGTAAATACTATCATATTATCTCTGCCCGTGAGCATGGCCCCAATTTTGATGCGGTTGCTGAGGTGTTTAAATAATATGGATTTGTGATGGTGCGAATTAGTGAGAGAGTAGCTATATTATATGCATTTTTATGCGTTACCCTTGATTTTCTGATGAGTACTAAATCGGCTTTATAAGCCGACATTAAAATTTAATGCGATTTATATTTTTATATGCCGCTTTCAAATAAGCGGCATTTTTACTTATGGCGTTAAGATCCTTGTGATTTATGATAAACAGAGTGAATGGTGAGAGCGAAAGAATGTGGGGCAGTGACAGTGACCTTGACCCGCCATCTCCTGACAGCTTTTGTATCTTAAGTTAACAATGCCCGCTGCCGCCGGTATTCCCTCGGTGAGTGATATCCCAGCGTGCTGTGTGGGTGGTTTTCATTGTAATGCGTGAACGCTGCTGCAAGGTTTTGCAGTGCTGTTCTCACATCCGTTTTTGGCATGAATGCGATATAGCCTTCCTTCATCGTTTTCACGAACCGTTCGGTCACACCATTACTTTGTGGGCTGCTCACCGTTGTTGTACAGGGAGCCTGGCTTAACTCTCTGGCGAACTTCATCGTATACGCTGAACCGTTATCCGACAGCCACAGCACCGGTGTATCCGGCAACCTGTCGCCGAAGCGCTTTTCCACCGACCTCAGCATCACATCCTGCACCGTCGAATGTCGTAGCCTCCGATGCTTGCCGGCCAGTCTATGGCCTCTCTGTCACAGCAGCCCAGCATGAACGTGACCCGCAGTTTTTCACCGCTGTCGCAGTCGAACTCGAAGCCGTCTGAACACCAGCGCATATCGCTTTCCGCTACCGCTATTTTGCCTTTGTGTTCTCGCTTTGGTTACTCCAGTTTATCATGCAGTAACAACAGGTTATCCTCGCGAATTGTCCTGTAAAGCAGTTTGGCATTGACCGGCGGAAGCCCTTCTGCGCGACGTTGTTGACGAAGGATGCCCCACACCCGTCGATAGCTGTAGCCGGGCATGTCGCTGATGATGTCGAAGACAGAGGACTGTATGTTTAGGCCAGCTCATAATGTTAAAGAATGCCTGGTGGTCGATAAAATATCAATATTGAAATCGTGTAAATAATACACGGCCGCAAACATCCATAACTGCATGTATCGAACAGAATTATTTGTTGATGCGGTCAATTGAGGTCAGCTTATCAGGCGATATTTAAAGCATGCTGACCGCAGAGATTGCAGTGCCAGAAAGGTGGAAGAGGGGGTTGCATGTGCATTCAGATTGATTAAAATCTCTTTTTTAGGAATTTTCAATTCGCAAAATTCGATCTTATCGATCGATTTTTTTACCTTTCAATTCTCACTCTGGCGGACGTAGGCTTCACTTATAGCTTGTTAATCATTAGTTGTTGTGTGGTTTATTGGTTATTTCTGGTCTGAGTTTTGGTGTTTAGTTGAATCTCTGCTTTGCATAAAGGATGTTATTTACTTCTATAGCAAATATTCCCGCTCACTTTTAGCATTGTATAAAATTCACCCCTCCAGCAGTGGTGTGATTCATCTTTTTCTTAAAAACTCAACGTTAACCATGAGTTTTTATTTTTAAGAGGACTTATGTCTGAAAATCCCTTTATTGTGGAGGCCTGCCATCGCGCTGAGTTACTCAGTCAGAGCCTGAACCCCGGTAAGGCCATTGAATGGAGTCTGCTTGATAATAACAGAGAATTCCTCTCAGTATTACAGCGGGAAACGAAATTGTTCATGTTTGAAAATATACGGCGGGGTATGATCGTTTCATTCTGGAAGGAGTTGTGTGCTTCGAAAAATATTATGGGCTTTATTCGTTGTTTGGGGCCAGCCGGCACGATTTTATGTAAACGGGGCGAAAAGGGCGATCCCTTTAGTATACCTGTGTTACATCTTGTGATTGAGTTTGCAATGACCAATTACATTGGTTTTAAATCTGATTGTTCAGGTGGCCAAATTCAGTGTGCCAATACAGATGCAATCTGACTATTAAAATACCGTTTTAATTATAACTTTAATTCTCTGGGAGCGATGTGACTGACTGCAGTTAATGCAGCGGATTTTTATTGTTTAAAAAGGATGGCAGTTATGGACCATAAAAGGTATCTGCATAGTAAGCAACATTCTCTGGAAAATGATAGTTCTGTAAGCGATCGCAGAAAGAAGGGGCGTCAGAGTAATCACGAAGAATATCTTGTTCCTGTGAGTGTATTACCGTGGGCCAAAGAGCCATTATATATGCTTATTTCCCGCTGGTCTATGCATCAGGAACGTTGGGTAAACCGCAATGATATTGCAGAGGCATTTCATATTCCCCCGCGTCGTGCCTCATATCAGCTGGCTTATATCAGCCGGAAAAAAGATAAGGTTGAGTGCAGAATTCGCACTAACCACGCGGAAGACAATCATCACAGACGGAGTGAAATATGGGTCGATCGTATTCTTGCCGAACCCCCTCCGGAGGCAATCTCGCCTGCCAACAAACCTACCGTTACGGTATCCCGGAATGCCACTTTAACCTCCAGAGGTGTGGGGAGTGGAATGGCTGATAATTTAGGGTTATGGGAACGGATGCTGAAAGGGATCAGAGGTGGGTCAGATGACGAATAAATCAGTCTGTATTTTTTGTCATCAATGGCCGGTCACTTCCGCTCTGGCAGTATTACTTTCCCGTCAGTTTGTCAATGTACCCGTCATTCCTCTGCACACACATCGACAGCTGCTGGAGGCATTACATGACCAGCCGGAGAGTCATCTGGTGATGGGACTGAATCCTCATGAGCATGTGGCATTGCTTTATTCCTTGCGCGCGTGGCTGACTTCAAGACCCGTACTGTTTGTAGCCCGGAAGCTGTACTGGACGGACTACAACCTGCCTGAATTTTTTGGCATAAAGAACAGCAGTTTTGCCGGTCTGGATACTTTTTGTTACCCGCAATACATAGAAACGTTGCTGACGCAGTTTCTGAAATCAACGGGTAATGATGATGTGAAGCCGACTGACGCAGATTTCACTCTGATGGAAAGTGCAGGGACCAAATTCGACTGGTTGCTTAACCGGGTCAATGCGTGGCTGTACCTTAAGATGAGCGATGTCGGGTTAACGCGGCATGAGCGGCAGGTATTACTGCTGCGCTCCGAGGGGTCCCGCAGCGTTCTGCCAGACAGAGTCGCCAGCATGCATAAACGGCGCGCTCTTGAAAAGACCGGCATGGACATGCACTTGATAAACCTCTACAGGGGAGTGAAAGTCCGTCCCGAACTGCAGATGCCCACAATCAATAGGAAGGAACGAGTGCAGTAAAAGCAGTAACAGGAGAACGGGGTTACAGGATTTGAACAATGTTGAGAGTGATAACATGAAAGAAGGTATCTATTCGGTTGTGTTTGAAAGTAACATGCCAGCACTTGCCCTGGGTGAGGGAATTATTGTGGTCAGTGATGGCTGTATACACGGCGGGGATATTGCCTTTACCTGCCGTGGAGTACTGAGGCCTCCGGAGGTTTCGCTTGAGATTTATCGGTATGACCAGGAGATTCCCTCGATATTGGGTATGGAGGGTGACTATGTCCTCGATATGCGGTACCGGCGAACACGTGAGGGTGAATATACCTTCACTGGACAGGTCAGGGGAGATCCGGCGCGTGGGTTAAATGTTTATGCGTTGTTTCTCTCACCGCTAATAAATATTACTTGCCGATGAAATAAAATTCTGATTTCGGTAATTTAATATTGAGTTGTCTTATAACCAGATGAAATTCTGGTTTTTTGCGTGCGGTGAATTTAATTTGATCTGCTGACTTGTCTGAAATGTAAAATGCCGATTTATCTTAAATTATTTCTTGACCTTTTCAGTCTGGCGGACATAGCGTTTGTGTCGAAGGGAAATGAATATTAAATATTCGCTTCCGCAATGGAACATATTGCATGTGTACCTTGTGTCACTGTGGATGGTACCAAAATATGTGCGTCTTCTTATCTGTAAAGGTTATTTGTCATGAAATCATTTAATAAATTAATTCTCGCTTCCTGTATTCTTGGCGGTATCAGCAGCAGTGCGTTGGCTGCTGGCGCAGCGCCAACCGGAACTGACCTGGGCCATGGTACGCTGCATTTTACCGGCAGCGTGATTAACGCTCCGTGCAGTATTGCGCCCGGGGATGAAGATATCAACGTTCCGCTGGGGCAGATTGCTAACAAGGTGCTGGAAAGCGGGGCGGGTTATTCCCGTACTCAGCCCATTTCCATCCATCTGCAGAACTGTGATCTGACCGTTCAGACTTCACCGAACGGCTCCACGGCTTACCCGGCGCTGAGCAAAGTGAAGGTGAAATTTGCGGGCTCTGCCGATGCGACGAATGCGCAGCTGTATGCCAACACGGGGGATGCGTCCGGGGTGGGTATCCGTTTAATTGACACCATGGCGGGCAATATCCTCCTGAGCGCCAATACCAGCTCGGCCGATCATAATCTGACAGTGGGCGATAATCTGCTGAAATTTGGCGCACGCGTTGAACGTGTTGATGCCAACACCAGTGTATCAACCGGGACAATCGCCGCTGATGTGACGTATGCAATGGAATATAACTAATTCTTCAGTGCGACACTTTTAGATTTATTTTCTGATTATCACTGGCATAAATAATTATGAGTATTAGACCATTATATATTGCTCTGTTTCTTGCGCTGAATTTTAGCGCCGGAAAAAGCTGGGGTGTAGAGTTTAATACTCATATTCTTGATGCTGAGGACAGAAAGAATGTCGATTTGTCGGCATTCAGTCAGGATGGTTTTGTTGCGCCCGGGGATTATCTTCTGGATATTTTACTGAACGGGCGCCTGATTAAAGAACAGCAGATTATTCATTTTAATCCGGCTTCATCAGGAACAGGAAGTTATGCCTGCCTGGAAGAACCACTTATTGTTTCACTGGCGCTCAAAAATGACGTGCAGGAGAAACTTATTCCTCACTCCGGGACTACGTGTTTTAATTTAAGCACCGCTGACAGCAGGGTTGTCTACTCCGCGGATGACCAGTCTTTATCTATTACCGTTCCCCAGGCCTGGCTACAGTACCAGGATGAAAACTGGATCCCGCCCCAGCAGTGGGACCAGGGAGTGAATGGTTTTATTCTGGATTACAATCTGCTCGCAGGGCGTTTTATGCCACAGCAGGGCTCAGTCAGCAGCAACTACAGTCTGTACGGTACCACGGGGCTGAACATCGGGGCCTGGCGTCTGCGTTCGGACTACCAGTACCAGGTTAACCAGTCGGGAGTACAGTCACAGTCGGATCTGACGTTCCCGCAGACTTACCTGTTCCGTCCACTGCCCTCCATCAGTTCACGTCTCGTCATGGGACAGACCTTTCTGAATTCGGATATTTTTGACTCGTTCCGTTTCTCCGGTGTCGCGTTAAGCAGTGATGATCGTATGCTGCCGCCCTCATTGCGTGGCTATGCGCCACAGATTTCGGGAATAGCCCACAGCCACGCGCAGGTCACTGTCTCCCAGAATGGCCGCATTATCTGGCAGTCTCAGGTACCAGCCGGGCCGTTTGTCATACCCGATTTGAGCGAGACCGTGCGAGGGAATCTGGACGTGACGGTACGCGAAGACAACGGTCAGGTGCAGACCTGGCAGGTGAACACGGCAAGCGTGCCGTTTCTCGCCCGTAAAGGCAACATTCGCTACAAAACGGCGGCAGGTAAACCGCTTTACGGCGGGAGCAGCCATACCACAACCCCGGTATTTTCCATGGGGGAAGTCACCTGGGGGGCGTTCAACGATACTTCGCTTTATGGTGGCCTGATTGCCACTGGCGGTGCTTATCAGGCGCTGGCGTTGGGGGTTGGACAAAATATGGGGATGCTGGGTGCTGCCTCCTTCGACGTGACACGCTCCAGTGCCCAGGTACGTAACGAATCCCGTCAGACGGGTTACAGCTACCGTTTTAACTATGCCAAAACCTTTGACAAAACTGGCAGCTCAATTGCCTTTGCCGGCTACCGGTTCTCAGAAAAAACCTTCATGTCAATGAACCGTTTTCTGGACAGGGAGAACGGCTATACCGGTTCTTATGCAGAAAAGCAGAGTTACGTGCTTACGCTGAGTCAGGCCATTCACCCCCTCAATATGAGTCTGATGCTCTCCATGAGTCATCAGAACTACTGGGATACGGGCTCTAACGACAACTACACTCTGACGCTGAACAAACCTTTCAGTATCGGTCCCTTTCAGGGGGCGACCGCGTCCCTGTCCGTGGGACGGACCCGCAGCATGAACGAGGAGCAGGAAAACCAGGTCTTTTTATCCGTGACCCTGCCCTTTGGTTTGAACCGACAGCTCAGCTATGCCCTTCAGCATGACAGCAACGGACGCATGAATCAGACCGCAACACTGTATAACCAGCCCTCGCCGGACATGTCCTGGAATATCAGCGCCGGAACGCAACGTGATGAAGGCCAGGGTCAGAGTGGTCTGTTCCGCGGGGACGTACAGAAAACCACTCCTTACGGACAGGGATATGTCGGGCTCAGCATGCAAGGCGGACAGTATAAAAACCTCAGCGCCAGCTGGTACGGGTCGTTCACCGCCACGCAGCAGGGCGCCGCGTTTCACCAGAATATTGCGGGGAACGAACCACGCCTGATGGTGGATACCGGCGACGTGGCCGGTGTACCGGTGGACGGTGGCAACGGTATCACCAACCGGCTGGGCGTCACGGTTGTGCAGGCTGGCAGCAGCTATGAACAGTCCGATACCACCGTGGATGTGACCCAACTGCCCGCAGATGTCAGCGTGACAGACGATGTCATCAGCAAAGTGCTGACGGAGGGGGCTATTGGTTATCGCAAAATTTCGGCCAGCAAGGGTGGGCAGATGGTGGCCACCATCAGGATGGTCAACGGACACTATCCGCCATTCGGGACGGTGGTGAAAAATAACAAGGGCAAAACGCTGGGCATGATTGGTGACCAGGGCTTTACCTGGCTGTCAGGGTTGACGGCGGAAGACAGAAAAACCCTGAAGATTACCTGGACCGGCGGACAGTGTACGCCGGACCTGCCGGAAGAAAATGGTCTGCAGGCCGGTGTCCTGCTGATCCCCTGTCGTTAATGGAGAATATTGTGGTGAAAATTCTGTGCCGTTATTCGTCGGTATTGTTGCTGGCGTCAGCAGTCCTGTTCAGCCAGTACTCACTGGCGGCTGTCAATGTGGACCGCACGCGAATAGTGATGAGCAGCAGTGATAAATCTCTGGCCATAACTCTGACAAATGAGAACAAGACGCTGCCTTATCTGGCACAGTCGTGGGTGGAAGACAAAGACGGGAAGCGTCAGGAAACTTTTCTGCTGGCGTTGCCGCCGCTGCAGCGTATCGACGGCGGGAAGAAGGCGCAGGTCCGAATTATGGCGCTACCGGGTACCGCCACGTTGCCCCGGGACAGGGAAACGTTGTTCTACTACAACGTCCGTGAGGTTCCGCCCAAAAGTGACCAGAAGAATGTGCTGCAGATAGCGATGCAGAGCCGGCTGAAACTGTTCTGGCGGCCTGAGACGATTAAAAAGGACAACAGGCAGCATTCGGAGGAGAAGCTGACTATCACCCGGGGAGAAGGGCAGGTCACTCTGAATAATCCCACGCCGTATTACATCACGCTGGGGTATCTCGGTACCGGGAATAAAGGCAGTTTTCCGGGATTTGAAAGTGCAATGGTGGCCCCTTTTTCCTCTGAAAAGGTCACAACCGGCAGTTTTGGAGGAGACACGCTCAGCGTTGGCTACATCGATGATTTTGGTGGGCTGCAGATTAACGAGTATCACTGTGCCGGAGCGCTCTGCACGCTACACAAACGGGGGTGAACGTATGGTGAAGCAAGCGGTATTGCCTGTGTTTCTGCTTCAGCTCTGTGTGCTGATGGCACCCGTCCGGGCAGAAGTTGTCGATCCCTTTAACGTGGAAGGTCTGCACGGACAGTTCAGTATTCGTGGCGCGGTGGCCCATTCAGCCTGCTCCATTACGCTGGACTCCGTATCCCAGACGATTGACTTTGATGACATACCGCTGAGCCGATTTTCCCGCCCCGGGGCCGAGGTGGCCTCTGTGCCGTTCAGTATCCGGGTGGAAAACTGTGCGCTTCCCGGACACAGCCGTCAGGGTATTGATGCCATGAACAATGTGGCTTATGCGGGTGGCTATACGGTTCTGGCACGGTTTTACGGTACGCCGGTGGATAAAGAGCACCCCGACCTGCTGGGCAGCGATACGGGCATTGCTGGCGTCGGACTGAGGCTTCAGTGTGCTCACTGTGACCACCCGCTGCCGGTGAACCGGCTGACAGACCCCCTGCCTTTATTTAAGGGAAACGGGGCGCTCTCATTCCGGGCGTCCCTTATCCGCTATGACCGCGCGCAGGAAATCAGAACCGGGGATTTTGCCTGGAATGTCACCTTTGAAATTCTCTACCAGTAGGGGTAAAACATGTTCCGGATATTACTCAGGCTTACTATTTTATGTTGTTTACTGCTGGCACGGCAGGTACTGGCCGATCCTGGTGACGCATGCAGGTTAACCGGTGCGGGTCCCAACCTTAGTGTACCAGGTATGACCATTCCATCTGGTTTGCCGGACGGGACGGTGCTGTATACCTCACCGGTTCAGAATGTCAGTATAACCTGTACATTAGACAGATATTATGCGGTTATTGCGTACCCTATCCTTGCTGTCACAACCGCAGATTTCAATAGATTCAATGCGCAAAGAAATGGCATTACAACCACGTTGTTCATTGATGGGAAACCTTTCAGTAGCGGATATAATCAGGTTCAGATTGGCGCTTTTCCTGTCGGTCCTACTCAACCCCTGATTAAAACACTGAAAGTTTATATCCAGGTCAAGGTTGACAAATCAAAAGGCGAAATACCGGTACAGGGTACATTGCTGTCCGGAGGATTTGAATCTGTGTACATTATGGCGGCTACCCTTGACTACAGTAATGCGCGGGCAACTATCGCATTATCCACCCCACAGGTAACGTTTATTCCTTGCCAAATGAGTATGGTGATGAGTCCAGGTACGATTGCATTTGGCGGCATTCGGCAAAGTGATTTGGAGAATGGTAAAATATTTAAGAGGCCATTTTCAATTCTCATTCGTAAAACTCATGGGTGTACTATTGCAACCAGTGCACCATTTGGAATTAACATGTGGTTTGACCCCAGTGGTCAGACGCTGAACGCAGATGGGTCACTTAACCTGGGGAATGGAACCGGCCTGTCAATCAGAGATAATACAGATGCGGTAATACCTTATAATACCTATCATGAAATACGTGATGTTACCGTTGACATGCAACTTAAAAATGACTTTTTTGCCACAATACAAAGCGTACCAGGAATGGATATTAAGACCGGGGCGTTTGATGCAGTGCTGGTCGTCAGAATGAATTATTTTTGATGTCGGATGGGCTGAAAAACTCAGTGTGTTTTTATAAAAACGATGCTCGAACATTTTTGGCCGTTGATATTTAAAGGTGCGATTGACATGCACAACCTGCAGTTAACAGGATACAGAACGTAAACGCAGAAATTCGCAAACATATATGGTGCGACATTCTGGATACTATCCATGCAGGGGCAGAAATATGAATACGACGGTTGCAAGGAAAAATGGTATAGACAGTGTCCTGTTTTCAGGGTTCGGTTTACTGGCTGTCAGGATTATTCAGGGATTTATCTACTGGGGAGGGGGGAGTCGGCGGTTTATTTATGCACCTGATAAGCTCAACCCGGATGCTCCGCACTGGATGGCCTATAAATTTCAGACGGCTATGCCGGGGGCTTTGTTGGGGCTGGATCATGTGATTTCATATATGCTACAGCACTTCTGGTTGCTGTATGCAGGTGTCATACTGTTTAGCGCTGCAGAACTGATTGCAGGGCTTTTTCTGATGCTGGGTTTGTTTACCCGTATTTCTGCATTATTGTCTATGCTCTTTTCCGTGCTGCTGATGCTCATGTTTGGCTGGCAAGGCGCCACCTGCATTGATGAATGGACTATGGCTGCGTGTAATCTGGCCATGGGGACGACGATTTTTCTTTGCGGTTCGCATGTGTACGCCCTTGACAATATACTTCTTAAGAAGAAGCCTCATCTGGCAGGTAGTCAGATATTTAAGTGGTGCTGTGGTTCACTTCCCTTACCACTAAGTTCAGGGGATTATAAAAAACTGGCATTAGGGCTGTTGGCATTTGTTGTGATATTTGACGTGGGAACTTACAGTTATTACCGGGGTTCAGTTGTGACGCCTTATCATCATGGCCCCGTCAGTCCAACGACACACCATATTACCCTTACGGACGGCATACTGCTGCCAGATGGACGAGTCAGTGTGCATGCTTATCTCGATGCAGGAACGCCTGAGGCTCCTGAACATATCATGGAAGCATGGCTTAAAACCGGTAGTGGCGAAACGCTTGTACACTGGGATACGACAATGCTGTCTGCTCTTCCAAAGGACAGCTTCCGGAATGATTATGATTATAATCAGTTTGCTGCTGGTCATTATGGGATACAGGCTGTAGTGGGTTCTGCTGCAACGATCACTCTTCCGGTTGGTGACATGATCGGCGGTTTGGACAGGCTGCCAGATGAGTCTCTGACTCTGACTCTCATGGATATGGAAGGGCATACATTTGTTACTTCGTTAAGTCGTGTGGACGGGTAAAAGATCGTGTTTTGAGCCGTGAGAACGGCTCTTTTAAAACTAAAATAATATAATACAGAAAAAATAAGGGTTCCAGAACAACGAAAATGTAAACCCTGTGTTCTAAATTATTATTTAGCCTATCCAATATTTTTAAAATTTAAATTGACACCAGCTAATATTAGCTGCCTGATAATTTTGATATTTTAATCAGTAATTATTGTATATACTGTTTTTCGAAATACCATTCAGTACAAACATAAAGATATTGTTCAAATTCAGGATAAGGGTGATCTTATTGAAATTGCCGACCCTTATGCTCAGGGCGGGCTAAATATCGTCGGAGCAATGGTGATTGCGGAAGAAAAATCAGGGGCGAAAATGCAGTTCAGTGGAGACAGTGCATTTGTCGGGGCGGCCTGTAACATCGGGCCGTGGTTCAACAGCGGGGGAGCCACTGCCGTTAACAGACCCACAGCAGCGGATTATGGCTGGTTACGATAAACCTGGAACCCAATCTGACAGGCCGGTGATGACGCATCGTATTGTGGATGAAGAAACGTTGAGTGTACTGAGGTCACAGATGGCGCACAGTTCGGCCGGAAGATGTAGTTCCATAAAGTCGCGTGCTATCTCTGGTTGTGCCAGAAACTGCCGGGATGCCGCATCATCCGGGGTGGGTGTGCATTGGTACAGATTCTGGATACTGTGGCGTCTGGCTGCCCTTTCGTGTGGCGGTATTTCCTGAGGTATTTTACGTAGCAACTAGGCTATTTTCTTCTTTCTATTGATAATGATATTGATTATCATTATCAAATAATAATTATCATATAAATAGTCTGGAAAGGATGTGAGCTTAACGACAACAGCTTAATGTTAGGCTTTTTTTAGGGAATTGGTATGGGAGTTAACAAGATCATCTGGCCAATAACTGCGGTACTGGTAGGGCTGAATAGCTCGCTTTCCGTGGCGAAATCCTCCGACGATAGCAGCGAAACCATGGTAGTTGAATCCACCGCCGGGCAAGTATTAAAACAACAGCCAGGCGTTTCGATTATTACCCGCGAAGATATTGAAAAGAACCCGCCGGTCAACGATCTCTCTGAGATCATTCGCAAGATGCCGGGGGTTAACCTTACCGGTAATAGCGCCTCGGGTACGCGCGGTAATAACCGCCAGATTGATATTCGTGAAAACACCTTAGTGCTGATTGACGGTGTGCCGGTCACTTCGCGCAACTCGGTACGCTACAGCTGGCGTGGCGAGCGTGACACCCGCGGTGATACCAACTGGGTGCCGTCTGAGCAGGTGGAACGTATTGAAGTTATCCGCGGACCTGCCGCTGCGCGCTACGGCTCTGGCGCCGCAGGTGGGGTGGTGAATATCATCACCAAACGGCCGACCAACGAGTGGCACGGCTCGCTGTCGCTTTACACCAACCAACCGGAAAACAGCAAAGAGGGCGATACCCGGCGCGGGAACTTCAGCCTCAGCGGCCCGCTGGCCGGCGATGCGCTGACGATGCGTCTATACGGTAACCTTAACAGAACCGACGCCGACAGCTGGGACATCAACTCCTCTGCCGGAAGCAAAAACGCCGCCGGACGGGAAGGGGTGACCAACAAAGATATTAACAGCGTCTTCTCATGGAAAATGACCCCGCAACAGCTCCTTGATCTTGAAGCGGGATACAGCAGGCAGGGAAATATCTATGCCGGTGACACACAGAACAGTTCTTCCACCGCGGTGACTAAAAGTCTGGCGCAGTCCGGGCAGGAAACCAACCGCCTGTACCGACAGAATTATGGTCTTACCCATAATGGTATCTGGGACTGGGGCCAGAGCCGACTGGGGTTCTACTATGAAAAAACGAACAATACCCGCATGGACGAGGGACTTTCCGGCGGTAACGAGGGACGTATTACCAATGACCAGAAGTTCACCACCAACCGTCTGACCTCGTATCGCACCAGCGGTGAGCTGAACTTCCCTATGAGGCTGCTGTTCGAGCAAACGCTCACCGTCGGCGCCGAGTGGAACCGCGATGAACTCGACGATCCGTCCTCGACGGGCCTGACGGTGAAGGAGAATAACATCGGCGGGATCTCCGGCTCGGCGGCCAATCGTAGCAGCAAGAATAAGTCGGAAATCAGCGCGCTGTACGTTGAAGACAACATTGAGCCCGTTGCCGGGAGCAACATTATTCCGGGCCTGCGCTTTGATTATCTGAGCGAATCCGGCGGCAACTTCAGCCCGAGCCTCAACCTGTCTCAGGAGCTGGGGGAATACGTCAAAGTGAAGGCGGGGATCGCCCGAGCCTTTAAAGCGCCGAACCTGTATCAGACCAGCGAAGGGTATCTGCTCTTCTCAAAAGGCAACGGATGCCCGAAAGATATCACGTCGGGTGGCTGTTACCTTCTCGGCAATAAAAACCTCGATCCGGAAATCAGTATAAACAAAGAGATCGGACTGGAATTAGCCGTAGACGATTACCACGCCAGCCTGACCTATTTCCGCAACGACTATCAGAATAAGATTGTCGCCGGTGACAACGTTATTGGTAAAACCTCCTCCGGGGCTTATATCCTGCAGTGGCAGAACGGCGGGAAAGCGCTGATTGAAGGGCTTGAAGCCAGCATGGCCATTCCGTTGGTGGAGGATCGTCTGAGCTGGAATACCAACGCCACCTACATGATAACCTCCGAGCAAAAGGACACCGGGAACCCGTTATCCATCATTCCGAAATATACGGTGAATACCTCTCTCGACTGGAATATCACCAGCGCGCTTTCCGCTGGCGTCAACTGGACGCTGTACGGCAAACAAAAACCGCGTACTCATGCGGAATCGCGTAGCGAAGATACCGGGGGGCTTTCCGGTAAAGAGTTAGGTGCGTATTCGCTGGTGGGCACCAACGTGAATTACGATATTAATAAGAACCTGCGTCTTAACGTGGGTATCAGTAATATCTTCGATAAACAGATCTATCGCTCCACCGAAGGGGCAAATACCTATAACGAACCGGGCCGGGCTTATTATGCCGGGGTGACGGCGTCGTTCTGATGGTTGATGCCCGCCGGTGGCGGGCATCTTTTCTGGAGCAGAATTAAAGACAGGCGGCTTTTTGAGCCGCCGGTTCGCGGCTGATATCGAGCAGCGCGCGCTGGAAAGAGACGTTAAACATTGGCCCGTGACCGAGTCCCGGATAATCCACGTACGTGGTGTTAACCCCCTTGCTCTCAAGGGTGGTGACGGTGGCGTGGACTTTTTGCAGGATCTCGACCATCTGATTTTGTCTGCTGTCTCCGGTTGACGCCGAGCCTTCCATAATTATCAGATTTTTATGGCAGTACTGCGCCGGGTTGACCGCCGTAAGGCGGTTTAACAGGGCAAAATTATCCCTGCTGAGCGACGGGCTGGCGCTGTAGTACTGATGAAAGAACGATGACGATAACCACGATCCGAGGACAAACAGACCGCCGTAGGAGTGCCCCCAGATCCCGCGCTGTTCAGGGTTGATGCGTAAACCTTGCTCTACCTGTGGGGCGATACGGGTTTCCAGTAGCTGGCGGAATTCAGGCCCGCCGCCGGTTTTACGTTGAAAGCGAGGGGTGTTTGCATTGCCTGCGCTCACCGTCCTGAGTACCGGTGTGTAGTCATAGGCTCTGCCGTTGAGATCGAACGGCAGGCTGGTCTGATAGCCCACCGCCACAATCACCGGCGGCGAGTCCCCGGATAACTGTTTGAGTAGCGTTTCCGGCAGGCGGTCCATCACCGCATTACCGTCCAGCATATACAGAACCGGGTACCCCGACGCTGGCGCAGCTTTCCTGGGGACGGCGGTCCATACCCGGTAGTGTCTTGCGCCATCGGCAGAATCAAAGTCATTGACCCTGAAATAGTAATATTCAGAGCCTTTATCGGCGATATTCGGCCCTAATGGCTGCATATCCGGCTTCGCAAAACCCGGCGCGCTATAGCCGAGTGCGAAGCAAAAACTCGCGGTAAATAACGCCATGCGGTGGCGCTTAGGGTGTTGCTCACGACCAGACATCGGATAATTTTTCCTTGTTCGCAGGTGATGTTTTTATTGATTCAGCAGGCTCAGACCGTCAATCAGCGCGCCGCGCCACCACGCATAATCGTGGCCGCCGGTATAGACGCTGCAGTGGCTTTCCACCCCGGCGGCAAGCAGTTGTTCATGCAACTGCTGCACCTGCGGGACGGTGGAGCCTTCCAGCGATCCGACGCACAGGTGGGTTCGCACGGCTGGCGAGGGGGCGGAAAGCACATGTTCGCTCACCCAGGAGACATCGCTTGCGGCAAAGTGGCCCGGTCGGCTGCGGCTGTCCGGCGTCCACCACATCGACGGCGAGTGGCTCAGCACCAGGCCAAAGCTCTCCGGCGCATGGCGGGCGGCCATCAGCGCGGTCACACCGCCCAGGCTTTGTCCGGCGAGCACCGTCTGCGAGCGACCCGCCCACTGGCGTTCCGGGTGTTCGGCACGAATGGCCGGCAGTAACCGGTCGGCGATATCGCACACCAGTTCGCGACGGCCGCCGAGTATTGCAGTGCGCTCACGTTCATCGAGGTTATCGATGCCGATTGCCGCCAGCGGCGGAATGCGCCCGTGCGCGATAGCGGCATCGATGGCGGCGCTTACGCCAACGCTCCCGAACCAGATTTCGCCATCCGTCAGCACCAGTAACCCCAGCGGCTGCGAGGCGGGAACCGCGGGAAGGTACAGCCGCACCCGGCGTAATTGCCCGGCGAGCCGATGCTCTGAGGTAAAAAGTTGCCCACGGCTGGCGTGGCTGCCCGCCCACTCATCCTGCGCGGGGGCGTTATCCAGTGCCAGCACCGACTCCAGCTTATCGCCGCGGACGTTCATTCCTGGCGTGTGGTTTAGCGGATCTGCCCGTCCGGCCAGGGTGGCAAAGCGGGTTCCCAGTTGAGAAACCGTGTCTTCGTCGGTGCCCGGTGGGATTTCCACCATCGTGTAGGAGCCGCAGTAGGAGGCGGGTAAGCGCAGCGTCAGGTGCCAGATATCCGTTCCGGGGAGTGGCTGCATCATGCCTTTTGCCAGGCTGTCTTTATCGGTGACGCGATTGAGGCGCAGGTACACCCCCTGTAGTGGGTGAGCGGCGCGCCACAGGAAGGTGACTTCCCGCTCGCCATCCATGCCGTCCATCGTGCTCACCAGCGGTAGCGCAAGCGACTGCGCCTCCTGCCAGAAACGCGTGGCGTCAATCGGGGTTCCGGCCGCAAGCTGGCGGCGAAGGTGCGCGGCGGTCTGAAGCGCAGCGGCTGCTACGGGCGGGCTCAGTCTCATTATCGGCATTCCATCTCATTCATCATTTGGTCATCAGTATAAATAGCTAAAGCGGCTGTTCGGGGGAACAGCCGCCTGCGGGCTTTGTTAATCGTCAGTGATGCTGATGAAAACTATCCCACGAGCTCTCCTTGCGTATCCTGGGCGTGGCTGGCTGTGCCGACGCTGTCCTGCCACAGACGAGCGTAGAGGCCATCCGCGGCCATTAATTCGTCATGACTACCGTATTCGGCGAGTCGCCCGTTGTCGACCACGGCAATGCGATCGCAGCGGCGGGCGGTCGTCAGCCGGTGGGCGACGATAAGCGCGGTGCGTTTCTCATTGTGCGCCACTTCAGTCAGCGAGGTCATTAGCCGCTCTTCTGTCGTGCGGTCAAGTCGGGCGGTGGCTTCGTCGAGCAGCAGCACGTGCGCCTGGGCCAGCTGAGCGCGGGCAAGGGCAATCAGCTGACGCTGACCGGCGGACAGCGAAGCTCCGCCGTTACTCACCGGGGTGCGGAAACCCTGCGGCAGATGCTGTACGGTCTCAAACAATCCGGCCTGCCGCGCCGCGGTTTCCACCTCCGTGTCGCTGCTGGCGGGCCGCGCATAGCGGATGTTTTCCGCAATATCGCTGCTGAACAGCGCCACATCCTGGGAGACCAGCCCCGTCTGGCGGCGATAATCGGTAAGCGATGCCGCATCAATCACCCGTTTGCCGACGCGGATTTGCCCACCGGTGGGGGAGTAGAGCCCCGCCAGCAGCTTGATAAGCGTCGATTTACCTGCCCCGCTGCGCCCGACCACGGCGACCACCGTTCCTTCAGGGATGGTGAGCGACAGATTATCGAGCGCGGGCTGCTGGCTTTCAGGGTAGCGGAAGGTCAGCGCCTCGAGGTGCAGCGCGCCGCTGGCCGGAGCGGCGGAGGAGGGTTCGACATTTTCCGCACCTTCCGTCGCCAGCAGTTCATTAATATGTTTGCCGCTGGCGGTCGCCTGCTGCCAGGAGTCAACAATGCCCGACAGCTGCTGCACCGGGCCATAGAACTGCCCCAGCAGCAGGAAGAACGCCGCCAGCACCCCGGCGGTCATCTCGCCTTCGGCGACCTGGGACGCCCCCACCAGAAGCACGGCAGCATAGGCGGCCTCGGTGCAGAAAGTGAGGAACGGGAAGTAGACGGCCAGGTATTTCTGCGCCCGCACGCGGGTGGCGCGGAATTTATCGGACAACGCCCGCAGCCTGGCAGCCTCTTGTTCCTGCTGACAATGAGACTGCACTACCCGCAGGCCGGAAACTTTCTCCTGCAGCGTGCTGTTGACCTTACCAATCTCAAGGCGCGCCTGTGCGTAGGCCGGAGAACTGAGGCGGCGATAGATCCACGTTGCCAGCACCACCACCGGCACGGCGCTGAGCGCGGTAAGCGCAAGGACCGGATCGAGCCAGAACATGGCGGCGGCGATAGCCACCATCGTCACGATGCTGGTGGCCGCTCCGGCAAGGCCGTTTTGTAAAAAGCGGGCGAGGGAGTCGACGTCGACGGTCATGCGGGTCAGGCGTGAATCGACGTGCTTTTCGTGCCAGGGCAGACCCAGGCGCAGCAGGTGTCCGAAGCTGCGCAGGCGCACCGTATGCTGCACCGACTCTGCCGCACGGGCGGCGAAGACCGTCTGTAGCGCATAACAGCACCAGCTAATGACCACCAGGCACAGGGCGAGCAGGGCGCAAATGCCGATGGTTGCCATATCCCCGGCGGCGACGCCGGAGTCGATGCCGCGCTGTAAAAGCACCAGTACACCAACGCCCGCCGCAGAGTCGAGCGCAATAAGCAGCGCAGCGATGATGAACATCCAGGCAACTGGCGTCAGCAGCGACGAAACGCGCCGTCCTTTACCAGAAAGCGCCATCTCAACGGCGCTTTCCGGCACGCGGGTCATCCGGTCGACAAAGCCCTTGCCGGCAGGCGCCTGGCGCGCATCTGGGTCTTCAGTGTGTGAAGCACTGGATGCTGGCCACAGTTCGCGCGGTTCCGCCGACGTGGGTTCGAGAAAATCGCTGCTGCCGCTCATCAGCGCGCGGAACGCCGGGCAGCGCGCCTCCAGTTCAGCCTGGGTGCCGCTATCCACCACCCGGCCTTTATCCAGCACCACAATCCGGCTGGCAAGCTGCAGCGTAGAGCGACGGCGGGCAATCACCAGCAGCATATGTTGAGCATCGGCATAGCGCCCAAGGGCGGTGTTGATCTCCGCTTCGGTACCAGCATCGACCGCCGACGTGGTGTCATCGAGAATGAGCACTTCCGGCGTGGTGATCAGCGCCCGGGCCAGCGCAATACGCTGGCGTTGCCCCCCGGAAAGGTTGGTCCCGCGTTCGGTAAGCCGGGTGTTGAACCCCTGCGGCAGAGCGTTGATAAACCCGCTGGCACCTGCGGCATCGGCGGCGCGGCGGATATCGTCCTGGCTTGCCTGTGGATGCCCGTAGGCGATGTTTTCCGCCACCGTCCCGGCAAACAGAAAGGCATCTTCAAACACCACGCCGACCCGGCGGCGGAGCGCCGTCAGCTGCAGGTCGCGAATATTTTGCTGCCCGCCGGTGGTGTTAAGCCATACCCCGCCGGCGCTGGGATCGTAAAAACGCGCGAGCAGCATCAACAACGTCGATTTCCCCGAGCCGGAGGCACCCACCACCGCCACGGTTTCACCCGCGTGAATGGAAAACGAGACATCATCAAGGATGCGGCGTCCGCTGCCATAGTGGAAGCTCATCTTCTCCACCTCCAGGCCGATAACCTGGCCGTCGACCGGCTCCGTACCGTCTTCCATCAGCGAACGGGTGTCGATAAGCGCGAAGACCCGCTCCACCGACGCCTGGGTGCGTTGGGCGATCACCAGGAACGAGGCCAGCACGCGGGTCGGGCCGGTCAGCATGGCGAGGAAGCTGGCAAAAGCAACGAAGGTCCCGAGATCGATACGCCCGTTCATCACCGACCAGCCGCCGTAGCACAGCAGGACTATCTGCCCCAGCACCGGCAGCGCCAGCATCGTTGCACCCGGCATCGCCTGCGAAATCGCCGCGCCGATGCGCACGCGCACCATCTGCCGCGACTGGCGGTCGAGCCAGCGTGTTTCGCGCAGCTCCGTCACGCAGGACTTCACCGCCGAGATTTGTTCCAGCACCTCACGCATATGCTCTGTCATCTGCGCCAGCCGGTCTGAGGCAAGCCCGGTTTGTGCAAACACGCGACGGCGGGCGCGCAGGGCGGTGACGGCAAGGGCTGCCAGCACGCCGACGACGATGAGGGTCATCGACGGCGACATCCACAGCATCACCGCTATCCCGGCGATGTAATAGGTGAACACCGCAAGCGGCACCGGGGACATCTGCAGCAGGGTGTGTACCTGCTGCAGATCGCTGTTGGTCCGCGATATAACCTGCCCGGTGCGCAGCGCGTCCTGGCCCGCGCCATCGAGCTTCTGAATACTGTCGAACGCGCGGCTGCGTAGCGTGTGCTGCACCCACAGCGACAGCTCTCCGGCATAGCCTCGGCGCACGTAGTTACCGATAAAATCAAACAGAGCAATCAGCAGCAGGCCGCAGGCGAGCCACGGCAGGCGCGTCGGATCACCGGCCATGGCATCGTTGACCGCCTGACGCGTCAGCAGCGGCGTTAGGGCGGCCAGCAGAATGGTTGATACCGATGCCACAATGACAATGGTGCTCAGTTTTTTGCGTTCCCAACACACGCGGGCAAGGCGAACTATCCAGGCGCGAGCGGGCATGGGGGAGTGAGTCGCAGGCATTACGCCTCCTTCATTTTTGAACGATTGGCGACGACGGCTGCGGCCGCCATCGCGTGACTTAACTACTGCGATGAGCCTTTTTGCAGCGCGGCGATAAGACGTTTCGCCACCTCGGTCGGGCACGGCTGCGCGGCCATTTCCGCCGCCACCTCCTGCGATGCGTCGCGAAGCGAACGATCGTTCAGGAAGTTGTTGATCATGCCGCTTGTCAGCCCGCCGTCGCCGGGGATGATGCCGCACCCGCGCTCGACCACGGCGCGGGCGTTCACCGGCCTGTCGGCGCCCTCGCCAAAGACGATTTGTGGAATACCGGCATGCAGCGCCGTCAGGGTGTTCCCGGCGCCACCGTGGTGAATAAAACCGTCGGCGCCGTTGAGGAAGGCCCCCATCGGGATCCAGTCGACCAGGCGAACGTTTGGGGGCAGGGTGCGTAAATCCGACCGGGCATTTGCCGAGAGGTGCAGGATGATTTCGGCGTCGACCTCGCTGGCGGAATCCATCACCCAGGAGATGAGATCCAGGCCATCGACCATCGGTTTAACGGTGCCGAGGCTAACCAGCAGCCGCTTGCGGCCCGGCGTGCGCTCCCACCATGCTTCCCAGACGGCACCGCCGTTATAGGGGACGTATTGCATTGAAATGACCGGCTCGCCATCGTTTTGCAGTATGCTCATGCTCGGCGGGGTGACATCTATCCACGCCAGATCCTGCGGCGGGGCGCTGACCCCGTGGCGGCGATAGGCATCAGAAAGCGATTTTGTGACCCCTTTGATGTGCCAGGGCGTGTGGCCGAAGCCGACGGTTTGCATCACTACCGGGATGCCGTACTTCGCGGCAATCAGCGGCCCGACAACCCCAAGGGGAGGGTAGACAATGAGATCGGGACGCCAGTGCCCGGCAAATTCCACTAACTGGTCAGCCATCTCTTCGCTAAAGAATGAGAAGTTCCCCATTTTTGTTCCGATGTTACTTTCCTTCCGCAATGCTTCTCTGCGGCGATAGTCTGCTTCTGAATCGAAGCCGGGCGCGGCATCAAAAACCACAAGCCCTGCTTCTGCCGCTTTTTGCGCGAATTTCCCGCCGCTGGCAATCAGGACTTCGTGACCATTCACACGAAAAGCCTGTGCCAGAGACAGCACCGGATACAGCAGCCCATACAACGGTGGGCCTACAAACAGAATACGCATGAGAAAATCCCTCTCCACGTTTCGAACCAGGTAAATCACCAATGAGAATGATAATAATTACCAATATCATTTAGTGATTGCAACAATAAGTAAGAGAGCCTACTTGTAAAGAGGGATAGTCGATATGTGGCACGGTAATTTCTGTAGGTCAGGTATATCTGTTTCAGCCCCTTTCGATTGACAGTACTTAATTATTTGACAACTGGATGATTTAATTATGTTTTTGTTTCATAATTGTACTGAGCTTACCAGAAAAGGGACTGACACCCGCTCTTCCTTATATTGGAAGTAGATTTACTGATGCTGGTATGGGGTACCTTGTTGCATTGATGCTTAGTCTTATTGCTTGAACTGCATAAGGAATCTGGTTTGGTTTACCGAACATTTATTGTGGGGAGTTGTTTCTACGGCTGTGTTTAGGGTAGGTGATGGATTTGAAATGACTTTCCTGTCTAAATAAAATCGGTCAGCGCTGCGCTGACATAGGATCAATAATGGCATCACGTGGATGTGAAACGGAATCTTCCGGAAATACTTTCACGAGAGAAAGGGTTTTCGCGTCATATACGCTCACTAGCCTCGTCTAGGGTGTTCGTAGTCCATACATGTACATGGGCATTGTCAACACCGACGCTGTAAAGGCTAATCTGCCCGCCTTTTTACCTTGGGGTAAAACGGCTTTCGCTTCGACAGCAAGCGTTACGGCGTTCAGCCTGAGCATACGGCTACCCTCATTTGGTCCAGGCGCAGAGGTAACAAACAGTTTCCCGTCGGTCGAAACCACCGACTGGTATTCTGGATATGGCCTTTATCCAGTTGTCCCCGTTGGAGATAACCGCTGAAGTGATAACATGGAATACGCTTACGATGCAGTTTAACCGTATAGGGTATATACGAGTGTATTATCTTAATGAATTCGAAAAGAAACTGGCTGAACAGCGCAGGATCAAAACTATGCTCAAATTTATACGGTGAATAGAGGACGCGGCTTAATCATTCATTGGGACAGGGGGATATGCAGGACATACCACAAAGTACTCTGACCGAGACCACAAAAACAGAACTGGCCGCCCTTGTTGAACTGTGGGTATTTACTCTAACCATGATTGGTGAACAGCGCTATTTTTTCTGTGTGGAGCTGAATGAAAAAGGAACTGCGGTAATCTGGCAAAACGGGAATACCAACTCTATCCGATTCAGGCACAGGACTTTGAGATGAATGGTCAGGAGCCGTCCCCCCCGTGTCAGTCTGATGTTATCAAATCTGTTTGTGTTGTAAGCGATATACTTAAGGCAGTAACTGAACGTTCTGATAAACCGACAGGAGCGGTACTGCAGCATCTTATTGGTGCCAAGCTTCAGTTACGATTTCCTGATATTCACATCGGTCGTAATGCGGCTGATCTGCACACTGACTATGAAGGTGATTTCCAGGTAAGAACCACTGCATTCCACGTAACCACCGTTTCTTTGGAAAAACTGATTTCACGCTGTGTCGAAAACAATCGTGCAGGATACAGACCGGTCATATTTACTCTTGAAAACAGAAAAGGCCAGAGCCAACGGCAGGCAGAAGGAAAGGATCAGCATTGCCTTTGGTGCGCGCAGCACTAAATATTTGAGCATAAAAACTCCTGTAACGTTATGTGTTTTGAGATTTGAACGTACGAAGGTGTACGGTCAGGTGGTATGCGGGGATTAGTACGTCGATTTCCAGTCACGGCCCGCCTGCCAGCGTGACTGCCAGTGCTGAAGATATTGTTGTGCCAGCTCCGGTACATCCTTGATGAGGATGGCGTTCTCAGAATTGGACTTATTTGCGGCACTGCTGAAATTATAAGAGCCGGTTTCAACGTTGGCGCCATCCGTAATAATGACCTTGTCGTGCATGATTTTGTATTTGCTGACCGTGCGTAGCGGGATATCAGCATTTACCAGCAGGTTCATCGCTGATTTATTGGCTTTGCATTTCTCGCAGGTATTCCCTTTTTCATCGATAACGACCCTGACGTCAACGCCGCGTTTTTTAGCATTGATCAGGGCTTTTACCACCCCGGGCGAGGTAAAAGAATATGCCATCATACGGACAGACTGCCTGGACTGGTTGATGGTATTGAGTACGACCTGTTGCGCGGTGCCTTCCGGAGAGAACCCGACCTGGAGGGAGGCGGCCATCGCGGTACAGGCCGGGATGCCAGACAGAAGAACCAGTGTCAGTGACCTGAGTGATGCGTTCATGGAATGTGCGGGAAGGGGGCTGAACATCGTTATTTCCTTGTGCTGAGTGGTGGGTGGGGTTACAACTCCTGAGACATAAATGCCGTTGACTTTCTGGCCAGACGATGCGCCATTGCGTCAGACACCCGGATAGGGTTTGGCTGTGTCTTGACGGTAAACCATTTTTTTCCGCGTTTTTTCAGGACGTCGCGCGCGGCCTCAAAGAGCAGAATGCCGCGCTGTGTCGGGGTGTAGCTGATATCACAGCGGTTATCGAGATCCAGTGCGACCTTCATCAGTCTGGCCAGTATCGGGTCCATGAGCGGCGGTAGAGTGTGTGTTTCACTGCCGGCGGTGATTTCATCCGTTCTCTGCAACAGCATGCTGACTTCCAGTTCTGACGGAGGAAGCAGGCGTCTGAGATGAGGATTCTGTGCGACCAGGTCGGCCTCGGTCGGCTTTCCTGTATCGATGAACCGGTTGATCCGAAGTGACAGTTTGGACGATATCTTCTCACTATCCGGGATATAGATGGCACTGCCAGGAACCAGTGCGCTTTTGAAAGAGATGAATCCTTCGCCCGGGTTAAGGTCTTGAAGTTCATCCAGCGTTATCCGGTTTTTCTCACGGATATAGGTGGTATTGGCCTCTTCATAGCTGCTGCTGACCGTTCCGGGCGTCCGTTTCATCTCTCCGAGTTCGGCATAGTAGTCCTTCCCGGCTGTGGCTTTGGCCAGTTCAAAGGTGTCCTTTTCATCCTGCATGGCCATAAACCACTTCACGAGCGTGTTGGCGTTCACGGTCTGGTACTCCCCCTTAAACTGTGCCACAAAGCGCTGAATATCCTGGGCCGAAATGACCAGCATGATGCCAAGACTGCGCATCTGTGCGGCGAGGTCATCCATACCCGGCGCAAAGTAGCTTCCCAGTTCATCATGCACATCAGGGAAGGGGAAAGGGTTATAAAATTTCGCACTGGTCAGTACATCCCTGCTTTTCCCCTCGAGCTGATAGCCGAGGTCACGGGCGATGACCATGCGTTTCGCAGATATGTATAATTTCCCCAGGTTCGCGGCTTCGCTTTTGGATAACTCCAGCGCGGGAATGAGCACGACCAGGGTGCGATCGTTATGCAGCACATCGCAGATATCAATGTCGCCGGCATCGGAAGAAAAGATGTGACCATAGACGTCGTTGAACATGGCCAGCATGCGGGAGAACTGCTGGGTCAGGAAGCCATGCTGGTCATAAACGCCCTGGTCCCACTCCGAAGACTTGCTGACCAGTTCCATGCGAAAGCCTGCCAGATTACTGAGATACGCCTCCAGCGCACTGACGGCTTCGTCATGCCAGCCGTTTTGCTTCGCTTCAATATACAAATCCGCCATTTCCTTCAGAGGCAGGTGCTTCTGTATCATCGACTGTGAGAGGCGGATATTCTCTTTCCTGCACTTGTAATACAGCGCATACACCAGACCATACAGCATGGGTTTGGCTTTATCCTGCCAGCCGGCTTCGTTTGAACCTACCTGCGGTAACAGGGATTCCATTAGCTGGATGATGAAGGTTGCGGTGGCATCGCCAAAGAAGTTGATTGCGTTGGACTGAGGACGGGTCCGGTCATTGCCCAGGAGTTCGTCGAACCGGTCACGACCGCCATTGAGAAAGTTGAGAACATAGTAATTATCCTCCTGCCCGTAACGACGCATCAGCGACCAGATGGCGTAGGCCAGTTTCGTTTCGGCCTTGCCATCGGAGAACATCATGCCCCGCCCCATGCAGAGACTGTTGAGCTGCAGGGAAAGGAGCGCTTCGGTTTTACCCGAGCCGGTGGTGGCCAGCAGCTGCATGTGCCGGAGGCAGTCATCACGCGTCAGCCACAACTCCCGTCCGAGAAATCGCCGTCTGGCATGGCCAAGGCACATAATGCCGGCAGATTTCTCCCATGTCAGTCGGCGTCGTGTGAAACGGAAAAGGCCCATCGGGCCTTTAAATTCCAGTGCATTTTCGCGCTCGGTGGTCATGTCAACACCGCCGATATCCTTTGGCATACGCAGCGGCATCCGGAACATCTGCCCGAAGAATGTCAGCAGCCAGATGGAGGTGGCGAAAACGCCGGGGAGCAGTATCCAGGTCCGCAGGAATGTCAGCACCAGAATAATCACAAGCCCCGCCTGTACGGTGGCCGGGGCCAGCAGGTAATCGTCTATCCAGGTGGATTGTGTTATCTGCCTGACTCTCTGTTTATCAACGGGCTGGGTATTACCGGTGGTCATTGTCTGGCTCCTTTATGGGGGTATTCATGAAGCGGGTCAGCGCATCATCACTGGTGAGGGCGCTGAAGGGGATATCCCGGCCATCATCCGCAATTAACTGTGGCGTGCCCGGGAGTTGGTAATAGTCAAAGGCGCGGTCATTGATTGCGAGAGCGTGTTCCCCGTCCGTGCAGCTGATCTGTGCCTGTGCGTCTGTTTCCGCTGCGGAAAAGGACAGCACACCGTCCGCCTTAAAGAGGGGCTGCCAGAGCTGTGCACGTTTTTGCGGGGCGGCACAAAGAACCGGTGCCACGGCTTCAGTGGTGCTTTGTTTCCCGACCAGCGTCACCGGGAAGATAACCACGTTGTAATCGCGCGTCAGTGCCTCAAGCGTGGGCTCGATTTCACGGCAGTGAGGGCAGAGTGGGTCGGAAAAAACATAAATTGTCCGTGCGCGGCCGCCGGATAAATTAATGGTGTAACGACCGCTGTCGGTGGCTTTTTTAAGACTGGCAGCACGGATAAGCCGGGAGTCGTCTGGTGTAACCTGGATGGGCGGCGCAACCGGCGCGGGTTTCTGCTGCGTAACAGCTGCCTGTGGCGCTGCTGCGATGTCCACGGAAACGGGCTCATTTCTGGCGGGTTCTGAAAGAGACAGAGGCGGGAACGGGGGATGGGTTCTGCGTTCATCAGGCCGGTACATCTCTCTGGCTGCGGCGGCAAGTAATAATGACACCAGTACAATCACCAGGAATATCAGTGCCCTTTTATTCTGCACTTTATGACGGCGCTGTCTTTCATCCTGCACAGCCTTCAGCAGCATGGCCGCTTCTTCAGGCGTTTCAGCCTGGTAGATCTCCTGGGGGGACTGCGTTTTGCTGTCATGCACCACCACGTTCCCACGAAGATAAAAACGACTTAAGGAGCCTGGCATAACCAGAAATAACGGGATCTGTGAATTACCGACGTAAGCTGCCAGCATCCCGTTTTTAAACAGGACAGAAAAGGTATCAGACATGATAATTAAATCCTTGTTATACAGAGATAAATGAGGGGGGGGGGTTAATGCAGGGTCTGGTAAATATGAAAGCAAATCACACAAATAATGAAAAAGACCAAAAACCGGTCAACAGCGCCTTTCATTCCTGTGGTCCTTATTTTTGCGGCCTGAAAAGGGGCTGAGAAATACTCTGGCTTTCCTGCGGGATAACCATTTCTGGTGTATGCCCGGCGGAGGGCGTCACTGTGGGAGGGATATCAGCATTGTGCAGAAAAACCAGGTCATCGAACGTGGTACTGTCCTCTTCCTCCTCAATACGGGCACTGCGTTCATGGTCGTCGATAACCATGCCGATATTACGCAGGTCATCTTCCAGGCCGCGCACAGCAAAAGCGGTCAGATTCTCAGGCGCAGGGATCACGACTTTGAGTTTTTTAGACAGCAGTGAAACCAGCGATTCCCATTGTGCCGCGGTCACCACACCGGCTCCCTCGACAAAGCATTTACTGCGATCTGATGAGGACAGCACATACCACAGTGTCCGGTCAATACCCTTCAGCCACCGGAACTGACCTGCAGGCAGGCGCAGATCCTGCGCATGCAGCGCTGAAAGTGCCGTACGTGTTGTGCTGTGGCGGCGTATCCAGGCTTTCGCCTGCGGCGTGCCTATTACCTGTCTGAATGCCTTCTCAGCGAGGCTTAATTGGGGATAACCGCGCTTATTGCCGTGTTCGCGCTGACGTTTCCCGCAGGAGCGGTTTAATGTATCCCGCAGTTCAAGTGCCGCAGCTCGATCGTCGCAAAACACCTGCAGGCCGATGATGGCCACCAGGGCGCGTTCATGCGCACTGAAGCTGGACTCGCTGAACAAAGGTGTTCCCAGCTGGGCATCGAAGGCCTGTCTGGCCCGCTCATGGTCAAGGCGCTGTCCGATCACCAGTTTATGGCTGATGGCAAACTCATCCGGGGTCATGGCGCTGCGGTGTTCCGGCGGGTCCACATTCAGTAACTGTGTTTTCGGGTCACCGTACTGCAGGGCAGGGATAATGGCCGGGGAAAAGGTGGACATAATCTTCGGCAGTGTATGTATGTCAATTTTGCGTCGGGTGATGCTTAGTGGATGGTTGCGTGTGGCCACAAGGCCGTACACCGTGACGGGAAGCATAAATACATACAGAATACCGGCAGTCTGGTTCATGACCTCCAGAAACTCGCCCAGGCTCAGGTCTTCCCCCCTGTTACTGGCCCAGGCCAGCAGGTTAATTTTCCCGGCAACGTAGGTGTGTATCGATGCGAAGTCTGCCAGATACCACAGGTAATACAGCATGGCACAACATGCATAGTAAAAAATCGAATGAAATATGGCGATGGCTATCAGTATCAGTGCCAGCGCCATCAACATCATAGTCCCCTGGTCATTGTTGGGTGACGGGGTGGGTTGATAGGCAGACATGACAAAGTCTCCGGTTAAGGATAGTGAAGTTGAGGTCGGGAAGTGTTCAGTAGAACGTGACGGTCCGGGTGTTTAAGAAAGGAAGATTTGTTAAAGGGCGGGAAGCGGTTATCTCCCCGCCCTTAGCTACGTTTCCGCTGTCATCAGTCCATGAACTGGCGGATCAGTTCGAGAATGGCAATCAGCGCGTTTGCAAGCGCCACTACCGCTCTCAGAACGATGATTAACAGGTTAACCATCCGTTTCTCCAGATAAACTGGAGGAAATCACCGTTGTTTACTCATACATTGCCTGTCACAACGGCTCTCTCATGGCTAGATGTAGAGTGATTTCCTCCTGCCAGAGCACTAAACACAGCACCACCTGTTTGTTCAGCCAGGGCTTTTAACTTTTCATAACCAGCAAGCTGGAATAAGGGCAGGGGAATCACAAAACAGCGCTAACAGGCTGATTATACTTACTCGCAGTTATACATCCACCATAAACGAATGCTGTTTGCAAAATGCGCTCCAGGGGATATAATTAGTGCGGCTAGATGTAGAGTGATTTCCTCCGGTCAGAGCGACCAACTCAGCGCTGGAACAGTAAAAAAGCCGACCTCACCAGTCGGTTTTTTTACGCTGTTATTAATTCATATGCTCTTTCTATATTTTGTCCATATAGGGAAACCACTCCCCGGAAGTTAAGAACGCCTCTTCCGAGCCAAACCGGACATGCAGGTGTTCATGTGAAATGCCGCCACATGATGCAGAAAAGCGTTGTTCGATTCTGGTGAGATAGATTCCAGAGGCCTGTACCCGATTCGCTGGTGTAAATGCACCATCAACCTCACAATGCAACTGAAAATCGCCTTGCTTCATATGACAGTGCTGACAGTGGTTCATCCAGTATTTGTTATCTACGGTCTTACTATAATCCTTTGATAAATAGTGTGTTACACGTTCAAAATTCTTCAGGATATGGACCGGAATATCATAGATGTAGAATATAAAAGCAGGGATTTCATGCTTTTTCCAGTAAATGAGACCATCATCATCCTGTTCAAGTGTTTGATGCCCTTCTGGAAGAAGAACTGAGGTCATTACGGTTCCACATCCGCATTTCCAACAATAATCGTATGTCTGAGCGATATACCAGTAAGGTGCGATGACATTATAATCTGATAACCATTTCAAGAAGTGGTCAACTGATACGCCATCAGGCACATACCAGGTTTTGTTCGCAGCGTCCCATTTGGCCCCTAATATTTTTGCTTCATCTTTTTCAGCGTAGGGTACGTTAATGTCTATCCTTGCCATGCTATAACCCCGACTCTTTAGTAAACATCAGGAGGGGAATCCCCCCTCGAGTAAGCAGTTAATGCTAACAAAGGAAAAGGCGTTCAATTTTTGAAATCAGGTCTAAAGTAAGAGAGCTTTAGATGATGGCTTATCACTTGTTACTTGGTTTTATTTAAAACCTCTATCGTTCTGATATTTAATAATTTTTATGTAAAGGAGAATGACATGAGCACACAGACTCGCATCCCAGATAGTGACGAAGGAATCACCAGTATGGGGCTGTTCAACGATCCTGAGCAGGATAAAGAGGATCTACGATCCCTTAACCAGTTCATGGAAAAAGCAGGACTGCTTACGGATGACGAATTCTTCGGTAGCCTGTAACTGTGTGACATAGTGGCACACAGAATTGTTGTTGACTCATTTGTGTGCCATAATGGCATACAGGTTAATCGATAACGGAGGTTACACTATGATGAGCAATACTGAGCGTAAAGATATTCGTCTGGTTGCCCGCACCTCTGCTGAGATCCAGGATTTCATCCAGCGTGCGGCAGACCACTCCGGGGCGACACTCTCTCAATTTCTGATTGAGTCAGCGATGGAGCGGGCACGTAAAGTCATTCAGCAGACTGAAACCCTGCATCTGTCTATGGAAGGTGCTCACAATTTAATGTCGGCCCTGGAGAACTCTCCTGGTGCTAATAATAAGTTGCTGAAAGCAGCTCAGGGCTATAAGGATGCGGTTCATGCTTCTAAGGATTGAAGAAGTATCAAAGCACCATGATCGAAAGGCATTTGATTGTGGTGTTAACGAATTAAATCAGTTCCTGCAGCTGCAGGCCCGGCAGAAAGCAGAAAAGAATATTGCTAAAACGTATGTCGCCTGTAGGGATTCGTCACCAACCAAAATTCTTGGTTATTATACCCTTACAGGGTATTCAGTTATTATCCCGCCAGATTATAAGCATTACAAAAACTATCCTCATCCGCTCAATGCAGTGAAATTAGCACGATTAGCGATAAGTCGTGAGCATCAGGGGCAGCGACTCGGAGAGAAACTGTTAATTGATGCTATCTACAGAACGGTATTAGTATCTGAGCAAATATCGGCTATTGGTATCTTTGTTGATCCAACAACGCCGGATGTAGTTCAGTTTTATAAGCAATATGGATTTTTGCAGGCAGACAGTGGCAACCCTGAATGTTTAGAGATGTGGTTACCAATCAAAACGTGTAATGAAGTTATTAAAAACATTAGCTAACGACACATCCATCTTGAACTAATCAAACGATCGATTTGCACCAGACAGAAAAAAGAGCACCCGGATAGGTGCTCTGAGAGTTGAAACGATAACCGAAAATCAAACTGTCTGGAAGTTGAGTTGTTTTGTCTTGATATATTCAGAAAACTCATGACCAACATTTGAGGCTGGTTTGTATTCAGGAGATAGAAGGACATCGAGTTTGTGACAAAAAGCCATGCTTTCCCCTTCACTTCTGAATCCCATAATAAATGTGGGAAAGTTAATATCACGAAACTTAAAGGTACAACGTTCCCTCTGCATTCATAACCAGACCAGGTATTAAAATCGATAGCTTTTATAAGAGTTTTTTTGTTGTAAAGATCAAGTGCAAGTATCGTTTTGTTTTTATCATCAAAACCGATGTACTTACCCATTTTCCATTTATACAATTCTAAATGTTCTTCAGGTTGAAACAATTTGTTTTTTAACGATTCTAATACAGCCTTGTTTCGCTTTGCTTCAGTTTTTCTGATCTTTCGTATGCCGAAAAAAGCAAAAAAAGAGGCTAAAAGGAAAACTATCCCTATAGTGCCAGCAGATATAAAAGATTCGTTAATGTCTAAAATTGCAATTGATAAGTATATTACGGCGTAAAAAAAACATCCTGCTGTTATAATGGCTAACAAGAGTATAAATAACTCTCTATAAATA
>ENA-UEPN01000155-UEPN01000155.1-human-gut-metagenome-genome-assembly--contig:-NODE-155-length-46394-cov-9.027463_pt1 | contig 46394 bp, 44 predicted proteins | sample MGYA00242897_ERZ507910 | MGnify/ENA primary metagenome ERZ507910 (study PRJEB26167, sample SAMN06115525) | human gut metagenome | host: Homo sapiens | place: China:Jiangxi | collected 2015-08-20...
TAGAGAATTACAAAAGACAACAACCAATTCTTTCTACCATCAGTAAACTTGATGATTTGAAAGATTGTATCGATAAGTTTGACGATGTAGATTGGAGCTTCAATTATAAGGCAGTTTTTAATAACAATTTTTCAGAGATTGCAACCGACAAGGAATTTGTCTCTAGATTCAAAGATTTTATTGAGAAAGAGAAACAGATTTTAAATGAAGAGTTTGAAAATTTATAAGCTATCTGAAAAATATTCTACGAAGAAAGGAATTATAGTTATGAACAAAACAGATTTACATTCATCATTACTCTTCCTGATGATAAAACTGGAAGAAGCAAAGAGCAACCCGATGTCTGACAAGAACTTTGTTGCTGCATTGACGGAAGTGCTCAGATTTTTCCGTGATAACGGAGAGTTGAAGAAAGCCTATGAAAGCCAAAAGGAATCATTGACAGACATGGCTAATGGTCTTTGGGTGAAAGCACTAAAGGACTATGTTTACTTAAAAAATCAGGAAGACGGAGTTGATGCAAAGTTTCCTGATATAGATGAACTTATTAAAAAACTAGCATCTGATGAGTTCGTCGAAAAGAAAATCAAGGATATTCTTGGAGATAATGATGTGGATAGCGAAAAGGAGGAATAGTTTATGACTGAATTGTTATTTGACATTTTTCTTTTTTCTTGTACGACTGCTATAGGGTTTATAATAGGATATTATTCACGAAAGTAAAATAGCTTATGAAAATAGAAATCAAAAGAGTAACGGACTGGCAGCGTGTTGTGGATGCTGCTCGGTTCACACAAGGTAAGGAACCGCTAGGGCATGAGCCTAGCGATGAGTTCAAGAAACAGATGATTCTCAGCGAGCATTCACCGCTCAGAGAATTGGAGTTCGATATTAAGATGTATGGCATACCATATTGGGTGAGCAACCACTTTGTTCGCCATGTTCATGCTCAGCCATTCGTTTCTACATCACGACCAGATATTACTGGCTCCAAGGTATCTCGCCACGATATGCGTCAGGATGATTTGGTCAACTTGCAACTATCCCTCAACGCTCAGGAGATTATCAATATCTCCAAACTGAGACTCTGCAACAAGGCATCAAATGAGACAAGAGAGGTGTGGTATAAGGTACTTGATAAGTTGGCTTGTATAGAACCATTGGTTGCTTCTGCTTGTGTTCCTCAATGCGTATACAGAGGATTCTGCCCTGAACAAAAGTCATGTGGCAGAGACAAGAAAAAAATATTTTCTGTTACAAGAAAATACTACAAAAATCTAGAATTATACACAGCGTACTAACAGACTATGAAATATCCAAAATATAACGTCAACGAGTTTGTCGGTGGGCACTTCGAGTACATCACTCCCTGCCCATTCGGCATTCAAGGCAAGTACACCCACGAAATACTATATGTTGGCAGTCTTGCTTGCCAGCGATGCGAACACTTCCGAGGTATTAACAAAGAAGATGGTATCGTATCTTGTGGAATCGAATAGTTTTAAGAGTGCAGCCTATCTGCATTCTTCTTAATAATTAATCAAATTTTATATATGAATACAAAGAAAATCTCAATCATTCAGCGTATCAAGGAAAAATTCCTTGGTAAGCAGTTCTTTATTGCAGTAATCGCTAACAAGGGAACCAGTTCCTACTTCGTCAACTCAGACATCTACCGCTCAGAAAAGGAGGTGAAGGCTTACAAGAAGTACATCACCACAGACGAGCGTATGAAACAGAGCTTCGATTTCGTAGGCTATTATGGTTTCCGTTCAAAGTTCGACTTCCGCATTCCTCTTAGCGGAAAGCCAGTATCAGTAGAAGAGGCAAAGAAACTGGCAGAGAAGTAGTATGGGAAAGTTGATAGACCTTACTGGACAGCGTTTCGGCAGATTACTCGTCTGCCGAAAATCTGATAAAGAGAACCACCAGCATGGTGCGTTCTGGATATGCAAGTGTGATTGTGGCAGGGGTTGTACGGTTCTAGGTTCTGCTCTTCGTGACGGACGAACCAAATCATGTGGCTGTTACCGCTCAGAGCGAGCATCTGCCATCATCACCAAGTATGGCAACCGCAATGGTAGACCCAAGCGGAAGGACAAAGTTAACGGATAATATCCATTTTATCACTTTTCATATTATATTTGCAACATGAAATTCAAGTATTTAATAGATAAAATTAATGGTTTCAGACACCGCAACGATTTTGTGGTACTGGACGGAAGAGCCAACTCGGTCACGCTCTCCAAGGGCATCTACGACCACATCATGCAGAAGGAGCGAACAGACAATTCCATCTTCGTGTTCAGACTATCTGACAGAGGTACATACGGATTCTGCATGCGTGAGGACTGGGAAGAACTTCGCAAAGCCAACACCGCCTTCGCTCAGCTTCAATTCAATCAGAAGTATAAGAAGGTTGGTTTCAGAAGTGACTACCCTTCCATCACCGCCATCCTTGATGAGTACAACCTTCCTCTCAATAGAATGGTTCGCCTTACTTGCATACCACGCAAGTCAGCCAAAGGCGAACCTTATTACGAAATCATGCGACCAAACTTAAATTCGAGCACATGGCAACAAGACAAGAAGTAATACTCAAAGGGCTTACCCACTCTCCATCCGACTACGATTGTCAGGATGGGGAGTTGGCAACCTGCCTCAACCTCATCAACGAGGATGGGGCACTCCACCCTATTCACCAGCCAGTAGTAGCCGAGCAGAACATCACGCTGGATGCAGGAGACACCATCGAATTGGTGCATAAGGTAACACATAATGAAACGATTCACTCCCACTACATCATCCGTAAATCAGATGATACTTGGTACTGGATGGAGAAAGGTGGAGACGGAACCAAGAACACCATCGAATTGAACGGATTCCACGTCAATGCCGTCACAGCAGTAGGCAATATAGTTAATTTTGTTGGAGAAATATCTATCAAATACTTATATTGGATTGACGATAATTATCAGCTATTTGATAGAGATAACTTTAACTATGGAATCAAAATCGGTTTTAAAGAATTTGATTATCAAGGTGGTTCAGCAGAAATCTCGCTAGGTGATGAATTTTGGGACTATGTTACTTATGAAAGCAGTTCTTCTGGTAGAAAGATAACTGGAATGAATGTAAACCAAGTTTCAAAAGTTTTCAACATGTTTGACGCTGTAATTAATAAGACTTTGTCCGACAAAGGAAAACAATGGCAAAAATATTTTGTGTTTGGAGTAGCAGCCATCAGGTTATACGATGGTACATACTACAGCATTTCCAATATTTTTAAACTTGACTGGAATAGTTCAACTTTAGCTTCTGTTAGTGTTGACCCTTACAACAAGAGATTTTGGTCGATTGGACCAGCAATAGCAACTTGGACTATTAGCGCAAACATAGATAATCTTGATAAAATATCAAATCTTATACAAGGCATTGATATTTTTTTAAGCAAAGCCGAATCTTTCGTTAATTTAGAATCAGCAGCAGCCAAATACGTTGTACCAGAATTAAATGATAGAGACCAAGGTGATATGTTTTTCACAATGATGTCAGGAAAGGAAGCATCCAATGCCATAGATTCCCTATCATTCTATCATTCACTATTTATCAGTAAAGACGAAATTGGCAAAGAACTTCAACTCAAAAGAGTTGAGGGAACGGAAGAGTCTTTATCTTTGGCTAACCTATACCGTTCTGATTTAGGAGGTAAATGTGCGATTACATACAATAATAGACTTCATGTTGGGAACGTAAAAGAAGGATATAATGTTGATTTGATAAGTAATATCACTCCAGCATTATCAAACTTACCAAACGATGCACAATTAAATACAGAAGGAATAGTTAGAGTAAAAGCATCAAACAAAGAATTTTGGTGCAAGGTTGATGATTTAGGTGCAAGACTATATTACTTTGTATGTGTGCCAATCTTAAATGTATCTGAAATAACATTCTACAAAAAGACTGGAACTTCTGTGTTTGAGAAATCTACGGTTAACTTGCATTCTTCCGAAACTACAGCATTCTCTTTTTACGTAGCAGGAGAAGGAAAGGAAAACGTACCGCAATTTGCTTTGCCATGGGAAAAATCATCAGAAGAGGAATGGAATAATATTGTCAGCAAATACGAAAACTACAAAACAAATACAAATGCACTTCCATATTCTTCTGTTGTAAAAGTAAGCGAAGCTGAGAATCCTCTAATCTTCCCTGCAAAGAATAGTGTTCAGGTTGGTTCTTCTATCATAAATGCACTTGCTGCTAACACTAGACCAATTAGCGAAGGTCAGTTTGGTGATGCACCTCTATACGCTTTTACCGATGAAGGTGTATGGGTATTGATGCTTGGAGAAGAAGGAACCTATATTGCCCGACAGCCAGCCAATAGAGATATTTGCTCCAACCCGAAGGGCATCTTGCAGATTGATGATGCCGTTCTGTTCCCTACAGAACGAGGAATCATGATGCAGAGAGGACGAGAATCTGAATGCATTACCGATGTATTGGATGATTATCCTTTCGATTTTCTATCCATTTATTCACATTCAACAAAAGATAAGACCTATCCGAATAAACTCCTTGCACTAGGTAATATTTCTGAGTCAGATGTGAAGTATGTCCGTTTCCGTAAATATCTCGAAGAAGCTGATATGATTTACGACTATTACGATAGCCGCATCATCGTCTTCAACCCGAACTATACTTATGCTTACGTTTACTCATTGAAAAGTAAGATGTGGGGAACCATGCACAATGTCTTCAACAAGCGAGTAAATATATATCCTGAGTCATACGCTACAGACAAAGCTGGAAATATACTTGATGTGTACGTGAAAGAGCCAACAGAGAATATTCCATTCTTCCTTTGCAGCCGCCCTTTAACACTTGGGCAAGATGCCTATAAGACTATGTTCGATTGCATCACAAGAGGATATTTCAGCAGCATTCAGGCAGGAAAGTGTGGAACAGTTCTATTCGGAAGTAATGATTTGACTAATTGGTATTACGTTGGTTCTTCTGCAAATATGTATCTCAGAAACCTTGTAGGTTCTCCATACAAACATTTCAGGATTGCGCTAATTGGCAAACTTGCCCCAAACGAGTCTATCAGCGCACTATCTACAGAGTTCCAACCAAGATTGCAGAATAAACTCAGATAATTATGGCAGAATATACATTATTAGCTTTCGATTCACAGCGTGCACGAAATGGAGCATCCGTAGGCTATATTGATGCCAACAACAAAGTGCATATAGCTACAGAAATAAAGTTCTATGAAATAAGAAGGTCAGACTACTTCGGCTACATCATGTTAGACGGAGAGCAATATGAGTTTTTAGCAAATGGCTATTTTTATGTAAATGGAGATAAGCAGTTGCTAAAGCTAGTAGAATCTTCTATCACAAAGACAACTGGTACAAAACTCGTCAGAGAAACTTCTTCCGATGGAACATCAAACGCTCGCCCATTCCCTATAAACGGAATAGCAACCACATCAGAAACTGGTGGAACAGAGGAAAGTGACAAAACAGAGGAAATCTTCTCCATCGCTACCCTACAGCCTAGAGAAGAAGTAGCAGCAAGTTGCTTGCAGTCTATGCTCCAGCAGTATGAAAATCCGCTCAATATAGACAACACCAAGATTAAGCAACTTGTAAGCAAGTCATTCTTGTTTGCGCAGGAGTTCATCAATCAGGCAGTTCTGTATCGTGAGAAGGAGACAACATCGGCAACCGTTGAGAACAACAAGTACGCATCTGTTGACTCTGATTCACTCAGTAGCGACACCGATAAACTGCTCTACAATATAGCTACGGCTATCAACAACTTTATCGCTCAGGATAAGAACCAGTATGCCGACCAGCAGAAGAACGGATTGAAGCTGGCTGCTACAGATGTTAATGTCAAGACTTTACCTGAGTCTATCAAGACGGTTGTAAGTGGTTCTGTTAGCGCATCAGTAAGCGGAAATGTTGATGCTGCTGTCAGCGGTTCCATTACAACCAAGCAGGAGTCCACGCCTAGTGGAACATAAAATTAGATAAGTATTTTTTAAAAATTAAATAAAAAACAATAAAGGGAAGCAGTCCGTGATGGATAGCTTCCCTTGCTTTATATTAACCTTAAACGACTAATCATTTAAAATGGATGCAAAGCGATTCTTGCTCTTCCAGCCGAGCGGTTGCTGGCATCCTTAATCTTCTGTTTCTTATCCTCAGCGAGTGCCCAGAACCTATCAGCACCATCAGGATAAACAATCATTAACCACTCATATAAAGACTGGTTCACAATATAATCGTGAATATATACGGTCATGGTATGTACACTTGTCTTCGAGAATCCACTTGGCATTCTCATGGCTAGATAATAGGCATCCTCATCATTTGTCGGGGAACCTATACACTCTTCCCACTCATTGGAATCAAAGCCACCTCCAAGCATTTCCATCTTGGTATATCGGAAAAGCATTTCCTTGCAGTCTTCTACCGCAGAGTCAAGAATCCTTGCCAGTTTATCCCGATTACCATCCTCTCCCACATCATAGACGTTATGAATCAGGTGTGAATCCTCTACAGAACTGGAGATTGAATCAGCATAGGCAGCAGCCGTATTCTTGATATCAAACACCAGTTCCTTCTTCTGAAGCTCTATCATTACCTTGTAACCGAGATTACATGTTCTGCATTCTTTCATACTCACCTCCTTCCTTATTCGTTAGGAGCCGTTCTGCTTGGCCTCTCACGTCTGTTAAAGGTCTCATGCAGATTCTTGATGGCTACAACAGACAATTCTGAATAAGTCTTCGACTCGTTAGGATTGGTAATGATGAACCAATCCATCAGAGCCTTGTTGATAATGTAGTCATGGATAGAACTTGTAAGCGCATCCTTCAAAGCAAGCGGATAATTGGATGGAAGAGATAGATTAATGACAATATTGGTATTGTCACTTATCAACTCGTTAGACGCAGTAGTACCATTACCTGTTCTAACAGACTCACTCAACTCAACAAGCAGTTGGCTATACGCATTCTGAATGCTACGCAAAGCCTGATTCTTGTCTTCATCATCATCACTTGCCTGAATATTGCTGGCAGCCTCAGCATCCATATCTGCTGCTCTTCTACTACGTCCAGTCAAGAACGCTTTATTCTGAAAGTCATAAATGAGTTCACTCATATACAACGTAATCGTTAGACTTTTTCTTGCCATACTATGATATTTTTGTTCGTGTTGGTTTATTCTTGAAAAACGCTTTCTCTTTGATGTCAAGCAATAATGCAGCAGCGTTATCTGCATATTCCTTCACCTTGTCGTTGGCAGTAATCCCACACCACTTCCCGATGATGCTGTTCACCAAGAACGAGTTGGCAGAGGAATTGATTGATTCGAGTAGGTTATCATCAAATCTGTTAGGCATTTCGAGTTGCCAAGTGATGGTTCCGTCTACTCCTGAGCCGCCCGAGATAAACCGTTTCAGCACGTTTCTCAGCGCATCCAGCGATTCATTGAAGAACCGCTCAATCATCGTCAAGTCTGCATCCGTCACAAATACTTGGTCAAATGCCGATTTTCCATCCTCCAGTTTATTCTTTGCGCCTATGTAGGCAGTAGTCTTTGCCACCTCCTCATAGATGTCACTTTTCGTGATTGTTAATGTAAAATTTGCCATTCTTTATCTTTTTATAGAGTTTGTAACCTAATACGATTAACAGCATGCAGAGTGCTCCAAAAGACCATACTGCATACTTCAACTGAAACTGCTCCCACTTGGAGAGTTGTTTTTCAACTGGATAGGGAACCCTGATGGTATCTGACCTTGCGATAAATCGGAAATCCATATCCTGCTTATTCTCCAAGTTCATCTTCTCCAGTTTGAAGAAATCATAGATATATTCCCAATGCCATCGCTCTACGAAGATGGTATCTCCCTCTTTCCTTGTTGCCACACTATCCCTTACATAGATGCTGTCAAGCTTAACGATAGAATCCCACCTCAGGACGTTCTGTTTTGTTTCAGACGTGAAACTATCAGTTTCATAGTGTGAAACTTCTGGTTTCATAGTGTGGAACGAAGACTTGCATCCCGACAGAAAAAATGCCACCAGCAAGATGCCTATCACGTAGAGTGCTACTTGCCAGAAATCAGTATCGTACCATTTTACTTTCATAGGCTAAACATTAAAGACCTTCTTTGCTCTTGTAAGGAACTTTCGTCTTGATTCCAAGCCGTTGGTTCCACCATTGATTGTCTTAGTAATAGCCACGAAACTATCACTATCAGCCAGCTTGTTAAGGTCATGTTTCCACCACCACCACATAGCACTCTTCGTTGCTCCTAGCGGAAGCTCCAGCAACTGAGGATTCTCCATGATGTCACCAGTACAATATTTGCTGTTCTGATAAGCCTGATAGTTGGCTCTGCCAGTAATCTGAATCAAGCCCCTGCCACGATACTTGTAGCCATCACCATCCTTCAAGTTGCCGAGCATGTTCTTCAACTTGCCCACATCATACTTATGGAAGTAGTTTCTGTTGCCGAGTTCCTTGGTGTATCTTAGTTCGCCACTCTCATGTGCAATCTGAGCCAAGAAATGAGCCATTCGCTTAGGAGTATCAATATGGAACACCTCAGCATAGCCATTGATATAAGGCAGGAACGCATCCACCTTATCCTTCGCATTCGGCATAATCGCTAAAATCTGTTCTCTTGTTACCTTCATACTACTTGCCCTCCTTCACTTGTTTCAGCATACTTGCGAGTTCATCCTTCACCTTGCTCTCAAAGTTGCCTAGTTTTGTCTTGAAATAAACGTTTACCCCGAATATTGCTCCAGAGTAAACCAATGTCTGACTGACGTACCATAGTACGCCATCAGACACTACATAATTGTTGAGAAAGAATGATAGGAAGGTGAGTACAATACCACTCACTAGCATTCCTATAGCTGCACCATATTGCAATCCTTCACGTACATTTGGAGTCATATCTTATATTTATATATTATTAATAATATGCAAAGATAAGAAATGATTCCCAATCAGTTACTTTATCCGTTTATTGTGTGCCATATTTTGCTGGTAGGATGCAAGCAGTCAGGGTCTTGCAGATACTCGATAGCCATCAAAACCACCATTTCCTTCAACTCATCAGCATCTTTGCTATATCGCTCCAGCATCACATGATGGTCACTTCTCATCAGGTTCATAGTAACAGCCAAATCATGGATGGTGTAATCAGAAATGTCATCCTGATGCTTGTCAAAGGTTTCTCTTATCTCATCATCCGAGAAGAAGGGAACCGTATGCTTGGTTCCGTCAGCATCCTCATACCACATCTTGCTGATAGCATCATCGGCAAAGTGCTTATCAAAATGCTCTTCGCTCAACACACCATACACCATCGCACAAAGATGATGTACTTCATCATCACTCAACTTGAAAGAGAGACACTTGCCGATAGCCTTAGCTATAGCCAACATCTGTTCAGGAGCCATTTCCTGCTGATACTTTTCTACAAACTCTACGAAATTCATACCTATATAATTTAAAAGTTTATGATGCTGCAAAGATACCAATATCTTAAACGCAGCACCATAAACTCGTAGATATTTCTGTAGCTATCTGAATATCAGACAAATACAATTACGATAAAAACACCTCCTTTCTTTATTCGTCCTTAAATTTGGTTCTCTTCTCTCCACCCCTCGTCCAGATGTCGTTTTTCTTGCGTTTCGCCACCTTTCCGATAACGTCATTTTTGTAAAGTTCGGGCTTATTCTCCCTACCTTGGGTCTCTGAAGCAACACCACCATTCGGGTTGCCACCTTGGCTGGCATCAGGTTTCCCATTGCCATACCATTCCTTGTCACTTGGTTTGTCTGCAATCATAACTATAAACAATTAACTATTAACTATAAACTAAGCAGCAAGCGGTGGGTTCTGCCCGTCAGGACTCACCCCCTGACCGCTCATCATCTGCTGCAACATATCCTGAGCCTTCGGATTGCTCTGTGATGCCTGAGCAACTTGTGCTTGAAGCTGAGGAGAGAATCCTTGTGGAGTCTCACCATTCTGAATGGCTTGCTGGTTGGATACAACCGATTGCAGCAACTCCTCTCCAAATGGGAAATCTCCTACTTGCAGCAACTGCTCCAGCGTGATAGCCTGATTCTGCCACAAGGTCATAAGGAACTCATTCGCCATCTGTCTGTATACAGGAGTAGCCGTACTTTCCGTGATGTTGATGTCAAACTCCACGTCTCTAATCTTCTTAGGGTCGTAGTGTACAATCTGTCCTGCCCTACCCACGATATTGAAGTTGCGAGCCACATCGTAGTACTGCTGCATATTCTTCACGGTCTTGTAAGCACCATCAATGATAAACTGGCTGAAAGTCTCCAAAATATCAAGCAGCGACATGGTAGCATTCTGTGTCTGCTGGGCATAGAGCGAACCGCTCGTACCTGATACTCCTGGTTTACCTTGCAGCGCACCATTCACTCCCGATATATCCTCGAAGAACTTCAACTGATAACTGAGTAAGTCACCGATGCCGATATTCGTAGAGTTATTCGCCACTTGCTGAGGAACCTGACCGCTCTTGTTTGGCTTGTATCTCACCACACCATTGAACCTACTCCACTCATCGCAGAAATCATCCCAACTCATATCATCAGGCAAGCAATCCTCAGGACAGAGCAGTACACCCTTTGCACTCGCCCTCATAATGAAGTCATACATCGTGATAAGTCGGTTCACGTATCTCTGCTGGTCAATCACATCTTCCACGAAGCTGTGAATCTCGCCATCAATAAACGGATAGAACTTAAAGCAGTATGGATGCTCACCATGAGCATAAGGAGTCTCACCCTCTCTCAGAATATCACCGAAAGGAGAAAGGTAGTAGAAATGCCAGTAATCATCCATAAACCACTCGGCATCAATCAGAGGAATATCCTCTTCCAGCATGCCAGCAGCCATACCTCGCCTGATTCTGTCTCTGTTCTCTGCATCTACAATATCAGCCTTATCCTCAATATCAATCTTGAAATCATCGCCATTGTTGTAATCGTGGCATCGGTACCTTGGCTTACTCTCCTTGCGCCAAACCTCAATCACTCGGCAGAGCGAAGGGTTGGCAGGATTCATAAAGTCAATAGTCTTAGGGTCGAACTCACCGAATCGCTGGGTGCAGTCTGCAATCACGAAATCTCGGTTAGCCGCCAACCGGTATATCTCCTTCAACTTCCGAGCTTCAGCAGGAGACTTGGCAAACTCTCTCAGTACGTTGCCGATGGTAATGTCATGCACCTCACCCAAGCAACTCACGTCCCAACCACGGAAATCCCTCATATTGTTGTCTATGAAGAAATTGTTCGGGTTTACGTAGTCCGTCCAGCAATCCAACCTACCTCTTCGCCATCCATACTTTTTCTTATAGATAGCAGCACCGCTTATCAGGAACTCTTCCATGGTTCGAGCATCCAGTTCCGTCTCTCGGTTCAGTTGTCGGTTACATTGCAGCACCACGCTCATGGTCTCACCATATCGTTTTTCATCCTTATCTCTAGCATTGCACGTAGGTTCCTTGCTCTGTGAACGATATACGCCCAACACATTCTTCACCAATCTTCTGATAAGGTTGTTCTTCAATGGTTCGCTACCCTGCTCACGGATATAGTCTTCCTCCTTGATACGCTTTTTAAAGCCACACTTGCTTTTGAACTCAATGGTATCTCCCCACTGGTCTCCATAGCAGTATCGCTTGTTTCTCAGTCTTCGCTTACGGAAGTTATCCATATTATTGTAATATCGCTGAGCCTCAAGCAAGATAGAGAAGGCACGCTCGTATGGCTTGTCAAATCGGTTCTTGGATGCCTTCACGCTATCCAGTTCTTCCTTGTCAAGTACCCTACTCAACGATAGCAGTTTGGTTTCTTCTTTCTTCTTCGCCATAGTTTATGATGTTTCTGTAGGTTCAACAATATGTGCCAACTTTCTCGCTACACCGAGGAATCCGCTTGCAGTATCGGTATCGCCAAGGCTGATACAAGTGAGATAGCCAGCCATGTAAAGAATAGAATCTTTCAGGACGGAAGGAAGACTGATATTCTTTTCGGTAGTGATAGATGGAACCTGAACGTAGATGAATGTCAATGTAGCATCCTGCTTTTTACTAGTATATAGTTCGATAGTCTTGCCGTTAGCCGTATGCACGATAGCCGCAATCGGTCGCTCAGGATTTCCCCTGACTCCATATTTGCAGTTCTGATACTTGTAGGCATCATCACTCTCTGAAATGATTTCGGCAGGACGGTTCCAGCCTTCTGCCTTCACAGAAAGGATTCTCAGCATATCGGTAGGCAAAACCATCTTACCCACGTAATAGCCGTTGCTATCCGTCCACGTTACAGCATTCGTACACGCAGTACCTTCCACCATATCCTCAGGAGCATCCGAAAGAATGATTCTTGCTGCATCTACGATTTTACTCTCAATAAGTTCTGCTTGCGAGAGTGTATCAGAATCGTCAGGAGCCAGCAAGCCAGCAGACTCTTGGTTTCTATCCAAGAGCACCTTCACCTCTTTCACTAAATCAGATACAGCATATTCTACCATTACTCCAAACCTTCTAGTTCAACACCCTTTTCCTTAGCAATAGCCAAGATGTCTTCCTTGGTCTTCATCTTGGAACGGCTCACACCATAGGTCTCAGCCAGATAGTCCTTGGCATCCTCAACATCTGTCACTACGTGGGTCTTCTTCTCGTCAGCCACTTTCTTCTTTGCCTTGGCAGCAGCCTTCTTCTTGGCTTCAGCAGCTTCCTTCTTCTCGTCAATACTCTCCACCAAGAAGAACTTGTCGTTGAACCAATAATGAGACTCGATAGCCTTCTGTACCTTTGGGTCTCTTGTCATATAGACACTACTGCCCGTGCTCTTACCCTCAAAGTTAATGCGCATCCGCTCATTACCTACCATAACGCTGAATGCCAAATCAGTACCTGCTTGATATTTATTAAACATGATTATACCTTATTATATATATGTGTTACTAAAAAAGGGATGGGGCTAGTGCCCACACCCCTCACTATTTAATGAATAATTTGCAATTCTGCTTGCTGTTAGACAGTAGCCTTGGTTTCCTCTGTATCAGAAGTGTCATCTGTAGCAGGAACCGCAGCAAGGCGCATACGAGCATGTGCCTTAGGGTACTTCAAATACAGACAAGCTACCTCCTGAATAACTACTGCATCGGTGTTACGGATGCCAGCCGCCTTCAAGTCGAGAACGTTTCGTGTCCAAGACAAGTGTACTCGCTTAACCAAAAACTCTGGGTCAAGGGCAAAGCCGCAGTCACTCATACCGAAGAGGTCAAACAACTCAGAGTGAATCATCAGCACCTCACCGAAGTCAGTCTCCCAACTCTTGAACTTCAATTTCCAAATATCAACGGTGTCCTTCAAACGGAACTTGTCGGAATCAATCTTACTGAATGCGCTCACGAAGTCAGAACCAGCGATAATTACCTTGCGTTTGTTGCCGATACCAGTACCAACAAACAAATCCTTGGAAATGTCAACCAACTCCAAGTCTGTAATCACTCGCTCATTCTTGTTATAGCCCTTCTTAATATCGTCAGCAGTAGCAACATGACCTACCTCAATATCCTTACCAGCCATCCACCAGATACCCTTGGTAAACCACTGGGCAGAACCATCCTTGATTTCGTGTTTGATGCAAGCCATATCACCGAAGAGATAAGTACCCTCCATAGCAAGACGCATATCATAGATGCTATCCTCCTCAATGTCCGAGAAATCCCAATCCACTCGCTTAGCAGCAATCTTATCGAAGGTGGTCTGCTCGACCTGAATCATGAAGTTCTGACAATACTGAACCTCATTAGAAGGAAGGTTGTTGAAACGACCCGTCTGAACGTCCATTTCGCCACAACTCTTTGCCATACGGATAAGTTTCTGACCCTTCTTCAAGGCTGGAATACCGATAGCCTGCTTATTGACCAACTTACCATTTACAGCATACACAATCGGATAACCTTCTGTGTCTTTACCGCAAACGCAGAGTTCCAAATCAGGAGTAGGAGCATCAGTAATGGTAGAATATGCAACACCCTTATAGTTGGTAATCGCCTTCACACCTACCACTCGGATGGTATCATCCAGCGTAAACATGGTAGGGTCTTCTACCTTCAATACCATAGATGTACCAGTACTCTCCACCGTTACCTCCTTCACGGTAGTCTTGATAGGGCGTGTACCGATACTCCAATACTCAACTACAAACGAGTTGGCAGACTTGGTTGTCGCATAGCGTGAAATCTGGTCAACTGGAGTAGCCATCGGGCGAATCTTGGTAATCTTCTCATCAATGTCGTTCAAATAATACTCCGTTCCATTCTCGTTAAAATGCTCACGTCCCTGAGTCTCGCTCTTGATACCTTCACTCTGACGAGCAGCACCGCCATTGCCAGCTTCACCAGCAGCAGGAGCACCACCAGCCTCATCAGCAGAACCACTCTCGGTACTACCGCCATCAGGAAGAGCCGCCTCAGCCATGATAACCTGACCATTCACTCCAAAAATAACTGCCATGACCATCAGAAAGACGGAAAGCAGCCGATTAAATGTACTTTTCTTCATTGTTATTCTGAATATTAATTAAACATTATATATTATCTTTTCACCTTGTCGAATTATCGAATGTGTGTTCTCTTCTCGTTGCCACGCTCCCAGACGTTACCCCTTCGTGATACCCTGCCCACAGCACCAAGGTCAGGCTGGTTATCTGTCTGCTTGGTCTCTGCATTGGCAGAATCAAGGTCAGCAGTACCATCGCCCTTCTTTCTCAGTTCAAGGTTCTTGACGTGCTTGCTGTTCTTGCCACGAACCTCACCTTCATGGGCAGCATCAGCCACATCAGTATCATGGTTCTTTGCCTTGATGAAAGCAGTAATCATTTCCTCAGTGAACTTGCCAGTCACCACATTGCGCATAGTCTGAAAGCACTGGTCGATTGCATCGTTCACAGCTTCCTCGCCATACTTCTCCTCTAACTTATCAAAGACCTCATAGCTGGAAGGCATGTTCTTGTCATACTCCTCCTGCAATTTCTTGCCGTTGGCAGCATTCTGCAAGAACTCCGACTGAGCCGATGCAATCTCATCCGCATTGTCAGGGTCTGAATAGTAATCAATGGCATCCTCGCCATGGGTACGAATCAACTCAGCGTAAGGACTCTTGCCAGCCTTCATAGCTTGAAGGAAGGTAGCCGCCTCAGGGTCGCTACCCAACCAATCGCCCATAGCCTTTTCGTTATCCTTGTACCCCTGCAAAGCCTTCTGGTCGGCATCATAATCATCGTTGATGGCTCCATACATAGCCTCATCATCCGCATACTCAGTATTAGGATGGCGGGTCTTCAAACGCTCCAAAGCCAAGTCTCTCTTGGTCTTGGTGTCTTGCTGTTTTGCAGCACCAGCATTCTGCTCAATATTTGTATTTTCGTCCATATATATATGTGTATATTTATAAATCAATGCCCAAAATTAATGCTTTTTTCCGATTTTCATCTTTTATCCGTTAATTTAATCTAATCGGATGCGACTAATTCAATACTTTTTTGTATATTTGCAGGGTCAGATATGAAATATAAGGATTCACGATGCTATTTTATAGAGGAACGTGATGCTGATTTATTGAGGGCTTACAAAGAAATTATTAATGTAAGAGACAATATCAGACTCTCAGAGATTGAGGAAAAGCTAGCCCAATCTCCGAGCAGAAGATTTTGGGTTTCAGAAGACCGTGCTTATATAGTCATATTGGACTTACTGAAAGGAAAACCTCTTGATAACATGATACCTACCCGAAAGGAAATGTATCAGGAGATTTTCAGACGATTCCAGATTCATAAGAGTAATGAGCCATATCTCAGTAATATGGATATTATCAAACGTGTATGTGCTGAAAAAGCACCCAGTTTCTATTTGACTCCTCAAAGCATACACGTAATTCTTAGCAGGGTGAGAAAGGAGGAGAAGCAAAGATGCTACGAGAGACGAAAGAGAAGATTGCGCTTTATGCTGGGTACATTATAATAATGTGTATCACTTTTCTTGGATATGATGGCATGGGTCTTTTTGACGATTGTTCTATTCAGAACCGACTAAGCTACCCTTTCTTTCATCAGAACATCTTTCATGCTGCCATCAACCTTTATGTTTTCCATCAATGCTACCGAGCCATCCCTTGTGGCATCGGTCACTTGGTGGCATTCTATCTCATAGCCATCAGCTATCCATTCACCTCATCCGTGCCAATCATCGGTCTCAGCGGATTTATCTATGCTTACATGGGCTTTATCGCCCCCTACGTGGAGAATAAGGTAAGATACAATCTCACCATTCTCCTATATATCTGTGTTGGAATCTTCTTCCCTTGCATGGCAGTTGGAGTCCACATCTATTGCTATGTACTTGGTCTGTTGTGGGGTTATTTAAATGCACCGCTATGCCAAGACAAATAACCGCCAAACTGACTGATGCTGTAGATAAACATGTGCTTGGCATCCTGAAAGAGAACGAGAAACGAATCAAGGAAATCAACACACCATTCAATCCTATCAAGGGTGAAGGTTGTGGAGATAAGCGATTCCTGCTCTTCCTTCCTGATTCCCCAATTCAGAGACAGCAGCTTCCAGTTTCCATGAAGAAGATTCCGCTCGTCAAGATGCTCATCGAGTTTGGTAGCTGCAAGGCTGTAATCGAGGAACTACACAAGGATATAGACGAACCATACGACCTAGAAGAAGAGATTGAACAACTGGTGGAGCAGTTTACTCGCATCAGGATGAAACACGACCCTTTCTTCTTCTTTGCCACATTCATCTATATCAAGCCGAAAGGTGGAGGTCTCCCCTTTCGCTTTGTGCTCAGAAGACCTCAGCGAAGATTGCTCAGGTGGCTGGAGGAGCGAAGAAAGAAGAATCGCCCTATCCGACTCATCCTGCTGAAAGCCCGACAATGGGGAGGTTCTACGGTCATCCAGATGTACTTCCTTTGGCTGCAACTCATGTGGCAGAAGGGTCTCAACTCGCTGATTGTTGCTCAGGTCAAGGACACAGCAGAGACCATCCGAGGTATGTTCGAGGAAGCTCTGAAAAACTTCCCTACCAAGTTCCTCTACGAAATGGGAGAAGCGTTCTCTGAGAACGAACCGAAGTTTGTTGGAGTAGGAACATCAGGTAATGTAAAGAAGGTTCCTCAGCGATTCTGCAAGATTAAGGTTGGTTCCATGGAGCGACCACTATCAGCCAATGGTGAAGACTACAACTTGGTTCACCTTTCCGAGGTTGGTTTGTGGAAAAAGACGGATGGTAAATCTCCTGAGGAGGTGGTGCAGAACGCAACAAATGGTATCTTATACCGACCATACACGATGATTGCCTATGAATCCACCGCCAATGGTACTGGCAACTTCTTCCACAAGGAATGGCTTGCCGCCAAAAAGGGACAATCTCAGTTTGAGCCGTTCTTCGTTCCTTGGTACGAGATATACGATATGTATCATCTTGAATTTGAAAGCAAGAAACAGAAGGTAGAGTTTGCAAAATGGCTATACGAGAACCGCAACAATACCAATACGATGTCCGACCGAGAGGAGCCATGTACCTATCTTTGGAAGTTATGGACACTGGGTGCTCCACTCGAAGCCATCAACTGGTATATTGCCGAGCGTAGGAAGTTCACCGACCATGCCGATATGGCTGCTGGCTACCCTACCGATGATATTGAAGCATTCAAGCATTCAGGAGCCAAGGTATTTGCCGAAGACAAGGTTGACAAGTTCAGAAAAGGATGCCGAGCACCTAAGTTCATCGGTGATGTTTATGGTGATGGCTACAAGGGCAAGAAGTGTATGCAGAATGTCCGATTCTGTGAAGACAAGCAGGGGCAGTTGTGGATATGGAGCAAGCCTGAGACCTTTGATGATTGCAAGGTGATAAACCGCTATCTGGTCGTAGTGGATATTGGTGGACGCAGCAAGAATGCCGACTGGTCTGTTATCTGTGTCTTCGACCGCTATTGGATGATGGAAGGTGGCAAGCCGTATGTGGTAGCCCAATGGTATGGGCATATTGATATGGACTTGCTGGCATGGAAGGCGGCTCAGATAGCCAAATACTACAACGATGCTCTGTTGGTGATTGAATCCAACACCTTGGAGACGAAAGACAAGGAGCACATCTTGGAAGGTGGTGACCAGTCTGAGTTTATCCTGAATCAAATCAAGGACGTATACGACAATCTCTATGCACGCAAGCAGAGTGAATCAGACATCAAGAATAAGGTTCCAGTGAAGTACGGATTCCATACCAATGTAGCAACCAAGCCGATGGTTATCTCAGTATTGGTTCAGACTATCCGTGAACAACTCTATGTAGAGCGAGACGATAGATGCTTAGATGAATATCTCACCTACGAGAAGAACGGAACCGTATACGAGGCAGCAGACGGAAAGCACGATGATTTGCTCATGACCAGAGCCATCGGACTCCACATCTGTTTCAACGAAATGGAAATGCCAAAGATGATTTCCAATCAGGCAAGAGTAATGAGAAGAAAGGTTTCTGTTTCGGCAGCAACTATCATATAGTTTCAAACAAAATAATTACGATTATGAAAGTAACAAAGATTTTCAAGCGCATCAAGTGCGAAATCATGTACCGCCAAGCTACGGCTAAGGCAGACTACGCATCTAAGAAGAACAATGGTGAAATCTTCTATGTCCTTCCTACGCAGAAGGGCAACCTCATGATTATGAACCGCTCACTCTTCGAGGCATTCAAGAAAACAAAACTGGTAGACAGCGACATGAAGGTCAGAGACCTCTTCAAGGATTGCGTATACCATACCAACTGCAAGAGTGAGAAGGGAAAGCGCAGCCGCAAGCGCAAATTTCTCAGATGGAAGGGCTTAATCTAAAATTTTTTCTGCCCTAAATAAACGGATAAAAGACAGGTGGAGAAATTTCTGCCTATCTTTGCCTATTATTAATAATGTGTATCAAATATGATTTATAAAATAGTACAAGGGAATAGTTTCAAACTACACATCTTGGTGCGGAAAATGGACGTATCGAAAGAGTTCCAGCGACTCGTTGACTTCGACATGAATCTTGCTACCGACATCAAGGTTGAGTTGTCAGGCTGTTTCTGCAATACAATTTCTGTTCCAGTTCAAGTAGCAGGAATCCAAGGCAACGTACTGATATGCGACATTCCTTCCACCCTTGATTACGGAAACTATAACGTCAGGGTATCATGGAAGTATGAGGGCAGCGAAATGGTCAGCATCGAGCGCAACCTCCTGAGAATCGTAGAACACAACTCTATGAGCAATGTTCCTATCGGCATCACGGAAGGAGAGCATACTGGCTTATTCAACCTTCGCTACTACATCGTGACAGAGAATCAGTCTACTTGCCCTATTTCTTTCATCGTTGATAACGCTAAGTTCAGCTATACCATCAATGGTGAAACCCAAATGGTGGAGAGTCAGGAGAATTTCGTGATTAACGGAACTATCAGCAACGGAAAGAAACTGGAAGCTCAGTTCATGACTATAGAAGGTTTCAGCATCGGTCAGGTAAAGGTTATCATGGACGGAAAGGACGTTACTGCTGAATATTACAACAGCAACACCCACAAGGTCTTCATCCCAGCCGTATCAGGCTATGTTACCATCACAGCAAGCGGAACCGTCAAGGCAAGTTATTATGGAGCTTCATCAGCCAAGAACATGAGTGAGTTGAACATGGAAGACCTTACGCTTATGGAAGGCACTCTTGTCGGTCAGACTCTCACCATCACAACCACGGAAGAGAAACCATACATCTGGTTTGCAAGCCGCCAGCCGCTCATCTTCAACCAATGCGGTTTCGAGGCATCCATGAACACCACAAAGCTAGGTGACCTCTACTACTATTGGTCAGACGAACTTGTAGCTGGTGATGATAACGAATATCAAATTAAATTAAAAGAATAATATGGCAGAAAAGAAAAAGTACAACAGCATCCTTGTAAGTGGGCGCAAAGACGAGACTCTGACATATACGAAGTACATCAAAGACGAGGAATCAGGAGAATCCGTCAAGGAATCACTCGACAAGAAGGTCAATGTAACGGATAAGTTAGAGACTCAGCAAATCAAGGATGGTGCTATCACCAACGAAAAGATGGCTGCTGGTTCTGTTGGCAACACCAATCTCCAAGATGGTTCTGTCAGCAACGAGAAACTGGAGGACGGAAGTATCACCAATGAGAAGTTGGCAGAGAACTCCATCACCAAAGACAAGTTGAAAGACAACACCATCGGTGTAGAGAAGTTAGACCCAGAGCTTCGTCAGACTATTGATGCTGCTACTGGTCTTCCTAAGGATTTGGTAGAAACCATTCAGAACGTAGATGATACGCTGAAAGACCATCAGAGCCAACTAGATGATAAGCAATCGCAGATTGACGATAAGCAGCAGCAAATCACCGCCAACGATGAAGACATTTCATTGTTGCAGACTCGCAGTACTCAGATGGAAGAAACCATCAAGTCTATAGCCGCTACTGGTGGTGCAAGTCAGGCTACAGCAGTTACCTATAATAATGAGAAATCAAAACTTACCGCAGTCAATATCCAAAGTGCAGTAGATGAGGTCGTAGATAAGGTTTCCATCAAGGATGAGGAAGGAAATGTTCAAGATACTCCATTCAGAGTTATAGAAAATGAGGAGTTTATCAAAGCTATAGTAGATGCTGAGGATAAGGTTCTCTTTGGTTTCTACAGAGCAACTGGTAAGCCATATTATCCACAGAATGATATGTACCACATTTCTCAGAACGAAGAGTTCCTTTGGGTAATTCTTGATGCAGCAAATCATCCTCTTCTTGGTATTCAGCAAGATGGTACTTGTTGGGCAGCCAAGGCTCAGTGGCTTAATGATATTAAGGCTATTAAAGAAGCTCTCAAAACCTTCCAGCCAAAAGAAGATGGTAAGGGATTGATAAACCTTGATGTTGCTGACAGTTTCTTCTATATTTCCAATGATGAATATATCATTGCTGTGGTAGATGCAGAAAACAGAATACTTGCAGGAATTAAATATGATGGAGAACCATATTTCCCTAACCATGAAATGTACTCTGTAATAACCAATGAGGAATGGCTTTATGCTATCATTGATGCAGAGAACAAGGTTCTTGGTGGTTTCCGTGCTGATGATGGTCACATGGTTGTTGGTGGTATTGATGTTAGTACTTTTATTTCCAATGCTATTATTGATATACAAGACATCAAAGAGCGTACAGCTCATCTTTCTACAATAGTCAATGATGAATATCTTTCTGTTGAAACTGATGCAGATGGTAAGGTAATTGGATATACTGCTCCTGATGGTAGCCATTATCTCTATAAGGTAAAATCAGAAACTATTCCGACAGAATTTGAGCATATTGAAGACCCAGAAGGGAGAACTGAAATTACAACTGATGCAGATAGAAGGGTTCTTGCATATAGAGATTCTGAAGGTAAGAAGCATGAGCATAGTATTGAAATCAAGAACCTTGAAGTATCAAATCTCAATCTCCAAGGCAATAGTGTAAACAATATACAAGATGCCTTAAAAGCAAATGGTTTTGAAGTTAAGTCTCGAATAGATTGGAGTGAATATATTTCAAAAAATGGCGATTACCCTCTGAATCTTCCAACTCCTCGCTGTGCCAGATTAAATATAATTTCAAATAGTGATTTGACCCAATTATCAAAACTGGGTTTATCAGGTGCTATAGAAGGTAAGAATTATAACATTCCTGCTGTCATTGAATTTTGGGACATGCAAGGTAATTATTTTAAGAAGAATGCTTACTTATCAGGACAAGGAAGTAGTTCTATGAAGTATATAAAGAAGAATATTGCTATTGATTTGTTCGATTCAGAGATTGGAGGTGAAAGTTTTTCTGTGAAGTTTGGAGAGTGGGTTCCTCAAGATTCATTCCATTTGAAAGCTTATTATACAGACCCATTTAGGGGAATAGGTGTAATTGGCTATTCTATATATAACGACATAGTAAAGACTAGAGGATTAGAAAAGGATTATGTTTGGAAAAGAGCCTTGCTTAATACAGATATAATAACACCTACTAATCCTAATGTGAATGGAAAGAAAGAAGTCCTATTATATACAGAAAGTGGTGCTCGTTGTTTCCCTGATGGTTTCCCTTGTATGGTTTTCCAAAATGGAGAATTTTGGGGGTTATATAGCTTTCCGTTTTAAAATTAAGAATCCCAAACCGTTGTATCTTATTGATGGAAACGTATATGATTCAGACATTAATTCAGGAGAACTTATAGACGAAACATCTGAGTTTTATGATGAGTCAAAGCATAAGACTTGTGCGAAGGTTAAGAAATACATAATAGATTTTTCAAAGACACTAGCAACAATTAAGGCAGCTGAAAATGTATATTTAGGCAATAAAACAGATGAAAATCTAAAAGCTATAAAAGATACATTGGAGACTTATTTTGACAGTGAAAATCTTATTGATTATTTAATAACTTGCGATGTACTTAGAAATACTGATGGATTTGCTGATAACTGGCAATGGGTTACATATAATGGAGTAAAATGGTATGTATGTTTATATGACGTAGACAACATTTTAGGTAATCATTGGCAACCAGTTCAAACTATAAACCCTCCTTTGACTGGTAAGCATATTACTCAAATAATAACATATAGTTCTATGATGAAATATATAACCACTTATTATGTAAGTGAGTTAGAAGAAAGATATGCTTATTTGCGAAAAATGGAATTATAGATGCAGAGCGAATAATAACAAAGATAAGAGATTGGATGTTACGTTTTGGTGGTCAATATGCTTATGAACTTGAAGCTAATAAGTGGACTGATTTCATTAAAAACGATAATATCTTTAGAGTTCATAAGTGGATAATTACCGAAATAAATAATTTGGATAAGATATACCACTACAATCCAGAAGTTTAACATTTAAATATATTTAATTATGACAAATTGTTTAGTAACAAAATTAAAGGCATCTGTTAATAACCCTGGCCTTCCGAAACTTGGCTACATCGTAGCCAAAATGAAGAACACTTCAGGAGATTATGTAGATATCACTTATAAGGATGCTATTAGAGTGTTTATTGATGGAGACAATGGAAGTAGTCACATCAAGAATGTAGAAGGAACAACCTCTAGGGATAATAATAGGAATAATAGCTTTCAGAAATTCTCTGTCGGTGAATACTATGTTAATATAGAGAAAAGTCCTCTATTTAAATTTTTTAGCCATTCTGCTGGTTATATGGACGTAGATTTGGAGCAGTTTAAATATTGCACAAATCTTGAAGAGTTGTATTTTGGTAGCCATTCTGACCCAAATGCTCCTTCATCCAAACCTAATCAGCGTGAATATTTTTGGAAAGGTGATATAGCTAATTTAGCTAATCTAACTAATCTGAAAGTCCTTAAGTGGACCTGCAATGACATTCCTTACGAAAACCACAAGGTGTATGGTAATGTTGAATCTTTAAGAAATTTAATTAATCTTCAAACACTTTCGATAGGTGAGATGAAAGCTTTTACTGGTGATATAGTTAAGGCTTTCGGTAAGATGGTAAAACTTACATATATGAGAATTGCTAACAATGCTTGTACAGGAGATACTATCGACCTTGTAGCAGCTTGGAGAAATAATGGAAAAACAACTGGTCAGCTTGACTGGGACTACATGTTTGCTTCTCCAGGTATTACCTTTGGTGGCAAGAAATTTGAATCCGAGTTTGGTGCTGCCAAACTCTATTGGGAACCAGATTGGTGTGCTGTTGTTGCTTCTGCATACGCTAAATGTAGCAAGAACACCCCTTCGTCTAAGATAACAGAATGGCAGAATGATGGTAAGAGTGTTGAAGTTGTAGATAAAGCTTAAAATATAAGTAAATATGGAAAATAAAATTTTGACAAAACCTTTTAAGGTTATTTACAAAGGTAAGGAATTAGTTAAAGAATTAACTAAAGAACCTAATAATAACAAGGTTTATGTGTCAGTAGATGCTACCGCAGCAGAGTTTGATACATACTCAGAAGCCAAGGCTTACGTAGATGAGCATAACTTGGTGTATGAGGAGACGAAATATGGGGAGTAAACCATATAGATAAAGGAGGGGAGTGTTAAACAACACTCCCCTCTTCTTATATTCATTCTTTATGTTTTCTGTTCCTATTTTAACTTAGGAAGGCTATCATCATCTACTGTACTAGGCAGTTTAATCACCAAGCATTTATTTTCTGGCTTCTCAAAGCATACACCAACTAAAGCAAGAAACAGAAAATCAGCAAGAAGCGCTAATACACCAAAATAGATATAATCATAAAATGGTCTTGATGCTCCAAAAGCAACTACCATTGCAACAAGTCCCGCATCAATAATGATGCACCCAAGTATGCCTATAATATAAGCTATAATTTTCTTCTTCATAAGTTTAAATGTTTGATTGGTGCAAAGATAACTAATTATTTCGGTTCGTCTCTATTAATTAACATTATTAACACTCGAAACATCAAAGAACTTCTCGCACAGACTCCCCATCATATAGCATGGCTCTTCGCTCAGCATATCAATACCATCCTGCTCACAGATATGCGCTACAACATGAAGAAGCTCATGACCTATCGTGTTGATGATGCTGCCATCAGATTCACACTTCCCAATGGCAAGTACGCTCCTTCTTTCAGCTAGGTTGGAATAGGTAAGACCTCTGTCTGCACTATGCTTAGTCAAATGCTCGTAGGCTTCCGATAACGGATTTCCGTTGCAGCCAATATCTGAAAGAGCATGGCATATCTCATCGGCATCAGATTGCTGATAACCTATGAAACATACTATGCTCCATTCGTATTTCGGAAGTTGTATTACTCTTTTCATCATAACACATCTTCCCAAGGGATAGGTACACCATTATGGCAGCAGTCGGCATAGAATCGGTTGAAAATGAAACCATCCTTCTGGTCGGCATCATCCACCATATCCTTGATAAACTGGGCTAGCTGCTCCTCATCTTTGATGGAGGACTTGTAGAAGTCTGCCCTCGCCATATTCGCCACATACACATGGTCGTAGCCAGCCTTATTCTTTACCTCTACTCCCTGACCAAGCAGAAGGGCATCCACCTTCTCCTTATCCCAAAACGAGACACTTACATCACGCTTGGAGGAAGGGTCATACTTATACATCAGGCTCACCGCCCACTCGCACATCTTCTTGCTGAAATGATAGCCATTGTATCTCAGATAAGAAATCATCCCTTCGGGTTTCATGTCATACATATCCAATGGCATTCTGCATTTTCCCATATTACTGAATATTTAAGGGAGTCTGGTCACGACATTTATGCCGCTACCCAAACTCCCAAGTTAAACACTAGCGACCGCCACCATTGTAGCCGCCACCACCTCTTTCACCATAGCGGTTCGGGTAGTTCCAATCATCGTTCACGTTGTTGAATCTACGTCTGTTCTCACGCTCTTCACGTTCCTCACGTTCTCTTCTCCAATCGTCACGATAATCAGGCATACGCTCACCCATACGCTCCTGCTTCATCTTTTTCAGACAAGACATAGCCTTGCTGCCAAAACCAAGCATAGACTCAATGTTGTCATACAAATCATCGAACTTATCTTCTGTAATCTCAATCATTACCATAATCATAAGATATTAAAATGAATAGATAGATAGGAGATTACTTGCTCATGGTCTGCTGGAGCCATCCCATCATCTTATCAATCTTGCCCTCAATTCCTGAAACCTTACCTTCCAGTTTATTGATTTTCTCGGTCTGTTCCTTCTCCTTGGCTATCTGGGGGTTGAGTTGCTGTAGCATTCCCTCACAAGATTCTACTACCATCTTGTTGTAATCTACGCTCTCCAGTATCGCCTTGGATTGTCTCAGCATGGCATCCACCTCTGCACTCATGGCATCCTTATTGTCGCTAACCACAAGGTTCTTGTCGTTGGCTATCTGTCCGTTTGCTGGCAGTTGCTTGAAATCCACTTCCTCGTCACCCAGCTTCACCTTCACGTCCACTACTGTCTCCATAGGCTGGGGAGTAAAGCCGTTGTTAAAGGTAGGGTATTTCGTCTGAGGATTGCTTACTGAAACCACCTGACCGATTCGCAAGTTCGGGTTCTCGCCCTTGTCTAGGACATAGAATAAAGAATTTGTTCTTAAACCTTGAAACATAATGTAATCTCCTATTATCTATTCTTGTTAAACAATACCCGACATCATCTGTAGGGTGTTAGTATCTCTCTCAAACCAAAACTGATAAACACCAGTTCCCTGCACGTCTGCAACCGTCAATGGTGCGCCATTATACTTGGTCACAGCCTGAGTACTTCCGTTGGTCTCGAAAAGGATAGGCAGCGTGCCAGTCGTTCCAGTCGGAATAGCCTGCATCAGGTTCACGAAAATCGTTCCTCTGTAGCTGGCATTCAGGAAGGCGTGGTTTTTGAACGAGAAAACAACATTGTTGGTGTTCACCGCCACGCCCGTTGAAGCGATAGCTGCCGAACCATTACGATTCACCCATGTAAATGGTCTTAACCAAAACATAGCAGCCTCCTTTCCTTATTAACCCCAGAATCCTGCATTGTTTGCAGCATTCAGTCCATACAAACCAGCCTGATAAGCAACGCAGTTAGGAACCGCAGTAAATGGGCTGTAAGGAGTGGTCACGGTCTCAGGCAACTTACACTTGATACCAGCCACCTCGTTCTGCAAACCAGCCAGTACCTGATTGATAGGAGCCACAGCCTGACCAACAATCTGAGAGGTCATAGCAGAAGACTTGAAGGTGCTGTTCTCTTCACGAAGAGCATCAATCTTGTTCTGTAACTCTCTCATTTCAGCTTGCTTTTGTCCGTCAACGATGGTCTGAGTGCTATCCTTGATAGCATTGTGCAAGTCACAAGTCTGTCTCTGAGTCTCGTAAGCTACATTGGAGAAGCCACGCTCCTGACCATTAGCTACATTGTTGATGGCATTCTGCAAAGTACCAGTCTGCTGGCAGATAGCCAAGCGGTTCTCGCAGCAGCAGTTTGCAATCTGCTGAGCAATCTGCATATTACCCTGCTGCAAAGCATTGATAGTCTGCATACCGCTCATACCAACCTGATTACCTACGCTCTGTACCTGAGAGGTCAATGCAGAAATGGCACTCTGAATCTGTCCTTCGGTACAGTTCAACTGAGTGGCAAGATTGCTGAGTGCATTACGATTACCACCGATGGCATCCATCAGGAGACCACGACCATAGTCATTGTTAATCTCGTTAGCAAGACCACCACGACCATTATTGCCGAAACCTCCCCAGCCGTTACCTCCCCAACCCATGAGGAAGAAAAGAAAGATTACCCACATGAACCATCCACCTTCGCCACCGAAACCATTGTTTCCCTTCATGGCAAGGAGGACATTAGGGTCAACACCCTGCTTCTGGAGCAGAGGTGCAAGAAGACCGAGCATCCCATTGTTAGATGTAGAGCCTTCATTTCCGAATACATACGTTTTACTTTCCATATTATCCTGAATCTTTTGTTAAACATTAATTGATTAATACTACGTAACGTTACGAGCACAAAGATACGAATAATATGTATAGAGATTGATAAACTCGTAAAAGATTATATAAGTGCTTGATGAGCAAAGATTTATGGTTACGGAAAAGGTCATAAATATACAGGAGGGGCGATTGGGTCTCTCCTATATATAATAAGGTGTCGCTGTTTCTAGAGGTTTATGCCATACTTTCGTGATAGCTTGCGGAAGAAAGCCTTCTTGTTGGCAAAGTATCTGATGAGCGACTTATTCCACTTCTTTTCATGCCCGAACTGGTCGTGGATGCCTTCGGGTATCTTGCCATCGTGAACATACTTCTCAAAGGATGAGATAGACTTTCCCATTTCATGAGCACACCATCCCTTGTTGGCTTGCGTATCATTCATCATGGCAGTAAGAAGTGCCACAAGTTCCATATCTCCTTCCGACAGACCGCAAGGGATAGGCTTGCCTTCCGCTTGGGCAACTGCTGATTCATGTGCCTTATCTGCGAGAGCACGAAGTCCAGCTTCGATGATGCTGTAATTTACTAATTGCGACATAAGCATATATAATTAAAATGAGTGTAATCAGGAACATATCACAATAGTACATCTGATTCGTGATAACGATGGAATCATACATGACGTGAATCACATTGACTCCTGCAATATAGAGAATCGGAATGCGCCACTCTACACACAATCGGTGCAACACCTGACCCTTCCAAAGAGAAATCGGGTAAAGAATGTAAGTGATGAAGTAGAAGAACCAGATAGGTTCCTCATTCTCTTCGTACCATAGTGTTATCTCCATTTTGTTGTCATAGAACTGAGATATACCATACCATCTGAAAAGCATGACCAATATAGGCGCATACTTGAAATAAAACAAGTCAGTCTTAATCTTGCTTCGTTCAGGGAGTAACTCAGTTATCTCTCCAATTAACTTCTTGACTCGTAGGTCTTCGTCTTCATCTTTTTTCATAAGCCATTGTTTTTTTTAAGTTTATATGATTGAAATTCTTTTGCTGATTTAATCAAAAATTCTTAGACGTAGCAAATGTAATAAGAAATTAGGAAATAGCTACATTTATGCACAACTTTAATCGTTAAACTTTATAAATATTTACAGATTGATATATTTGCAAAAGAAATAGAGGTAAAAAGTTTCAGATTGAAAGCAATTATCCCCCGAAAGCCTAGCACTTTCAGGGGATAGTCATATATGTATTACTTCTCAGCCTTCGCCTTCTGATTAACCACAATCACCTTGTTAGCCTTCTCCAGTACGGCAAGAATCTTCTTTCTCAGGTCACGAATCTGTTTCATGTCCTCAGCGTTGTAGGCATCCTTGCCATCATCCAAGAAACCTTTCTTCAACTCGGAAACTTCCTGCTTATCAAGGGAAATCTCGTCAATGGCATCAATGGCAGCCTTGTTGGTGTTGTAGTAGCCATCGCTCTCATTTGGGGCATTATCTACAATAGCATCATATCTAGTCTTGAATGAGTTTAACTTTTCAAATAGTTGTTTCAACTTCATATCCTCAAACTCATCCATAGGGGTAGCATGATTATTATAGATGTCCTCAGCATTAAGTTGGTGCGGTCTGTACTCATCACCGCTCTCCTCCGCACGTTCCTTCTTTCTTGCCTCCTTGTAATCTTTTACATCTTTCTCATACAACTTGTATGTCTTGTATTCCTCAGAGCCATAGAAACGTTCAAGCAGGGAATAATCTCCATCAATCTTAGCTTGTTTCTTCAACTTGCTAATTGTGTTGGAAGCACGGTCGTAGTATTCCTTCTTATCCCAGAACTCATCACCCTGCTTTTTGCTTACTGGTCTATCATCAGGATTGCTGACGAACTTGCTGAATAACGGAATATCAGCCACCTTGATTTCCTTCCGGTCATTGAGCGACTTGGTAAGCAAACCGAGCACCTGACTTCCCATCGTGTAAGCACCACCGAGGTAAGAAGACAAAACATGGTCAACCACAGCAGGGTTATTCAGATTGTATCTTGGGTTACCCAAAGCATCCCATTTGTTCTGCTGCACATTAGGATAGTCATTTCCGATTGAGTTCATCATCCTTGATGCACGAACCAACCAATCAGGAGTGCCCACGTATGCCTTGGTAAAGTTAGGGTCATACTTGTTGTATTCTGTGTCCTTGAATAATGGCTTGCCAGTAAAGTCAACATTGAAAGCCAACTCAAAGACTGGGCGGATTGGGTTCGGCATCAGACTGACGCCTAACTCTCCATCATATCCTGTCGGGTCGAGCGGAAGCATATCCACTACCTGACCAACCAAATCCCAACCATAGTCTTCCCAACTCTCCTCAGCCAACTCGCCACCCATCATCTTGGATGCAATCATATCTCCCAAGCCATAGAAAGCACGGAACTCCTGAGCGAGCGGAATCTTCACGAACTCATGGGTAGTAGGAACCCACATAATAAAGTTGTTTCGTCTATCCCACTTGGTGAACTGCCAGTACTTCTTTGATATGTCTTTGTACCAATCCTTATCATCATCACCATCGCCACCCAAAAAGGCAGCACCCAACTGCATAAGAGCGACATTTACGATAGGAACCAACACACCACTCGCCAACCATGATGCAGTAACAGCCGTGAACTTGAAAGGATGATGTTTGGCAAGCGCACCAAGAGTCTGCAAACTCTGTACTGCTGGGTTGATGAAGAGATAGAGATTTCTAATCGTCTGCCAACTATGTTCGCCAGTACCCTTTCGGTTGAAGTTCAGGGTAACATCCTTGGCATCATTCACAGCCTCATCAATAGAACGTCCATACTGAATAGAGGTCATGTAGATAGCGAATCGGTTGCTATCCTCAATCATTCTATTCAGGAACTCGATACAATCCATGATAGTGTGCCCTACCTTAACTGGGTTCACCTTCCATCTATCCAAATCCTTCAAGTCATTCTTGAATTTCTTCTTCAAGTCTTCCACGTCAAGAGAAGAGACAAAGCCAGTCTCGCCACCATTCATCATGAAGTCATAGAACATCTGTTCCTTAGGAGTAGCGTTTCCGTTGCTTACCTTCTCCCTTAACTTTCCGTTCTGATAATCTTTCAGCATGAATCCGAGATTCCAAGAGGTTGTGAGATTCTTTCCGAGCAGATAATTATACTTAGCATCCTCACGGATAGCAGTAGAAGCCAGAGTCATTGTCAGGTCTCGGAAGTAGTTAGAAGGGATGAAGAGAGGTGAAAGACTAGTATAAGCAGCAGCCATTTTTCTTCCGACAACAGCAATTACCCTCTTACTGATACTATTTTTGATTCCTTCACTCACTCGGTGTGCTCTGGTGTTGTTCATCGCCTGAGCCAACTGAGGGTCACCATTCACGTAGATAACATATTCCTCGCCATCCTTCATCACTCGCACCTCATGTTCTCTCTCCTCGCTGTGAGTCTGAGGATAGGCAATATTCAATCCTTCTCTCTGCTGGGTAGCATCGCCAGTCTGAGCCATCTGCTCCATCTTCTTCTCGAAAGCATCAATGGCAGCCTTCACCTGATTACTATTCATCTGAGAAGTAATCTGAGGTGTAGCAGGAATCCACTCTTCGTTGCCGTTATCATCCACACTCTTCACGTACCAAGCCTTGCTCAGGGTAAGCAGGGAAGTTGGATGATTCTGAGCCAAGAGCATCAGGTGTTGTTTCACCCAGTTCTTGTTGTTCAGCAGAATTCCGCTCTCTGCCATGTTCTCGATGTATGCGATAGGGTCATCAGCGATAGAGGTTCGTCCGTGCGCCTTCTTCAAGGTCTGATTGAACGCACCCTTGCCACCACCAACATAGTCCCATACTTGGTCGGCAGTAGTGCCATCCCATCCACGGAGAGGAATATAATGGCTATACATATCACGCACATACTGATAAGTATCTTTGCTCATCATGCCAGCCTTATAGCCATCACGGAGAATCTTCTTGGTAGCCGCATTCGTTGCATCCCAGAGGTTGTGAGTCTCGGTTACATACTTATCCTCAATATCCTTTACCAGTTTGTAGGCAGCTTCCTCAAAGTCAGAGCCACCGAATAGAGCCGACAAGCCTGAGTAATCGTAGGCGATACCATTCTCATCATAACGATAGTCCATATAAGAAGGAGAATATTTCGTTCTGAGAGCATTATCTCTCTGTCTCCAAGTATTGAAATCCACTCTTCCAAACTCCAAATCGCTATCATTGGTAATACGGTTCATATCGCCCTTATAAGCCCTGTATGCCGCACTTCTCTGAGCCACGTCCTCAAAGTCTGCATCCAGTGACTTCTTGAAAGCCATCTGTGCATCACGCTCCAAACCATGCTTAGCCATCATGTAGATACGAACATTATCATAGCTATCGCCTAGTACCTTCTTCATCTGGTGATAAGCCTTTCTCAATGGCTGCAAGAACTCATTGTTGTACTCCTCAAACTCGTTCTTGCCCTTACCATGACTTCGGTTCTCGGCAGTATAGGCATCCTCAGCCATGTTCAGGCGGTCAACACCCACTTCCTTCATGATAGCTTCCTGAGCCTTGCGGATAGCTAGCATACTATCTTGGAAGGCGATTCTTTTGAGTACAGAACCACGCTGCAATTCTCGGTTGAACTCTCCAAGGGCAGTATCATCACTCAGAAGATGCTGTTCGTAGGTTGGAGCAGTCTTCCACAGAGCCATCTGTTTGCGGTACTCGTCCACTCTCCTAAGGAAGTCAACGGCACTCTCACCAGCGTTGCGTTGTGGGATGGTTGGTCGCTGGGCATCCTTAGGCAGATTATTATCCTTCTTCCATTGGTTCAGGTCATGCTCAAACTGGTCGTAGCGCAAGGAGAACTTGGTGTTGCCTTCATCAGGAGTAGTTGGGCGCAAGGTGTTCTGCAAAAGAGGAGCAATCACATGTTCCGTCAACTGGGTAGGGATTCCGTTTCCGATGATGGTATGGCTCAGATTCTCAGAGAATGGCATCTTGTAATCATCGCTCACTCCTGATACTCTTGCGAGAACTCTGCCCATGGCACGATATACCTTGCCGTCAGGCATCACAATCACATCACCGCTCTTGGTTCTGAGTGTTGGCAGCAGTTCATCAGCGAAGGCATGAGGAACCTTTCCGTCAGCATAGGCACTACCCATCACATACAATGGCTTGTCAATGTTTCTCCAGTCAATACCATCAGCCTTCAAGCGAATATCCATCCAAGGAGCCACACCATTCTTCTTCTCGGTCAGGGTCGGGATAATATCAGCCACAGCTTCATACCATCCGCTCTTGTGTGCCATCTTCTTTGGCTTGGCAGGGAGTTTGCCATCACGAACCGCACGGACAATCAATCTCTCTCGGTTGGTGTAGCCGCCATAGTCAGCAGCGTTATACACATCTGCATCCCAAGTATAGCCGTTGGAATCCAGAGCATCCGTGATAATCTTCATGGCATCGGAATCCTTATATCCCTTCACATTCTCAATGGTCACAACCTTTGGCTTAATAGCATTGATGAACTCGGCAGTACTAGCAGCAGTCTCCTTGTCAAGTTCCAACTCGGCATGGTTACTCTTCGCCTGAGAGTAGTTCTTGCAGACTGGGCTGGCATGGAAGTACTCCACCTCGCCATCTATCTGCTTCACCAACTCCTTAGGGTCAACATCACGAACATCAGCAGTAACGATGTGCTGCCCGAAGTTATTGCGATATACACCGCTTATCTTCTCGTCATACTCCACTGCCAAAACTGGGTCGATGATACCCTTCAAGCCTTCCTCAACAAGACCGCCACCGCTAAAGTAGGTTCCAGCCTTAATAAGAGTGCCATCAAGGTTCTTCAAGGAGAACTTAGGGTCACGCTCAATAGCTTCTGCAATATGTATAGCCTTTTTGTTTGCTTGTTTCCATCCCTCTGGTTTCTCCTTCATTGATTTCAGAGAGAAACGGATATTGTCGCTACTATTGATAGCTTCATTGAAGGCACGCTTGCGGTCTGCATCGCTCTTTTCATCATACTCAAAGATTGATACACCAGCATTCTTCAATGCCTCCTTCACCTCTTTCTTGGTAGTAGTAGGAACAACAGCAGCAGAGAACTCATCAAATCTAACTGGACGTTCAAACTTAGTCTCAAAGTACATGGCAGGATGCTCTTCCTTGATAGCCTTAACCATTTCCTTCAAACGTTTTGTGTCCTCATCTGAGAAGTCCACGTTATACTCCTTCTTCAAGTATGCTTGTGGGTCGCTGGTCATTGCAGCTTCAGAGAGTCTTTCCATGCCATAACTATCAAAAGCACTTGTGGAATCTGGTTGGCATTTATTACCAAGTTCAAAGAATACATTAGACCACTTATCTCTGAATTTATCAAATTTCTCTCGGTCAGAAGTCAACAAACCTTTCTTGGAGCGAATATCCTTCAATGTTCCATAAGACGGCATCAGTCTTGCAGCAAAGTTTTGGAAAGATACAGCCGCACCAGTTGCACCATTTCGTCCTTGCTTCTTCATCAACTTTGAAACATTCTCCAAGATGTTTGGCACATATCTACGATTGCCGCTAGGAGTAAAGCCATCAAAGATTACCTCCTTAATGCCATATTCCTTTTCCTTACCTTCCAGCCAAGTATTGAACTCATCTGTCAGGTTATTGGTCTTGATGTAGTCTTCAACCTCATTAAGCGTAGTATTCGTATCAACGCCACTCTTACGATGGTCATACTCTACATCACGGACGAAGGTCTGCACACCCTTATAGTTGAAACCATATTCATCATATAGTTCAACATTCTCCTTGGCAATGGCATATCTCATTCCACCCTTAGCACCAGCATCAACGATAGACTTATTTCTTTCCAGCCAAGCCTTGGTCTTCTCCTCATACAAATCCTTATCGCCATCAAACTTTGCCTCAATGTACATATCCAAGACCTTCTGAGCATCAGCCTTGCCGACACCATAGATATTGAAGTCTCCAGCAGTAATAAACTTCAACTCGTTATATGCTTCATCACTAAACTTAGGCTGAATCATCTTCAGTTCAGGAGCCACACCCTTCTCATGAAGGAAGAGATACTTCAAACCAGAGTTTGCATCGCCACCGTTCAACCATCGGTCGATACCATTTCTTACTTCATGCTGCATTTCTTTTGGCACAGAAAGAACATCCGAAGAAGACTTTTCAGCCCCCTTATTGCTCATCTGTTTCTCCACTTCTGGATAAGTAGGAGTATAAGCATCACCTTGCCAAGTACCTGCATTTTTTCCAGTTCTCTTAGCAATCTTATCGGAAGGCAGAATCAAGGAAATGCCACCATACGCCTTATGGTCTTGCCTACTAGAGTCAATGACTGCCACAGACGGATTGGCAAGACCACCTTGCTTGATAGCCTTCAACAGCTTCTCTTCTGATATGTTATGCACTCCTGCAAGAGTTTTTTCGTCCTTCAAAGAAAACTTTTCGCCATTTTCCTTGGTAGTTTCAGAAGAATTGTCTATCTTTGCAGCAGAACCTTCGGTTTGGGAGAGAGCGGTGTCACCTTCCAACGAAGTAGCGGCAGTGTCTGTCCTCTTGTCGCTTGCCGAAGTTTCCTTTTTAAATGCAGTCAACAACCAAGATTTTCTTTCTCCATCCCAAGTAAGACGAACACCAGCCTTATGGGTTTCACTTTCCAAGTTTACACGATTCTTACTGCTTGAAACTACACGCATATCATTCAGAATCTCCTGCAAATTATCAAGAACCTCAGGATGATACTTCACAAGTTTAGAAAGACCATAGCCATCACTATGTCCAGTTCCTTCTTTGCCCCAAACCAAATCAATATCACCAATATCCTTGTGATGAAGAGCACCGACAGCTTCTCCACCACGAACCTTCTTCAAGAACTCGATTGCAGCCTTGGCATTGCCACGGAACTGATTGTATATATTTCCGAAAGCACCAACACCTACTGGCTTTATATCCTTCAACGAGAACTTTACTTTAGCATAGTCTGCAAATGGCTTTAACTTACGATTGCTCGTATCAAGCCACTTGTCGAACTCATCCTTGCTTGCTCCAGTAATATTGCCAAGATCTTTCCATCCCTTGCTATAGTTTGCGAGATAAGCCTTTTTGGCATCATCCATGGAGTCATAGCCATACATTACTTTATGCTCATCAAACGAGCCATCAGGATTCACTTGGTCTACGACAAACACATCACCATTCCAATTATCAAGGTCTGCTTTGTCATTGATGAACATATCCAAATGGTCACCATCCTTGCCAAACTTGCCACGGATATAACCATAGGTATCGTGCATGGTAACTTTCCATTCTTTACCATCGGCATCCTTGCCTGAGCGAGTTGAACCCTTTGGATTTTCTATTGTGTAATCGTAGCCACCGAACTTGATGTGTCCCTTCTTGTAGTTGCCACTCTCCTTCTGTGCGTCAGATGGATTGGTTTCTGTTTCTTCAATAGCAGACTTCAAACGGAGAGAGAACTTGGTGTGCTCTGTGATTTTCATATCCTCAGGCTTGAAGATAACATAGTTGGTATCATTTTCCTCAGCACCACCCATGATGGTTCCAGCAGGATATTTAATACCAGTAAAACCAAGAGAAGAGAGAAACTGGCTTGCAGCCTTTTGATTGCCCATCCATCTAGATAAACGATTGTACACAAATCGTATATCATCCTCAACATTTCCATTGTCATAGGTGGTTCCCCTAGTTAGAGCATGAGTCTTCACAAGGTTTGGAATCATCTGCTCCTTGTCTGCATTCTTGATGTAATCATACAACAGAGTTCTGAACACAATATCCTTTGATGCCATATCATCAAGGGTCTTAGCATCCAAGCCATAAAGACCTTCAATTATCTTTGTTGCAACCTCATCAGATGGTTTCTTCTCCCATTCCAGATAGTTGCTGCCATTATCCTCAGGTATATCCACCTCATAGAGGTTATGATATGGCTCAGCCAACTTCTTCATTTCATTGTAGAAGTCAATTTTTTCCTGCTCTGTAAACTTGTCATTCATGGCTATTTGCTTATCACCATGCAGGAATGACTCTAGTGTAGGATATTTCTTGGCGAACCTTGTACCATTAGAACGCTGAATGCGATAATATGCTTTAGAAGGGTCATTATCCATCAGAGTAGCATAGCTTTTTCCTATCTTTTTGGATGAAGTAACATAACCACCCCAACCGAACACTTGGGAGCCAGCACCCTCGCCCATGTGGTCGAAGTCAAACTCTGTAAAGTCAGCACCGCTACCATGATATACCTTTAACGAGAACTTAGGAGCATCAGCTATCTCCTGATTGATGCTGTTCACAACATCATCAGTAACAATATCGCCCTCCTGAATCTGCTGAGGTTCACGTCCAGCATTCTTCACAAGTTCCGCTTGCTCTGCTCTAGTCAAGATACGGTTCACCTTCATCGCACCAGTAATCACCCAAGGGTCAGTCTCAGGGTTCGGGTTGGTACGATACATATAATAGCCATCAGTTGGCAGATGTTTCAAGCCAGCAAGAGAATGCTGATACTTGCCCGATGGATTGATACCCTCTTGGCGAGCTTCCTCCTGATAATCTACATCAGCAGCATACTCCACCTCAGCGAAGACGAAGTTCTTAGGGAAGAGAGTCTTATTGCCCTCAGCATCCTTGCGGTTGAACTGGATAGCGTAAGGCACGACACCAAGGTGCCAGCCTGGTCTATAGGCTAGCTTACCGCTACCGCCTTGTGTTCCCTTGCCGCCCTGCTTAACCTGAGGTCTGCCAGTCTTGCTTTCTCCAGCAATAGGAGCCGCATCAGCATCAAGCCATACACCCACTGGAGTAGCAGCACCATCAGGGTTCGCTACCATTGGTGGATAGAGTTTGCCATCCTTCAAGACGAACACCTTGTAGCCGACACCCTTCTTCTTAGGTTCAGGTTTCTGACGGAGAGAGAATGAAACATCTTCGCCAGTCTCAGAGTTTGTCACCTCACCATTGGCAGTCTTCACGTAGGCTTGTTCGATGGAGCGGAGAATCAGATTCATATCATCAGAAATCTCTATTCCATGAAGAGCCATCAAGAATCTGTTTACAATCTCATGCAATTTCGCAAGTAAAGGATGAGACATTTTGAGCAAAAGTGTGTGGGCATAGTTTGCGTCTCTTATCCACTTACCCAACTGGTCTGCAACAACCTCTTCCTCATAGGCAGTTCTACCGCCATTATAGAATACGTTATTTTCATTGTACAAAGAGGTTACTCTATCTGTCTCTCTATTGAAAGCATCCTCTCCCATCATATCCTTTACAAGGGTCTTCAACTCATCGTAAGCAGCAGGATTCTTTGTTCTCATTTCGTGAGTCATTTCGTGACCGAAAATGAACTGAACACCTTCTGTAATGGAAGAATCCAATGTAAGATATATTGTATTGGTCTTATCATCAAACCATCCGTTTGCATTCTTATCTGAGTACTGCCATTGAACATTAGCACCCATCATCTTTGCTAACTTCTCTAAGGTCTTGCGAGTCTTCTGCCCTACGATATTGTCAACGACCTTCATATCATCCACCTTATTCTTCTCTACGTCAGCAGCACGCTCGGCAGTTGTCTGCTGCTTGCCATTCTCCTTGGCAGAGAAAGGAAGGTCAGATTCATCACGCTCTGCGCCTAAAGGATTCTCATCAGTAGCATCCTCAGGAACATTTATATTATCATTTATATTGTCATTTATCTTCTCATTATCCGATTCATTAGACAAATCATTAGATTTATTATTCGATTCATTATCCAACTTCGCCTCTGACTTCGCCTCTGGCTCAGCCTTTTCATCCGACATCGCCTTCAACTCAGCCTCCTGCTCAGCCTTTTGCTGCTCAGCATAGGCTGCATTCTCCTGAGCACGTTTCTGCTCTTCAAGTATGTTCTCAGCCTGAGCAATGCGAATATTTTCAACAAAATTCCTTGCTTCCGATGCCTTGAAACCGCTATTGAGTACACCGATAAGAGCATTACGAATATCCTGAGTGTCGAGTGATTCAAGGTTGGATGGACGATTCTCCCACAAGCTATGAACGAGCGCATCAATAGTAGTTCCCTTGCCATCAGCAGCGATCAACTGAGTTTTAGCAAAGTCTTCTCTGCTCAATCCAGTCTCCTGCTTAACACCCTTGCTTGTCTCTGTTCCCTCATAGTTGAGAGAGTGAGCACCGAGGTTGCTAGCCACATACTCCTCAGCAGTAAGCGGAGTTGTATCAGTCACGTCAATGCCAGTACTGTCATACAGACGATGAAGGAGAGAACCGATAGTTTCTCTATAGAGTTGTGATACAGCCTCAGCATCATCCTTCACCGCACTCTTCAAACGAGCGAACTTTCTTCTTGCCTTCTCAATGAGTTCCTTTCTACCCTCAGCAGTATCTTCCACCTTGGCAAGTTGTCGCTCATTATAAGCATCACGGATAGCGATAGCAGAGTCATAAGCCGCCTGAGCATCAGCAATAGCCTTCTCCTTGGCATCCTTGGCAGCCTTCTGTTCCACGAAAGTCTTACCCTTCACGGTCATGTTGCTAGCCTTGTCGAGTGCCTTCTTTGCATCATACACATATCCAGATACGATACTATCTGCATCCTCACCGAACTGAGTATCATACAACTCAGCAGTCTGTGCGGCAGTCAGCTTCGAGAAGTCAGGATTGCCATCCTCCAGCATAGGCACGATGGTTCCATCTTCAAGGGTCATGGCAGGAGTCTGCTCAGGAGCAGGAGTATTCTCCTCAGCATTTGATTTCGATTGATTATTCTCCTCATTAACGATATTGGTATTCTCATCCAAAGGTGGAAGCTCACGATGGTTGTTGATATAATCAAATGATGCAGACCATTTTTTACCATCCTTATCTTCAAGGATGATGCTGCCCTGCTCATCAATACCGACAACTTTTGATTGAGTGTTTTCCTTTGGTCTTCCGAAACCATCGCCACTCATCCATATCTCGCTACCTTTAGGTAAACCGAGATTTTCCAACTGAGAATCCTCATCAGATTCTTCTCCACTATTATCCTCTATCATTGAGGATTCAGGCATAGCTTGTTTGTATTCATCGAGCGACATAGAAGAGATTGTAGCCACATCTTCTTTGTTCACAGCATGAGGGACGATTGTTCCATCACTCTTCAACTCCACTACCTTAGCCTTGGCACCAGCATCACGAATGAGAAACAATCTAGAGTCAGGGTATTTCGTATTGCCATCCTTATCAAGCACATCAACGAGCACCACATTGCCATCATCATTGAGAATCTGATTGAAATCAAATGAAGGTTGAGCCTGTTCAGTCTCCCGAGTCTGCTGGGCTGCACGTTCCTTTTCCATCTGTTCACGCTCAGCCTTGGCAGCTTCCAGTCTCTTCTGGTCTTCCAAGTCTTTCATCTGCTGCAAGTCTGCAAGCTGATAAGGATTCTCCACCACGTTACCATCTATAGAGATAGCAGCAGTACCATCACCATAATCAGCCAACACCTCGTAGGTATGCTCCATACCATCAGTATCAGTTACATTGAACTGGGAGCCAACTTCAACGGTTCCATCAATGATGCCTGCCACTTCCTTGATAACATTCTCTTTTGCATCAGTTACAGCCTGAGTCTTCACATCATCAGCAGGGAGTTCTTCACCCAGTTCAGCGAACATCAACGCATCAGCATGTTCTACACTATTCGTTGTCGGGTCATAGTAGAGAATCATATCATCGCTATTGCTTACATCAATGGAGCCATCATCATGAGTAGCAATATTACCACTGATAATATAGACACCATAGTCTTCCAAGCCGCCTGATGCTTTGATAGTAGCGTTACGGACAGAACCACGACTCTGGTCTGTGTACATATCAACTCTCTGTTCTGCCTGATGAGCAGCGAGGTCAACCTTGTCTTGTGCATCATCAACCACACCTTGGTATCGGGCAGAAGACAACTGGTAGTCATAGATAGCTTGGTCAAGTTTATCATCCTGCCCCGTCAGGGATTCCAGTTCCTCATCACTCATGGCAGATAGCTGCTGTTCAGAGATACCCAAGGCTGCTGCAAGAGTCTTCATCTGGTCTTCCTGCTGAATCTGAATATCATGTTTGTCTGCATCATCAGCATCATGCCCCTCAGAATAAGCATTATCAATATCTGCCTGATGCTGCTCCTCAGGTGTTGTAGGCTCATTGGTAATCTCCTTAGCATTCATTTCAGCAGTCTTGGCAATATTGTAGCCACGCATCTTCATCAGGTTGACACCATAGTTAACAGCAGCATTAATCTGCTCCTTGGTCATGGTATCTCTCTGCCTGAGAATATCAGCCAATACACCACCCATCTGCTCGTTGGTTGCGTTGTCTATCTTATCCTTGATGTCTGCCCAGTTATCGCCCATCAGGTTCTGAGCATCACTATCAGCCACGTTCACCTTGTTGCGGAATCGGTAATACTGAGCACGATTGTAGATACCTTTTACTGGTCGGGAGCCAGCACCCATCGCATACATAGAACCGACAGAGATAGCCATACCACCGATAATGTCGAGTTGCTGCTTAGCATCAAGGAGGTCACTCACCTTTCCTTCACCATCCAACAGGGCATGAAGAGGAATACCAATTTCCTCCTCCATCACTTCCTCTGCGAAACCATTGATACCGAACTTCTCCATCCACTTCTTGGAATTGGTGTACCAGCCACTCTTGCCGATATTCTTGAAGAACTCAGCAGAAGCATTCATACCATGTTTCTCCATGAAGTTGACAGCACCCTTCTTGATACCATAGTTGTGACCGAAGAGTTTTTCTGTATAGTTCTCTACCATAGCAGAGGTCATACCCTTATAGAGAGCAGTACCAATAGACTCACCACCCTCATGCAGAAGATTTCCGTTCTCATCGAAAGTGCCAAACTTATAATCACCCTTCTCATCCTGATACAGATTACCAAGATGTCGCTGCATGATGTCAGCACCAGTCTTCAACGCTTGCTCAGTTCCAGCCATCGCATACGAGCCGATAACATCGCCAGCCACGATACCAGTATTCTTCAAGATGGCAGCACTCACCTTGCCCATGCCACGCTTAGCTGCAAACTTCAAGGCTCCACGACTGATGCCCTTGGTAATACCACCATAACCGCCAGTCAGGAAGAAGTCAGCCATAAATGGGAGACTCTGCCCTGCAATTTTCGTCCAACGATAGACGTTACCCATCTTCTCATCTTCGAGAGCCGCAGCAGCATCCGCACCCAGTTTACTCTTCAGGAGCATCTTATCCGAACCAGAGAGAGGAATCTTGTTATCCATCTTGGTCTTGATACGTTCCATCTGCCCCATGGTAGCGAAGTCAGTCAGACCGAAATCCCATGTCTTGGCAGTAAAGGCAGTATTGTCAAGAGCCTTCAAGGCATCCTCACCCCAGCTACTTGTAGGATATTGTTTCACCGCTTCCAGCGCACCAATCTGCTGCTTGACCAAAGCGAGAGAGGTTGCCAACTTATTGCTATAGTCACTTTGCTCAGCAGTTCTTCCGTTACTAGCACCAATACTAGCACCATAAGAGAGAAGAGGATTGCCATGCAGACGATGGTCTTCCGCTATAGCAGCTTCAATCTCCTTCTTTCGGGCATAGGCATCCTCCAGTTTCTTATCGAACTGCTTTTGAGCACCCTCCTCAGTGAGATAGGTTCCATTCTTATTGATGTTCTCCTGCAAGTCATAGTTACCATTCTTATCACGAACATCAAAAGCAGATGGAATCTCGCCAGTATCAACCGCATTCTGATAAGCAATATCCTGTGCTTGACTCTGCTCAGCTTCAGGAAGAGAATAAACATTCTCATTGTCTGAGGTAACGTATGCGCCAGTCTTTCCAGTCTCAGGATTGTAAGCGAAATCATCCTTCACCACATTGTTTGCATCACCACCATAAGGAGTCTGATGTGTACCCAAGTTCACACGACCGAAATCCTTCTGCTGTTTCTGCTTGCGTTGTTTCAGTCTGTTGTATCTGCCAGCATTGTTCATTGTCTGCTGAGCACTAGCCGAGATAGCTGCTGCCCCAGCAGAGAAACGAGCACGGTCAGCAGCACTCATAGGAACACTACCGCCTTTTGCTCTTGATGAAGTCCTGCTTCGAGGTTCAAAGAGTGCAGAGTAAAAACGCTCATAAGTAGATGGAACATCAAAGTTCTGAGCCTTCAAGTTCTCATAGATAGCGTGTCTGTTATCCGCACCACCCTTTCCGTCTCTTGTCAGAGCACTCTCAAACTTATTGTAATCATCAGGCACATCATAGTTCTGTGCTTTCAGATTCTTATATAAAGTGTATAATGGTCTTTCTGCCATGATATATATATTTGTTTGTTACCAAATTCTTGTTACCAATTCTGTTACCATTTTACGCCAGTCTTCTTCTTGCCACCAGCCGAAGAACCGCCAGCCTTATGTGTTGTATGCTTGCCGACGCCAGATGATTTACCACCTCCAGCAGAACTACTTCTTCCTTTCAATCTATCCATGATGTATCTCACGTTAGTCTGAGTCACATTCTTGATTCTCAACTTTCTTTTAAGTTCATTAATCTTCTTCTGCCCCTCAGGAGTGTCCATCATATCGTAATACTCATACCAATATCCAGCAGTAGTTTTGTTTCCGCCAGAAGATTTCTGAGCCTTATTAGAAATTCGTCCTTCTCGCAGTCTAGCTAGTGCATCCTGAGCAGCCCAATGACTAATCTGACCATCTGCAAGCATCTTCTTAATCTTCAACTGATTATCCTTATACTCAGCATCATTGGTATATTTCAACTCACTAAGGTCAAGTCTTCTGTTTCCTTGGTCAATTCTCTGCTGCCCTTGGTCAGCCTTCACCTTGTTGATGTCGTTCTGCATATCGTGATACCTCATCTGCTCAGCGAGAGTCAGGTTATTCTTCCGAGCTTCCTCATCAAGAGCGAGTGCCCTCTGATACCCAGCCAGCCATGATGCCCGATTCTTCTCTCTCTGAGCATCCATATAAGCCTTGCGTTTATTCACCGCCTTAGTCATATCCGACTCAGGATTGTGTACCACCTTGGCACCATTGGTAGCAAAAAAAATATTGGCGAGCGCACGAAGACCATCACCAGTAGCAGCGATACGAGCCTTGGCACGCTCCTTCTTCTCTCTGTTCGCCCTCTGCTCAGCAGTCTCATTCAGTTCAGGATTCAGCATCTTATACATATCAGCATAAGATAGCTGCTTAGGCTGAGGTTTCGACTCCTCCTTCTTCACGATAGGGACAGATGGTTTATCCTCCTCATCACTTGGCGCACCCTGATTCACATCTACACCATTGGCGATAGCTTGTTGAGTAGCGATAGTCTTAGCCCTAGCCGCCTTCATAGCATCATCGGTTGGAGTGGCAGCATTCATCTGGTCAACCTTCTTGCCAGCCGCATCAAGTTGCTGCTGGGTGAAGACTGGAGCCTGAGTCTGTGCCACCTTCTGAGCGGCATCCACACCACTCTGCTGCTTGTTGAGTACACTCTGTGTAGTCTTCAAGCCATTGTTGTTTCGTAACATATCTGATGCTTTCATAGGCTTATGCTTTAATCTTTTGAAGTTTAGCCCCAAGGCTATTCAAGTCACCCTCAGAAGGAAGAGCCGTAGCCTTAGCCTTCAAGCCAAGAACATCATTTGAGTCCTTAGCGATACCATTCAACTGCTCCTGAGTCACATTCATATTCGGAGCCTTCTTTGCTCCACCAGCACCACTATCAAGCGATGCAGCGATGTTGGCAGCAGTACCAGCCACACCAGCCACCGCATTAGCAGTATCAGCAGCCTTCTCTGCATCAATACTCATCTGCTGGTTCTGCAACTGGTTCTTTCTGTTCATATACTGCTGCTCAATGTTATCCTTTCGGGCATCATTTACAGCTACAATCTGTGAGGTAGTATCAGCAAGAGTCTTGTTGTTCGCCTCCTTTACCGCAGTAGTGGAGTCTTCTGTACCACCCATCACCGCTTGTCTGCCCTTAGCAGCCTTGTTTCTGTTCTTAATCTGCTCCTGCATCTGAGTGAGCAATCGAACGGTATCGGCACGTTTGGTAGGGTCTTCATTATACTTTCTATCATACCATGCCTGATTTTCTCTCTGCTGCTGGGCAATCATCTGCTCCTGCTTACGTCTCGCCTTGCGGTTAGCTATACCGCCAGCAATACTGCTTGCAAGCCCAAGCCCAGCACCTATTAATGCACCTATCATATATATGAAAATTAAAATTATTAATAATGGTACAAAGATACTGATACCATCCGATATTCGTATTTTATCCGTTTATTTAGGTAGGTAAGTTAACGGATAAAGTTTCCGTTTGCCGAATAATTACTATCTTTGCACCAAAATAGTTAAGTCAATGGCAGTAGATAGAAATACAAAAGGTCAGTTCGAGAAAGGTCGGGCAAAGACTGGAGGTAAGAAGAAAGGTTACGAGTCTCCTATCAACAAGGAGTTTCGTGAGTTGTGCGCCGACTTTTCTAGAGAGGCTTGGGATGATTTCATGGCAGCTTGGTATAAGTGCGAGCCGAAGGATAAGGTGGCATCATTCATCAAGATACTGGAGTTCAATTGCCCTAAGCTACAGACCGTCACTCTTGACGATAAGCGTGAGGTTCACAATGCCCTCACCGAGAAGTTGAGACAGATGTCGGAAGAGGAAGGATAAAATGTAATTCATAAGAAAAACGTTTGTTTTTTTCATAGGTTTTTGGTTTATAGGTTTTAAGATTGTTAGGATAATGAAATAGGGAATGCGTGAGCACTCCCTATTCTTTTTTTGTAATATTCACCACGCAAGTGTTAAATTCATGTTAAAAACAAGAATTTGTTTGGCTATATCCAAACTTTCATGTACCTTTGCAGCAGAATTAAGAATCAGAAGTAATAACATACAGCCCTCGACATCACGGATAAGTCATCAATTATGAAACCAGTATTTCTAGAAAGTAGGCTAGCTTTTATTGCTTGCGATGAAGATGAATGTTTACATCTATTCACAACTCCACCTGATAAAGGATTCTTTAATTGGGATAGCAATGGTCTTGGTCATTGTTTTGATATTGATGAAAGCTATTGTGAAGACTTAGGCATTGATGTTCCAACTTGGGATGATGAAGAGCCGATAGAAGTTGAAATCGACATTCATATTAGCAAGCACGAAGAATAACTAAAATGTCAACCCTAAAGGCAAAAGAAGTTATCAAGGAAAAGGGCATGACCATTGAGGAAGTAGCCAGAAAGATGGGAATCACAAAAGGTACTCTATCTGCTGCCCTCAGCGGAAACCCAACCATCAGCTACCTGACAAGAGTAGCAGACGCTATAGATTGTGATATTAGAGATTTATTCAGATAAGAAAAAGGGAGTCTACGCTGGCTCCCTTTTATCGTATTCACTATCAGCGACCACCTCTCGCTCTTCTATCCCCAGCCATATCCGTCTTGGAACCACGATTCACCGATGATGGTTTATACCTAATTCCTGAACGTGTATGGCTAGCATCCATACCCTTGCGAGAAGCTGACCCATACTTCTTATCGTGAGCAGCGTTATGACGAGCCAACTCCCTACGCTTAGCCTTCTGAGCAGGAGAAGACTCAAACTTTGT
>ENA-UEPN01000164-UEPN01000164.1-human-gut-metagenome-genome-assembly--contig:-NODE-164-length-45558-cov-5.938260_pt1 | contig 45558 bp, 41 predicted proteins | sample MGYA00242897_ERZ507910 | MGnify/ENA primary metagenome ERZ507910 (study PRJEB26167, sample SAMN06115525) | human gut metagenome | host: Homo sapiens | place: China:Jiangxi | collected 2015-08-20...
AATTGTTACACCAGGATATAGCAACACTGTATCTGAGATGTAAAAATCACCAACGACTGTTACCTCTGGAATTCCTAAAGTGTGCGCGGCCACAATTGCAGCCTGTAGGTTTGTAGTCAGATCTGGTTGACCAGTAATCACCCCGCCCGGAACAAAATCAGCAGCCAAATCGATAGAGTTTCTGAGCTTCCTGTCTACGGTGGTGAGTTGTGATGATGGCTGGTTGAGATTGTATCCAACCATAGTGGAGCCGTCTGCAGACTGTAGTTCTGCGGTGAATCTCTGCTCGAACTGGTCAGGGTCGTACTTTAATACGTTTGGATAGTAGAACTGCTGAGAACCATAAGCGTCGTAAATTGCCATTGAATGGCCTTCAACGGTAACAAACTTTGCAATTTGCCCGTTGTAAACCGGATAGCCAGCAGCGTTTATAATGATAGGCTGAGAAACCTGAACGTAAGAGCCATCTTCGTTTTCGAGATATACAGGTATCTGATTCGCCGGATTAACCGGATCAGTGTCAATCTGACCGATATAAACTTTACCGTTAGCATTGGCTTTAAATGAACGAGCCAATGTGAATAACTGAGCTGGTTGGCTCACGACAACATTAGGTATGATGTCTGACATTTAATGTGCTCCGGGCGCAGCAAAGCCGCACAAGCTAAAACTTGCGCAGCTATGCTATAATTATGTTAGTTAAATTTAATTAAGGAGAGCTAGATGATTAGTCTTGTGTACTTCGGATTTATAGTTTTCGCAGTTGCTTCCATAATAGCTATGGCAACAATTGGGTCACTAATTGATGGATTAAGAAAAAATAGCAATGAAAGTGAAGAAGCTATATCAAAGCTTCAGGATGAGGTTTTCTATCTGAAACTAGAAATTGCAAAATTAAAATCCGAAAATAAAACAGATAATCATTACTCTCGGGCTGCTTGAGAGGCTATGATTGGCCTGGCTAAGTTTGCTGCATTGGTTAATGCTCTCTCATATGCTGGAGTTCCCGGTTTAGCATTGGCTAGCCTAAGTAATGCATTCCTTACCGGCTTAGACTCATAAACCCTCATTGCAAGACCATATCCAGCCTCGGATGCTAAAGATACACCACCAGATGCAACACCGGTACCAAGCCTTAAAGGATTGGCTAGAGCCTGACCTGTCTGTGTAACGATATTTGCTGAATCCGCTCTGGACGTTTCCCTAAGAACATCATGCAGTGCATCAAGCTCTTTCATATGCTTACCGCTAAATATGGTGTTATAAATTTCACCTCCAGCCTGACGCTTAAGCTTGTTTACCTCTGTGATGAACTTTGCTGGTGATCCTCCAGTTTTCTCCGAGAGTCGGCTGATATACGCCGCCCTCATGGCATCCTTACCTTTCTCGTCTAATGCAGGCCAAATGCGCTTGATGTCTGAGGCGTTACGGCTATAAACCACACTATTGATTAGCTCAGGCGTAGCCTCACTGGTTGCTTTGTTGAGATTAGTGGCAATCTTTTTGTTAAGAACCTTGTTGTAGATATTAGAGTAATCAGAGTTCGCTCTAATGTATTTAGCGGCTTCTTGTGGTCCAAGATTTTTACCTACAGCACCACGAAGATCTCTAGTCATGGCGTTCTCTATGCGGTTTGTAATGGCTTTAGCCTGGTCAGGGAAAACCATTGCATCACCCTGAACATTTGACCGGAACGCCGTTCTGTGTTGCTTCAGTAAGTCGAAATCAATATTAGGGTTTGATAGCTCTGATTTTAGATTTTCCAGCGTAGAAACTAGGTTTTTGTCAGCTGAAGTGCCGAGTCTATTTAACTTTGCCAAACTGTCGTCAATGGCGGTTACCGCATTGGATGTTTCAACCGGCGTTGAACCCATCTTTTTGGTAATGTCATTCAGAGCACTGCCAGCCATATCCCTACGGCCCTTTAACGTACCAGTGAGAGATTTAACTACGTCATCCGGATTGTACTCTCCGAACTTATCAAGATAGTTTGAAACCGCATTGCTTCTTGCTGCCTGCTGAGATTCCCTTTTAGCACCAGTGCCAAGCAACGCACCCTCCCCTCCCTGTATAAGCCCCCTGGTAAATGCGTTACCAGGCTTAATCATGTCAGAGGTAATTGGTGTAACGCCGACAGATTCAGCATTCGCTATGGTCTTAGCTGCTTCTGGTGCAATGCTTCCTTTTGCTGCGGTTATGCCCCTTCCAACACCTTTTGCTATTGACGAAAGTGCTCCTTGAGCGCCAAGGTTTATCGCAGCATTCTTAGCCACATTAGTTGCAAAATCACCATCCTGATTAGTTGCATCAGCGATAGATCCTGCAATCATGTTTCCTGCAACTCCGATTCAGCGTAGTGTCATCCAGCGCAATTGGCTTAGGAGTGATCTCGATGTGGGTACCGTCAATGACGCGAGTGATGGAGAAGGTAGCGTCATCGGTAAGCACGTTCTTCGCCATCTGAGACAAATACTTCACGCCAGCAAAGCTGATTTTGTCACCGCGTTTCAGGCCAGCAGTCGCAGAAACGACAACGGTAGCCACACGGTTATCAACGTTCTCGTTGTTTCCGTCGGTGTCAGTGGTAAAGGCCTGAGGCTTGAACTTCTGCGCACCAGTAACGGTCACACCAGTAACGGTAGAACCAACGACGGTTGGCAGTTTTGGTGATCGCAGAACGTCATCAAACCCAGCAACCTGACGCTGAATGGTACCGTTGTGATACGCATCTTCAGGTACACGACCAAAGATGTCGCCAGCAGTCAGATCACGACCAGCCTTACGGTAGTCTGACGGGTTGAGGAAGTAGCTGATACCCATGTCACGGTTGAGCTCACGAGCAAACATCAGTTCTTCAGCAGATGCCAGGAAATCCCAACCAGTCAGGCCAGTTGATGGACCAATAGAGCGAGCATCGTGAACAACCAGCGATCCCATTTCGGTTGCCTGTTTTGCAATCGCTGTCTCGATGTTGTTCGCCAGCTTCTTAGCGGACGCCTGAATGCGACGGCGATACGAGCGCTCATCACGCAGGTCATCGGCACGCAACTGGAAGAAGTCGTTATCAGGATCTCCCATGTTGCACTTAACTGACAACTCCAGAACGTTGGTCTGCTTGTTAGTCAGATCCCATCCGGTCTGGGTTGGCGCTTCCTGCTCTACTGGCATCCAGACAGTGTTGCTTGAACGCTGCATTGATGCGGCCGGAGGAGTGTACTTTGAGGTTTTAGACGCCATTGGCGTCAGGTTTTGCACAGTCTCGATGATTTCATCGATAGCGTAGGTGACCAGTTGGCCTTCTTTTAAGCTCATTTACGAGATCCTTTATTCAATTGCGCCTTGAGCTTGCGATATGTCTCTGTATCACCTCTTTCGGCTGCGGCATTCATCTGCTTTTCAAGTGCAGAAATATTGGCTGCAACAGCCTGACCCTGAATTGGTTCGTCAGGGTTAGGGGCTTCGGAGATTCTCTTGCCACGAGGCGTGAGAGTTAAGCGTTCTGATAGTCGAGTGAGTTCAATCAGCGCTTGCTGCCCGTCCATCGCCAATAACTGGCGAGCTTTCTCTGGGTTTGCCCCCAGGTGATACATGAGCGCTGCGGATTTATCTGGGAAAAGGCGCATGATGTCAGTTGCTACCGGCGCTGGAACAACTTGCATGAATGCGTCTTCTTTATCCTGGTAATCAGGGATATTGAGCTTTTCCGCTGCGTCATAGTGCTTACGTGCAGCATCGACGTATTGCGCTGATTGCTGGGTGTACTCCTGAACTTTGCGCCCCTGTTCTGCTACTGCGTTGCTACGCACATCCTGAGCCTTTAACAGCCAGTCATTTGTAGCTTGCTGGAAAGCAGCCTGTGCACGAGCGTTATCCCATCCGTACTTTTCCAACGCTTCATCAGTGAAGAAGTCGTTGTAATTAGGTTGCGGTGGCAACTCAGGAGTAACCCGAATGCTCTCCGGCAACTCTCCACGCTTAACTGCCTCAGCCTGTTGCTCGAGTTCACGCTGGCGCTTGCGCTCAATGCGACGCTGTGCAAATTTCGCGTTGGTTTCCGGGTCTTGTTTTGGTTTGTTCTCATCGTCTTTCAGGACAATCTCGAATCCTTCTTCCTGTCCAGTTTCGCTATTGGCATTTAGCGAAGGATCGACTGCGGATGCCGCCGCGTTATCGACGGGCAGGAGTTGGTCTTCAGTTGCCTGAATTTCGGTGGTTTGGTCCATGATTAACTCTCTCTTATTGAGGATTCTCGGCTACGCCGCCGGAGGGGGTTTGAACTTGTCGCAATAGATTCGCGAAATCCATGCGTTGTGAATGTGTTTGGTCTGCGTCTTTTAGAAGCAGGTCAGCGTTAGCGCGAGCATCATCACTACGCTGTTGTTGAAATTGGCCCATAAGCTTGAGGAATTCTCTGAACTCAGCTTGCTTGTCGATATCCATGTTGTTGAATATTTCTGCAACCTTGGCTGCGTTAAGCTGGTTCTGGCCTTCAACCTTAGCTGCATCAACCTGAATCTGAGCCTGTTGGTTCTGCGCCTTAATCAACTCAGCCTGACCCATCAGCATCTGGCCTTGTGCGGCGATCTGCTCAGGTGATGGTTCTTTAGGCTGTTGCTGTGCTGCCTGTACCATCTGCATTTCTTCAGGTGTTTCAGGTTTCTTCAAGCCCATCATGACGAGTTGCTTGTTAGCGTACTCACGCATCATCTCGACGCCTTTACCGTCAAGCAGCGTGAAGTATTGCAGCAACAACATCTGCCACTCTGGCGTACCTTGCGGAACTTTGGTGAGCAACTCCTGAATCTCTGCTCGGTTCTGCTCCTTCATACTCTGGAATGATGGGCCGGTGTCGGTGTAGCACTCGTAACGCCCACGAATGTCGTTGAGCGTTACGACGTCACCAGATTGCAGATCAACCATCTGAGTCATCACCTGCACATCTTTCTCAGTACCGTCCTCAAGCGTCACAGTGACATTGCGCGGCACGTCGTAGATGTCGTTGACCATCGACTGGTAAATCTCACCATCGCGACGGAAAGCAGTAGCGAGGTTGTCCTGAAACACGTAGGTCTCAAGGTCTGCTCGCATGTTCAGTTGGTTGACTGTATCGAAAGCTACCTGACCATTAGCCGCTTCAGCATCAACACCAAGGCTAGCAACCTCTTTCACCGCTGCCGTGGCTGCCTCGAGCATGTAAGCATTAGCCTGAGGAACCTCCGGGTTCTCCATGTACGCCATAGGACCGATTGGAAGATCGCTTCCGTTCTCATCCTTCCAGTTCTGAAGGTAGTACGGGTACAGACCAATCAGTCACATGGGCTAAGGAGAGCCAGTTTGCTATTCAGTACTTCCAGCGTAACGACTATTTAGCCAAGACAGCGCTATCAAACCCTACCAGCGCACAGAACGCCATCATCAACGTTGCGGCGATCGGAATCACTCTTAACCCGGCTAGCAAGCTGGCTTATCTGGTTCCGCGCGACGGCATGGTGTGCCTTGATATCAGCTACATGGGCCTCCTGCATCTTGCGCAGTCTACCGGTTCCATTAAGTGGGGCCAGTGCAAACTAGTGTATTCAAATGACACCTACGAATCGAACGGACTCGATACTGCCCCAACCCACAAATACAACGCATTCGGCGATCGCGGTGAAGTTGTCGGTGGATACTGCACAGTTAAAACAGCTGATGGCGATTACCTGACAGAAGAAATGAGTCTGGCAGAAATCAAAGCTACGGAAGCAACCAGCAAGGCCAAGAACGGGCCATGGAAGAACTTCTGGGAGGAAATGGCTCGTAAAACCATCGTTAAGCGCGCCAGCAAGTACTGGCCTCGCGCAGAGCGTCTGGATAACGCGATCCACGTCATCAATGAAGATGAGGGTGTTTTCCAGGAGCCAGTTATGGCGCACAAGTCAGAGGAAGACATTCGCGAGGATGCTAAGAAACAGCAGCAAGAAATCATGGATAAGGCGCAATCGCTGTGTGAAGAAATGGCGCATGCCGAAACCATGGCAGATCTGAAGCGTCATTTTGCTGAAGCATACCGGCTCACAGCAGGGATGAAGTTGCAGCAAAACATCCAGGCCATTTATTCAGAATGTAAAATTAAATTTGAGGAGGCCGCATAATGACCGCTCTTTATCAGATCGCCAATGACTTCGCCAAACTTACCGATTCAGACATGCCGCCTGAAATGATCGCCGACACTCTTGATGGTATTGAATGGGAGCTTGAGGCAAAGGTCGAGCAAATACTTGCCGTGTGCAAAAACGAACTCGCCGATGCAGAGGCGCTCAAGGAAGAGGCTCGACGACTTATCGAGAGAGCAAAAGCATCTGAGAATCGCGTAGTAAGCCTTAAAGAGTATGTCGCCAGATCACTTGAAACTGCTGGGAAGAAGTCCATGAAGGCAGGTTTGCATCAGGTAACTGTTCGCGACCCGTCAAAGTCTGTTGAAATCACTGATGTTAACGCCATCCCTCCTGATTTTGTCGAGTATGAAACGACAATCAAGCCTGACAAGCTCGCGATTAAACACCAGATCGAGGCCGGAATTGATATCCCTGGTGCTCATATCAAGCTCGGCAAGCCATCACTAATAATCAAATAACAGGTGCTTTCAATGAGCGAACTTTGGCAACCGTGGGAAAACCTGTTCTTGCATGAAGTTGGCAGAACAATGCCGGTTCAGATTATCGCAGAAAAACTTGAGCGTTCCGAATCGGCAATCACTCGCCAGGCATCACGTATCGGCGCGCCACTCATCAGCAGAATGACCGGTAAGCCATGGACGGCAGCCGAGCTATATCTGTTCGGTCGATTCTCAGTGGAAGAGATAGCAACGGCAACCGGTCGATCTATTTACTCAGTCAGAAGCAAACGTAACTCGCTGGCACGCTCCGGAGGATTAACCATGCGTGAATGGACTGCATGTGAACTGGCTGCACTCATGCGCTACACCAACGCAGAAGTCGCAGAGATTACCGGTCGGAGTATCGAAGAGGTCGGAGATAAGCGTCTGGCTGTGAATATTGAGCGCAATGGATGGGATAAGCATAAACCGGAGGACGCATGACGCTAACCAAACGAATCACAAGGTCGCTAATGTGGCCTTTTTATTTTCTCGCGTTCACCTTCAACCGAATTAACCGACAGTTCATGGAGTGAGATATGAAAGATGCAAAGCATTGGGATGTTGATGAAGATTACATCGTTGATGTAACTGAAGGTCACATCCTGTTTTCTACTGAGAACGCAACCAAACAAGAAAGGAAATTAGCCAGCGCAGCGCCTGAGTTACTGGAGGCGTGTATTCGGATGAGAAACCAACTTTATGCAGCCGGATATGACAGCAAAGAAAAGTCGCTTAATCCAACCGAAGAACTTCTGTACCAGACAGAGCGTGCAATCAACAAGGCGAGCGGGGAGGAATAGCCATGACATCTGAAATCATCGATCAGGCCAGCGCTCTCGAAGAGATGATGCGCGACCATGCTATTCAGGCTCACCGACTCAACCACTCAGCAGTATCAGCAACGCACTGTGAGGAATGCGGTGATCGGCTGATTCCTGAGCGTCGAGATGCGTTTCCGGGCTGTAAGAAGTGCGTAAGTTGTCAGGAAGATGAAGAAAAGCGGAATCGGAGGATGTGATGAATAATCGCAAAGCAAGGCGTTTGCTTGGTGTTCATATCAGAGACACGTATCGGATAAGCAACAGACGCTGGCTAGTTTGGGGAAGTAATTACCCATTTGTATGGGAACACGCAAAGCCATCACCGAGACAGAAAAGGAAAGCGAGAGAGGTTGCAGCATACCGAGAGGAATTAAAGCGCAATCAGGAGTCAGCCAATGTTCAGGATAATCCTTCCCGGTAGTTGGTACGCCGATATGTTCGGTGAGCCATGCAAAATCATCCGCGCCACTCACGAAGTAATCCACTACATCAGAAACGGTCGCACCTGCATCGCCAGCATGGGCCGCTTTCAGCACGAATTCGAACCGCTGACCAAAGCACAGGCCGAGCGGATCTCCGAAGAAATCGAAACAGCAGAACACTTAAAACGCCTCCGCGCTATGCGGGCGGTATGAGGAGAGATTATGCGCATCACTATGACGGTTAACTCAACGCTGGATATTGAGAACGCCATCGCCGCATTGCGCAAGTTCATCAGCGAGAAGAGGCATGATGATGGTACGAGCGATGTGTGGGGAATCGGCATTACCGACGGCACTTACTTTTCAGTTGGTGTTAAGCCGAACGGGAATTACACAGTTAAACAGCAAGAATGACGCAACTGATAGCCAGTTATGAGCTGGCTATTGGGTGCGAATGCACTGCCACGTTATCCCTTTCGCCCGGACATAGTGCCGGGTTCTTTTTGCCTGGCTTCCAGGTTCGATTTCCAAACCGGAGATGAAACACATGCGCGAACTGCGAGACGACTCCCTTATTGACATGAAGTTCATGATCGAAGATGCTGGCTATACAGCGAAGTATTTCTATTCGCAGATTAATGCAGGAAAACTCCCCAAGCCAATCAAACTTGGTCGCACATCACGATGGATGTATGCCGACTACCAGAACTGGAAACGTAGCTATCTCTCCCCACTGAAAAACGCATCATGATATGCCTTTGCGGGCACAAATGCGGGCATAAAATTCTTCACTTCTGCAAATCCTCTTATTTCCCCTGTAGTTAAATCCATTTTGTGGTGTCTGCAGGGGACACTCTGAAATTAATGCATCCTGTTTAAATCCAATCAATTACCAGCCAGTTCATCACTGGGCCAGGCGGTAGAACGGCACATTCCTCACTGTTGCAGTAAGATTGTCGGACACCATTGTCTGCTTGGTAGCTATCCGCATCCCTGCTTTTCTCAGCCTCAACACATCAGCGGCAATACGCTGGCTGCCAAACCAGAAAAGCCCGTCCAGCGCAGTGACATCAAGGCCTGATTCAAGTGCCAGCTTCAGACGTTCGCGTGGTGCTTTTACTGTTTTAGCAATCTGCTGATACGGCGCTTCGCTTGAACCTGCAGGACTAATGCGCCGGATTCGATGCGACAGGCGGTACTGAAATTCATCCGGTATCCCACCGAGACTCGCTTTCAGGCTGTAAACACAACCAAAGCGTTTGCCGTTAAAGATGACGTTTTTCTGACTAAGCTGCAGCTCTTCACGCACGCTGGCAATCAGTTGCGGGGTACGGAGTAATAACAGGCGGAAAGGCAACTCAAAACTGGTCACGTAGTCCACATTCAATAAAGCAATACGCAGACGCTCTTGCGGTCCCGCCTTCAATTCGCGACATTCAGTAATAACATCAGCCCACTGGCCGGTAAGGCGGGAGCTCTCAGTCGCCTCAGTAAAGCTGTATTTTTCAGTCTCATAATCAATACGTTCAGTCACACGGAATTCCCTTCTGGCCACATCTCGGTATCGGTTGTTCACTTTACCAGCGACAAGATTGCTATGTCAGGAATCTTTGCTTAACCCACCCAATATTTGCTTCATACCATCACACTAAGATGACGACAACTGACCGATCCGGCGCGTTTACCGGATCGGTACAGCGGCGTCATGTCAGACAACAAAACGATTGACCAGCCCCTTCATGGTGACTGACAGATTGTCCAGCCGCTGGCTGTCGCTCGCGGCCTGAGAAACCAGCGCCGCATTTTGCTGCGTAACCTGCTCCATCGGCCGCAGTGCCAGGTTTATCTGGGTTACCCCTTGCGACTGTTCCGTCGCCACACGCGCGATATCCGCAATATATTGCTTCATACTGGTGGTATTGTCCGCTGCCGCTTCCAGCGCGGTAGCAGACGCCGTGACCCGCTCAACGCCCTCACTAATTTTAACCATATTCTGCGCAACCAGCTCGCGGATCTGGTTAGCTTCTTTGGCACAACGCTGCGAAAGATTCCGCACTTCACTGGCCACAACCGCAAACCCCCTGCCCATCTCTCCTGCCCGCGCAGCTTCCACTGCCGCATTCAGCGCCAGTAAGTTAGTCTGAAACGAGATATCATCAATTGAGGTCACAATATTCGATATTTTCTCACTGGAAGCGCGAATATCCCCCATACTCTGGTTCGCCGCAGAGGCAACGTTACTGGCCTGTCGGACCTCTTTTTCCAGCCTGATTGTCAGATGCTCCGCTTCGCGGGCATTATCCGCTGTTTGCGTAATCGCAGTTGATAGCTGCTCCATACTGGCCACGGCTTGTACTATTGATGCAGCCTGTTCATCTGTACGTTGAGCCAAATCCTGATTTCCCACCGTAATACTGCTGCTGGCATCGGACAAAACCACGGCGCCTTGTTTAATCTCCTGTACGATATGCTGAATACTTTCCAGCATCGTGTTATAGGCACGATTAAGTGAGGAAAGCTCATCTTTACCCGGCGTCGCCAGACGTTGAGTCAGATCGCCATTCATCCCCGCAATCTTGCGCAGCGTGTCGCTGAATTGGCGATGCATATTGATTGCGATGGCTCCAGCGAAGGTCAATGATGCCAGTAGCGCTAACAAGCTGACGACCATATATATTTGCCAGTTTTTTCGTGCATCCTGCGCGAGTTTTTCTGCATTCGCCAACAGAAGATTTGCCGTCACATTTTCTATCTGCCGCATCACTTCAATACGCTGGGTTTGTACTTTGAACCAGGTAGTAGGATCGACACCAAATCCACCGTTCTCGACATGATTAAACGCGGTTTCACGAAATGAGAGGGCTTTTGACGCTTCTGCAGATTGTAAGCGATTTTTCAACATGGCCGCCTGTTCAGGCGAGCTCAGGCGCAACGATTGTGCCAGCCAGACGTTCTGTTTACTGACGACATCACTGAGCTGATGTAACTGTCCGTCGGCGAAATGACCGGAGGAAAAGATATTTGATAACAGTGCCCGTTCAATACCCGCTTGTTCTTTCAAATTCAGCAGATTGTAGTAGGCGGCAAATGCGTTTGCCATTTCGCCAGAATCCGTCAACTGCCCCAACTTGCCGACAAAACTCAGCACATCAGCAATGGCGTTGGTGTAAAACTTAACCACATCTGCGGCCGGAAGCCCCAACTGCGTGACATTTTCCCGGATGGTGGCGAGCGAAAGAATGTTTTTCTTAAACGCAGCGACAGAGGTAGCAACATCCCCTTCCGGTAATGCAGTATCGGACAACGAGCGCACGAATACCTCGATCTCGCGATCGGTCAAAGCCCGCTGCGCGTTTAACTCATCTTTGAACGTAGTCCCTGCAGCCCCCAGAAATCCGACACTCATTCCCCGTTCTTTTTGCAGTTCATGCACCACATTTCCAGCACTGCGTGCGAGCGCTGTCAGTTGGGCAATATTCTCCATCTGCCGTTCTGTCTCAATACGCGTCAATATTCCTGAACCTGCAAACCAACACAACGCCAGTAATAGTGGTTGTAGCGCGATTATTAACTTCATTTTCATCGGCATTCGATAAACCCACCACATGCCACTTCCCTCCATTGTCCATATTTTCATTATGGTTATCGGCGTAAAGAAGCGGCTCTTTAAATTTGAGCAATGGGCAACTGTTTGTTTTTTAGATTAAATATTTACCAGGATAACTCTATTTAATTACTTCAATCAGAATAAAACGCTGTCTAATGTGAATCTGCAAACCTATGCTCCATCTTATTAACTTATTCGGCATATTATTTTTTATTAAAAAAATCAGGTAATCATCAACTGATTCAGCAAGGGAGAGAGACTCAGGACAGTGATAGCAGCCGAGATAACAGCCGTGACTACGGCCATCATTCTGGCGTCCCACCGAACGTTAAGGTTATAATCCTTACAATGATTTTTTGGATTAGAAGCGACAATGACAAAACTTACCCTACAAGAACAGATGCTTAAAGCGGGTCTGGTCAGCAGCAAAAAAATGGCGAAAGTGCAGAGAACGGCGAAAAAATCGCGCGTTCAGGCTCGTGAAGCCAGAGAAGCGGTTGAAGAGAATAAAAAAGCGCAGATCGAGCGTGATAAGCAACTCAGCGAACAACAGAAGCAGGCCACGTTGTCTAAAGAGTATAAAGCGCAGATCAAGCAACTAATTGAAATGAATAAAATCACCATTACCCGTGGCGATATTGGTTACAACTTTACTGACAATAATCTGATCAAAAAAGTCTATGTTGATAAGGTGACTCAGTCTCAGTTGATCAAGGGCCGTCTGGCTATTGCCCGTCTGACGGCTGAAAGTGGTAGCGAGAGCGAATACGCCATCATTCCGGCAGTCGTCGCCGACAAGATTGCCCAGCGCGATGCAAGCTATATCGTGCTTAATTGCGAACTGAGCCAGGAAGCTAAGGATGAAGACGATCCGTATGCTGATTTTGTCATTCCTGATGATCTGATGTGGTAAGCAAAACCCCTCAATAATCACCCGGAATTTCGTCACATATTTCGGTGAACGCTCACGCTGCCACCGAAATACTTTCAACGTCGCTTCATCCCCACATTCCGCCTGCTAAATCTTTTAGTGTGCTTTGCTCAGTCCGTATTTTCTCATGCGTAAATAGAGTTTTTTACGCGGGATTTGTAGATACTCCGCGACTTCATTAATACGCCCCTGATGGATATTTAGCGCTTCAGTAATGATCTGCCGCTCGTACTCGTCGACCCGACGATCGAGCGGTGTCGGTTGAGGCAAATGCAGTTGCGGATTCGCGGTTTCAGCCAGTGGCAATAGCCCAACGGCAAAAAGCTCGGCGGCATTGGCCAGTTCCCGAACATTGCTTAACCACACGCGACGCCGCATACCTTTTAGTAATTCCCCGTCAATCTCAGGCACAGGATGGTTCAGACGCAGACAGGCTTTCTGCAGATAATGGCGAAACAGCGGTTCAACATCATCCGGGCGCTGAGACAACGGCTGGCAACCAATTTGCGTCATCGCAAAACAGTAATAGAGTTCGGCCACAATCTGGTTGGTTGCCGCCAGTTCCACCAACGAAGTGGCGCCAATGCCAATTAGGCGAAACGGACGTCGCTCCTGGCTTTGCAAATGCACCAGATGGTGCTGCTGTTCACGTGTCAGGCACTCAATATGACTCAGAACCAGCGTTCCCCCTTGCGCCTGGGCAATAAGGTCATTGAGTTGTTCAGAGTTCCCGGGCGTCAATTCACCGCGAATAAACGCGCCTTCAGCGCTGCGCCCAAGTTGATGTAAATAACGGGCCCCGGTCATACGCCCGGTTCCCGGCTCGCCATAAAACCAGACGGCAATATCCGTTTCCGCCAGTTGCCGTAAACGCTGGCGATACTGATTAACCCAGTCACTGTAGCCGACCAGTTCAACTTGTAGCTTTTGCTGGCAATAGTGACGACGTGCAATCACAGATTTTCTCTGACGCAACGCATCCTCTACCAACACCAGCAGTTTGCCAGGATCAACCGGTTTTTGCAGAAAGTCCCACGCCCCTTTCTTCACCGCGTCCACCGCCATCGGAACATCGCCATGCCCGGTGATCAACAGGATCGGAAGCTGATTGTCATCCTGATGAAACAACGTCATCAGGTCGATTCCATTACAGCCAGGCATACACACATCGCTCAGGACAATCCCTGGCCAGTCGGCCTGCAACCAATTTCGGGCATCAAAAGGGTTACTGCATGCGAATACATGATATCCCTCCTGTTCAAGCAACAGGGTGTAAGCGTCGAGAACATCGGCATCATCATCAATAAGCAGAACAGAATATTCATCACTCAACATCGTTTACATCCGTCAGATTAAATTGCAGAACGACGCAGGCATTGCGCCCCGGGGTTGACGCCAGGCGCAGTTCGCCGTTCATTTGCATCATTAACGATACACAAATCGATAAGCCAATACCGAGGCCAACATCCTTACTGGTGGTAAACGGTTTTAACAGTGATGGTAATAATGCCCCAGGCCAGCCGGGGCCGTTATCGCTGATAAATACGCACAACCGGCTGCCTTCGGCCTGCCAGTGAACATCTATTTTCGCCGCTACCGGACAGGCATCCAGCGCATTTGCCAGGACGTTTACCAGCACCTGCTGAATACGCACTTCATCACCAGCCACCCACACGCTCCGATCTGGGAGCGTCAGCGTACCCTGCTGTGGCTTATGCCGCATGGACAACAGTTCCCAGGCAGCATTGAACGTTTGTCGGAGATCGACCGGATGCAGAGGCGTACCTGGCTCGGCTCGGCGCGCAAACTGACGCAGCGAACGGATAATGGCATCAATGCGAGTAATCAGTCCCTCCGCTTTGGTTAATGTGCTTCTGGCCTGAGCGGATTGCCCCTGTTCAATTGCCCTCCCCGCCGTAAACAGGTACATCGACAGCGCATTCAGCGGTTGATTAATCTCGTGCGCCAGCGTGGTCATAGTCTGGCCGACCACCGCCAGTTTTGCGGTTTGGATCAGCTCATCCTGCGTTGCGCGAAGATCGGATTCAATCTCTTTGCGCTCGGTCACTTCCTGCTCCAGCTGATTTTTTTGCGCGCTCAACTGGCCCAGAGTATGGCGCAGCAAGCCTGCGATACGCCCCAGTTCATCACGTCCATATACCGGGATAGTGGCATCCGTTCTGCCAAGACCAATTTGCACCACGGCCTGGTTGAGCGCAGTAAAACGTTTCACCAGACGCGAACGAATGAAAAAGTGATTAAGCCCCCAGGCGAGAAGTAGCGCCAGCAGCGTCGCCAGCAGGATAAGTCCACCGCTGACACGAACAATTTGTTCCAACCGTTGGTTAAACGTCTGCATTTGCTGATGGCTACTCCCCAGTTGCGCTTCAAGCAGTGTTCGAAAGCGCCCAAGTGTGGCCTCTCTGGCATGGCTGGCATCAACGAGCGCTTTTTGCGCTGCGACATAATCGCGCATGGTATCGGGCATTTTATTTTTCATCATCCCGATTTCCAGCAGCTCATCGATAGTTTGTCGCAGGGTGATAGTGCTGGGCCAGTCATCAAGGGTACGGATATTTTCATCCGCCGTTTTCTTCAGATTTTCCAGGTAGCGGATGTGATTCTCCACCAGCATTCCGTCGTCGCTACCCGATTTCAGTTCATTAAGCCTGTCGCGTAAATCATCAACGATCTGGTTTTCAATTCTTGCCAGGGTGTAAACCTGCTGCTGCTCGTTTTGCACCTCTCGGGCACGTTTGAGATACAGCGCCGCATCACCATTTTTGGCCTCGATTTGATCCAGCAACGTCCCCTGCTGCCAGGTAAAATCCTGCACCAGTGAATTCAGCTCAGTAGTAAAATCATCATGTAGCCAATCAATGCGCGCGGAAAGTTCGCTCACTTTTTCGCGTACAAGGAACATGTTGTAGAGCACCCGGTCCAGTTCTGCCATCAGCGCCCGGCTGTCTTGCAAAATCACCGCCAGCTGCTGCTGTTCTGCTGGTTGCAACCCCCTGCTCAGCACTTCGATTTTATCCAGATGCGAGATTATCTGATTGCGCAGTTGCAGCCTTACCGTCGTATTGGGAGCCAGCAGGAATTCATTAAGCTGGTCCACAACCAGGTTGAGATTCCCTTCAATCAAAAAAGCGGAATGCACGCGCGGGAAGTAATCATCAAGCGAATAGCGTATCTGCGAGCTCTGCTCATGCCAGGAGTACAAACTGACGCAGCTTACGCTCAACGTCAGTAATGCGCCCGTCAGAAAGGCTCCTCGCAGACTGCTGCTGATGCTGAGCTGACGCAGACGGTGCAGTATCGATCCACCTTTCATTTTAATTCTTCCAGTTTTGATATCGCCTGACGCTGATTTTTAAGAAACCAGAGCTGCCACTCCATCATCTGCTGTTCGGCAACGCTTTTATTATCAAACTGCGCAAGCCAGGCTTCATCTTCACTACTTTTGGCATCTATCGGAACGCTGGTCAGTAAGGCTCTGATTTCGGGTAGCGGGCGTTTCAGGCGAGCTTCCGCACTGTATAGCGCCCGCCATGCATCCTTTAGTTGCGCAAGACGAAAACTGATGGCGGTATCAAACATCCGCTGCACCAACTGTTGCCGCTTAAGGATCAGCCGATAATTAAGCGCAGGCTGGTTCATTAAAATAGCCTGCTGAGCAGCGCGGGGATTATCAGATGCGAGCTGCGTTACCGGGTATTTCCCCGTATTCGCATCCGCAAGGATCCGCTGTCCCTCCGGGCTTAACAAATAGCGGATAAAACGACGCGCTTCATTGGGATGCTGGCTGTTATTGAGAACAGCAACATAGGTTGGCGATACCGCCGAGCGTGGAAAATAGGTAAACGCCAGGTGAGGATCGTTAAGCAACAAGTTGGCATAATTATCAATGACCGGCCCCGCAACGCCAAGGCCGCTCTTAATTTTGTCGGCTACGCCAAAACTGCGTGATGAAATCGTCACCAAATTTCCAGCACTCGCCAGTAATGTCGCCCAGCCCTCTTCCCACCCTTTTTGCTGTAGCAACGACTCAACCATCAGATGGTTGGTATCGGAACGCGACGGGCTACTCATTAACAAAGCGTTCTGATATTTAGGATGCGTTAAATCCCCCCAGTCAGCAGGAGGCGACAAATGACGCGCCGCCAGCGCAGAACGGTTAATCAACAGGCCAAAACCAGATATCGCAACAGCCACGGAGGTAGAACGAATCGAGTCCGGCACCAGCCGCTGGCTTTCCGGCAGCACATTATCGAAGGGCGCCAGCTTCTGATGCTCCTGAAGATGCTGCAACAGCATGGGCGACGAGGTCAAAATCAAATCGACGTTCTCCGCATTGGCAGTATCAAGCAGTTGTTCCAGTGAACTGCTGGTCCGGTTTAATGTGCGAATCATCACCGACCCCGGTTCCGTCTGCCAACGCTGAATAATCCAGGCCGTTGCCCCCGGTGAAAAGGTTGTTGCCATTACCAGCTCTTTACCCTGCGCCAGACAACTCACCGACAGCGACATAAAACAGAGCGAGATCGCCCAACAACGCCCCCGGTCCAAAAGTCTGTTTGTGATCCCGTTCATAAATACCAACATGTGCAAAAAATAATATTGAGACAAAACTTACCCGTTTATCACTGCCAGAGTTAAGAATAAGGTTATTCGTAGAATAACCAAACGGAAAGTGACGGCATCGGTAAAGAATACCCGAAAATGCAGCCTGAATTTGTTAATATCCGCACACGCTGATGATAAAAACGTCCGTAAAAGAATAGAATTTAAAATCCATTATTTAAAAAGAGTCAAAATCAGCCACGCAATCCACAAATTGTGTCAATAGTGACTCATTTCATCAACTTGAGTTTCTCTGCCACCTATTTCACTCTTCACTGCGAAAAATCCTGATATTCACATCAATATAAATTTAGGTGATGATATGTTATCAATATTTAAAGCAGGGCCAGCGGCAAATAAAGTCCCGGCGGAGAAAGTCCAGGAAACTTATGGCCGATACCGCATTCAGGCATTACTCAGCGTATTTCTTGGCTATCTTGCGTACTATATTGTGCGCAATAATTTCACGCTCTCAACACCGTACCTGAAGGAACATCTGGATCTCAGTGCCACACAAATTGGTCTACTCAGCAGCTGCATGCTTATTGCTTATGGGATCAGTAAAGGCATTATGAGCAGCCTGGCAGACAAGGCCAGCCCTAAGGTCTTTATGGCATGCGGCCTGATTCTGTGTGCCATTGTAAACGTCGGTTTAGGATTCAGTACCGGATTCTGGATTTTTGCCGCTCTGGTCGTTTTCAATGGTTTGTTCCAGGGTATGGGCGTTGGCCCTTCATTTATTACCATTGCCAACTGGTTTCCGCGTAAAGAACGTGGACGCGTTGGCGCATTCTGGAATATCTCTCACAATGTTGGCGGTGGTATTGTTGCCCCGATCGTGGGTGCCGCCTTTGCCATTTTGGGGAGCGAGCACTGGCAAAGTGCCAGCTATATTGTTCCGGCCGGTGTGGCCGTCCTGTTCGCTTTTATTGTGCTAATGCTGGGGAAAGGTTCACCGCGCCAGGAAGGCTTACCGGCTCTGGAACAAATGATGCCGGAAGAAAAAGTCGTATTAAATTCCCGACACGCTGTCCAGGCGCCAGAAAATATGAGTGCCTTCCAGATCTTCTGCACTTATGTGCTGCGTAATAAGAATGCCTGGTATGTTTCACTGGTAGATGTCTTCGTCTATATGGTGCGTTTTGGCATGATTAGCTGGTTGCCTATTTATCTGTTAACCGAAAAACATTTTTCGAAAGAGCAAATGAGCATCGCTTTTCTGTTTTTTGAATGGGCAGCAATCCCTTCCACATTACTGGCGGGTTGGCTTACCGATAAACTGTTTAAAGGCCGTCGCATGCCGCTGGCCATGATTTGTATGGCGCTGATTTTCGTCTGTTTGATCGGCTACTGGAAAAGTGAATCCCTGCTGATGGTCACTATTTTTGCCGCCATTGTGGGTTGCCTGATCTATGTTCCACAGTTCCTCGCTTCTGTTCAGACGATGGAAATCGTCCCCAGCTTCGCAGTGGGGTCAGCGGTAGGTTTACGCGGATTTATGAGCTACATTTTTGGCGCGTCGCTGGGAACCAGCCTGTTTGGCGTAATGGTCGACAAAATGGGATGGCATGGCGGATTCTATCTGTTGATGGGTGGGATTGTCTGCTGCATCCTGTTTTGCTACCTCTCTCATCGTGGCGCGCTGGAGCTCGAACAGCAGCGAAAAAATGCTCAGCAAGAGGAAGCCTCACTCCAGTTGGCGGATGCCCGGTAATTCATTTCGCTCTCACAAAAAAGTGCCAGCGATGCTGGCACTTCAATAACTCAGATAAATAAAAAAGCTCAACGTGATAATTTATTGCTAAACGTAACATTCCAAATTATTGCTTACCGTAACCCACCATAAAGCGAATAATTAAACCGCAAGCAGGAGCAAGAAACAGGAATAACCCGGTTACCATTTCGTTACCATTGGTCAATCGCATAGTAAAAAAGTAAATTAATGCCGTAAGGATGGCCATGCCGAGAAAAGCGCTGATTGACGCCGCAGCGCCCATAACCTGCCAGATATAGCAACTGACGCACAAAATGCTCAGAGCGAGAAAGATCCAGAAATAGAGCATAGCGATACCTCCTGTTTGCCGTAAACTTAACGTAAGTCCTTACACTCCCTTAACTTTATATTCTAAGACAATTCCTATCCTCGTGCAATTTCAGCAACATCTTAGTTACAAAAATCCTTCACCTGCATACTATTACTCTCTCGGGCAGACATTTATTTAATCTGCATAAAAACAACGGATTATATATAGGTTAATTTTTGTTCTTAATCGCCTTAAAAACATTTACGAATCTTGAGTAATTATTTCTGGCTGACATTAATTTTCGGGTGTACATTGTGCGTCCGATCATTCATGCCCCCTCGTGGTTTTGTCCTGACTCAGTTTTACACTCTTTACAGGAACCAATGTCGTTCATGGCGGCCTAACGATCAGTAAAGAGAGTAAAGCGAAAGACAAAGAATCTTCGCGATACATCTATTTCGTATCAACAACAGGTGCTTATGTTCCCCCAATGTAAATTTTCACGCGCGTTTTTGCATCCGCGCTACTGGCTCACGTGGTTTGGTGTTGGAGTGCTCTGGTTACTGGTACAGCTTCCCTATCCCGTATTGTGTTTTCTTGGTACCCGTACAGGAACGCTGGCTCGTCCATTTTTAAAACGCCGTGAATCTATTGCACGTAAAAATCTCGAACTCTGTTTCCCAAATTTGTCGCAGGAAGAAAGAGACAAACTGGTCGATGAGAATTTCCGTTCACTCGGCATGGGGCTACTTGAAACAGGTATGGCCTGGTTCTGGCCGGACCGTCGGGTGCGTAAATGGTTTGATGTAGAAGGACTGGACAACCTGAAACGCGCCCAGTTGCAAAATCGTGGTGTGATGGTTGTAGGTGTACACTTTATGTCGCTCGAGTTGGGTGGCCGCGTAATGGGACTTTGTCAGCCAATGATGGCGACCTATCGCCCGCACAACAATAAGTTGATGGAGTGGATCCAAACCCGCGGTCGTATGCGCTCCAACAAGGCGATGATCGGCAGAAATAATCTGCGTGGTATTGTCGGCGCTCTCAAAAAAGGAGAAGCCGTATGGTTTGCCCCCGATCAGGACTACGGTCGTAAAGGAAGCTCATTTGCCCCCTTCTTTGCCGTCAAAGATGTGGCAACCACCAACGGTACTTACGTGCTGTCGCGTTTGTCGGGTGCAGCGATGCTGACCGTAACCATGGTGAGAAAAGCAGATAACTCAGGTTATCGCCTGTTCATCACGCCTGAAATGGAAGGTTACCCGGCTGATGAGTGCCAGGCAGCGGCCTATATGAATAAAATTATCGAAAAAGAGATCATGCGCGCCCCCGAGCAGTATCTCTGGATCCACCGTCGCTTCAAAACGCGCCCAATGGGTGAAGCCTCGTTGTATATCTGAAAAGAAAGGCCGCAAGGCCTTTCTTTTTTTCTACGGCTGAATTACTTCACGCCCCATTTATTGTGGAGTTCAGTCATTCGTTCGCTATAGCTTCGGGCAATGCAGGCTGGCTCATCCCCCTTCTCTTTCCAGCACTCGTTGCGTCCTTTGATCCAACCTCGCTGCTCTGCTTTTAACATCGGATCATTCTTCGATTTAGCCAGTGCCTGTTTAAAAATTTCGTTCAATTTCAGATCCATTGCAGAGAGCGATGGGCTCTGGCAAATAATATCTTCCGCACTTCCCTTTTGAACAGCAGAGCAGGAGTAAGACGGACCAGCGTTGGTCAATTTTTTCGCTGGAGAGTAATCAATATTGTCCTCCGGCAGGCAAACCCCGTGCTTACGATTAGGTCCAGTCCAGGATACGTCCGGATTTCCGTCATCTTTGCGGGAGATAGAAACGGTATTTTTACCACTTGTCGCCTCCCAATAGTTTTCATTGAAAGCCTTCACCGTCGCCTTCGCGCCATCGATCCAGACATTGCCTTTACCATCACTATTCACACCACCAATACTTGCGCAGCTGAAATTGAACGCCAGCGGCGAAGCCGCCATCGACGTCAACGGCGTAAGAGCGAGTGCTAACATCATTAACCTGGTCATTTTTAACCTTTTCATTATTAAATTCCGCGAAAAATTAACCGCATTAACATCATGGCGATATGAGAACTATCCGAGTAAGCATTCCGTCGCTCAATAGCAATTTATTACCGAAAGAAATTAAACTGTCGCCGAATCACGACACTTGTAAGTTATTAAAATTAAATAAAAAAATGCCTCTTGTCTCGCCTCATTTTTAGGCGTACATTAGCGCCGTCTGGAGCATTAAAGCTCAGAATTCTGAGGTGATGCAGCCAAGTAAACGAGGGGAATTCTCCATTTCGTTTATGCGTGCATCAGCTCTCTGTCAGGTAAGCATATGTTCATTTAGACATACCCAAGGTATGCGGAGAGATGAAAAGTGAAATATTTCTTTATGGGCATTTCTTTTATGGTCATCGTTTGGGCCGGTACTTTCGCCCTGATGATCTAAATTAAAAGACGCAGCAAAAAACAGGAGCCATAAGGCTCCTGTTTGCATTTTGGGGAACATTCGGTCAGTCGGTACTTTCAGAAGTCGATTTTGCACTGGTCGGTAACAGGCCATCTGCACGGAACATTGCTTTGATACCGCGAATAGCCTGGCGGGTACGGTCACGGTTTTCAATCAACGCAAAACGCACATGCGTATCACCATAATCACCAAACCCAATCCCCGGCGAAACGCATACCTTCGCTTCATTCAGCAGTTTCTTGGCAAACTCAAGTGACCCCATCCCGGCGTATTGCTCTGGAATTTTCGCCCAAACGTACATCGAGGCTTTTGGCACCTCGACCATCCAGCCAGCTTCATGCAGCCCTTTGACCAGCACATCACGACGACGTTTATATTGCTCTGCAATATCTCGCACGCACTGCTGATCGCCTTCCAGCGCGGCGATGGCCGCAACCTGTAACGGTGTAAAGGTTCCGTAATCGTGATAGCTCTTAATTCGCGCCAGCGCGTTTACCAACGTTTTATTGCCCACCATAAAACCGATACGCCAGCCCGCCATGTTGTAGCTTTTCGACAGGGTGAAAAATTCAACTGCGACATCGCGAGCGCCCGGTACCTGCATAATCGACGGCGCTTTCCAGCCGTCGTAGACAATATCGGCATAGGCCAGATCATGAACCACCAGCACGTCATAGCGTTTAGCCAGAGCCACAACTTTTTCGAAGAACTCCAGCTCGACGCATTGCGCAGTCGGGTTCGACGGGAAACCTAAGATCATCATCTTCGGTTTCGGATAGCTTTCGCGAATCGCGCGCTCCAGCTCATTAAAGAAATCGACGCCTTCGACCAGCGGCACAGATCGTACCTGCGCGCCGGCAATCACCGCGCCATAAATATGGATGGGATAACTTGGGTTGGGTACGAGGACCGTATCACCGTGATCGAGCGTTGCCAGCATCAGGTGCGCAAGTCCCTCTTTGGAACCGATGGTCACAATGGCTTCGGATTCAGGATCGATCTCAACGTCATAGCGTTCCTGGTACCAGCGGGAAATCGCCCGACGCAGACGCGGAATACCGCGAGAGGTGGAATAACCGTGCGTATCCGGGCGCTGCGCTACGGTACACAGTTTTTCAACAATGTGAGGAGGCGTGGCCCCATCCGGGTTCCCCATGCTGAAGTCGATAATATCTTCGCCGCGCCGACGCGCAGCCATCTTCAGTTCAGCCGTGATGTTAAAAACGTACGGGGGAAGGCGATCAATACGCGTAAAGCGACGTTCAGGGCGGGAGTCAGCCATAATATCCTCAGATTAACGTTAGCGCCCGGACCGTCCGAGCGACGCTGCCACGATGGTGGCACGTTTAGAAAATAGCCTGAATAATTTCCTTCTGTCGAGAGGCAAAACAAAATATTTTTTCCTGACAAAAAAGAGGAACAACATAGTAAAATGAGGAAATATTCATTTTCACAACCCGCTTAAAATTACCATCATTTAACATTTTGTTGTTAAATACATTACCTTGAATGCAGCGCTGACAGGACAGGTATTGTAAATACAACAATCATGCAACAATCCCCTTTTAATATTATGGTTTTTCCTCATTAGGCACAGGCTGCGTGGGTGCTGGTCATCCTGGCCCAGGTTACCTATCATAGAGGTTTAACCCTTGCGCAAGAGTCACCCGTGCACGAAATATTCAATATGCTGCTGGCGGTATTTGACCGGGCAGCACTGATGCTGTTCTGTCTGTTTTTCCTGATTCGTATCCGCCTGTTCCGCGAACTGTTGCACAAATCAGCCCACTCCCCAAAAGAGCTGCTCGCCGTTACCGCGATTTTCTCAATGTTTGCCCTGTTCAGTACCTGGTCCGGCGTACCGGTTGAAGGCTCACTGGTTAACGTGCGTATTATCGCGGTCATGTCAGGGGGGATTCTGTTTGGCCCGTGGGTCGGTATCATTACGGGCCTCATCGCGGGTACCCACCGCTATCTGATCGACATCGGCGGCGTCACCGCCCTGCCCTGTTTTATCACCAGTATTCTGGCAGGCTGTATTGCCGGGTGGATCAACCGTAAGATCCCTAAAGCACAGCACTGGCGAGCTGGCATTTTAGGCGGAATGCTTTGCGAATCCCTGACGATGATCCTCGTCGTCGTCTGGGCCCCCTCTACCGCACTGGGGCTGGATATTGTCTCAAAAATCGGTATCCCAATGATCCTGGGCAGCGTCTGCATTGGCTTTATCGTCATGCTAGTGCAAAGCGTGGAGGGCGAGAAAGAGGCCAGCGCCGCGAAGCAGGCCAAGCTGGCGCTGGATATTGCCAACAAAACCTTGCCGCTTTTTCGGCAGGTTAACAGCGAGTCGCTCCGCCAGGTATGCGAAATTATTCGCCATGACATCCATGCGGACGCCGTCGCAATTACCAATACCCAGCACGTTCTGGCCTACGTTGGCGTGGGGGAACTTAACTACCGTGATAACGATGATTTCGTCAGTCCTACCACGCAGCAGGCGATCAATTACGGAAAAATCATCATTAAAAACAATGATGAAGCGCATCGCACACCGGAAATACACTCCATGCTGGTGATCCCGCTGTGGGAGAAAGGCGTTGTCACCGGTACGCTAAAAATCTACTACTGTCACGCCCACCAGATAACCTCCTCGCTGCAGGAAATGGCTATTGGTCTGTCGCAAATTATCTCGACTCAGCTTGAAGTTTCCCGAGCGGAACAGCTACGCGAAATGGCAAATAAGGCAGAGCTACGCGCACTACAAAGTAAAATAAATCCTCATTTCCTGTTTAACGCCCTGAACGCGATTTCATCCTCGGTACGACTTAACCCGGACACCGCACGCCAGCTCATTTTTAATTTGTCGCGTTATCTTCGCTACAATATCGAATTAAAAGACGATGAGCAGATCGATATCAAAAAAGAGCTGTATCAAATCAAGGATTACATCGCCATCGAACAAGCGCGTTTTGGCGACAAACTAACGGTTATTTATGATATCGATGAAGAGGTAAGCTGTTATATTCCCAGCCTGCTGATTCAGCCGCTGGTAGAAAACGCTATCGTCCATGGGATTCAGCCCTGCAAAGGGAAAGGTGTGGTCACCATCAGCGTGGCGGAGTGTGGTAACCGGGTACGGATAGCCGTGCGGGATACGGGCCACGGTATCGATCCAAAAGTGATTGAACGGGTCGAATCCAATGAAATGCCGGGCAATAAAATTGGTCTATTGAATGTGCACCATCGCGTTAAGCTGCTCTACGGTGAGGGATTACATATCCGCCGTCTGGAGCCCGGCACTGAGATTGCCTTTTATGTACCGAATCAGCATTCGCCCGCAGCCGCACCGGCCACATTGCTGCTTTAACCAGGAGTGAAGTCGTGAAAGTCATCATTGTTGAAGATGAATTCCTGGCCCAACAGGAACTGAGCTGGCTGATAAAAGAGCACAGCCAGATGGAGATTGTCGGCACGTTTGACGATGGTCTGGACGTGCTGAAATATCTCCAGCACAACCGCGTTGACGCCATTTTTCTGGATATTAATATTCCCTCGCTGGACGGCGTATTGCTGGCACAAAATATCAGCCAGTTCGCGCATAAACCCTTTATTGTGTTTATTACCGCGTGGAAAGAACACGCCGTTGAAGCCTTCGAACTGGAAGCTTTTGACTACATTCTGAAGCCGTACCAGGAATCACGCATTGTCAGCATGCTGCAAAAGCTGGAAGCCGCCTGGCAACAGCAGCAAACTGGAACTTCGCTCGCCAGTCCGGTGGCCCGCGAAAACGATACGATCAACCTGATCAAAGATGAGCGGATCATCGTGACCCCGATCAACGACATCTACTACGCAGAAGCCCATGAAAAGATGACGTTTGTCTACACCCGGCGCGAATCGTACGTGATGCCGATGAACATCACCGAATTTTGCAGCAAACTGCCGGCTTCGCATTTCTTCCGCTGCCACCGCTCGTTCTGCGTGAATCTGAATAAAATCCGCGAGATCGAACCCTGGTTTAACAATACCTATATTTTGCGCTTAAAAGATCTGGAATTTGAAATCCCGGTTAGTCGGAGTAAAGTGAAAGAGTTCAGACAGTTAATGCACTTATAGCGCAGAGAAAGAGCGATGAAAGAGCCAGGCCTTCCCGCAGACCAACAGTTTTTCGCCGATCTGTTCAGTGGCCTGGTGTTAAACCCACAGCGTCTGGGGCACGTGTGGTTCGCAACCCAGCCCGCCACGTTACCGACCGGCAGTTTATGTATTGATCTTCCGCGCCTTGATATCGTGCTACGTGGGGAATACAGCAACCAACTGCAAAAACAGCAGCATAACCTGGCAGAAGGCGACATGCTGTTTATCCCGGCGAAAGCGGCCAATCTGCCCGGCGGCGACAAACCCGTGATGCTGCTGAGCCTGGTTTTTTCTCCGGCATGGCTGGGACTCTCTTTTTACGATAATCGAACCGCATCGCTGCTTCGTCCGGTACGCCGTATTGAGTTACCCCATCCACAGCGCGGCGAAGGCGAGGCGATGCTCACCGCATTGACGCATTTAAGCCGCTCTCCTCTGGCCCAGGATATCATTCAGCCGTTGGTGCTTAGTCTGCTGCATCTGTGTCGTAGCGTGGTGAATACCCGCCCAGACACAGAGCGCCCACGCGCTGAATTTCTCTATCATAGTATGTGTAATTGGATACAAGATAACTATGCCCAGCCGCTGACTCGCGAAAGCGTGGCGCAGTTTTTTAATATCACACCCAATCACCTGTCAAAAGTTTTTGCCCAGCACGGCACTATGGGGTTCGTCGAGTATCTGCGGTGGGTAAGAATGGCGAAGGCGCGCATTATCTTGCAGAAATACCATCTGTCGATTAGCGAAGTCGCACAGCGGTGTGGATACCATGACAGTGATTATTTCTGCCGCCTGTTCCGGCGTCAGTTTGGCCTGACGCCGGGAGAGTACGGCGCGCGTTTTCAGTCAGCGCGTTGATTATGTCAACACCTGCCAAGGCCGCCGCATCTTTGCTTTATGGTGAGTCGTTACAGCCGATGTCTGTGTGTTTAGCCCAATTGACCATTCCCTGGAAATCAACAATCACCACGGATTCATCGCCAACCACCCAGGCATCATGGCCTGGAGGAATGCGCGACAGCTCACCGGGCTTACAATCAAATTCGCTGCCATCATCCATTTTTACCCGCAGCACACCGGAAACGTGGTACTGAAAATGAGGGGCTTCGCAACTCTTCGTTCCAGCGATAGGTTGAACTGACGTAGACCACCGCCAGCCTGGTTCCAGGACCGCACGGCCGACAATTGCACCTCCCACATCGAGAAGCTCCAGTCGCCCGTGAGGGAACTCACGAACTTCGTCTGGAAGACCAAATGACTTCACTTCTGCTTTGTCCATTGCGCACCTCCTTAGGTTGATTACGCGCATGGCCGCTCTTAAATTATATCAGCAGCGGTCATTTATTGTACGATTCGTAATCTCAGCCAGGATCGTTGTAAAATAACGGCCTTTAGCTAAACCCTGCAGGCTTACTCAATAAAGTGAATATACGATGAAGAACAAACGTGCACTCTCCCTGATGTGTTTTCAGATGCTGGAATCAGGTGCGGATCGTCGGACCGTGAAAAGAGCCCTGACCTCCCGCCGTGTTAAAGGTCGCCAGGCGGTAGTGCTGCTCTGCAAACAAGAGATGACGTTGTTGAGGGCCGGGAAACTACCGTTCTCTGATTGATAATTTCCCTTTCTGACCCTCTTATCCACTCTTGCTGTCAAACTTGAAACGTCAGTTCTGCCTCCAGCAGCGCAAGAATGCTCTCAGCATTTTCAGCGGCAAACAACGACTGGCGGAACTGCTTGTTCACCAGCTTGCGCGCCAGCTGCGAAAAGACCTTCACGTGGTTTATGCCTTCATCGGCACCCAGCGTCAGCATGATCACCAGTTCCACATCACCCATCTCAGACTGCCAGTCAACGGGCTGCTGAAGCCGGGCAATGCTGATGCTGGAATGGCGGATCCACTGGGATTTCGTGTGCGGAATAGCCACGCCGAAGCCGACGGCTGTGGTGACGATCTCTTCACGCTGCCAGACATCCTCTTCCAGTTCAAACGGATGTTCAGTGCGTCCATTAACGCTAAGATTGCCGCACAGGAACTGGATCACCTGCTCTTTGTTACTCAGAGATTCGCCGACAAAGATGTTCTCCAGCGCCAGCAGCGGACGCACATCTTTCTGCGGTGCAAACTGGTTTAGCAGATCTTCTATCTCCTGAGCGCTACGGCATTCGCAGGCCTGCATGGCGAGCTCACGACATGCCCGACCGTCCAGTTGACGAAGCTGGCTTTTTACCGCCGGAATACGTGGGCTGCTCATGCTCAGCTCGTCCAGCCCGAGGCCCAGAAGCAGCGGTAAATAACGTCCTTCACCGCCCAGTTCGCCGCAAATACCCACCCATTTACCGCGTTCGTGCGCCACGCGAACAATCTGCTGTAACATGCGCAGGAACGACGGCGTAATCGGGTTGTACAGCGGCGAAACGCGCGGGTTATTGCGATCAACGGCGTACAAGTACTGGGTCATGTCATTTGAGCCAATACTGAAGAAATCCACCTCATCACAGAAATGGTCGATGATGTAACACACCGAAGGGACTTCAACCATAATCCCCAATGAGATTGTCGGAGCATGACGTAAGCCGTCCGCTTTCAGCGCCACCAACGCGTTTTGCAGTTCGCTTTTTACCCATAAAATCTGGTCGAGGCTGTGCACCATCGGGATCATCAGTTGCGCATTGCCGAAGGTCGCCGCCCGTAAAATCGCGCGCAATTGAGTGCGAAAAAGCCCGGCAAACTCCGGATAAATCCGCACCGCGCGATAGCCCAGGAACGGATTCTCTTCCTGCGGAATATTAAGATAGCGGATGTTCTTATCGCCGCCGATATCCATGGTGCGAAAGATAACCGGCTTGTCGCCCGCGGCGAGTAAGACCTGCTGGTAGGCTTCAAACTGTTCCTGCTCATCAGGTGCGCTGTCGCGGTCCATAAACAGCATTTCAGTACGAAACAGCCCAATCCCTTCCGCACCATTGGCAAACGCTCCCGGCGCTTCCAGCGCGGTACCGATATTCGCTGCAACGTCAATACGCTGATGATCTTTGGTCAACGCAGGCTGGGCGGCATCAAGCGCCTGCCGCCGCTGGCATTCATCGGCCAGCTTCTGCGCAATCGCGTAATAGCCGCGAACGGCATCGTCTGGATTGATGGCTAATACCCCACATCGGGCATCCAGTACCGCATGCTGCCCGGAATACCGGTTAATGGCCGCCAGCGGCAAGCCGCTAAGTACCGGAATAGCTGACGCACGGGCAAGGATCAAGGTATGTGAAGTGCGCCCCGTTTTCTCCAGGATCATGCCAGACAGATGCTGCAAATCGAGGCTTAAAAACTGGCTGGGCGTCAAATCCTCAGCAACCAGAATCGTCGGTTTATTCAGCACCAGCGCATTACGCGGTCGTCTTTCAGGCCAGGTGATGTGCAGCAACTGTTCGCTGATATCACGGATATCACTGACGCGTTCGCGCAGGTAATCACTACCGGAGGCCGACAGCTTGTCGCACACCAGCTCCATATTGGCAATGATTGCCGCCCCTAGCCCCAGATGTTGCTCCAGCATTAAGCGGCGAATATTCCCGGCAAACTCGTCATCCTGAATCAGAGACAGATGCGCGCTAAGGATGGTTTTACTCTCGCCGTCGCGCTCGCGCAGCTGCTGATTGAGCTGTTCGGCAAGCGTCGCCAGACTATGCTCCAGCCGGGTATTGTCTTCCGCACTCGCCGCAATCGCACGATAACTTTCCAGGTTATCACTCTGCCAAAGCGTGAGCGTACCTGCTCCTACGCCCCCTGCCAGCACGCTACCGTACAGCAGGTCCGGGTTGAGGCGAATCAGCGAACGCGGCAACGGGTGCGCCGCCAGTTCCGCCGGGGTCGGCTGAACGCTATCGCTGTCAATAAACCGGTGCTGTAGGTACTCCTCCAGCGCTCGCCGGGCCTGTTCTTCATCGCGACCAGTAATGGACAGGCTGCAACTGTCGTTAAACAGCGTTCCGGTACCTATCAGCGCCAGCGAGCTTTTCGCATCCGCCCGCGCATTCTGGCGATGATTAATAAATATCACCTCACTTTGCCACTGGCTGCACTGTTCTTTCAGCTCCCACGCCGGACGCGCATGCAGACCATTGGGTAACGGGCAAAGAAATTGAATCGTTAGCATAACAACTCCTGATTAGCGCGAAATCAGCACCTGAAATCCGTCAGATGAGCCACGGTTTCGCACGTAAGATGTGAAATAAGAGCCGACAACAGCTGCTGCGTCTGGATGATGTCCCGGCAGTCGGCAATCGACGCCGCGCAATGTCCATACCGTGTGGCGGGTCCCATGACAACCGTTGGGATCCCTGTACCGCTTACGTGCACCGCCCCGCCGTCGGTGCCGCCGTTACTGAACATATCGAGCTGCAGGGAAATACCCGCGTCAGCGGCCACGCTTTCAACCCACGCCGTCAGCTTTGGTGGTGCAATCAGCGATTTATCGCTTAACACCAGCATCGGGCCTTTACCGAGCTGTCGGTGATTGGCCGCACTGTAATCAAAGTTTTTGGCCCAGCAGGCGGTATCCAGCACAAATGCCACATCCGGTGCGACAACGCGTGCAGCCGTTTGTCCTCCGCGCAGTCCCACTTCTTCACTGGAACTGGCCACCAGCCAGACCTCGCAAGGAAGTATGGCGTTATGCCATTCACGCAGTAGCGCCACCAGCAAATAACATCCAAGACGATCATCAAAGGCTTTGCCCATGATTCGCTGGTGCGGCAAGACCTGAAAGGTTGTGTCGAATGTGACGCGATCGCCGGGGCGTACGCCGGCCTGGAGTACCTCATCATAAGATCGCGCGCCAATATCTACCCGCAGCGTATTGACCTCATTACCGCATCGCTCTCCGTCGAGCAGACCGGGAATTTTGCTCTCTTCACGGGTGGTGATCCGCACCGGCTGCAGTTGTCTGGCCGCCATACGCACATTTCCCACCGGCAATACATCGATCGCCCCTTCGCTGGAAATACTACGCACGATAAATCCCACTTCATCCATATGCGCGCAGATCATCACCTTCGGACCGGTTGATTCATTGAGACGGATCAGCACCGATCCCAGACCATCAAAGCGCACCTCTTTATTAAGACGATCCGCCTCCTCAAGCAGGATCTGCCGCACTTCCTGTTCTGACGAGGCGATCGCGTCCGCCTCGCTCAGCGCCTTTAGTAACGATAAATCCATTACGCCTCTCCCGTATGTAGCAATGTTTTCGCCATGGTATAGAGCACCTCGCCGCCGTCAGGCGTAACCAGCACAACATCTTCAATACGCACCCCCCCCTGCCCCGGCAGATAAATACCCGGCTCAACGGTGAGCAGCATGCCAGCGACCAGAGGTGTTGTGTCAGCGGGGGAAAAACTTGGATTTTCATGCACTTCAATGCCGATAGCATGTCCGGTGTTGTGACCAAATGCATCGCCATAGCCCGCCTGGGTAATGACTCGCCTGGCTGCGGCGTCTACCTCATTGCATCGCGCACCTGGTCGAATTGCCGCCACCGCGGCACGCTGCGCCGCAAGGACAATCTGGTACACGGCAAACAGCGCGCTTTCTTCCGCTGGCTGGTTCGCATCGGGGATGCGAAAGGTTCGCGTCATATCCGAACAATAACCCTGATACAGCGCGCCAAAATCCAGCGTGATGAACTCACCCGCCTCAACACGTTTGTCGCTGGCTTTGCCGTGTGGCAGCGCACCGCGCCAGCCGCTGGCGACAATGGTGTCAAAAGAAGCTTTATCTGCGCCGAGCGTGCGCATAAACCACTCCAGTTCAGCGGCAATTTCGCGCTCACTGAGACCGGGTTGAATAAAGCGTCGTATATGTTCCGCGCTGAGGTCAGCTATCCGGCAGGCTTCGCGTATGCAGGCTATTTCCTGCGCCGTTTTCACCTGCCGGAGCACATCCGGTACGGCGCTCACCAGTCGGGCACGCAGTTTTTCCGACCACGCGTTCGCCGTTTCCCAGCTTACTTGCTCACCTTCGAATCCCACCGTCTGCAGCTTTTCGTGTGCAATAATGTGATTCACCTGCGAATACAGCGTCTGCGTTCCATCGAGCCGATGGATCTGATAGCCCTGAGTACGCGTGGCAACATCGGTGTAGTAACGGGCATCAACCAGGATATGCGCACTTTCATGGCTGATAAACACAAACCCTGAACTGCTGGAGATCCCCATATGCGGCTGTTTGTTCTGCCGTGATGACAACAGCATCGCGTCAAGTTGTTGCGCCGTTAACCAGTCGCGCAGTGAAGCAAGTAAGCTCATAGTTACAATCCTTTTAATCAGAGGCTTTCAATCAGCAACTTGCCTTTGCGATACATCAGATGGCGAAGGAACACCACCATCAGCGCCGTAATCACCGCGCCTAACAGGATCCCCGCCATATAGACGCCGAGGTTAGTCACCAGCGGCCACGCCCAGATAGCGGATTCCGGGAACCACTGCACGGCCCCCAGCCAGACGGCAGCCGTCGACCCGACAATGGCGCCAACCATATAAGAAGGAATTGCGGTGATGGGACTTTCCAGTGCAAACGGGATCGCCCCTTCGCTGATGCCCATAAATGCGAGGAACATTGCCGTTTTCCCCTGCGGGTAAAGCTGTGCGCTGAACAGGCGTTTGCCGGTTAAGCGACGGTCAATAAGCGTGGCCAGTCCGAGGCCAATCGGCGGAATGACAATCGCAATAGAGCGCGCGGTGACCGGCAGAACGTGATCGGTAGTAAAGCTGAAGGCGACAAAACCTGCGGCTTTATTAATCGGGCCGCCGAGGTCAATCGCCGTTGCCGCGGAAATTCCCATCGCGTACATCAGCGTGCCTTTCTCGCCAGCCGCCGTCAGCAAAGTACGGATCCCGCCGTTAATCCAGCCGCCAAACGGCGTTATCACGTAATACATCGCCAGCATGACGAAAATGGCGGAGAGAATGGGCAGTAAAAAGGTGGTTTTGAATGCCAGCAGGAAATCAGGCAGCTGGATTTTTTGGTTCATCCACTTCACCAGATACCCGGCGACAATCGAGATAATCAGCGCACCAATAAAGGTTGACGGAACCGGAGCACTGGTTACCCATTGCAGCGTTGATGGGTCAAAATTCAGTATCTGTGTCGGCTGAGTAGACATCAGCCCGCCAATGAACCCCGCCGGAAACGCCAGCTTGCCGCCGATGGAGTTGGCGACAAACGCGGCAAACATCGGAATAGCAAAACCAAACAGCACGCCGCCAAAAGATTGCGACAGCCAGGCAAACTTCAGTAATGAGAGATTAAAACCGGTAAATTTTCCGCTGTTCAGCGCATCCATGATGCCAGTGTCAGCAGGAATATCGAGCCAGCTATAGGCGATCAGTTGCGAGAAGGCGAGAATTACCCCGCCCATAATTAACGTCGGCACCATGCGTGAAATACCCGACATCACATGTTGCGGAAGTTCGCCCCAGAAGCTATTGCGGGAGGCCGGTGGATTTTTTATTGCCGCTGCCGCACCAGATGCGCCAGGCACAACGGTTGCACTGCGTTTTTTAATGGCCATATGTAATTCCCTGTCGATGATTATTGTTGTTCAGCGGCAACCATCTCTTCGATCTCTTTAATGATGCCGGCAGCATTTTTTATCGCGTCCTGTAGCGTAATTTCGTAGACATCACGCGACTCAAAACGCTCGTTATCTTCTGGAGTTACGGCAACTGAATGGATGATTAACGTCGCCTCAGCAATATCCTGCGCCGTCAGGCGATTTTGTATTCCGTCAGCGCCTTGGGTTTCGATTTTCACTTCATAACCGGCTTCAACCGCGGCTTCTTCCAGCGCCTGAGCCGCCATAAAGGTGTGAGCCAGCCCCATTGGGCACGCGCAGACGGCAATTAATTTTTTGCTCATAATCATTTCCTCGTAATAGTTAACGAGTGAAATTATGGTCCGAGGAAAGTAACAACCGTTATCAGACAAATAATGCTTTTACTGGACAAATAATCCAGCAATCAGGAAGTGTGACGAAGGTCGGAAAGGTGGGCGGCAGGCAAAAAAAAACCGCGTGATTTACGCGGTTTTGCAGATTTCTGATTGAAGAATTAAAGAATATGGCCCAGCGTCTGACGCAAATGCGCACCTGCGCCAAGTAGTCCAGGGTTATCGTGCACAATCAGGTACACCGGAATATCCTGCACGTAGGCTTTAAAACGGCCTTTATCTTCAAAACCACCGCGGAAGCCTGAAGCCTTAAAGAAGTCGAGGAAGCGCGGTACGATACCACCGGCGATGTACACACCGCCAAACGTCCCAAGGGTTAACGCCAGATCGCCACCAAAACGCCCCATAATGACGCAGAACAGCGACAGCGCCCGACGACAGTCAATGCAGGAATCTTCCAGCGCCCGTGCGGTGATATCCTTCGGCTGCAGATTTTCCGGCAACCGCCCGTCTGATTTGACGATGGCGCGATACAGATTCACCAGCCCCGGACCGGACAGCACACGTTCTGCGGAAACATGGCCAATTTCGGCGCGCAGGACTTCAAGGATAATTCCTTCTTCTTCGCTGTTAGGCGCAAAATCTACATGACCGCCTTCACCGGGCAGGCTTACCCAGCGTTTGTCCACATGCACCAGATGCGCCACACCGAGCCCGGTTCCTGCGCCATAGACGGCTATCGGTTTACCTTCAATAGGTTCCGCGCCACCAAACTGGATCAAATGCTCTTTTTTCAGCATCGGGATCGCCATCGACACGGCGGTGAAATCATTGATGATTTCCAGATGGCTAAAGCCCAGATTTTTTTTCATCTCAGCAATAGAGAATGCCCAGGTATGGTTGGTCATTGCCACCCAGTCGCCAGTAATCGGACAGGCAATGGCAATGCAACCATCTTCGACGCTGACGCTATGCTCATCCAGGTACACGCGCACCACGGCTTCCAGACTAGGGTAATCCAGCCCGGAATAGGTTTTTGCCTGCGAAATCTCGCCGCTGGCAATATCGCACAGAGCAAGACGCGCGTTGGTGCCGCCAACATCCCCTACTAAAGCATATTTTGTCATTCTTCCACTGCTCCGCTAAAGTCAGATTAAATCTTTGCCACACTGTAAATTCATGGGGACATAACAACAACGGTCTGAAGGCTGATGCCCGTGGAAAATCGATCCAGATCACACAATTACTTTATCGTTTCAGCACCATTTGCAGCGATGTCGTCAGGCAGGCTGTGCAAACTATGTCTATGACTCTGTTTTAAGGAATAGAAAATGCTCCATCCGCGAGCCAGAACGATGCTCTTGCTATCAACCCCAGCGCTAATCATTGGCATAGCGTCCAGCCTGGTGTTGATCGTTGTGATGAAAGTGGCTTCCGTTTTACAGCAGTTTTTGTGGGAACGTCTGCCTGTTAGCATCGGTATAGCCCAGGACTCTCCGGTCTGGATTATCGGTATGCTGACGCTCACGGGGATCATGGTCGGGTTAGTTATCCGTTACAGCCATGGTCACGCAGGTCCGGATCCGGCCTGTGAACCGTTAATTGGTATGCCGGTGCCAACGTCAGCACTACCGGGCCTGCTGGCAGCGCTAATCCTTGGCCTCGCGGGTGGCGTCAGTCTGGGTCCGGAACACCCCATCATGACCGTAAATATCGCTCTGGCAGTGGCACTTGGTAGCCGCATGTTTCCCCGCATTGCGAAACTGGACTGGACCATTCTCGCCTCTGCCGGCACCATCGGCGCGCTATTTGGCACCCCCGTTGCCGCTGCGCTGATATTTTCGCAAACGCTGAATAGCTCAAACGATGTGCCCTTGTGGGATCGCCTGTTCGCGCCGTTAATGGCCGCGGCCGCGGGTTCGCTAACCACCAGCCTGTTTTTTCACCCCCATTTTTCACTGCCCATCGCGCACTACACGCAGATGCACTTGATCGATATCCTCAGCGGCGCGGTTGTTGCCGCAATCGCTATTGCTGCCGGAATGGTAGCCGTCTGGTGTCTGCCACGTTTGCACCATTTAATGCATCGATTAAAACACCCGGTACTGATCCTCGGGGCAGGCGGTTTTATCCTTGGAATTTTGGGTGTTATCGGCGGGCCGCTTACCTTGTTTAAGGGACTGGACGAAATGCAGCAGATGGCGTTTAGCCAAACGCTGGGGACATCGGATTATTTCATGCTCGCCGTAATTAAGCTGGCGGCGTTAGTAGTTGCGGCAGCGAGTGGTTTTCGCGGAGGACGAATCTTCCCGGCGGTATTCGTTGGTGTCGCCTTGGGTCTGATGCTGCACGCCCATGTTGAAGCGGTGCCGGCTGCCATCACGGTTTCTTGCTCTATCCTCGGGCTGGTGCTGGTCGTCACCCGCGACGCCTGGCTGAGCCTGTTTATGGCAGCAGTAGTGGTACCAGATTCCACCCTGCTGCCGCTGCTGTGCATCGTTATGCTGCCCGCCTGGCTGCTGCTGGCAGGCAAGCCGTTGATGGTCGCTGAACGCTCTGATAAATAGCTATCCGCCGTTGCGAGATTCCAGCGCACGGGTCACCGTGCGCAATAATTCAGGAAGATCGGCTTTCGGTAGCACTACTTCAATTAACGACAATCGTTGCGGATGGGACAGCCTGGCCAAAACTTCCTCCAGTTGTACCGCCTGCGTCACCCGCCAGCATTCCGCCTGACATTCACGACTAAACGCCTGCGGCACCAACGTCCAGCTCCAGGCGGCGATATCGTTATAGCGCTGATTTGCCCCGTGTATGGCCCGCTCCACGGTATAGCCGTCATTGTTGAGGAGTAAAATAACGGGTGATTGCCCGTCTCTGAGCATGGAGCCCAGCTCCTGAATGGTGAGCTGCGCCGCGCCATCGCCAATAATCAGGATCACCCGACGGTCCGGACAGGCCGTTTGCGCGCCGAATGCCGCCGGTAGCGAATAGCCAATAGATCCCCACAACGGTTGAACCAATACTTCCGCCCCGCAAGGTAATGAGAGCGCAGCCGCGCCAAAGGCGGCGGTTCCCTGATCGACGAGGATAATGTCATTAGGCGCCAGATACTGCTGCACCGTATGCCAGAAGTTTTCCTGCGTCAGAGGCCCCTTCTCAACCTGAATGCGCGCAACTGGCGGACGTTCTGGCGGCAGTGAAAACGACATTTCCAGACACAGCTCCCGCAATGTGGTGACCGCCTGCTCCATCGGGATGTTAAACCAGCTGGTTCCAATCCGTGAGGCATGTGGCTGAACCTCAATGGTGCGCTCCTGCGGTAGCTGTTGCGTAAACCCGGCGGTCAGGGTGTCGACAAATTGTGTGCCGACACAAAATATCGTGTCGGCATCTTCGATAGCCAGACGAACATAATCGCTACTGGCTCCGGCACTGTATGTGCCAACAAACGCCGGATGACGTTCATCGAACAGCCCTTTGCCCATCAACAACGTGGCGTGGGCCATCGGCGTTTCCGCCATCCAGCGCTGTAAAACCGGCTGCAAACCAAAACGTAGCGCGAGAAAGTCCGCGAGCAGCGCGACGCGCGGGCTGTCCAGCAATCGTTCACGGGCATGATAGCGAAACGCTTCTGCCACACTGCTCTCCGGCTCGCTCAGAGGAACAATCAGGATGTCATTCGGTGGTGTAGCGGGCTGTTTTGCCACATCAGCAGGCAACATCAGATAGCCCGGCCTGCGTTCGATGAGCATTGCTCGCAACACGCGGTCAATTTCATAACAGGCGTTTTGTTCATCCAGTACCGCGCTCGCCGTCGACACCGCCTGCTGCATACGGTAAAAATGTTGAAAGTCACCATCACCCAGCGTGTGATGCATCAACTCCCCACGACGCTGTGCACCGCGACAGGGTGCGCCAACAATATGCAAAACAGGAACATATTCCGCATAACTTCCTGCAATACCGTTAATCGCACTTAACTCGCCCACACCAAACGTGGTGAGCAGCGCCCCTACCCCGGAGACCCGTGCATAGCCATCTGCCGCATAAGCCGCATTCAACTCGTTCGCACACCCGACCCAACATACGTTGGGATGTTCAATCACGTGGTCAAGAAACTGCAAATTATAATCGCCTGGCACACCAAAGAGATGGCCGACGCCACAGCCTGCCAGCCTGTCCAGCAGATAATCAGCAACGGAATACGGGGTTTGCATGACAGCTATCCTTCTGACGGTAACCTCATGTTGAGTATCGAAGAACTGTGATGACTGTCCAGGAAAGTCGCTGTGAAGGGGTGGAAAGCAGGATTTACAGTTTTGGCGGTAAAAATTCATTGAAGAATAGACGGTGTAACCGTATACACTGAAAGACACACGCATTGTGGAAGGGGGTGACATGGTTTATCACGCAGATGAAAATCGTTATCAGACAATGGAGTACCGCCGCTGCGGTCAGAGCGGCCTTAAACTGCCGATTGTCTCGCTGGGTTTGTGGCACAATTTTGGCGATACCACACAGGTCGAAAACAGTCGGGCATTGTTACAGCGCGCATTCGATCTGGGGATCAACCATTTTGATCTGGCAAATAACTATGGTCCACCGCCGGGTTCGGCAGAACGGAATTTTGGTCGGATCCTGCAGGAAGATTTTTTACCGTGGCGAGATGAGCTTATTATCTCCACTAAAGCGGGCTACACCATGTGGGAAGGTCCCTACGGTGACTGGGGTTCACGCAAATATCTGATTGCCAGTCTCGATCAAAGCCTGAAGCGCCTGGGACTGGAGTATGTCGATATTTTCTACCACCATCGCCCCGACCCTGAAACACCGCTCAAAGAAACCATGCGCGCACTGGATCACATCGTCCGTCAGGGCAAAGCCCTGTACGTCGGGTTATCTAACTATCCGGCAGTTCTTGCCAGGCAGGCGATTGAAATACTCGACGATTTAGGTACGCCATGCCTTATTCACCAGCCCAAATATTCCATGTTTGAACGTTGGGTCGAAGGCGGTCTGCTGTCGTTGTTACAGGAAAAAGGTGTCGGCAGCATCGCCTTCTCACCGCTGGCAGGCGGGCAGTTAACCGACCGCTACCTGAACGGCATTCCTGCGGATTCTCGTGCGGCAAGCGGCAGCCGTTTCCTGAACCCGGATCACATTACGCCAGAGAAACTGGAGAAGGTGCGGGCGCTGAATGCACTGGCAGAACGACGCGGGCAAAAGCTTTCCCAGATGGCGCTGGCATGGGTGTTACGGGATGACAAAGTTACGTCAGTGCTGATTGGCGCGAGTAAAACGGCGCAGATTGAAGACGCTGTCGGCATGCTGGCAAACCGTCACTTTACGTCTGAAGAGTGCGCGGAGATTGATGCTATCCTGAGTTGATTGAAATAAAGACACATTTATTAACAAAAAGTGCTCTCACTTGCGATTTAAGAGTTAAGGCGATGAAACGGGGCTTTACTGCCCCGTAATATTGTATTAACAGGCCGGCTACGGCTCGATCGTGAAGGAGAGAAAACATGTTCAGGTCACTGATTCTGGCGGCAGTCTTATTGGCTTTTACACCGCTGGCCGCGAACGCCGGCGAAATCACCCTGCTGCCATCAATAAAATTGCAAATTGGCGATCGCGATAACTACGGTAACTACTGGGATGGCGGCCGCTGGCGCGACCGGGATTACTGGCACCATAACTATGAGTGGCGCAAAAATCGCTGGTGGCGTCATGACAATGGCTATCATCGCGGTTGGGATAAACGCAAAGCTTATGAGCGCGGCTACCGTGAAGGCTGGAATGACCGTGACGACCACCGCGGTCGCGGAAAGGGCCGAGGTCATGGCCACCATCATTAATGTAACAAAAGGGCCCGCAGGCCCTTTTGTTTTTACAAACCGAGAGCGGTTCCTACCAACAGCCAGATATTGAGCGTCACCACCAGCACAACAATCACCCAGCCTACCTGTTTTACCCATCGGGTATTCACCAAATCGCCCATCAGCTGACTGTTGCTGGTGAAAATCAACAACGGCACCAGCGCCAGTGCAATACCAAAACTGAGCAACACCTGGCTCATCACCAGAATACGCGTTGGATCTAATCCCATCAGAATCACAATAAAGGATGGCATCATGGTGACCGTACGGCGAACCCAAAGCGGAATGTGAAAACGGATAAACCCTTGCATCACCACCTGCCCCGCCAGCGTACCGACCACAGTAGAAGAAAGTCCCGCAGCCACCAGGCTTAAACCGAACACTGTCGCCGCAGCGTGACTCAACAGCGGTTCAAGGGTCAGATAGGCTTGATCGAGATCGGCAATACCGGTATGCCCGCTAAAATGAAATGCAGCGGCAGCCGTCGCCATCATCGCCAGATTGACAAATCCGGCAATCGTCATGGCGATAGCCACATCCCATTTCGTGGCCGCATAGCGCTGTTGACGTGTTCCGCCGTGCAGATGCTGGGTTAAGGAAGAGTGCAGATAAATGACATGCGGCATGATAGTCGCGCCGAGCACGCCAGCGGCGAGGAACACCGCTTCGGAATTAGGTAGGCTCGGGATAACCATCCCCTTGCTAAGTTGCGCGAAGTTCGGCTGGGAAAAGATCAATTCCACAATGTAAGCCGCAGCCACAAACAGCAGCAAGCCGCCAATCACTTTTTCCAGCGGTTTTTGCCCGCGGCGCTGCAACATCAGAATCAAAAAAGTCGCGATACCGGTGAGCACGGCCCCCTGCAATAACGACACGCCGAGGATCAACTTAAAGCCAATCGCGGCACCAATGAATTCAGCAAGGTCTGTCGCCATGGCGATAATTTCGGCCTGCACCCAGTAGAACCACACCACCGGACGAGGATAGTGATCGCGAATTTGTTCCGCCAGATTTTTACCCGTGGCAATGCCAAGCTTTGCCGATAGCACCTGGATCAGCATCGCCATCAGGTTTGCCCAGACCACCACCCACAACAGTTTATAGCCAAAGCTGGCCCCTGCCTGGATGTTGGTGGCGAAGTTGCCCGGATCGATATAGCCGATCGCTGCGATGAACGCAGGTCCCATTAATGCGAGCTTCAACTTGCGCGCTGCCCGTCCACTGCTACTCTCAACGCGATCGTTAGTCATTTTAGTGCCTCAGAAACATAGCCTTTGCTATGTTTCAAGCTACGCCTATTGAGAATGATTATCAAATTCATTTTGATGGGTGAAGTTGATTTCTCTGATAGTGTTTGTCTATGGATCGATAAGGATTCTGGGAAAAACGGTAAAATGTTTAATTATTGTTATAGATTAGCACAATGACATAACTTTTCACTTCGATACAAAGCATAACGGAAGTGTATCACCGATCACTAATTTTGAATCTCGTCACAGGTCCTTATTATAGTGTGTGTTTGATCTCGTTTTCTTTATGGTTGTTACATAGAATGTGCACGAAAACTAAACCTGCCTCATATTTGGAGCAAATATGGACCGCGTCCTTCATTTTGTATTGGCATTGGCCGTTGTTGCGATCCTTGCGCTGCTGGTAAGCAGTGACCGTAAAAAGATTCGCATTCGTTATGTTATTCAACTGCTTGTTATTGAAGTGTTACTGGCGTGGTTCTTCCTGAACTCCGACGTTGGTTTAGGCTTCGTGAAAGGCTTCTCCGAAATGTTCGAAAAACTGCTCGGTTTTGCCAACGAGGGGACGAACTTCGTCTTCGGCAGCATGAATGATCAAGGCCTGGCATTTTTCTTCCTGAAAGTGCTGTGCCCTATCGTCTTTATCTCCGCCCTGATCGGTATCCTTCAGCATATCCGTGTGCTGCCGGTTATTATCCGCGCAATTGGTTACCTGCTTTCCAAAGTGAACGGTATGGGCAAGCTGGAATCCTTCAACGCCGTCAGCTCTCTGATCCTGGGTCAGTCCGAGAACTTTATCGCCTATAAAGATATTCTCGGCAAAATGTCTCGCAACCGTATGTACACCATGGCTGCAACGGCGATGTCTACCGTTTCCATGTCTATCGTCGGCGCGTACATGACCATGCTGGAGCCGAAGTACGTTGTTGCGGCGCTGGTACTGAACATGTTCAGCACCTTTATCGTGCTGTCGCTGATCAACCCTTACCGCGTTGATGCCAGCGAAGAAAATATCCAGATGTCTAACCTGCATGAAGGTCAGAGCTTCTTCGAAATGCTGGGTGAATACATCCTGGCAGGTTTCAAAGTGGCAATTATCGTTGCGGCGATGCTGATTGGTTTCATCGCGCTGATTGCTGCCCTGAACGCCCTGTTTGCCACCGTGACCGGCTGGTTTGGCTACAGCATCTCCTTCCAGGGCATCCTGGGTTACATCTTCTATCCGGTTGCATGGGTAATGGGTGTTCCGTCCAGCGAAGCGCTGCAGGTGGGCAGTATCATGGCGACAAAACTTGTTTCCAACGAATTCGTTGCGATGATGGACCTGCAGAAAATCGCCTCTACGCTCTCTCCGCGCGCTGAAGGCATCATCTCTGTGTTCCTGGTCTCCTTCGCTAACTTCTCTTCTATCGGTATTATCGCCGGTGCGATTAAAGGCCTGAACGAAGAGCAAGGTAACGTAGTTTCCCGCTTTGGTCTGAAGCTGGTGTACGGCTCTACGCTGGTGAGCGTACTGTCTGCATCTATCGCAGCACTGGTGCTGTAAGCGTAAGACAACGTCGTAGTGATAAGGCCGGGGAATTTCCCCGGCTTTTTTATGCCTGCTATTCAGCAGAGCAGGGAGATATCGGTAAGAATCGACAGGATGCAGAAACAAAAAACCCCCGCTTTTCAGCGAGGGTTTAAATTTTGGTGGAGCTAAGCGGGATCGAACCGCTGACCTCTTGCATGCCATGCAAGCGCTCTCCCAGCTGAGCTATAGCCCCACGATGCTTTTACGTATATACCAAATTCGTTGGGATAAAATTTGGTGGAGCTAAGCGGGATCGAACCGCTGACCTCTTGCATGCCATGCAAGCGCTCTCCCAGCTGAGCTATAGCCCCATTACGTAAAGCTTGTCGAGTTGACGGGCGGCATCATATGAATTCCCTTCGCGTGTGTCAACGGCAAAATTAACTCATAGAATTCAATCGCTGAAAAAGCAGTCAAATGAAGAACATTGCGCAACAACTCGCATTCAGTAGTTAAACGCGTCACGGTTTCTACTAAAATGGTGCTATAAAATGAGCCACTAATTAACCCCACGACTATTCAGGGAATCGTTATGTTCAAGGAACGGATGACGCCAGAAGAACTTGCTAATCTGACCGGATACAGCCGACAGACCATCAATAAATGGGTGCGCAAGGAGGGTTGGGCTACATCACCAAAACCAGGCGTACAGGGCGGTAAAGCGCGTCTGGTTCACGTCACCGAACAAGTTCGTGAATACATTCGCAGCGCTGAGCGTTCAGCCGAAGGTTTATCAGATAATTTATCGTTATCAGGCGATACCTCTATCGAAGCTCTACTGATTAGGCTCGCCAAAGAGATGACTCCGTCAGAACAGAAAATGTTTACGTCACTGATCCTGCGTGAAGGCATTACGGGTTTATTACAACGCTTAGGGATCCGCGACAACAAATAATATGAAAAAATTACGCAGCAAAATGACGACCGAAGAACTGGCGGACTGTCTCGGAGTTGCCAAACAAACCGTCAATCGTTGGATCAGAGAACAAAACTGGACCACCGAAAAGTTTCCCGGCGTTAAAGGGGGTCGTGCAAGGCTGATTCATATCGACTCCAGCGTCCGCACGTTTCTGCTCAATATTCCGGCTTTTCGCAAAGTACCTGAAATTTATCAGGCAGAGGAACCGTTGGCAGAATACAACCACGTGGTGCGTAGCCACGCCTGTCGCCAGATAATTAGCGCACTGGACAACATGTCCCCAACGGAACAAGAAAAGCTGGCAATGTATATTTCTCGCGAAGGTATTCGCACTTTCCTTACCCGTCTGGGTATTGATGAGTCTGAATAACAGGCAAAAAAAACGGCAGGATGCGCTCCTGCCGTTGTTTCATCGCTCAACCGAGCTTACTGCTGGCTTTCACGCTCAGCAATAAACGCCAGCGCTTTATTAATACGCTCAATGCTGCGGGATTTACCAATCGCATGCACTGTGACGTCTAACGCCGGAGACTGACCCGCACCGGTTACGGCTACGCGCAGCGGCATCCCAACTTTACCCATACCCACTTCCAGCTCATCAGCGGTCGCCTGAATCGCGTGGTGCACGTTTTCTGCCGTCCACTCGCTGATAGCAGCCAGTTTATCGCGAACCACTTCCAGCGGCTGACGTGCTACCGGACGCAGGTGTTTCTTCGCGGCGTCCGCGTCGAACTCAGCAAAATCTTCGTAGAAGTAACGGCAGCTCTGCGCCATCTCTTTCAGCGTTTTGCAGCGCTCACCCAGCAGTTTAACCAGCTCAGACAGCTGCGGGCCGACGCGAGTGTCGATATTTTCCTGCTCAATGTGCCATTGCAGATGCGTTGCCACATATTCCGGTGCCAGCGCATTAATGTAGTGATGGTTCAGCCACTGCAGTTTTTCGGTGTTGAACGCACTGGCAGACTTACTCACCGCACCAAGGGAAAACAGTTTGATCATCTCTTCACGGGTGAAGATTTCCTGATCGCCGCTGGACCAGCCCAGACGCACCAGATAGTTCAGCAGCGCTTCCGGAAGGTAACCGTCGTCGCGATACTGCATAACGCTGACCGCACCGTGACGTTTAGAAAGTTTTTTACCATCGTCGCCGTTGATCATCGACACGTGTGCATAAACCGGTACCGGCGCATTCAGCGCTTTCAGGATGTTTATCTGACGCGGAGTGTTGTTGATATGGTCTTCACCACGAATAACGTGAGTGATTTCCATATCCCAGTCGTCGACCACCACACAGAAGTTGTAGGTCGGGGAACCGTCGGTACGGCGGATGATCAGATCGTCCAGCTCCTGGTTGCTGAATTCGATCGGCCCACGGATCTGGTCATCAAAAATAACGGATCCATCCTGCGGGTTGGCAAAACGCACCACGCATGGTTCATCATCAGCATGATGTTCATGACCGTGGCGGCAGCGACCGTCGTAACGAGGCTTCTCACCGTTTGCCATCTGCTCTTCACGCAGCGCGTCCAGACGTTCTTTGGAGCAGTAGCATTTGTACGCGGTACCGGCTTCCAGCATCTCATCAATCACGGCGTTGTAGCGATCAAAACGTTTGGTCTGGAAGTACGGGCCTTCATCCCATTCCAGATTCAGCCAGTTCATGCCATCCATAATGGCTTCAATAGCTTCCGGAGTGGAGCGTTCGAGATCGGTGTCTTCAATACGCAGCACAAACTCACCGTCATGGTTACGTGCAAAAAGCCAGGAATATAGAGCAGTACGCGCACCACCGACGTGCAGGTAACCTGTCGGGCTTGGCGCGAAGCGAGTTTTGATTTTCATGAAATGGCCTTACGTTTATAAAGATGCCGACAACCGGCAAATCCAGGGAAGATTATCAGGCTCGTATTCTATCACTGTGGTCTGATTCCTCAATGTTGTTCAGGTTGGAACATCACGCTTTGCCATTTTCGTATACAAATCATGCTGCATGGATTGATTTGCGATCGTTTTGTTTAAATTTACGACGAACGAACAAATTCTTTAGAAAATGCGTTGACTCATTTTCAACTCTCCCTATAATGCGACTCCACACAGCGGGGGTGATTAGCTCAGCTGGGAGAGCACCTCCCTTACAAGGAGGGGGTCGGCGGTTCGAACCCGTCATCACCCACCAACTACTTTATGTAGTCTCCGCCGTGTAGAGTAAGAAATTGAGAAGTGGGTGATTAGCTCAGCTGGGAGAGCACCTCCCTTACAAGGAGGGGGTCGGCGGTTCGATCCCGTCATCACCC
>ENA-UEPN01000195-UEPN01000195.1-human-gut-metagenome-genome-assembly--contig:-NODE-195-length-42540-cov-18.601324_pt1 | contig 42540 bp, 72 predicted proteins | sample MGYA00242897_ERZ507910 | MGnify/ENA primary metagenome ERZ507910 (study PRJEB26167, sample SAMN06115525) | human gut metagenome | host: Homo sapiens | place: China:Jiangxi | collected 2015-08-20...
GTAGCGCAGCGACAAACACCGGCATCTGTAGCGCAGCGACTGTCGAAGGGAAGGAAAGCATTGCTATCGTTACCGGAAACGGAAGCAAGGCGAGCGGCAAGCGTGGATGCTGGCTTGTGCTTACAGAGCGAGACAAAGAAAATCATGTTCTGGGTGTGCAGGCTGTGAAGGTGGACGGCGAAACCATCAAGGAAGATACGTTCTACACGCTGTCCGGCGGAAAGGTAACAGAAGTCAAATAAAGGGAAAACCGCCGAGCGGGAGCGCAATCCCGTTTCGGCGGCAAAGATAAATGTTCAAGGAAAGTCTAACACGAAAAGGAGAAAAAGTCAATGGACAGAGAGACAATGCACCGGCTGCTGGACTTGTGTATCGGCGTTGACGATCTGGACGATATGCGAGCGGTTGAGTTCTCGGCGTACTCGGAAAACAGCATGGTGTGTATCAACGTTTTCTATCGCGGATCCCTTGCGAAGTGGGAAATCATGGACAGCTACAGGTGCTTTGCGATTAACGGCGAATGCGTGTGGCGTCACGGCTTGCAGGAGACAACGCTCGACAAGGTGATTGAGGTACTGGAGGAGATGCAACGTGCTGAACATTGAGCCGCCGCTCGAGCCGCCGGAGAGAGACGATCAGGAGCGCATTAACCGGCTGTACGACATGAGAGAGGCGGAAATCCGCATGGGGGCGTTCCTCGAGGAGTACGAGGGACTGTTCCCGGATGAGATCAAGAACTTTTTACAGGACGTGCGGGAGCGCGTCTGGGAAGCAGAAGACGAGATAGAGGAGGACTAAGAAATGAACTTATATCAGCTGACAAACGAATTTGAGAAGGCAATGCAGGCAATCGCGGTAGACCCGGAGACCGGCGAGGTCAGCGGCTTCGAGGCAGTAGACAGTCTGGGCGCGGCGTTCGAGGACAAGGCCGAGGCGTATGCAGTTACCATCAAGAACCTTGCAGCCGAGGCGGCTGCGCTCAAGAACGAGCGGGACAACCTCAAGGCACGCGAGGACAGCGTGAAGAAGTGCATGGAGCGCATGAAGCAGCACCTTGCGGACAGCATGCTTGCAGTCGGCAAGGACAAGATCAGCACGGCTAAGGCGGCACTGTCGTTCCGTAAGAGCGTGCAGGTGAACATTGTCAACGATGTGGAAGTCCCGGACGATTTGTGCAAGGTGGTTATCGACCGCAAGCCGGACAAGACGGCAATCGGCAAGCTGCTGAAATCCGGTGAGACCGTGCCGGGCGCGGAACTGGTGGAAAACATGAATTTGCAGGTGAAGTGATATGAACATCAGGTTACTTAAGGCAGACGAGATCGAGTGCCGCGTAGCACAGGTGAAGCAGACACGAAACGGCGTTGGGTGCTCGCTGCTGCTGTACAAGGACGCACGCTGCGATATGGCAATCCTTGACGAGGTATACGGTGCGGCGAACTGGCAGCGCGAGCACACTATCATCGACGGCCGCTTGTACTGCAACCTGTCCGTATGGGACGACAACAAGAAGCAGTGGATTACCAAGCAGGATGTGGGCACAGAGAGCAACACCGAGAAGGAAAAAGGTCAGGCAAGCGACAGTTTCAAGCGGGCTGGTACGAATTGGGGTATCGGACGTGAACTGTACACAGCTCCGTTTATCTGGATTACACTGGCAGACGGAGAGTACACAAGTCAGGGCGAGCGCGTGCGCTGCAACCAGACGTTCAAAGTATCGGAAATCAGCTATTCCGACAGCCGTAAGATTAGCGGTTTGGTCATCGTGGACAAAAAAGGAAACGAGCGCTTCCGCATGGGCGGACAGGCAAAGCCGAAGGATGACCCGAAGATCGCGGCGGCGAAGACCAAGGCGAACGAGGTGAAGCGGATGCTCGTGAAGATCATGGGAGACAAGACCGCAGCGGCGCAGCTGTGGAACGAGAAGTACAAGCAGGACGCAAACGACATCGTGAAGATGAACGCGGCGCTGCTTGATCTCGAAGATCGGCTGAAACAGATGGAGGCGCTTGCATGACGCATGAGTTTGATCGTGCGCACGTCGTGCGCGACGAGAGCGGCAACTGGCTTTGCCTGCACGTCAAGAACGCGCCTATGGCGCGCGTAGAGTGCGAGCAGATGAAAGAGGGCAAGTTATACTGCGCAGAGGTAAAGCGCAAGTATGACAAGCGCTCAGGGCGTTGTAACGCCTATCTCTGGCAGATGCTCGGAAAGCTGGCGGCGGTGCTCGGCATGAAGCGCGACGAGGTGTACCGCTCGTACATTCCCGATGTAGGGGACAATTACCGACTTGTCCCCTACGCCAACGAGCAGCAGCGCGATTTGATCGCGAACCTGTGGGGAAAGCAGGGCCTTGGATGGGTAACGCAGGACTGCAACGGCGGTTTGCTGATGTGCTACTACGGGTCAAGCACCTACAACACGCTGCAAATGGGGCGGCTGATTGACATGGTAGTGCAGGACTGCAAGGAGCAGGGCATTGAGACCGAACCGGAAAGTACGGTGCTCGGGTGGCTGGCGAAGTGGAAGCCGGAGGAAAAGCACGTATGAGGAGACAGACCAAGTTTACCGGCATTTCTCCGGCTGTCTGGAAAGAGTGCTACGACCGGGACGGCGGTATCTGCCGACACTGCGGGAAGGGCGGCGTACTGCAAGCGTGCCATTTTGTATCGAGAGCACGCGGCGGCATGGGGATTCCGACGAATTTAGTCATGCTGTGCCCGGAGTGTCATCGGGAAATGGACCAGGGTGACGGCAAGGAAATCAAGGAAGAAATGCGGGAATACCTCGAAAGCCTTTATCCCATGTGGAGCGAGGAAAGGCAGAAATATACAAAATACACAAGGAGATAGGCATATGCTGAACAAGATCATCTTACAGGGACGGCTTACCAAGGATTTGGAGCTGCGATACACGCAGAGCAACACGGCGGTTGCAGGCGGTACGCTGGCGGTGCAGAGAAGCCGCAAGGACGCGGGCGGAAAGTACCCGAGTGACTTCATTGACGTGGTTCTGTGGAGTAAGCTGGCAGAGCACGCGCATACGTGGTTCCACAAGGGCGACATGTGCATTGTTTCCGGCAGGCTCGAAAGCCGCGACTGGGAGGATAAGAACGGAAACAAGCGCCGCTCGTGGGAGGTGCAGTGCGAAAGCATTGACTTCTGCGGCGGCAAGAGCGAGAGCAAGCCGAAGGAAGAGGAAAGCGACTTCATCGCATCGGACGAGAGCGACCAGGGCGACGTTCCGTTTTAAGGGGTGACAGGGGATGACGAACGGGTATATACAGATTTACCGACAGCTCACAGAATGGGGATGGTACAAGGATGTACCCACATGCAAGCTGTGGCTGCACATCCTGCTGAGGGCAAACTACAAGGAAAGCCAGTTCATGGGGAGCGAAATTCCCCGAGGCGCGTTTGTGACGAGATTGCAGGGGATTGCAGACGAGAGCGGACTAACGGTAAAGCAGGTGCGCACGGCACTCGGAAAGCTCAAGAAAACCGGAGAAATCACGGTGGAAAGCAACCGGCATTATACGGTAATCACGGTATGCCGGTATGACGAGTTCCAGGGCGGCGAGCGGGAGGAAGCGCCTGCAAAGCAGCCGCCGAAACCGGAGATGCCGAAAAAGACGCAGAGTCCAAAGCCGAAAGAGCCTGACCTTGCAGAGCGGTTTTCTGAGCCTGTGCTTTCTGCGGTGCGCGACTGGATCACCTACAAGCAGGAGCGGCGCGAGGCGTACAAGGCAGTCGGCTTGAAGTCTCTGCTGACCGAGATAGAAAACCGAGTAAAGCGCCACGGAGCGGCGGCAGTAGCCGAGGTTATCCGGCTGAGCATGGCGAACAACTGGAAGGGCATTATCTGGGATCGCATCAAGGACGCGCCAAAGCAGGCGGAAGCAAAGGCGGAACCGGAGGAAACGCCGGACTGGGAGCAGGCATGGCTTGCGCAGAAGGAAGAAACCAGACGAAAAATGAGAGAGGACGGTTATGAGAGGTAGAAAGCGTGAGCATGATCGCGTGGAGACTCGGCAGGAGTTTGACTGCTGTAACGTACAAGATCAGGAAAATGAGGCGAGCGGGTGAATTATAAGTTTACGATACGGGGCACGCTGCCGGGACTGAACGAACTGATCGAGGCGGAACGCAGAAACCGGTTTATCGGCGCGAAGCTGAAAAAGCAGTATGAAGCGGTCGTTATGCGGGCGGCGCGAAGCCTCGGGAACGTGGAGTTTGAAGAACCGGTGTACATGGTGTACCACTGGTACGAGAAGGACCGGCGGCGGGATAAGGATAACATTTGCGCGTTTGGTCGCAAGGTCATTCAGGATGCGCTTGTGAAGGCGCGGTTCCTGCGGAATGACGGATGGAAGAACATCGCGGGGTTTGAAGACAGGTTTTACGTCGATAAGGACAAGCCGCGCGTTGTGGTGGAGATTTTGGAGGTGACGGAGGAATGAAAGAACTGAAATGCGAGCTGTTCAACGACAATTTCCAGAATTACAAGCGGTACGGCATCCCGAAAGCGCAGCTTGTCATTGCGGATATTCCGTATAACATCGGCGCGGACGCTTACGGTAGCAATCCGATGTGGTATGTCGGCGGAGACAACAAGAACGGCGAGAGCAAGAAGGCAAAAAGCAGTTTCTTTCGGACAGACGGCTATTTCAAGATTGCGGAATACATGCACTTCTGCAATCGGCTTTTGAAGAAAGAACCGAAGGAAAAGAACGCTGCACCGGCGATGGTCGTATTTTGCGCGTTCGACCAGATGCAGACGGTGATGGAGTACGGTAAGCGATACGGGTTCAAGAACAGTTATCCGCTGTTTTTCACGAAAAACTACTCGGCACAGGTACTTAAAGCCAACATGCGCATTGTAGGTGCAACAGAATTTGCGGTTGTACTGTATCGCGACAAGCTGCCGAAGTTTAACAACGGCAGGCAGTACGACAAGGACGGCAAGGTCATTCGCGGAAGCGGAAAGATGGTGTTTGACCATATCGACTGGGAACGGGACGGCAGAGAGATTCCTAAACTGCACCCGACGCAGAAGCCGGTGAAGGTGCTGAAAAAGCTGATTGAGATTTTCACAGACCCGGGCGACACGGTAATTGACCCATGCGCCGGGAGCGGTTCGACGCTGAGAGCGGCGCGGGAACTGGGAAGAAACAGCTATGGGTTTGAACTGGATAAGCAGTTTTACCGGCTTGCCAAAGATGAAATGCTGAAAGAACCGGAAACGGTGCAGCTTAGGATGGAAGGTGTGGTGTGAAACATGCAAAACCTGCAAGTGGTACGAGCCGTTTTGCGGAGTGTGCTGCAACGGCGACAGCGAACACCGGGCGGATTTCCGGTTGAAAGATGAGACGTGCGAGGAATGGGAGGAAAACGATGGCGGAGCGGCAAAAAAAAATACTTGATGTTACTTGCGGATCTCGAACGATATGGTTTGACAAGCATCATCCTGCGGCGATTTATGCAGATAAGCGAGTTGAAGAATACTATGGTATTTGGAAGTCGGGAGAAGGGCAGTCTGTAAGATCTTGCATCATCGCCCCTGATATACAATGTGACTTTACGGATATCCCATTTGAGAACAACAGCTTTTCTCTCGTTGTTTGGGATCCGCCGCACTTGAAGAGCATTGGACGGAACTCATGGCTTGCTAAAAAGTATGGTCATCTTGATAACAACTGGCCGCAAATGTTACACGACGGATACCGAGAATGTATGCGGGTGTTGAAACCGGATGGCGTATTGATCTTTAAGTGGTCAGAAACTCAGATCCCTGCCGATGAGGTTTGGAAAGCGATTGGCACAAGACCGTTGTTCGGTCACCATAGCGGGAAAAAATCGCAGACCTTTTGGGGGTGCTTCATGAAATTGGAGGAGATGTAAATGGGTAAGTATAAGCCGGGTGATATTATCACCATCAAAGGGACGGAATTTGCGGTACTGGACATAGAGAAAGGCACGGCAAAGGACGGCAAAGACCAGTTGTTTGTGCTGCTGAAAGAGCCGTTTGGAAGCACGCCATTCAGCACGGACGGCAACGACTATACCGAAAGCAAGCTGCGTGAGAAGACAGATCAGTGGTTTGAAGAATTTTCGGGTGATCTGAACAAGAAACTGGTTTTTTCGAGAGAAATCAGTCTGTTGACAATGGACGGGCGTGCAAATTACGGAATTATGCATCGCTTAGCAGCACCGTTGACATTTGATGAGTGGCGTAAGTATTCACGCTATATTCCAGATTGCAAGAAAAGCTATTGGCTGGCAACTGGCGATGGCGCGCCGGGGCGCCCCGGCGTGACGTGTGCGATGTTCGTGTTCTACGATGGCGCTTGGGGCAACGGCAGCCGCTCGAACACGTATGCGGTGCGTCCGGCTTTGGTCGTGTCGGAAGAGCTGATTGATACGCCGAAGGACGATGGTTTGAGCAAGTACAGCACGATGGAGCTGATTCAGGAGCTCGCGGAAAGGGCGATGAGGGATGAGTGAGTTTTGCAAGGATGAAAGGCATGGAGGCATATGTGTCAAAACGGGTACTTATTGTAATCTTGGCGCTTGTCCTTACGAACAGTTAGAACAATTTGTGCCGGTAGTGCATGGGCGGTGGGGCATAGGACGGTTCAATCTGGAAACGGGAAACTATGAGGAGCAGTGCACTCGTTGCCGGAATTTCTCGAAAGAGTACGACAAGCCTTACTGCCCCAACTGCGGCGCAAAGATGGACAGAGGTGCGGATAATGGCTGAATACATCACGAAAAGGGCCGCGATTAAAGCGGTAGAAAACGCCCCTATCGAACTGTTCCAGAGCGAGTGGGAAGAAATCGAAGAAGCGATTAACACTGCGCCTGCCGCCGATGTTATTCCAAGACCGCGTTGGATTCCGGCAGACGAAGAATTGCCGCCAGAGGGTAAATATGTCCTTTGTTGGTACGAGTATTCCCGCTATGGGGGTTACAACCGCATGTACCAAACTTTTGGCATCGGGTATCGGTTCTGTGGGCACTGGGGCGGAGAAGTCGCACAGGGATTGGACGCACAGGTTTGGGCGTGGATGCCATTACCGGAGCCGCCAGAGATGGACGGAGGTGCAGAATAATGTGGAATCCGTGCAAAGACTGCATCTGAAATGTTTATTTGTAGAACAGGAGGGCTGACAATGGCTAAGGGAATGAAACCGACTTGTAAGAAATGCCAATATTGCAGGCAATGGGGGCGGCAGCAGTCTCAACGCGGAACCCTCGGACGGAGAACATATTACTGCGAACACCCAAGTGTTGGCGACATAAAAGATAAATACGGATGGCCCATATATCCTTTTATTGGGTTTGGCGATATGTCACGGGAAAGCCCACTCGTATTAAAAACAAGGAAAAAGTGGTGTCCGATGGAGGTAACGAATGGTTGAATACATTGACCGTGAAGCGGCGAACTTAGCTCTTGCGGAGCAAGGCTTTGATTGGGATAAAGCAAAACAGGCTCTTGCGAGCGTGCCTGCCGCCGATGTAGCACCAGTGGTGCATGGGCGGTGGGAGCAAGATGCGGACGGCGATTGGTATTGCACAAACTGTGATGAGGTTGTTGCTATCTGCGAAAGCGGCAGAGAACGAACTTATCGCAAGCCATACTGCCCCAACTGCGGGGCGAAGATGGACGGAGGCGCAGACAATGATTGAGCTTAAACCCTGTCCGTTCTGCGGCGGCAAGGCAGAACTAAACGTTGATCCGGAAGCTATCGTGGATATCGAAGGACGGCGCTGGGCGTTCACCGTTTCTTGCAACAGGTGTTGTGCGGCATCTGGGCTTACGTATTTACCCGAGAAAGCTGTTGAAGCATGGAACAGGAGAAAAAACAACGATGAAGTTTAAGAAAGACGGGAAGGTGTACGAGAGCTTAGAGGGCGCTGTGAACGCATTTTTCCTCGGAGATCGCAAGATCTTTGTTAATGGCAGAAAGACGGAAGTGGAATTCCCGGAAAATGTGCGACAGAGCATGATACGGGCGTATGAGGACGCAGATATGGGGCGCGTGCGGCTGAACGCAAAACTCATGGGCTATGAGGTAATCGGGGACGACACGCCCACCATTGCCGAGACGGCCGCAAAGCGCAGCGAGGACGCAAAGCGCAAGCTGACCCGTGCGGACATCCTGCACGCGGCGGAGAAGTGCGTATGCGGACAGCGCGAGCAGGACTACGGCACACCGGAGGATAACTTCAAAGCGATTGCGGAGCTGTGGGAGGCGTATCTTAATAAAGCCTGCACAAAGGGCGTGAACGTGCGCGTAGAGGCAAAGGACGTTGCTGCAATGATGGCGCTGCTCAAGATTGCACGCATTGCAGCAGGCGGCGGAAAGGCTGACAGTTGGATTGATCTGGCAGGCTATGCGGCTTGCGGGGCGGAATGTGAGGGAGTAACGGAATGACCATCTCTGAAATCGCCGCACAGATGGGCGTTGCGCCGGAAACACTGGTGCAGGAGGTTGTGGCACAGGAAACGACAAAAGAAACTGTGCTTGTCGTTCTGGGCGCACTGGCAATCGTGTTGGCGGTCGCGGTTCTTGTAGTCGGTGCTATATGCAATGGCGTGGATTTATCAGTGTTTGGTTTGTACACTGCTTGCGGTTTGCTTTGGATTGGCGTGATACTGCTCACGAACGTGTCTGACTTAATCGCATGGAAAACTGCGCCGCAGACCACGGTGTACCAGTACATTGTTGAACATTATGGAGGTGGACAGGAATGAACAAGAAAATCACGGCGGCACTGCTTTGCGGTGCGATGATGTGCAGCTTATCGGCGTGCCGGGAGAGCGCGCGCGTTGCGTACAACATCTCGAAGGAGGCGGACAATTTCAACGTCACGCGCCGTCTGGAAGTCATCAACGCGCGTACGGACAAGCCGGTGTTTGAGCTGATCGGCAACTTCGCCATCTCGAACAACAGCGAGAACGAGCTGGAGGTGACTGTCGAGACCGGGCAGGGCGTTTACAAGAAACACCTTGTGTACCTCAACGACTGGACGATCTACGTTGTGGAGGACGTCAGCGGCGCTTACGTGGACAAGTTCCACTACGAGGTGAATTTCCTGCCGGAGATGATCATTCCGGTTACGGTGACGTCGCATGACTAATGACGCGGCAAAACGAAACGCAGAGAAAGGGACGAAAATGACCATCAATGAGGCTATCGGATATGCGGATGCGCTTGCGCGGAACACAGGCGAGGGCATTGACATAGAAGGCTTTGACGTGCAGGTTTTCGGCATGCTGTGCAGGGACGCGCTGCGGCTGATGAAGATGACGAGCGAGAACGCCACGCCGGACGCAAAGGCTGCAAAGGCTACGAAGGTAGACATGAACGCGAACGAGTATCAGCGCGAAGCAATGCGAACCGCTACGCACAAGTGCTACGATCTTGCAAACGCGGCGCTCGGACTCACAGGAGAGGCCGGAGAGGTTGCAGATATTATCAAGAAACATCTGTATCAGGGGCATGATCTCTACCCGTCCGAGGTGATCGAAGAACTCGGTGATGTGCTCTGGTACGTTGCCCTTATGGCGGACTACTTTAACGTTACCCTCGGCTTTGTGATGCAGCAGAACATCACAAAACTGAAAGCACGCTATCCAGATGGATTTGACCCGGTGAGGAGCGTAAACAGGGAGGAGAAGAGGAAGAATGAAAACTCAAACAGTATGTGACTGCGACAGTTGCAAATATCGTGATGAATGCACAACTGATGATATGGCAAGCTGCTTCCACGGCGCAAATATGAGTTGTGGGAGCGACTATCAGCCAAAAGAATAACGGAGGAACAGGATGAATGAGCAGAGATACAGCGAGGAAATCCGGCGTTACTTATTATGGCGATACGTCGTGCAGGAACTGCGCTTACTGGCGGACGCTCGGAAACTATAAAAATCTGAAGCTGTGGGCGTGCCACTACGCATTAGTAAACCGGCATTCAAGGGGATGCGAGCCGGGCGAAAGGTGCACAAAAAGAACAGAAAGCTACCGCAGGCGGATAGCTTTCAAACACGACGGAAGCACCGAGGAGATTACAAGTCGATGACAGCGAAAGAATGGCTAATGCGCGGGCGCGCACTGGAAAAGACGATTACAGCCTTGCAGGAGGCGCGGAAACGCGCCTATGCACGGGCAACGGGCGCAACCGCACCGGTAAGGGATACGCCGGGCGGAAAAGGGAGCACGGGGAACAAGGCAGACCCCTACATCGAACTGGGCGAGAAGATCGCAGAGAAAGAAAACGAGCTTGCGGAGATATACGGCGAGATCGTGCGCGTACTGGGCGAAATGCGGGATAATGAGCTGCAAACGCTATTGCTTGAACGTTACGTGAACGGCGCAACGTGGGCACAGGCAGCGCGGCGGCTGCATTACAGCGAGGCGCACGTGAAAGGCTATATGCATAGAATGGCACTGAATGCTGTGGATAAGTTAATACCCCGCAATACGCAATAATGTGATATACTGATATCGTGGAAGAGCTCCAAGGGAGCAAAACCACGGCATTCACGGGTTGATAAATTCCGGTTATGTCCTCCTAATTCTCTCCCCTGCTTCGGCGGGGGACACGCTCCAAAGGCTGCACGAGGCCGGAGGGGCTCACACTTCCTTTCGCCCAAGGCATTCCCTAATGAGACGGGAAACCGTCTCAGCCTGTCCGCCGCGTCTGCACGAGGGCGCGCGGGCTCTTTGACTCTCGGGAATACAGTTCAAGGAAACGCGGCAGAGATGCCGCACATGCTCCAAAGCCTGCATGAGGGCGGCGGGGCAAAAAAAGACAGCCGAACGGCTGCCCATAATCTGACGGCTCGGAAAGACGAGCACGGGCGCAGCTTACGGAACGGCGCGCCGACACCTATTCTGGCGGCCCGGAAAGACGGGCATCTGTTTGCGAACTTTGCCGGACTGCCCGGCAGGCCTTGCGCAGGGCCAAAGCGTCAGTACACAGCGCAGCAGCACGTGTATCAGGGAGTAATTCCCTGCAATGGGGTAGCGCCCTGCGGTGAAAGTCCGCCGGTTTGCAGGCCGATAACTGCGCGCGAGGGGGTCAAAATTCGAACGTCCTATTTTGTAGCAGCCCCTGAGCGCAAGCCGGGAAACCGTCCGTAAAGCCGGACGCAAGGCGCAGCGATACGCGCACATACCCCGAAAGGGGTATACATGCAGCCAAAAGTTGATACGCGGTGCGATTCCGTGTGGCTGCACCTCCAATTGTCATAGTAAAAGCACCTCCCCGGGATGGCTTCGGGAAGGTGCTTTTGCTTAGATGTTGCTTAGATGTTGCTTAGCGGTTATCATAAGCGCATAGAGCCTTACACACCCCACGACGCATCCTTCCACTCGTTGTAAAAGCAGCCGCGGCCATAGCCGCATTCGTGCTGCATGAGTGTGCCGCCGATGATCTTTCGCTCGAAATGGTACGCCTTTTCCGTGGCTGTACCATACCAACCGTGGCCCTCGCCGGTCTCCGGGTTGTACTTGGTGAAGTACAAGCCGAAACCCTCGGGAATGGGGAAGTTTCCGAAGGAGGATGTCCCCGCGTGCTGGATAAAATGTACGGCTTTCTGTGTGGTTTTCATTGTTATTTCCTTTCTGCCCTCGTTCCTCCGGGGCGGGTGTTGTTGTTATTGTACCGCAGATCGGGCGGTTTGTCGAGGGGGCCGACGGCCGCGGCGGTTATACCTCCAGCCGGTAGATCATCGCGCTGTTAAGCAGCGCGTAGGTGATGGACTCCAGGAACTCGGCGCGGGTGACGCCCTCCGGCGTGCCGGTGCCCTGCTCGATCACATGGGCAACAGTGGCGACAGCCTCAGCGGTCGGCTCGTGGGAAGATACCCAGTTGAGCATATGTTCGTACTCGTCGCACGTCATGGACGTGCAGAAATCATTTTCGATACACACTTTGCGGACGCTGTACGCGCTCCAGTTTGCCTTGATGGTCATTATATGTCTTCCTTTCTGCGGGGTTATACCGCCCCGCCCGGTGTGGGTGGATCAGTCAATAGCGCAGTAGGTAAGGGCATCATAGCCCATACCCGCAAGCGGCTTGGGCGCTGCGGGCTTGGTGTCTGCCGGGTAGGCGGTCAGCAGCTCTTCAAAGTCTGCGATTGCGTCCGCCTCGGTGCGTGCCGTGCGGCTGGTGATCTCGTGGCCGTTGGGATACAGGAGCATGGTCACGTAGTGGTTCGAGGCAAGCTCGCAGGTGTCGAGGATAACGCGGCGGCCGTTGTATGTGTATTCTAAGTGCTTGATGGTTTTCATGGTGTGTACCTCCAAATGAAAATACTTATAAAATACTTACCATGTCATTCGTTTCGGAAAGAACTGATATGACCCGTGTAGTGGGAAATCTGGCTCGCCATCAAAATTGTTAGCGTATGCTGAATATATGGATTCCGGTACATGTGCCCTAGGATCGGTATCTTTCCAAATTCGCTCCTCGTTATCTTTATATACGGGGCGAGACATTCGATCCCAGCCTATGAAAGTTAATGTTTTTGACATGATTCTTCTCCTTCTGAAAATTAAAATTTATGGGTGCGGGGTTTAAGGGTAAACCCGCGAGAACCTTTAGTGCTGTGCATCGTAAGCGGCGAGGGCGTTTGCAAGTCCGGCTTCAAAGCGCATTTCGTTCTCTTCGGTGGTCTTGCTCATGTCGTTCTCAAAGCCGCAGCACGCCTTGTAAAGCGGGCAGCTTTCACAGTAGGCGAATGCGTACTTGTTGCAGAACTCAGTGCAGATGCGGCGCTCGATATCGTAGGTGTAAGTCATGGTTTAACCCTCCATCCAGATGTTATAAAGCTGCTCGGCCGTGAAGTCTTTGTAGTAGCCGATGCGCATTGTGTGTTCTTCTTCTTCCTCTACCCATGTGATGTAGAGGTTGTTCTCGGTGGTCTCGGCACTTACAAAGTAGCCGTTTACATCATAGTCGATCTTGGCGTTGTCGTACCAGCGGGTGATGCAGTGCTTTAAGTAGCTGCTGAGACTGGTGGTTGCGGTCATATTGATTACTTCCTTTCGGTGCTTTCCTTTGTTGTGATTATAGTATATCAGTTAACTGACATTGAATCAATGCACATTCTGTACAAATATCAGTTAACTTATTTGTGTAATGTGTCAGTTTACTGATATGGTCTGGCTGTGCTATCATAGTAGCACAAGGAGGCTTGAAAATGGCAACACAGAAATACACAGGCACAGAGGCGCAGAAGAGAGCCAGTACCGAATATAACCGGCGGCGTGATAACATCATGCTGCGCCCCACAAAAGAGGAGGGCGCGCAGATCAGGCAGGCCGCAGCCGATGCGGGGCAGAGCGTACAAGGGTATGTACTGGGCGCTGTGCGCGTCCAGATGGACAAGGACAAGGAGGACAAAGCGTAGTGTATGACAGAGTAGATGCAAGCAGCGGAGAGAGCCTTTGCCGTACTATGGCAGAGGAATGCGATACCGCGATCTTAGCATTTTCCACAGGTAAGGACAGCATTGCAGCGTGGTTGCAGCTTAGAAAGTATTTCAAGCATGTAATCCCGTATTATTGTTACACTGTGCCGGGTCTGGAATTCGTCGAAAACAGCCTCGCATACTATGAGGATTTTTTCGGCACTCACATTTACAGACTGCCGCACCGGTCTCTGTACCGCATGCTGCGTAATCTGGTATTCCAATCGCCGGAGCATGTAACCAAGATCGAGGCGCTGGATTTGCCCGGCGAAGAATATGATGATGCCGAAATTGGCGAGATCATCCGCGAATGCAAGCGCCTGCCGGAATGCGTATACACTGCGACCGGCGTTAGAATGGCAGATAGTCCTATGCGGCGTATCGCGATGAAAACGCATGGAGCGATCAACCACAATGCAAAGCGGTTCTACCCGGTTTTTGACTGGGTAAAGGCCGACCTGCTGCGCGAATTTGATGCAAGCGGTGTTCGCCTGCCGGTAGACTATAAGCTGTTCGGCAGAACGTTCGATGGTATTGATTATCGGTTCTTGAAGCCGATCAAGGAGAACTTCCCGAGAGACTACGAAAAGATTCTGACGTGGTTTCCGCTGGCTGAACTGGAACTGTTTAGGAGGGGCGAAAAGTAATGGGATACTGGAATGACGATAAGCCGAAGAAAGAAGAAAAGGACGATCACATCGAATTAGAACAGCTTGAAAGCGAGTGCCTCGATGAGCTGGGGGGCGTAGAAAAGAGTTTCCGTGAGCGCATGGGCGCTGAGAACAAGCGATTCCGTGATATGTGCGATACGGAATACTGGTGCTGCATTTGCTTTACCAGCCGTGCACAGAAAGAGGAATTTTTGGAATCTCTGGAGTTTGACGGCGATTTGAAGTATATCGAAGGAAAAGAATTCGCGCGAGCGGTGAAAAGACCGGTTAAAACCGAGGATTTGAAGTTCGCTCGTATCGGTAAAGGCTCAAAAGAATACTTGGGCAGGCTCATAGATGAGCAAAAATGACGGAGAGGAGGTGTAAAGCGTGGGTGCTGGTTATGGTAGCGGCAGGCTTGCCAATTTCGGCAGAACCAGAAACCGCCGCCGCAGTGTTGCGGTAGGCCGTCGCGCTGCTGGCGCTCGTGGCGCTCGTTCGCCCTCGACCTAAACACCAAAACTCAAAAGTCCACCGGTTGGGAAATGATTCTCAGCCGGTTTTCTTTTGGGGAAAGAAAGGAGGTAGCACATGGGACGGAAAAAGAAAGTGATTGACCTCAAAGCGGTGCAAGAGCTTGCAAGTGAGGGCAATACACAAGAAGAAATTGCAAAGGCTTTGGACTTTTCACGATCGACGTTCAGTAACCGCGACGATGTAACCGAAGCATACTATAAGGGCGTAGCAGAAATGAAGCTCAGCTTGCGCCATTGGCAGTTTAACGCTGCTCGTGGCGGTAACATCCAGATGCTTATCTGGTTGGGCAAGCAGTACCTCGGACAGCGTGACACAGTAGAGAAAAAAATCGAAAGCGAAGGCGTGAAGGTGATTATCGATGTCTGAGGTGAAGCTCTCGCAGATCATCGGACCGGCATTTTACGCCGTTGCGCACGATGTGTTTGCACATGGTCACACGCATTACGATTTCAGCGGCGGCCGTGGCTCGCTGAAATCGTCGTTTGTGTCGATTGTCGTTCCGCTGCTGCTTATCCACAACCCCGGAACGCATGCGCTTGTGTTACGCAAGGTTGGAAACACCATCCGCGACAGCGTCTATGCGCAGTATGTGTGGGCAATCGGTGAGTTGGGCATGGCTGACTACTGGGACGCGAAGGTATCGCCGATGGAGCTGATATATCGCCCGACCGGACAGAAAATCATGTTTCGCGGCGCTGATGACCCAATGAAAATCAAGTCAATCAAGGTTCCGTTTGGCTACATTGCCATTACGCACTTTGAGGAGAAAGACCAGTTTGCAGGACGCGCAGAAATACGAAAGATTCTGCAATCCACAATGCGCGGCGGCTCTAAGTTTTGGAATTTTGAAAGCTATAACCCGCCGATCAGCCGCGACAACTGGGCGAACAAAGACAGCTTAGAGGAACGCGAAGATAGGTTGTGCAGTAAGACAACGTACCTGCAAGCGCCTGCTGAATGGTTGGGTGAGCAGTTTGCCTTAGAGGCGGAATATCTCAAAGAAACGAACGAACGAGCATACCAGCATGAATACCTCGGCGTTCCGGTTGGCACGGGCGGCAACGTCTTTGAAAACCTTGAACTGCGAGAAATCACAGATGATGAGGTAGCAACGTTCGATCATATCTATCAAGGCGCTGACTGGGGATGGTTCCCCGACCCGTTCGCTTTTATCCGCGTCCACTACGACAGGGCGCGTGAGACGGTGTATTTTATCGATGAGATATACAAAAACAAGCTGAGTAACGAGGAAAGCGCCGGTATTATCATGGAGCGCGGCTATAATGATACGTTTATCACCTGCGACAGTGCAGAGCCCAAAAGCGTTGCAGACTACCGCGCTATGCGACTGCCTGCCAAAGAGGCCGTGAAGGGCCCCGGCAGTGTCGAGTACGGCATGAAGTGGCTACAGCGCAGGACACTTGTCATCGACCGCAAGCGAACGCCGCACGCCTATGATGAGTTTGTGAACTATGAGTATGAGCGCGACAAGGATGGCGAGATCATCAGCGGATATCCAGATGAAAAGAACCATCTGATTGACGCCACGAGATACGCCCTTGAGCGCGTTTACAGAAGAATGGGAGTGATTGCTTGACGATCATTGAAAAACTGAAAGAGCTCGGCTATAACACAATCGCCCCCGAGTTTTACGGTAAGGTTGCGGAGTGGCGCAGCTGGTATGTGGGTGATGTGAAGTCATTCCACCATTACAAGGTGCGGAACTGCGGCAGAACCGTGCATTGCAAGCGATATACGCTCGGTATGGCGAAGAAGTTAGCCGAGGACTGGGCGAACCTGCTCATGAACGAAAAGGTAAATATCACCTTGGAGGGCGAGAAAGAACAGGCGTTCGTCGACCGCATCTTTGAAGAGAACAACTTCGAGGTAAAGGCGAACGAGATGCAGGAAATGAAGTCTGCACTGGGTACGGTCGCATACATTCCGCGTGTTGTCGGTGCAGTGTCGGACGGCGGACAGCCTATTGTGGGCGCAGCAAACGGCATTCAGATTGATTACGTGACTGTAGAACACATTTTCCCTCTGGCATGGCAGAACGGCGTTATTATGGAATGCGCGTTCGACAGCAGAACCACCGTGAAAGGCGAGGATTACTGCTATTTGCAAATCCACAAGCGAAATGAAAACGGCTTTTACGACATCGAAAACCGCATTTTCAAAATCACAAATGAAAGTTTGTCTGAAGAAAGCCTTGCAAGCGTGCCGGGGTTTGAAAAAATTCCACCCGTTGTGCATACCGGTTCGAACAAGCGGCAGTTTGTGATTGATCGTTTGAACATCGCGAACAACTTTGATTATTACATTCCGCTCGGCATTCCGGTCTATGCAAACGCGATTGACGTTCTGAAAGGCGTTGATATCGCATACGACAGCTATGTAAACGAGTTTCTGCTCGGCAAAAAGCGCATTATGGTAAAGCCTGCTGCAACGCAGTATCTTGACGGCGAGCCGGTGTTTGACCCGGATGAACTGGCGTATTATGTACTGCCGGAGGACACGCAGGACGGCAATATCATTCAGCCGATTGATATGACGCTGAGAACCGGCGAGCACAACCGAGGCATTCAAGATCAGCTGAACCTACTGTCAACCAAGACAGGTTTCGGCGCGAGCTATTATCACTTCGACGGCGCAAGCGTTGCAACCGCCACGCAGGTAATCAGCGAAAACAGCACCATGTTCCGCACGATCAAGAAGCATGAAATCATCCTTGAGCAGGCACTTGTGGAGCTGTGTCGCATTATTCTGCGGCTCGGAAATGACGCGATGAACGCCGGGCTGAACGAGGATGTGGAAATCAGCATTGACTTTGATGACAGCATCATCGAGGATAAGGGCACGGACTTCACGCGAGACATGCAACTGCTTAACGCAGGCATAATGAACGACTGGGAATTCCGCGCTAAGTGGCTCAATGAAGATGATGAGACGGCGAAGAAAATGCTGCCTAAAGCGCAGGATATGACAGACGAGGGGGAAGATGAGATTGAATGAAGTATCCAATCACACCGGAATACCTCGACGCAGCGCCCGAACCGATTGCGATTGCAATGCGAGAGCTCGAAAAGGACATCTTGCGCGAGATATGTTCACGCTTTAAGCTGACCGGCGAACTGAACGAGGCTGCCATGAACAATATCCGCGCTCTGCGTGCGCAAGGCCTCGACATGGAGACCATCGAGAAAATGATAGCGAAGCACAGCAAGGAAACACTGCCTCAGGTGCAGGAAGCACTTGACCGTGTTGTTGAATACAACCAGAAGTATTACAACGAGCTTGCAAGCAAGGCGAGCATTGCTGAACCGCTTTTCTGGATGACGGCTGCGGATATTGCGCAGATACAGTCACAGACGCTTGACGGATACCGCAACATTACACGCTCTCTCGGTTTTGCACTGCAAACAAACGGAAAGGTTACATTTCAGTCGATTGCAAAGGCGTATCAAGCCGCCCTCGACAAAGCAGAAGTGAAAATGCAGTCCGGCGCGTTTACGTTGCAGCAGTCACTTGAGGATGCAGTTAGAGAGCTTGCAGACAGCGGCATATACACGATCGACTATGCGACAGGGCATAGAGACCGTGCAGACGTTGCAGCGCGCAGAGCTATTTTCACGGGGCTAAATCAGCTCACCTCGAAATATACGGAAGCAGCTGCGGAAACACTGGAAACTGACCTGTACGAAATCACCGCCCATCGCGGCGCGCGTGATAAAGGCACAGGATGGAAGAACCACAAGGCATGGCAAGGCAAGGTTTACAGCACGAAAGACGGCAGCAAATACCCGAATATTTACAAGGTTTGTGGATTGGGTGCTGTTGACGGTCTGGAGGGCGCTAACTGTAGACATCATCGGCATGCGTTTTTAGAGGGCGTTTCTGAGCGCGTCTACACAGACGACGAGCTTGCGAACATCGACCCACCGCCTGTGGAGTTCGAGGGGCGCACGTACAGCGCTTATGAAGCAACGCAAATGCAGCGCAAGATAGAACGCACAGTGCGCAAACTGGAGCGCCGCAGAGCCGCGTACAACGCCGCAGGAATGACGGGTAAGGAAGAGCAAACAGGCATCCGCATTCGCCGATTGAAGAAAGAATATCGCGAATTCAGCCGGGCGGCGAGCCTGCCGACGCAGACCAACCGCATGAAAGTAATTGAATAATTGGCATCGTGGAAACACGGTGCTTTTTTATTGCCAAATTGTCCGACAGGACGTTAAACAAGGAGATTACCATGGAGAACAACACTCCCAACACCAACGCGCAGGGCGCGGAGAACAACACTGCTGCACAGCAGGAAAAGACGTTTACGCAGGCAGATGTAGACAAGATGATCCAGTCTCGCCTTGACCGTGAACGGAAGAAGATGCCCAGCGAGGAAGAGCTGACCGCATTCCGCACGTGGAAAGACAGCCAGCAGACCGAGCAGGACAGAATGAACAACATCACCAAGGAGCGCGACACCGCAGTAAGCAACCTTTCGGCGGCGAACGCGAAGATCGAACAGCTTGAGCACGAAAGATACGTTTCGTCCAAGGGTTTTACCGGTGACGAGGCGGAATTTATCACGTTCAAGGCTGCGAAGATGGTAGATGACAAGACCACCTTTGAACAGGCTGTGGATGCAATCGCGCAGGAACGTCGGCCACGTACCTCGTTTGATTGGACTGCGCCTGTAGGCGATGGCAACCAGAAAAACGCCCCCAACGCGGCAATGAACGCGCTTATTCGTGGGGCAATCAAGTAAGAAAAGGAGCTTTTAACAATGGCAAATAACGTAATTGACCGCAATTCCCTTTCCGGCCTCATCCCGGAGCCGGTAACTCGTGAAATCCTTCAGGGCGCTGTTGCAGAGTCGGCAGTGCTGCGTATGGCTCGCCGCCTGCCGAACATGACCAGCAAGACCCAGACCATGAACGTTCTGGATATGCTGCCGACCGCTTACTGGGTAAACGGCGAGGTTTCCGGCACTGGCGCGGCTGACTCCGCAGCGTACAAGCAGACTACCAAGATGGCATGGGACAAGAAGAAAATTTACGCCGAGGAAATCGCGGTAATCGTCCCCATCCCGGAGGCAGTTCTGGATGATGCGGATTACGACATCTGGGGTGAAGTTCGTCCGCGTCTGGTCGAGGCGTTCGGCAAGAAGATTGACGCCGCAATCCTGTTCGGCGCTGACAAGCCGACCACGTGGCGTGATGGCGTTGTCCCGTCTGCGATTGCAGCAGGCAACGGCGTTCCGACCTCTACCGACACTTTCGGCGACATCATGGGCGAGAACGGCCTGATCGCAAAGGTTGAACTGGACGGCTACAGCCCGAACGGCGTTGTATCCGCCGTACAGATGCGCGGCAAGCTGCGCGGTCTGGTAGATACCACCGGCCAGCCGATCTTTAAGACTGACATGCAGGGCGCGTCTCGCTACGCTCTGGACGGCATGGATATGTATTTCCCGAATAACGGCGCGTTTGACCCGACGCTCGCAAAGATGATTGTCGGCGACTGGTCGCAGCTCGTTTACGCCATCCGTCAGGACATCACGTTCAAGATTTTCACCGAGGGCGTTATTCAGGACCCGTCTACCAAGGCAATCCAGTACAACCTCATGCAGAACGACATGGTTGCGCTGCGCGCGGTTATGCGCCTCGGCTGGGAGATCGCAAACCCGGTAACTGCATTTAATGCGGACATGGAAAACCCGTTCCCGTTCTCCGTTTACGGCAACGGCGGCACTGTTTCCACTGTAAAGGTAACTCCGGCGACTGCAAGCCTTGCAGCGGGCGGTTCCAAGCTGTTTACTGCGGCTGTAACCGGCAACGGCATTGTTTCCGACAGCGTATCGTGGAGTGTTTCCGGCGGCGCAAAGGCTAACACCAAGATCACCGAAGATGGCCTGCTGACCGTTGACAAGGCGGAGACTGCATCGAGTCTCACGGTAACTGCTGAGTCGAAGCAGGACGCAAGCAAGAGCGGCACCGCATCCGTAACCCTTTCGTAAGGAGCAAACGCAAATGGTAGATTATGCATATTACAAGAATACGTACCTCGGCAACCAGATTGCCGAGGATGAGTTTCCGCGCCTTGAAAGCCGCGCAGTAGCATATCTTACCTATCTTACGCGCGGAAGAATTGACGATAGCGAGCCTGCAAAGATGGCGTGCTGTGCGGTCGCGGAGCAGTATCAAGTGATTGATACGCTCCAAACTCGCGCGGCATCTGCTGAGCAGGAGAAACAGAGCGAGAGTGTTGGATCTTGGTCTGTAAGCTATCGCAGCGGCACGGAGGCAATGCAGGAGGCAAAGGCGCAGCTCAAAGCGGCTGCGGAAATGTATCTTGCAAATACCGGAATGCTGTACCGAGGTGGGAGGTGCTGCGAATGCGACTGCCCCACACTGTAACGTTGTTTCAGCCGTCTGGCCGAACTGTTCTGACGGGCGTTTTGCTTGAAAGCACCAGAGGCACGAGCGTAACAAAAATTGCACAGAACAGCGCAGACAGTGTAACGCTGCATATCCCTTTACCGTTTACGCAGATCATCAGCCCTGAAAAGGACTATTTTGCGCGCGGCGATGTGCCGGATGCAGGAAGTTACCAGAAATGCCGCGAGAAGTACGAGACATACCGCGTCACAAGCGTCTCTTTGTATGATTACGGCGGATTGCAGCATTTGGAGGTGGGCGGCCGATGATACGTTACTCCATGAAGTTGCACTTGCCAAACAACGTGCTTGATAGGCGCGTGGAAAAGGCGAACGCGTGGCTTGTTGAGGAGATCATCAAGGACACCGACCCGTTTGTTCCGGCGCGAACCGGTGTACTGGCAATGAACGTACAGCGGCATGGGCATACCATCGTGTATGCCTCGCCGTATGCACGTTTTCAGTATTACGGCAAGGTAATGATTGACCCGGCTACAGGAAGCACGTTCGCGCCTAAGGGCGTGCGCAAGGTGTTGACCGAGCGCGACCTTAAATACAGTAAGGCGATGCACAAACACGCGCAATCGCACTGGTTTGAGGCAAGCCGCGCGGTGAACGAGGAACACTGGAGGGAAGGAGTGCGAAAGATACTGAGCGATGGCTGAAAAGGTAAATGTATTAACGGTGCGTGAGCAAGATACAGTCTCACGCGCCGTTCTTTTATGGCTACAAGGGCATATCCCTGATATCGAGTTTGAATATCTTCCCCCTGAGCACTCTGGAATGATGCTCACATCTGTTTCAGGCGCTTTCAAAACAGCTCAGTACGTGGATGGAAGTTATTCCGCGCAATACCAATTCGGCATTATGTACCGTGCTCTGCCTACAAGCAGCGGCGAACGTCTCGATGTGGAAACGCTGCTGAATGAAGTGGGCGCATGGGCAGAAGAACACCCCCCCGAACTGGGGGAGGGCATGACGGTAACGGATGTCGAGCGTATTACTCCGGCGGCTCTTGTAGCACGCTATGAAGATTTAACCGAGGATTATCAAATTTTCATGACCATGAAATATGAAGTAGAGGTGTAACAAATGGCAACTACTGAAAAGGTAAAACGTTCCCTTATCGCACACTTTCTGGATACTTCCGACAAGATGGGCGAGTATTCCGCCGCAAATTGGGCGCGCGTAGGCAAGAACGTAACGAGTGCTGCTATTGATTTCGGCGCACAGACCGAGACTGAGCAGGATATTATTTCGTCCTCTGCGACTACGGAGCTGACCGGCTATCAGCCGAATATGTCCGTATCGCAGCAGTGCACAAAGGGCGACCCGGTATACACGTTCATCACCAAGAAGCGCCGCGCACGCGCAATTCTGGCCGATGCGCACGCATGGATGCTGAATGTCGACCTGTGGGACGTTACCGGCGAGGGCGCCAGCGCAACTTACGTTGCAGAGGTGCAGGAGGTCGCTATTCAACTCGACAGCTACGGCGGCGATGGTGACGCAACCCCGACGCAGGAATTCACGATCAACTATGTCGGCGACCCCATCCCCGGTACCGTAAAGATCACCGATGGCGCGCCGGTATTCACTGCTGACGTAGCAGTTTAAGGAGGAAATAAGAAATGGAAAGTATCCGCGTAAACAGTGGCGTTCAGATCATCGAGGTAAACGATGCAGGGGAAACAATTTCGCTTCCCCTCTCGGACGACAGCTTTATTCAGGGCTTTTTCAAACTGCTGAACGAGCTCAAGGATAAGGCAGATGCCATTTCCGCAAAGGACGACGACGTTATGGGCGCGATTGACGCCGTTGTTGAATTTGACAAGGAAATTCGCGACAAAACGGACGCGCTCATCGGCGAGAATACCTGCAAGAAGGTTTTCGGCGCGGTGCTTCCGTCCTCTGACCAGTTCTTAGACTTTTTCTCTCAGCTCGTCCCGATCGTAGACGCGCACGCACAGAAGCGCGTAGCGAACATGAACAAGTACAGTTCGGAGCGTGTCGGCAGTGTTTAACATGCTGCTCGACCGCCTGCCGAGCGATTACAAGGGCTATCTCATCCGCACGGATTACCGCATCGGCATTCAGATTTCCCTTGCGCTCGATGACCCGGAGCTGAACGAGAATGACCGCGTAATGGTGGCACTGTCCCTGCTTTTCGGAGCAGGGATGCCGCCCCTTGACGTGGCTATAGAAGGCCTACAGTGGTTCATTCAATGCGGTGACGACAAAGAAATCGAACCAGGCGGCAAACGGCTGCTGTGGTTCGACTATGACGCCGCACGGCTGTATGCGTCGTTCCGGCAAACGTTCGGGATTGAACTGCACAAGATCAATTTGCACTGGTTTGAATTTATGGCGATGATGGAAAGCCTTGACGAGGACTCTGCTATCTCTCATGCAATCCAGATCAGAGGCACGGACACAAGCAAGATGAAGGGCAAGCAGCGGCAGGACTACGAACGACTCAAACGTAATCTTACGCCCACGCCTGCACTTTCTGAGGAAGAGAAGGAAGTAGTAGACGCATTCTGGGCGCAGATCAAATAGAAAGGCGGTGAATAAATGGCGGACGGCTCTATCCGAATTGAAGCAACAATCAGTGACGAGCAGGCAAAGAAACAGCTTGAACAGATGTCGAAAGACATTGAAAAGCAGTCAGCCGCCATCGACAAGCAAACCGCGAAGGTGAACAAGCTCGCCGCGCAGTGGGAAAAGGTCGCCGCTGGCGGTACGAAAGGCTTGAAGATGAAAGCCGACCTTGCCGCTACATCCAAAGAGGCAGAACGGTTATCCGGGCGACTTGAGGAAGTCAACGCGGAAATCGTCAAGGCACAGGCTGACTATAATACAAAACTCAAGCAGGCGGCAACGGGCGGAATTCCGCAGGAGGAATTTTCGGAGTCGGCGCAAAAACTGAACAACCTTGTAGCTGAGTCCGACAAGCTCGCGGAAGCGTTGCGAAACGCAGACGACAAGGCGGCAATGCTCAAGCAGCAACTTGCAGAGGCTTCCGAAGCGTCGCGTATGAGCCCCGAAGGGCAGAACATCGCATCCGGTCTCAGCAATGAGCAGGCGAAACTTGAGACCATGCAGGCAGGGTTTGCGCAGGCCAAAGCTGCAATGGGCGATTTCGCAAATCAGACAACCTCGAAATTTGCGAAGGTTAAGCGCGTGCTTTCTGAACTGGGGAGCGGCGTTAAAACAACGTTCGGCACGCTCAAAGACTCCATCGGAAACGCCCTCGGCAAGGCTGTAGATAAGCTTAAAGCAAAGTTTTCGAGTTTCGGCAAGTCCTCGGCGAATTCGATGAAAAAGGCAGGTAACGGCATTCGTTCTTTCGGTACTCGTCTGAAATCCATTGTTGCCGGTGCGCTCTTTTTCAATTTGATTTCCAAAGCGCTGACGGCATTGACAAACCGTCTGGGGAGCGCACTTCTTGCCAACAAGACGTTTGCAAAGTCTTTCGGCCAAGTAAAAAGCAATCTGTTAACGGCTTTTCAGCCGATCTACGAGGCGATTTTGCCATGGCTGAACAAACTGATGCAGGCGCTTGCACAGGTAACGGCACAGATGGCACAGTTTACCGCCTCGGTGTTCGGAACGACGGCGCAGAAAGCGCAGGACAACGCTAAAGCGCTTGAGGAACAGGTGGACGCAACAAACGACACCACAAAGGCGACAAAGAAAGCTGAAAAGGCTCTTGCGTCGTTTGATACAGTGCAGAAGCTCACGAACAATACCGAGGACCCGAACAAGACCGAGGATCCGAGCAAGCCGAAGTTTGATACTGACTTTTCCGCGGCGGAAAACCAGATGCCGCAGTGGCTCACGGATTTCTGGAAAACGTTTCAGGAGTCGTGGGCGCAGTACGGACAGCAGACCATTGACAGCGCAAAGAAAGCTCTTTCTGCGCTGAAAGACATGGTAACGTCTATCGGTCGGTCGTTTATGAACGTCTGGAACAACGGAACGGGCGTTGAAACACTGAACAATCTGCAATTCCTGCTGCAAATGATACTCGAGCTGATTGCCTCGATTGCAACCGCGTTTACGAACGCATGGAATACCGGCAACGTAGGAGAGCAAATGCTGCAAAGCATTATGAACCTCATCAATACCGTTGTTCAAGCTGTTACGGCAATCGGACAGGCTTTTATCGCTGCGTGGAACGACGGCAATGCAGGCGAGCGACTGTTAAGCGCGCTGATGCAGATGATTACGGCGGTCGTGAACCTTGTTAACTCCATCGGACAGGCGTTTATCACGGCGTGGACGCAGGGCGGACTGGGACAAAGTATCTTTGCGCACATCCTCTCGATCATCACGAACATTATCACCGCGATTAAGTCCATTGCCGAAAACCTGCAATCCGCATGGGAGTACAACGGTAATGGCGTCGCGATTTGGACAAGCATCCTTAAAACCATCGACGATGTGCTTGCAGGCATTGACAGAATGTCGCAGGCCACGGCGAACTGGGCAAGCGGACTCAACTTTGAACCGCTAATGACGGCGTTCCGCAATCTGTGGGCGGCGATTGAACCGCTTGTAGATATTATCATGAATGGCCTGTCGTGGGCGTATGAGAACGTCCTCCTGCCGTTCGGCAAGTGGACTATCGAAAAGGCTGCCCCGGCGGTGCTCGACCTGCTCACGGCGGCATTGCAGGCCATTGCAAAGGTATGCGAAGCGCTTGCCCCCGTATTACAGCAGATTTGGGCGGTTGTAAAGCCGATCATCAGCTTTATCGGCTCTGCGGTAATCGGTGCAATCGAGCTCGCAACGCAGGCAATTACCGCGCTTGGTGACGCGCTCGCATATGTTATTGGCCTCATCGGAAAGGTCGGCAATGGTATCGGCAGCGGCATTTCCTCGCTTATCGGCGCGTTCTCTGGAACAAGCACCTTTGCGCTTAACGCCTCCATGCCGACGCTGAACGTTCCGGCACTGGCAAACGGCGCGGTAATCTCGCCGAACAATCAGTTTCTTGCGCTGCTGGGCGACCAGAAGAGCGGCGTGAACGTCGAAACTCCGTTGTCTACCATGATCGACGCTTTCAATAAAGCTCTGGACGCGCGCGGCGGTACGGGCAATAACAACGCGCCGATCAATCTGTATATTGACGGTACGAAGTTCGCGCGCATTACCAATGCGTATAACAGTAGCGAAACACGCCGCCGCGGCGTAAATCTTGTGACAGGTGGTGCATAAATGTTACTTTCTGTAGACGGAAAAAACTATAACGTTTTTGTCACCGGCTTGAAGCGCAGCTTTCAAGTGCTCGATGGCGAGAACGCGGAACGTGCTTTAAGTGGCCGCATGATACGCGATATTATCGGCACGTTTTATAACTATGAGATGACAATTCGGCCCGTAGTCGGTAAATATGCCGACTACGACGCACTGTATGAAGTCCTGAGCGCACCGGAGGACAGCCACAAGGTAGTTTTACCTTACGGGCAGAAAACGCTCACGTTTAAGGCCTACGTGACCTCCGGACAGGACAATCTTATCGTAAAGACAGACAAAGAGTCGTACTGGAACGGTCTGACCTTCCAGTTTATCGCGATGGCACCGCAGAGGACGTGACACATGGGAACAAACAAAATCATTTACCTGGACAAAGAATTTTCGGCGACAGACGTTACATCGGGGAACTTGTATCAAGCGCGTTCCCTGATTGCTGCGTCGCAGGAAATTGACACATTCGGTTTTGACATCGACAGCGAGGATACCACCCTCACCGATTTCATCCGCAACACGCCTTTGACCTTCTTCCATGATGATGAACAGATGGGCATTTTCTACGTGCAGAAAATCAGTCGAACATCCATCAACACCTATCATTTCGCTTGCACTTCGACCGTCGGTCTGCTTGACGAGACCTACCATGACGGCGGCATTTACACAGGTGAAACCGTAAAAGAGGTTTGCGAGGACATTTGCAGTCCGCTGACGGTTTACGTCAAAACGAACTTGCAGAACATCAAGCTCTACGGTTGGCTTCCTATCGCAACACGGCGTGAAAACCTCACGCAGGTGCTTTTCGCGATTGGTGCAACGTTCAAGGTTGACTTTGACGGTGCAATTCGCATTGAAGGTCTGTGGAGCGGAGAGGCAAGTGCAATCGACGCAGGCGAAATCTACGCAAGCGGTACGGTTGATTACGCAACTCCTGTTACCGAGGTAATCGTGACCGAACACGCCTATTCGCAGAGCGCAACGGAAACGACAGAGCTTTTCAAGGGAACAACGTCGGCAGGCGACAAAATCACCTTCGACGAACCGTGCTACGACCTTGCGGCATCCGGCTTTTCCATTCTTGCAAGCGGTGCAAATTGGGCAACGGTTTCGGCAGGTTCGGGCGTGCTGACGGGTAAAAAGTACACGCACGTTACCCGGCAGGTAATGCAGCAGATTAAACCGAAAACACGCGAACTCGTTACGCAGTCCGACAATACGGTTAAGGTAGAGAACGCAACGCTCGTATCTCTCGTAAATGCAACGGCAGTCGCAGAACGCCTTGCCGAGTATTACAGCCACAACGAACGTATCAATTACAAAATTGCCGTTAAACGTGAAACCCCCGGTGATGTAGTGAAGATTGCGCATCCTTACGGCGGTACAGTCTCCGGCTGCATTGAAAGCGCGGATATTACGGTGTCCGGTAAACTTGCAGCAGAGGAAAGCGTGCTGATTGATTATTTCCCGCCGGACATTGGTGTGCAGGAATATTACGACACGGTCGAAGTTCTGACCAAAGATGGAACGTGGGCTGTGCCGGAGAATGTGACGAGTATTCGTGTAGTGCTGATTGGGGGAGGGTCTGGCGGTTCAAGTGGATGCGAGGGCGAAGATGGTAAGAACGTGTACAACGGCGGCGCAGGCGGCAAAGGCGGCATAGCGGGCGTAGGTGGCGAGGGCGGAAAGGTTTACAGCGTTGAAATGGATGTTACGCCCGGAACGAATTACGCAGTGCAAATTGGTGCAGGCGGCAAAGGTGGCGTATATTCCGCAGACGGCAGCGTAGCCGGTACGTCTGGCGTGCAAACAAAGTTCGGCTCGCTATCCTCTGAAAACGGCTCATCTTCCGATATTGGTTTTGCAGACCCAGTCAATAACCAGTTTTACGCCCAAGCCGGAGACGATGGCATTAAGGGCGGAGATGGAGGCAACGGCGGCGAAGCAAACTATACAAGCGATGATAGCAAGGTTCGCGCAGGCAAAGACGGAGGAAACGCCCTCGGCTACGCAGGCGGCAAGGGTGCAAGCGGTAGCGCGGCTAAATACGACGGTCAGATTGGCGTTTCTGGCGGTGGCGGTGGCGGCGGCGCCGCTATGGGCAACGCGGGAGGAGATGGCAATACCGGACGCTTGGAATGGACGAATTTCTCCCTTCCCGAGCATACCGGTCAAGGATGGCTCGCAAAAGGCGGCGCAGGCGGCTCTGGCGGTAACGCAACTATCATTCCGAACACGCCTACCATGCTCGGCAGTGGCGGCGGTGGCGGTCACGGAGGCGGCGGCGGTGGAGGCGGCGGATTGACGCAAGCTGTGTCCACGTGGAGCCATTCCGGCGGCAGCGGTGGTTCCGGCTCTTCCGGCGGCGACGGTGCACCCGGCTGCGTGCTCATCTATTACCGTGTATACCGTGCAAGCTCTTCCGGACGGTTTGTTACTCGTGACGGCAAAGGCTTTAATGAGAAATTCACAAGAAAGGTTGTGGTTTAATGCCTGATACTTATATATCGCAGTTTAGCGGCGAAGAAATTGACTCTGCGTTGAGAGCGGCGCAGATTATCTCCGGCGCGGATACGCCTGCTGAACTGCGAAAAAAGCTCGAAATCCGAGGCGATACCATTCCGGTCAGCGCGACAGACCCCACACCTGTTTCCGAAGCACTGACAGCATCCGGTGGCGGTGTCAACCCGAACCTGCTCGACAACTGGTACTTCGGCAACCCCGTGAACCAGAGGGGGCAGACGGAGTATACGGAGGACACTACATACACGATTGACCGATGGTGGTTGCAATACGACACGACGCTTAGCGTTGTTGATGGTGGTATAAAAATTGGCGGCAAATGGGATGTGCAGCAATACTTCGAAAACACTTTACCGAATGCGACATATACGCTGTCTCTACTTTACAAAGATAGAACGGGTTCTGATCCGCTACGCTTGATTGCCGGAAATCGTTCGTCTGGTGATGTGGCACAAAAGGTAACTAAAGATGCAAGTGGACTTCTCAGCGTAACATTCACATCAGGTAATTGCGATAAAGTCTCTGCTGGATTTGCAGGTTCTACGGATAATGTTGCGACCTTTATCGCTATCAAGCTCGAACTTGGCGACACGCAGACCCTTGCGCACAAGGAAAACGGCGTTTGGGTTCTGAATGAAATCCCGGATTTTGGGGAGCAGCTGAGGAGGTGTCAGTACTATGCTTTCAAACCTGTAAAAGTCAAAGATTATAGTCGAATTGCTTCTGGCATTGGCATGAGTGGAAATCTTATCGCGTTTAACGTTCCGATTCCGCATATGCGAAATGTCGCTCCGGTGGTAACGGGTATCGGGAATACGTGTACCTTTTGGGACGGAATGTCTATTCAAAGTGGCACTATTTCTTCTTTAAATGGTACGTCAAACGAGTATATCACATTGCTTGTGAGTAGCACTTCTTTCTCTGTTACTGCCAGAACGCCATTTCATTTGCTGGATGCTGATATTCTCATTTCCGCCGATCTTTAAGGAGGTGACACTATGCAAACCCCAAAATCCCGTGTATACGTCCTCTGCGACAGTGAAAGCCGTATTTTGCGTTTGGAGGGAGAGTATTCCCTCCCGGCTGATCTTACCGGATGGACGAAAATTGATGAAGGCAGCGGCGATAGATTTTCGCTCGCGCAGAGCCATTATCTCGATAAGCCACTCTATGACGGCGCAGTGCTTCGCTACAAACTCGTAGACGGCAAGGTGGTAGAGCGCACTGCCGAGGAAATCGAGGCGGATAAGGCGAAGCTGCCGAAGCCGGTTATCCCGAAAACCAACGCAGAACTGGAGCAGGAAAATAAGCTGCTGAAAGCACAACTTAACGCCGCGAACGAACGCAGTGATTTTATTGAGGACTGCATTGCGGAGATGGCGATGCAGGTTTACGCAGAATAATGAACATTTTTAGACGTTTAGAAAGGTTGGTAATTATGATGGCTATGTTTTTTGCCCAGAGAGTAATCCTTGGCAAGACGGAGTTCGATGCTGTGCCCAAAGCACTCAAAAAGCAGGTGGCAGAAATCTTGATTGACTCTGGTTTGCCCGAGCTTGTGCCCGCAGAGTTCGGCGGCACGGCAGAATAAACATACGCAGAAAGAGAGAAAAGCATGGATAATGTAAACAATTTTAAGGCGGCTGTTACCGCTTGCATTGCCGTCCTTACTGCCCTGTGGGGGTGGTTCGGTTGGCTTGTGGTGCTGTTTGTTGTCGCAATGGCAGCGGACTACCTGACGGGCACGGCGGCGGCGATGCAGAAAGGGAAATGGTCGAGTAAGGCGGCAAGGGACGGCATTTTTCACAAGGTTGGTTCCATCGTAGTGGTTGCAGTCGCAGGCGGCGCGGATTTGCTGATTGGCATGGTTTGTGACCATCTGCCGGGCGTGACGCTTCCGTTCGAATACACGGTTCTGCTGTGCCCTCTGGTGGTAGTCTGGTACACGCTGACGGAACTCGGCAGCATCGTTGAAAACGCGGTTTCCCTCGGTGCGCCTGTTCCGGCGTGGCTGCAAAAGGCACTTTCCGCCGCAAAGGACGCGGTGGACAAAATCGGAGATGATGAACAGTGAAAATCACTTTTAAGGGCTGTAACCCGAGTAACTACCGCAAGGGCAGAGAGTTCCCGATCAACTGGATTTGCCTGCACTTTACCGCGAACAACGGCGACACCGCGCAGAATAACGCGGATTATTTCGCACGTGAAGTAGTAGAAGCGTCGGCTCACTACTTTGTAGACCCGAACGAGATTTACCAGAGCGTAAAGGACAGCGACACGGCATGGCATTGCGGCAGGGAGCGCGGCGGCAGTTACTACAACGACTGCCGCAACGCGAACTCCATCGGCATTGAGATGTGCAGCGTTATCCGCAACGGCGTGTATGTTATCCCGGAAGATACCATGAAGCGTGCCGCAAAGCTGACCCGTGAGCTGATGGCAAAGTACCATGTGCCGGTATCGCGTGTGTGCCGTCACTACGATGTGACGCACAAGAAATGCCCCGAACCGTGGGTGCGCAATCCGCAGTTGTGGCAGAAATTCAAAACCATGCTGACAGGGAAAGAGGTTGAAGATATGACAGAAGCACAGACGCGCAAAATCGCGCAGGAAGAAATTAAGAAGGCAAACGCAAAGGTTTATGACCGCGTGCAGGACTGCCCGGCGTGGGCGCAGAACACGGTGCAGCGGCTTGTGAACAAGGGCTTTTTGCAGGGTGACGAAAACGGCAAGCTGGGTCTTACTGAAGATCTGATGCGCGTGCTCGTCATCAATGACAGAGCGCACCTGTACGGTTAAAAACAAGACGGTATAACATACCCAAGAGGGAGGATACCATGAACGAGAAAAACGAAATTCTGGCAAGTGATGTACTGTCGCTGCTGAAAAGTCAGCTGAAATTTATGAAAGCGCTTGTACTGGTGCTTATTCTGCTGCTTGCTGCGACGAACATTTATCACGTATGGCAGTGGAGCCAGTTTGACACGGTAGTCGTGGAGAACGGGGATAACGGTGGTTATGCAAATTATGTCGCCGGAGATAACACGGGAGGTGTGTATAATGGCGAGCGTAGCGGTACGGAAGAAGAAAAACGGTAAGACCAAGGGAGTTAAGATCAAGCGGAAGGGGTAAACCGCATGAACCTCAAAAAAGAGTTCACCAAGCCGGAATGCGACTATTTCCGGCGCGAGTGCAATTTTACAGACGAGGAACGCGCTGTTTTTGACCTGCGGGTCGCGGCGCGTTCTGTCGTTGAAATCTCAATGAGCCTGCACCTGAGTGAAGCAACGGTTTACAGGCGACTCAAGAACATCAAGCGCAAAATCGTGAAAGTTTTATGACAGGTTTATACCCTCTCTGCGACGTATAATATATGTACAGGGAGGGATAGACTATGGCATATCAGCAGTTTTATCCACAGTATCAACAGCAACATCCACAACAAGTAGCGCAGCGGCCGCAGTACCCACAATATATAGTGCGTCCCGTGGCGAGTATCGAGGAGGCGCGGGCGGTGCAGACGGATTTTTCCGGTGCGCTGACCATCATGCCGGACTTATCGCACGGCTACATTTATACCAAGCAGCTTAATCTGCAAACCGGATGTGCGGATTTCTCGGCGTACAGCCGCGTACAGGACGCGCCGAAGGTGCAGACGGATTATGTAGCACGGGGCGAATTTGACGAGCTTGCGCGGCGATTTAACGCGCTTTGTGACCAGTTGGGAGGCGGCAAGAATGAACAGTAACCCGATGGTGCAGGTAATGAACCTGATGCGGAACGGCGGCAACCCGGTGACGCTGCTGAACCAGATGACGGGCAATAATCCGATGGTTTCGAGCCTTATGCAGAGTATGCAGGGCAAGAGCCCGGAGGCGCTCAGACAGATGGCAATGAACATTGCCAAAGAGCGCGGCGTGGATTTGATCCAGTTTGCGCAGCAGTTCGGGATGAAGCTGTAACAAGTGAAATTTTTTCAGTTGTTACCCTCAAACTACACTCAACTGTAAAAAAACACGCGATTTTTTATAGTTACCTTTTCAGTTACGGAGTCTTGATACAAAATCCGGCGTAATTTTGTTGCGTCCGGAATGCGTACGGTTCCGACGAATATAAACTGAAAAGGAGACTAACAATATGAGTGACGATTCGATGGCTCTGGGTTATGCACTGGGTCAGGACAACAACAACTCCGGCAACGGTATGTGGGGCGGCGATGGCTCCTGGATTTTCGCTTTTCTGATTATCGCGCTGATTTTCGGCGGCGGCAACGGCTGGGGCTTCGGCGGTAACAACGGCGCGGGCTATCAGGGCGCGGTAACGCGCAGTGACCTGTGCAGCGAGTTCAACTTCAACGACCTGTCTCGTTCGGTTCTGGGCATCCAGAACGGCCTGTGTGACGGCTTCTACGCCGTGAACAACGGCATGCTGACCGGTTTTAACACCCTCGGCAACAATGTTTCCAATGGCTTCCACGGCTTAGACAACGCGATTTGCCAGCTCGGCTACCAGAACGCACAGCTTATCAACGGCGTAAACCAGAACATGAACACCGGCTTTAACGGTGTAACCACCGGTCTTACCGCACTGGGTACGCAGATGGCAAGCTGCTGCTGCGACACGCAGCGTCAGATCGAGCGCGGTTTCTGCGAGACCAACTACAACGCGGCTACCAATGCGCGTGACATTATCCAGACTGCGCACAACGACACCGACCGCATTATCGCACGCCTCGACCAGATGGAGAACACCCGTCAGGCGGAGAAGATCGCGGCGCTTCAGAACGAGAACCAGACCTTGAAGTTCGCGGCTTCGCAGGAGGCACAGAACAATTACCTTGTAAACGCTCTGCGTCCGGCTCCGGTACCGGCGTTCCCGGTTCCGGCACCTTACCAGTTTTCCGGCTGCGGCTGCAACACTTGCTGCGGCATGTGAGAGATACGTTCAGCCGGGGGGCATTCCCCCGGCTTTGATAGGAGGGAATAGTTATGGCTTGCAAGCCTGTACAAAAACTGTGTCCGAACCTGCGTATCTCACAGGCGGTCACTTACACAAGCGGCGTACTGACGGTAAATATTCCGGCGGGAGATTACCAGAACGGCTGCGTATACGGTATCGTCATCGCGCAGAACATCCCGAGTACGACGATCATCGGCGCGCCGGTGGTCATCACGATCGGCGACGGCACGGTAACGTATCCGCTCTTAAAATGCAACGGCGCGGCGGCTACCGTGTTCAACCTTGATACGCGGCACAAGTACCTTTGCCGGGTGGTCACTTCGGCAACCGGCGGCAGCTTCCGAATGCTCGGAAATTCCTGCTGCTCGCACTCGGACGCGCTGCGCTCGATTAACGGAACGGCGGTGACAGCATGAAAAGAGGAACAATGATGCTGCTGATGCAGCGAGGCCGCAAAGAGAACGCATCCCCGGAAGAGTGGAGAATTCGCAAGATGTATCCCGAAGATCGTCACCATTACGGCGTGCGGTATCATTACAGCAACATGGAGCCGTATGATTACTATGACGAGCGCATTCACGGCGGCGAACCGGAAATGCGTAGCTACCGTCGCTATTCTGACGGACGCTTTGCGCCCAAGAACAGTGTCGCATGGCCGAGGTATGACGAGTACCCCGATTACGATGATGAGATGCGCCCTATTGGCTTTCGCGATGATGACGCTTATATGGGTGATACCTCGTTCGTAGGGGACAAGACGCGCGGCTCTGAGCGCTCTATGGGGTATGCAGCAAGCGCAAACGCAGGACGCATGACTAAGAGCATGGCGGAGGAATGGCTGCACAGCATGCAGAATGCTGATGGCACGACCGGCCCACACTGGACTTTTGAACAGTGCAAGCAGGTAATGCAGCAGCGCGGCCTTGACTGTGACCCGGTTGAATTCTGGGTCGCAATGAACGCCGAATACTCCGATCGCTGCGCCGTGAATGAGAAGCACGGTATGCGCAGTATCGATTTTTATGCAGACTCAGCCTGCGCTTTTTGGCTGAACGACAAGGACGCAGTAAAGGATAAGGAAGCGGCATATTACAAATATGTCGTGAAGCATTGACGAAGAGAGGGGGCTTCTGCCCTCTCTTTTTTGCTTGTGCAGGTGACACAGTAGGTGACACACCCTACACCCGCAAAAAACCGTAAAAACCGGTATTCGCTTGACATGAACGAAAAATGCGAAATTAACTTTTCCAACAAAATAGTTATGCGGAAATAGAAAAAACGCCGCAAAACTCAAAGTTTTAACGGCGTTAATTTTGGTGATCCAGCGGGGGCTCGAACCCCGGACACCCTGCTTAAAAGGCAGTGTGTTATGCGCGAAATGTTAAGCTATATCTGACGATTTCGGCATTCGTTTTTTCTGGTGACACAGTAAGTGACACAGTGACGCATACCTTATTATATAGACACCACTTTGCCGGTACGCTGTGCGCGGTCGAAAATGGCCACTTTTTCAGCGGCAGAGTTGAACGCCTCATCGGAAAGATGAGTGTATATTTTGGCTGTCATGGATATTTCTTTGTGGCCAAGCAGCTCCTTTGCGATGTTCAGCGGAACGCCTGCGGTCTGCAAGTCGGTTGCGTATGTATGGCGCAGACAGTAGGGCGTGAGGTCGTCGGCTACGACAGACGTTTCCGGGATGATCGCGCCTTTGAAAGTGCGTGCGCCCATGTCCTTATCAACGGCACGTTTGAAGGTCTCCCACATCTGCCGCATAGACGTTTTTGTATGCGGCTTGCCGGTGGTCGGCTGCGTGAAGATGTAACCTTCGCCGCCGGTCAGCAGAGGAGCAAGCGCCGGATGCAGGGGTACGGCTCTGTCGCCGAAATCCGTCTTGGACGAGTGCAGGATGATCTTTTGTTCGTTTCTGCGAACATCGTCCCATGTCGCTTTCCTGGTCTCGTCCGGGCGCGCTCCGGTGTACAGCATGAACAGCACCCAGAGCCCGGCGCGGTGTGTCTCGGCAACGTGCAGAATGTGCTTGCGCTCGTCGGCTGTAATTGCCCTGTGCGTGCCGTTTTTGGTCTCCGGCATAACCAGTGACTCCGAGGGGTCGTAGACGATTACACGGTCAATACGCGCCTGCCGGAACGCGCCTTTGATAAGATCGCGCAGCTTGCACGCCATGGACGCAGAACGGCCTGCAACGCTGTTCATAATGCGCTGCAAGTGCACGGCGCGAACCTCTTTCAGCCGCATGGAACCAATCTCCGGCGCGATATAGTTCTTGAGATAACCGCACAGGTCGGAATAGGTGGTCGGCTGCACCTTCGGCTTTTTGTAAGTCTCGATGTAGTCCGCGAACCACTTTTCGGCTCTCGTGTTCTCGTTCACCACGTCTACACCTTCTTCAAGGCGGCGCTTTTTCTCGTCAACTTTCCGCCAGAGTTCGCGTTCTGTCTTGGCGCGGACAGAATAACGCCTTCCCTGATACGTGAACGTCTCGCGGAAATATCCGTCTGATGTGTTCGCTTTTCTCATGTTGCAAAACCTCCTATTTTGTCGTATAATAAGAGGGTAGAAATCCCGTTCCAAAGTTTTCTACCCTTGAAGCGCTCGTCGGTTTGCCCCCCGACGGGCGTTTTTTTATGCCCAAAATTGTTTTCCACATTTCAAACAAGTGACGCGGACTTTTTTCGCGCCCTTGTTTCCGGCCACGGCACCGATCAATCCCAGCCCCAGCGGCGCGGTCACGGCTGCGCCCACAACAGCCTTGCCGATTCCGAATCCCTTCTTGTGTGCCGAGAGGGAAGTGGAGCCGCAACGCGGACACTTTGCCTGTGCGTTCATTTCCCGCTGCTGTAGCTTATTGGCTTTCTTCAGCTCTCTTAGCTGCGCCTGCTGCACCTGCAAGGACGGATCAACTGCCGCTTGCGCTTTGATGATTTTGTCGATTGGCGCTTCAATCTGACGTTTCATGCGGATTGTATCCAGCATGCCGTATTCCTTCGGCTTTACGTTGTCCTCGATGTAATCCAACGCCTTACCGATAGTAACCGAATCATAGTCCGTGCACTTACGGAAGAATGCAGACATGCCGGTTCTGTCCTTGTAAACGCCGTAGACCGTAGAGAGGTCGATTAAATCGCCCAATTTATCGTAATACTCGTGCGTTTCATTCGGTGCAACCGCCTGCATTGGCGCTTTTTCCCCGGCCTTTGTTCCGCAATTCGGGCAGAAATTTCCCTCGAATTCCGTGCCACAATTCGTACAAAACATAATTTCACCTTCCCTTTTATTTGCTTAAAAATTTGAGGACTAACTCGATAACGAAACGTTATTTAGTACCACTTTAAGGCCGTAACAAAACGTTACACCCTTTTTATTTCGCGTATCACTTCCACGGCAGAATAAACGGTTTTATAATCCGTCCTCCGTGGTAGTTTGGTTCCGGGTCTATTGGTTCTTCAATCTCTATTGTAGTATCTGGAATCGCAAAACCGAGATTGCTTAGTTCCTCTACTAGCTTTTGATATTTGGCGGAGTTCTGATTTTTTATGCGAGTGAATCCGCTGAGAGATTTAGGACATAGGTCAGGAAGAAGATACCTTACACGGTAATATATACTGTGATTTAACCTGCGTTCTTTGTCGTTACGAATCCTGCGCTGCAATTTGTTGTATACTTCGATATCGTCTTCGTCTCGATCATCAACAAACGGCCTCCAGCTTGTGTGAAGCATAGGCTGTTCTTCGCCTTTATAATAAATCCTATCTTGGTTTCTGTCGTTGAAAAATACTATAGGGAATCGAACGAACGCGCCGTCTGGCTCTACATATCCGGTCTTTAGAATGAATTTCGGGAGCTTAGGAAAACGCCTATCATTTCCGTGCATGGTATACACACGCCCTTGATATTTGGCAGACACTGCACTTCTTCCGTTTTCCCATGGAATCAAAACAAGATCTGTGCCCATGGCCAGACAGTTGATTTTTACCTCATTGTAGATGCGGGTTCTGAGTGCAGCGCCAACCGAGATTTTATTTGAGTTTTCCTCGATTTTATGCTGCCACTCTAAGGCTTTGGAAAATCTTCCGATTTCCTCGTACCATTGCACGACGCGGTAGAAATCGTTTTCACTCCAACCGATGGGCGATTCAAACATGATTTCGGTTGCTTTCTCTATACATGCAAGTGCTAAGTCATACTTTTCAATTTTCCACAGTCTGCTTGCATGCATCCTTAGAACATATTCCAACGAACCGGTGACACCTAAACCATCGTGCACCGATATTGAATTGTCAAAAGCAGGAACCGGAATAGATTCAATGGACGAAACAGATGTTAAATCATGCGCTTCACCATCTACGGATATTCTTTCTGCATCGTAGATAATATCTCGATTGTCATAAAGAGCACCAGCAGGTTTTGGAAAGATGGATGATATACGTCCATTGTAAAAGTAAACCTCGTAACTCATTTTGACACTCTCCTGTGTTGCATAAGTCCTGTTTATTGGACTTTCCTTGTAATCTGAAAACTCGTCCTTGAATCGAACGAGTGTTCGATATATAATATTGTCATAACTTGACGGACGGTTTTGCTTGATATTGCCTTATATTGGTAATACCATAGTATCAAGAAAGGCAGGGAACAAAACATGGAAAATAATAAATATCCAAACTATGAGGCATTCGCCGCCTATCTCAATACATTTGAAGAACCGGAAAAGATTTTATCCGGTCTGGTGGCGCTCTTGAAACCAAGTGGAAACTGCGTTGGCGATCGATCGGAGAAAGATTAAGTCCTCGTTAGACAAATCTTCGCCAGCAGGCATAATTCCAGCTGACACAAACACATCCATAATATGTTTTGCATTTATCTCTCTCGCTTTGGCTTCGGCCGGAGCGGGAGATTTTTTTATTTCTGGATTTTCGAACTTCTCCAGATCGTCAACAGTGAATCCGAGTGCATGAACAATGGTTTTCAAAGTCCCGTATTGCGGGTCTTTGGTTTGCCCGGCAAAGATTTTGTTGAGCGTTCCTTTGGGTATTCCGCACTCATCGCTAATCTGTTGCAGTGTTTTACCACTTTTTTGCTTCATTATATCCAGCGCGTCTACCAGCATTTCAATTCCTCCTTTCTATGACTTCATTATATAACTATACGCATGCAGTGTCAATAAAGAAATTACCGAATTAGGTAAAAATGTTTCCGATACACCATTGACAATTACCGTATTCGGTGATATTATAATAACACAGATTACCGAATATGGTAACAGGAGGTGATTGTATGAGATTCATTGAAAAAGAAATGCCGCGATTCAATGTGACCTACTATGATATTCAGCAGGTTATGAATTGCAGCGAAAAGACGGTACGAAACAAGATGCAAGGCGTCACGGATTTTACTTACAGCGAAGCCCGTGTTATCCGAGACAAACTGTTCCCCGGCATGAATATCGAGTATCTGTTTGACCGTCATGACAACGAGAGCGCATAAGCGGAGGTGAGAAAGGTGAACGACAAAGCCGAACAATTCCATCAGAGGATCATGGAAAACGAGCGCTCATTGCAGGCAGCTATTCCACCGGGCGTTAGATACATTTCCGGTTCATTTATCTCTTGCCACGAGTTGGAGAAAATCGCCGCACTATGCGGGTATTCGGTTGATTCCATCCTAGGTATCGAACATACGGATACTAGCGCATAAGTGGAGGTGAGAAGGACATGGGAAAATTCCGAAATGTCAAGATCAGCTACCGCGACGGAAAGTGTCAAGAGCTGTCGGTTGACGGCGTAGATATGCGGTATGGCTGCATGGGCTACAAACTGGAGCACAAGGGCGGTCAAATGCCTTTGCTGACACTTGAAGTAAAGTGCGGCAGCGTACAGTACAACGGTGACGATGAAAGCGGAGAACCGCGACTGATCGTTCAGCCGCGGCCGGACTTCGGCTCTACGGAATGAGGTGAGAGCGTGGCACTAAAGATTATCGCCCTTTGCCTGTCGGCTTTTTCGCTTGGTTGGTGCTCGTGCAGCGTGGTCTATCAGATCATGTTAATGCGTAGCGAGGAGAGCAAGCAATCCGACAACAAAACCGGCAATTCCAAATAGGACGCCGATAAGCGCAACCGTTAAATTGATACGGTTCCATTTCAGCGTGAATTTATGTTCTTTTTCGTCTGATTCTTCACGCAAGCGGCGTTCTTCGTCCATCTGATTTTGGATGGATTCGCGGAACTCCAATTCGGCTTCCTGCTCAATGTTTTTGAGTTGAGGACCTAATGGTAAACGCATGACAGCACCTCCTTTCTCAGCCATTATAACACGCTGAGAGAGGACACACAACGGAGGTGAACACCGATGTATATTAACCCGTTTGTGGCGGGCGTACTCGCCACACTGGGCGTAGAAATCGTGCTCCTTGTGCTCTACGCCGTTACGCATATGGAGCAGCACTAGCAAAGCAAGGCGAGGCGTGGCAAGGGCAACGCGAAGCAGGACACTGCAACGGCATAGCTGGGCAGGGCATCGCAATGGCAAAGCACAGCGTAGACACGCAACGGAATTGCAAAGCGTAGACAGGCGTTGAAATGCCGCGCAAGGGCAAACAAAAGGGCAGTCCAATGGCAAACCAAAAGGAGGGAAGAACATGGAGGAACGGAGCTACAAGGAACTGCGGCAGGAAGTCAAAAACGACCTGATACGGATGTACGGCGGCGCGGTGCTGCTAACGCTCGAACAGTGCATGAAAGTGTACGGTTTGAGCGATAGAAAGGCCGCAAAGAAGGTTATCGGTGCACCGAGGGTGCCCGGTGAAAGACGGGTGCTTTACTACATCGGCGACGTTGCAAGCGACATCGCAAAGCGGCGCGTCGGGAACGTCCGAGGGCAGACAAAGGGCAAACCGAGGGCAAACAAAGGGCAGTCCGAGGGCAGTCCGAGGGCAGACAAAGGGCAACAGAAGAATAAGGCAATAACTATCTCTCACTAACGTTCGAGATAGAACAAAGCAATAAACTCTCTCTCACTAACGTTCGAGAGAGTAGGACGCACACACGACAGGAGGAAAAATCATGATTATCAACCCCGTACTTTTCGGCGTTCTCGCCTGCATCTTCGCGCAGCTTGTGCTGCTGTTCGGGTGGGGCTTTTACCACCGCGTTCTCAAGGACGAGCTGCACAAGCGCATTCAGCGCATGGCTCGACTGCCGATGAACACACGCCGATGACCGACGGCATCAAGCGGCGGAACGTAATCCGCGAAATGCAGAAACGCACGATCGGTGAGGCGCTTTACTCGAAAAAGATCGGCAGGAAGCCGAACGCAAGCGCTAAGAAAATCGGCGTACTGCCAAAACGAGATTAGCCGCGCAAGGGCAAGGCAAAGCGCAGCAGAGCACAGCAAGGGCGTAGCATTGCAAGGCAATGCAGGGCATAGACACGCAACGGCAGAGCATGGCAATGAACAACCGAGCAACGGCAGAGCAAGGCAGTGAACAGCCGAGCGATGGCATGGCACAGCGCAGATGCGCACAGCAACGGCAAGGCAAAGCGTGGCACGCATAGCGACGGCAAAGCGTAGCGAAGCACTGAACAGCTTAGCAACGGCAAGGCATAGCATGGCAAAGCTATGCGAGGGCAAAGCTTGAGGAACGAAACAGGAGGACAAAAAAATCATGAAAAAGCTGAAAATTCACGTGACATTCACCGAGGGCATTCTCGGCACGGCAACCGCAGACCCGGAAATCTACAGCCGGTTTATCGGCTCGAAGAGCCCGGACGCGGCGACACTGCCGGAGGAAGTCGCGGCACTCGGTGAGGACGCAATCATCGAGCGCGGCACGACCGTGTTCCCCAAGGACGAGGACGGCACGCCTTTTCTCTGGGATTACCAGATCAAGGGGTTTTTCAAGGACGCCTGCGGTATGCTGGCACGTCTCAGCGGCAAAGACCCGGCTACCGGCAAGAAGCGCAAGGCGGTAAACGAGTCCGGAAAGCTGACGGCGTACAAGAAGGTCATCGACGGCCTGATCTTCGTCGAGCCGCGCCGCATTCGCCTCGATACCCCGGGCGCAATCACGATCTGCCAGCGTTCGCTGAGAGCGCAGACCGCGCAGGGCGAACGGACGGCACTCAGCAGCAGCGAGGAATGCCCGGCGGGCACGACGTGCGAAATGACGATCCTCTGCTTGGATGACGCGCACGAAAAAGCGGTGCGCGAGTGGCTGGACTACGGCGCGCTGCGCGGTATCGGACAGTGGAGGAACAGCTCGAAGGGGCGGTTCAAGTGGGAGGAAGTCAAGTGATGAAATGCTTCAAGGGATTCGACAAGGACTTGCGCTGCAAGGGCTTTCAGTACGAAGTCGGCAAGGAGTACGAAACCGAGCGAGCGGAAATTTGCGATGAGGGGTTTCACGCCTGTGAGTTTCCGCTCGATGTGCTGGGATATTACAATCCAGCGGATAGCCGGTTCTGCGAGGTCGAGCTTGACGCAAACGAGCAGACGCACAACGACAGCATGCGCGTCGGAAAGAAAATCAAAATCGGCGCGGAGATCGGGCTTTCTGGACTGGTTAAGGCTGGCGTGAAGTTTATCCTCGAAAAAGCTGATTTCGAGCATGCGAAAGCGACAAACACCGGCATCTGTAGCGCAGCGACAAACACCGGCGACCGTAGCGCAGCGACAAACACCGGC
>ENA-UEPN01000231-UEPN01000231.1-human-gut-metagenome-genome-assembly--contig:-NODE-231-length-39138-cov-7.095184_pt1 | contig 39138 bp, 62 predicted proteins | sample MGYA00242897_ERZ507910 | MGnify/ENA primary metagenome ERZ507910 (study PRJEB26167, sample SAMN06115525) | human gut metagenome | host: Homo sapiens | place: China:Jiangxi | collected 2015-08-20...
CTTGTTCGTCACGATTCAGGCCGGACAGCTTCTCCATAAGACTTCTTGCGTTCTTAGAATCCAGCGCACCCGTCGGTAACTTTAATTTAGTAGTACAAATATTTTGCTTTCAATTTAAAATAAGCGGGAATGCTTTTTAGTCATTCCCGCTTTCCATTCTCTTTCTTCTTTGCATTTTTGTACGTTTCCTCGTACCACTCCAAAAAATCCCCGTATAAATGCCTTTCTGCTTCTTTTCTCGCGTTTGCCGCATCTTTAATGCTATCATAAGTGCCCAGCCAATACACCTTTTTTTGGAATGTAATTGCCGCTCCCCATTTTCCGTTTGCTCTACGGACGCCAATAACACCAGATGTATTATCTGATCTAATTTTTTTCCCATATAAAGCAATGGATACTTTAGTATGCTTTTCCTTTTCTATTTCTCCGGCGCAACCGCAAGATCGTCTCCATTCAAGGTCTGTTGCCGTGCACTCAATTACATTTCCGCAATCGCATTTGCAGATGCAGTGCAACCCGCCCTCCTTTGAGATCCCGGTCACTTTTAGCATACCCCTGCGCTTTCCGATCAGATTATAAGATGCAATGCATCCGCAATTCGTGCTCCTTCCGCTTATCAAGTTGTAAGCAGAAACCTGTTTTACGGTACCGCACTTACATTTGCATTCCCACATTTGTATATTATTTATACGTTCGCCCTTTTTTAAAACTTTCCAAAATCCAAATTGCTTCTCAGTAAGATCTTGGGAAGCAATTGTATTTTCTCCTCTGCTTCTGGATAATTGCTCTTTTCTTTTTTCTTTTGTGCATTTTTCGCACATTGTTGTGTTACTACAGGAGTTTAAACGCTTTGCAGAAACTTCTCTTGTGCCACCACATAGATCACATAGACATTCCCAAACTGCATATTTATTTTTTATCCCCACTATTTTCTGTGGAATCAAATGCCCGAAATGCTGTCCTTGTATATTTTTTACACGGCTTCCGTTAAAACGAATATATTCATCCATTACATCCACACGTCTTCAATAACGTTCTCTTGGTCCACTTTAATTAAAAATTGCGTGGATTCCGGAGCGTCAATATATGCTATATAATCATATCCGTTATTGTTGCTCTCTCCCACATATACGTTTGTTTCCCCGCATTCTTCGAAATCCTCGAACGCACATACAACATCATCAAAATCAATTTCTTTTCCGATCATTGCCTTTAAATTTTTTAATACCTCATTTGCTGTCATAGTGTTTTCCTCCTTGGCTTTCGCCTCTTCGTTATCTCTTTGCTATGGTTATAATATACACTATTTTAGTGTATATGTCAAGCACTAAAATAGTGTATATTCGAATTATTTTTTGCTGTTATCTTTCCGGTATTCTATTATGTCTCCAGGTTGTTTTCCCAGAATCTCGCACACCTTATCCAAGGCAAGCATTCCAATCATTTCTCCATTCCGCATGTTTCGTAGCATAACCTGCCCCATAATTTTTTCTTGTCTGATGCGATACGTTGAGTACCCAGCGTCCTCTAACGCTTTCACTAAGTCAATTTTATATGTTATCATTGCACTCTTTCTCCAATGTGTCATAGTCAATCGGTTCCCATTTATCCGCTCCAATCTTAAGCTGTCTTACGGTCTCCTCCATCACTGCATCATGTTCCATTTTTAAAAGATCATCTGGTGTATATCCCATCTTCTTCAATTCCTCTGCCACCTGCTTCGGCCCTGGCATCTTAATTTCAAAGATGTCATGCACCTGTCCTTTTCCTGCTCTTCTTTCTGCTTCTCCATAAATTTCTATTGCGTTCATAGATTTTCCTCCTATCTAAGTCCTGTTCCTCTTAACTGGTTTGCTCTTTGTTGCGCAATTGATGTAATTCTTCTTGGATCAAACATATCTCTGTTTTCAATGATCTTCTTTGCATCCTCACATTCCTTAAATGATTTCTGTATCATTTCTCTACATTCATTGTATGCTTGGATTTCAAATCTAAACAATTGCGGATTTTCCTTCTCCATTCTGTTCACATTAGCATCAATTGTATTAAATGCATCATTCATGATATCCTGTACCCATTTGATCTGTTTTTCTGTTCCCTTCATTTTTGTTCCCCCTTCTATATCTCTTTGCTATGATTATAATATACACTATTTTAGTGCATATGTCAAGCACTATTTTAGTGCATACCCCTATTTTTAAATAAAAAAGCAGGGGACATATTATTGCCACCCTGCTTTTAATTACAGCTGTTCAAATTGCACGAATTCTGTTTCTCCAGATAAATACAGATCTCCTACGGTTCTTACCATTTTTTTCCCATCTACCAGGTTAATTTCTTTAACGTAATACGTCTGCCCTCTGGTTGCCCGACCGCAGATATTGCTCTCTCCCCATTCCGGTGTCCTGTGGATATTTAAAGATCCGTCACATATTACTGTTACTTTCATTTTGCCTTGCGGGATAATCACTTTCGGCTCTGTGCTTTCCTCCGGTTCTGCCTCTGCCTCCGGCTCTGACTGCTGCTCCGATTCTGTTTCTGACTGCTGCTCCGGTTCTGACTGCTGCTCCGATTCTGTTTCTGACTGCTGCTCCGATTCTGTTTCTGCCTCCGGCTCTGACTGCTGCTCCGATTCTGTTTCTGTCTGCTGCTCCGGTTCTGACTGCTGCTCCGGTTCTGTTTCTGCCTCCGGCTCTGACTGCTGCTCCGATTCTGTTTCTGTCTGCTGCTCCGGTTCTGTTTCTGCCTCTAATTTTCCGTTAATCAGATTTCCTTCCGCATCCCATACGCAAGTTCCTTCTGCCTTAGCCATTGCTTTTAATGCTCCATCCTTTGTCTTATATTTTTTGCATTCTTCTTTTTTAAATGCATTTCCTTCTTTTCCTAAATAATACAGCATTTTCTCTTCCTCCTACTATTTAAGATCATTTTTATTTAAAAATCCTGTTTTCTTTCCGCATTGCACAAACAGATAAATCTTTCTTCCCTTGGCAGTGTAATATCCGTAGCACTGTACGGTAGTATCTTTCTTAATAGCCGCTACGACTCCGGTTCCTGCACCTGCCATAAGGTTGCAATTATCTTTTACCTTATATGTACCAGCATATTCCTTGTTAAAACTCTTTGCAGACTCGATCCTCGTTGCCGCCTTGTCCGTATTTTTCTGTGCCTTGGATGCATTTCCAGCCGCTTTTTTCCCGGAAGATGTTCCCCAGGATGCCGATTCCATGAATTTTTTCGGTGTTCCGTAGGTTGCGATCAATTTTGTTGGTGTGCTTCCCCACTGCGAAAGCTGCAGGTGTGGCAGATCTTTAATAGATCTCCAGTCTCCGCCCCACTCTAAGCCGAGTTTTTTGGCAACTTGTCCGACACGATTAAATGTCTTTTTCGCATTGTTGTACGCATCGTCTTTGGTCTGCCCGTCTCCATCAATATCCATTATCAAATAAAAATCTGCTGCAATTCCCCACTGATGCATGGATCTATACGAATCTCCCGGTGCGTTTGTTACCTTTGGTCCTGGTTTGCTCCGTCCTTTTGCGTACAGGTTGTCCTGTTCCGCCTTGGTCCTTAATGTTTCCGCCCAGCCGATCTTTATATTTTCTTTTTCCAGATCTTTTTCTAACAGTGCAATTTTTGCCTGCAGTTCTGGATACAAAAGTTTTTTATCTCTCATTTTTTTCACCTTTCTTTTGTAAAATGTCTATTGCATTTTTTATAACTTGTGGCATCGGAATTCCCATCAAGCCTGCATTTTCCGTTAAAGAAATGAGCTCATTGATCGTAAATGCAATAATTACCGCATCCCTGATATAATGCTTTCCAATCAAGAGATCTAACCGATACGCAATAAGGACATACAAAAGCGTCATGCACTTTCTGCATAATCCTTTCCATCCTGCACGGCTTTCCAGCGTTCCTGTATCCGTTTTCGTGCTTGTATGGAATACTCCGGCTACGATCAGGCCAGTAATGTAGTCAGCAATCATAAATATCAGCAGCGTTGCAAGCCCTGTGTCCCATCCTCCAAATACTGCTGCAACCGTTGATCCAAATAACCCGGCTACTGTACATATCATCTGTTTCATTTTTCTGTTCCTCCTTCTGCTTTTTCGATTTCTACCCGCACCTGTTCGCGCCAGCGTTCCGGTACATCATCAATCGCCATTTTTTTATCAACCGTAATCCGGCGGACATAGAATTTAATAAGGTTTACACATGCCATTATTCTTCACCTCCGATTATTCCGGCTAAATCCTCGATAGCTCCTGCGTTTGCTTCATGCCCGGCTTTCAGCTCATCAATTGCCTTTTCCATTTCCGTCTTTGTCCGCAGCCTGATAGTAACCGTGTAAGTTCCATCTTCCTTGCCGGCCTCGTCCGTATTCGGTGCGTATGTAAACCCATCACACTTCAGATCGGTATACTTTCCAGATACCTCATCATTGTGTGTAAATGCGACTTCCGCAAGGTTGTCTGCAGTAAAAGCATCCGTGATTGCTTTAATTCCATCAAAGTCTTTCGACTGAATCTGAATATTGCCGAGACTCGCTCCTTCAGCAACCTCGAACTCTGTTTTGTTTTTCAGGATAATTTTGTCCATTTTTATTGCCTTCCTTTCTTTAACCTAAGTGGATAACTAACGGCATGTATCTAATATCTGAAAATATCTGGTTTGTACGCCCAGAGAATCTAATGGATAGATTCCATAGTGATGCACTATTTGACAAATTGCATCGAATTAGTGAACCTTGTATATCAATATTCTCTCCATTAAGTGTATTTACATCAACAATAACAATGCTATTAGCAGGTAACGATAATGAGACCGTAAGATTAGTAGCCGTTCCTGCAGGATACTTTATGTTTTTGACCCTATAGCCGCCATTGTCTATATCCCAATCGGTTTGTACACTTATTACATCGGAACCATTGTTGACTATACAAAACGGATTTCCAGTAAATATGTTTTCGATGCCAAATGATGGTATTTTCTTACTATTTAGACTGCCGTTTAAATCACTTAACTGTTTCGCCAACGTGCCGTCTATATTCGGGTTCGCCTGCCGTGCATCCAGTGCATACCCAGCCTCTGTAGTTGTCTGGTTGTTTACCACCTTGCTTTTATCCAGCTTATCAAAAACGGATGATACCGCTTTTGCAATCTTGCCAAGCATTTCCTTAAATGATTCTCCCGATACCAATTTTGTCAATGTTGTGGCTTCCGTAAATGTTGTATCTGTAGTCCCTGCCGGTCCTGGATCGCCCTTTTCCCCTTTCGGTCCTGCCGGTCCAACATCCCCTTTTTCTCCCTTTGGTCCTGCTGGTCCAACATCCCCTTTTTCTCCCTTTGGTCCTGCTGGTCCTATTTTTCCTTCTCCTGTATCCCCCTTTTCTCCTTTTGGTCCTTTAAAATTTCCGATGCATATCCTTGGCATATCGTTTCTCCTTTCTGTTAATCTGGTAAAATGTAATAAATGTTTCCTTTGTCGTCCTTCTCAAATTGTGGTGGATTATCTGCATCTGAATAGTAGCACCACAGATTTCCATTTTCATCTCCGGACAGTGCTATCATTCCATTGGCTGGCATGGTCACACCGCTTTCCCCTGTAGCTCCCTTTTCTCCGGTATCCCCCTTATCTCCCTTTTCGCCTTTCAATTCTCCATTTTTTAATTTCTGTTCAACTTCTTTTGCGATCTTTTCTGCCGCACTCCCTGCCATATTTGCTTTTTCTGTGGCATCCTTTGCAGTCTGCTGTCTCTCTTTTTCTGCTGCTGCCCGGCTCTCTTCATTCTGCTGTCTCTCTTTTTCCGCTGCTGCCCGGCTCTCTTCATTCTGGTTTCTGTTATCCTCGCCCTGTGATCGCTTCTGCTCACTTTTTTCTCGATCTGATTCAGCTTGTCCCCGGTTCTCTTCATTTTGCTGTCTCTCTTTTTCCGCTGCTGCCCGGCTCTCTTCATTCTGCTGTCTCTCTTTTTCTGCTGCTGCCCGGCTCTCTTCATTCTGCTGTCTCTGCTGCTCTGCTTTAACTGCTGCACTGTTCGTATCCGATATTTTTTCAATCAGATCATTGACTTTCACTTCTATCGCCGTAAATTCATTAGACGATTCTATAGCACTGTCACTTCTTTGAGTCGTTTCGATCTCGATTTCAAATGTAGCACTTGTTATTATCTGTGTATCATCCGCCGTCCGGATCTCTACATTGCAATATGCTGTTCCAGATGCAGCTAAAGCCTGACTTGTAAGATCAATGGTTACTTCATTTCCACTGTATGTACATTTGTTGTATACGAATTTTCCATCTGGCTTTTTTATATTCACTATGGCACGGGCACCGTCCGGAATCATATATGGTTCTCCGTTATTTACCAACTTGACCAATACACACCGCGTAGCACGGTCTCCTTGCACCGCAGACACCATATATTTCTTTATATCCCCGGACATTTCCATGGTAATATTGGTTACCATCTTAGACAGGCTCATTTTCCCCACCTCTTTTCCTGCTTAACCATGTTAAGCCATCTTCTTAACTGCCTCTTCAAATTCCTTCCGGTCTGCTTCAAACGTTTTTTCATTTGCATCAAAAATTTCCTGATTCTGTACGGAATAATTTACACTTCTCTTTCCGTCTGCCGATATGGATGCGCTAAAATACACATACGGTGCATCAGATTCTGCAATTCTCGAATATCCGCTCACATTTACTGTCTTTGTTACTTCTAACATAATTTTTCCTCCAATCTTTCTATACGTTGTTTTAATATTTCAATTTCTCCATTTAAAGTACAATTACTCATTCGTAATTGTTCAATTTCTTTTTCTTGCCTTTGGATCATCTGCACATGCATTGCGTGCAGTTCGTCTTTGTCGACCCTATAAACATACTGATCTCCAATAATATCCTTTTCGTTCGACAGATCTGCATCACATTTTTCCTTGTAAACCAAGCTAAGATTTCCAAGATTTAATTTTTTTGCAATATCCTCGATATCCTGTGCGATAAATCCGTAATGGATACGCTCATCATATCCTTTTAATCCAGTCTTAAACTTATATTTTCTCGGATTAAGGTGCATATACAAATACGTTATATCCGGCATATCTGCAAAATCTTTTTTTAATCTCCTATCAGATCCACGCTTTTGGAAATTATTGCTTACCCATGTTGTCGTGGCCAAGTTATGGCTACTGTCTGGTCCCTTTATATTCCCATGTCCTGTGTCGGTATAAGATAAATTATCAAATTTTAATTCTTCTGTTGTTACTACACGAGAACCCATATTTGACAAAACACCATCTACCGCAACACTTCCCGGAAAGTTGGTGTGCATATCCCGACCACCGAATTGCAGTATTCCTAAAGATGTAACTTTAATTATTTCATACTTATAATTATTTCCATTCCAAGGAAAACCATAATTGATTCCATCATAGAATGTTGCACGCGTGAATTCGCTGTCATCACTTTTAATAACTCCGGTAGTAATATTTGCTCCGTTAATTGTGGTCGATCCAGCATTTGCCAGATCGTTAAATCTAACGAATCCCGTTACCGTTATATTGGCAGTACCACTTGTTGTATCAAGCAGCTGGCCATTTTCATCATACAGCTGTATCGTAATTCCTACGGTTTTCTCCCCACCTGTAGCCTGTAGCGATAATTTATGCGGCAACTGCGATATTTTTGTTGCAATTTCAAGATTTTCCCGTGATCTGTCTGCCACCTCCGTTTCAATGCTTTTCTCTGTCTTTTCTACCCTTACCGTAATCTTTGAATCTTCACCCTGTCTGGTTTCTGCTTCATCCGCGATATCGTCCGACAGGTTTCCTTCCTCTGTCGTTGCGCGATCCGTCTCGGCATCCACTTCCTCCTGCTGGATCTCCGCAAATGTTTTATTAACATTTGACAGTTCAACGGTATTTTTTTCCGGTGTTTCTGGATATTCTACAATTTTTACAATTCTCTGCTTGTCCTTAATGCCTTTTGACTTTGATATAATGGTAACTGTATCTCCAATTCCATATGCAAGGATATCCTTATAGACTTCACTCTGCTTTGCCAGATCCTGCACTTCTGCAGTATACTGTCTGTATGGCTTCGATATTTCCGCAAGTTTTGCGGTCGCGTCTTCTATAAGGCTATCCACCACGGTATATCTTTCATCTTTCCATACACATGCTTTCACCTTGCTGCTGTACTGGTGGTTATCAATATAATCTTTTCCCAGCACTGTTTCCGGTGTGAGTCCATCTTTCCCGATTGGATAAATCCTTGTATAAAAATCATAGGTATCAGATTTTCGTGTCATTTTTTTAAGGTTTAATCCCTCAATAAAATAGGCTCCCTTATCCTCTCCAATTCGATCATAGATATCAATTTTCTTTTGCAGCGTATCTATTACACATTCACATCTGTAAGTGCTTAATGCTTTCTGCAGAACACTCCACGCTGTCTGCTGATCAGATTCACGGATTGTTCGTCTTTTTGTAACCTCGCAATTGCGGATGCTCCAACCGGTGCCATCAAAAGCAACTTGCAAACATTCCATGATTGTCTTTTCAACCGTCTCAAATCCGGTCTTAAATACCTTGGATTCCAATTCTTCCACGTTTAATGTGGCTGTATATGTATTAAAATCATCAGCTTCATTTATTTCCTTTAATACATACTCATCCGTTTTCGTCCTGATATAGCACTCTTCTTTTAAATCGTTTACCAGGGCGGCAGTTGCCGGATACTGGAAAGACATCTCTTTATCCCCGGAATCAAGGGTTATCGTAATTGATCTATCCTTAAATCCGGTCAGTATTCCAATTCGGTTTTTATTTACATCAAAAATTTGCAACCTAACCGCCTCCTATATCCACATTGGACTATATTTTACATTTACCTTTGCCGCATCCGAAGAAAATCCTACGGTTATTTCTCCGGCTCTCATACTTGGAAATTCCCACATATTAACCCGATTAAAAGCATTTTTGCCATCTACTGTAACAATTCCACGGATACCATCAATAATCATCGTTTTTCCCGCTTCCAGAGCTTCTACGACTATGCTCTCACTGCTCAATCCGGTTATCTCGTAATTTGTTAGGGCACTCTTCGCATATATTTCTATTATGCACGGTGCCGATCTTGTCCCGGCATTGTACACACTTGCAGTTTTTTTCCCATCAAATACAAGATCAATCTGGTCATCATAGAAAAATCCGTCAAATTCCAGATTTAATACATACCGATTTTTTACATTTTTCTTTTCGTAGTCGCTGGATGTCATGTAACCCTTGTAAGTACCTTTGTATCCATCCAGGTTAAGATCACACGATTTTGTAAAATTCTGCATAAACTCGGATGCTGTCCGTATAATCTTATTTCTGTTCTGTCCTCTAAAATATACCGACAGTTTTAAATGCCCCATTGTTACATCCGTATCGAATTCTGCCGGTAACAATGCCCGCGTTATCCATTCGTAATTTACGTTAATACCAGGAGGCTGTACATCTACGGTTAATTGTTTTGCATCATATTTCCGGATATCAATACCATTTACCTTCATGTCTACCTCCGTTTTCGTTTATCCGTTACCATCTTGCTGTCTACCTTGGTAACGGTCCTGCTTGCGATCTCATCACCATCAATGTATGTGTAACATGTTACTCCGACCGCCTGTGCTTTCTGTACTGCTTCAAATTTTTTGTCAAGTATGCTGCTAAATTTCTGGTAAAATTCCTGCAGCGGAAGAATTGCCTCTGCTCCGGCCTCTCCACCAACCATCCAGCTGTTTCCATTCAATCCGAATACTGTCGGGTTTGTCATAATTCCACCCGTTTTATAATATTCAACTTTGAATTTTGGAACTGATCCTTTCCCACCAATTCCATACGGTGTTTTTCCACTGCTAACGGAAATGTGCGGCATCTTTAGCCTTGGCAATGACCATTTAAAGTCCATTGCCCTTTTTAACTGGGTAGCTCCCTTTTTCGTGGTTGACACAGCAGTGCTTATTGCCTTTTTGGTATTCTTCTGGATCTTATCCAATGATTTTGTCAGGGGCTTTTCTGCTCCATCCACAGTTTTCTTTACTGCTGCCGCACCAGTAACCCCCAGCTTTTTACATACATCCGTGTAGGTTTTCTGCGCTTTTGTAAGTTTTTCCTGCGCCTGCTTGTTTGCTTTCGCAATCTTATCATCTGTGCTCTTCTTGGTACCTTTCAGCTCTGTGGTGGCCTCGTCTTTTGCAGATGTCTGTCTTTCCTTATACAGTGATGTATATCTTTTCAGCTCTTCCTCTGTCATGGAGTTGATTGCTTTTACCTGTTGCAATCCGCTCACACCCATTTCCTGTATTGTTTTAAACAGTTCTGTATTTCCAAGCCTAGATTTTAATGTAGCAATCTGACGTTCCCACTCGTTTAGAGCTTCTACCTGTGTCTGCATACCTACCAGCAGATCACTCTTCGAGACTGTATCTCCTGCATCGTAAGACTCAAACAGCGAAAAAGAGGAAAGCAGAGAATCTTTTCTTTCCTTCACCGCATTTTTGTATTCATTAGTAAGGTTTTTAATTTCTTTTTTCAGATCAGCATTTATCTGTTTTTCGCTCTTGGCATATTCCTTCTGTGCCTTTGTAAGCTGGCTGTTTAAGGATTTTTTGTCTGCAAGGTATTTTTTATCCGCTTCTGTCCGTGCGGATGTCCCTTTTTTAATCTGTTTTCTTACAGTATCCCAGTATTCCGTTTCCTGTTTCAGGGACATTTTGTGATATGTCTTATAGGTATCCAGCTTTTTCTTTGCCGCTTTTACAATCTCGCTTCCCATTTCTGATGCAGATTTTTTTGCATGCTTTTTATGTTTTGTGATACCATTTGCCACACCAAGCGCTAGGTTCTTTCCGATCTGCTCCTCCATTACCTTGGACGGAGAATGGATTCCGAAGAAATTCTTTAACTCGGTCAAAACCGAATTTCCAAACCCCCGAACCTTTGAAATCACCCACGACTGCATATTGCTTATTCCATTCCAGAGACCTTTTACAAGATTAATTCCTACTGTTTTAACTTTTCCCGGAATTTTCCCAACCTCTGTAACTATACCTGTTGCAAAACTGGACGCATTTTTTCTGGCCTGTGATACCTTCTCTGCAATAGAGTTTGCCGCCTTTTTAAATCCTTCCCGTGTCTTTTGCACCATGATGTCAAGTTTTCCACCCGTCAACTTGTTTATTTCATCATATTTGCTTTTGTAATGATTTCGTATCCCCGTCATTGTGGCAGCAACGATTCCCTTGATCCCACCACCATTCTTCTTGTACGCGGATTTCATTTCATCAAGGTTTTTCTTTGCTGATGCGGCAGAGGCTTTCATATTGTCCTCTACCGTCTTATGTATGGCTTTAAATACCGTAGACGTAGCTTTTCCTATCGCACTGTTTTTTACCGAATTTGTCATTTTTTTGACGTTATTTTCTACCGCCTCACCTGACTTTTTAAACGAATCAGTAACACTCTTTTTTATATTATTAAAATCCTTTTTAATATTTCCCCAGAGCTTTGTTCCAAACGCGCTTATCTTGTCCCAGTTTTTGTACAGCGCAACCCCTGCCGCTATCAGACCTGTAATCAATCCAACAATCATTAGGATCGGGCATAGCTTCATTGCTACGTTTAATGCAGTCTGTGCAGCTGTCATTGTCCCTGTTGTAGCTGTGGCTGCCGCTGTTGCTGTTGTATGCGCTGCTGTGGCGGCCGTTGCCGCTGTATCTGCCGTTGTTCCGGCTGCCGTTGCCGCTGTTTTTTCAATTATCTTTGCAGCAACTTTTTTCACAGCAGATACCGCTTTACCGCCTAATTCAATTCCTTTTTTTACACCCTTTACAGTATCGCCTACACCTTTCACCAGCTTCCCTGTGGCTACTGTAGCCGGTCCTATGGCTGCTGTAACAAGTCCTACTTTTAATACTGTCTGCTGCTGTTTATCGTTCAGTGATGTAAATTTTTTTGTGAGATCCTGCACTTTCGTTGTGGCTTTGGATATCATCGGTGCAGCTGACTGTAAAGCTGTCTCCCCAAAATTTGCCATTGCAATTTTTGCATTGTTCATAGCTGTCTTTGCATTATCCAATGGGGATTTTGTATTATTATATGTGGATTCTACAGTATCCCCATATTGCTTCATCGAACTTGACAGATCATTCAAATCAATTCGATTTTCGCGGATTGCTGTAGCCATTTCTGCCGCGCCCTTTTTTCCAAACAGCTCTTGTGCGATCTTTAATGCTTCTGTATCCGTTTTCGCATTTTTGATGCTTCCAATTGTATCTTTTAATGCCTCATCCATTGTTTTTCCCTCGGATGTTGCATTTTGTAACGCTTTTTTTAATCCAGCAAGTGCCGTTGACGCATTTACTCCATTTTCATCAAATTGTGCCATCAGATTAATGGACTGCGGCATGGATAACCCCATCTGCTTTAATGCCGAATTATTATCCAGTACCTCTGATTCCAGCGTATCAACGGATATTCCAGTTGCCTGTGCTTTGGCTGTTAAAAGTCCCAGCAAATTTCCCGTCTGAGATGCATCAACATTCCACGCTTTCATCATTTTGTCGACCTGATCGACAGACTGTGTAATGTTAGTATCATTGATTGATGCGAATTGTATAAACTGCTTTGACGTGCTTTCCAGTTCATCCCCAGTTGTATGGAATCTTGTGTTTACCTCTCCAATGGCTTCTCCAACAGTTGCCATGTCCTCCGGCATTGTTCCGAATACATTATTTGCAGATTTTTTTAAATCTTTTAAGGCATCATCAGTAGCTCCCGTTTTGGTTACTACAATATCGTATCCCTCTTTTAAATCCTCTGCTGCTTTAACGGATGCTGTTCCTGTTGCTACAGCTGCTGCTGACAGTGCAGATGCTTTCTTACCTACACTTTCAATTACAGTTCCAGCCTTAGTACATCCTTCTGTAAATGCATTAAATTTATGTTCTTTCAGCTCTTTATTTACATTTTCCAGCTCTTTTTCCATCCCCATCAGAGCTGTCTTAGACTTTTCTGTTTTTACCGTCTGGTTTGCCAGTGCCGTCTCTGTTTTACCTATGGCAGATTCATTTACCTTATACTGCTGCTCCAGACTGTTCAGTTCATTTTTTAAAGCCTTGGATTGTTCAGAGTTTTTTCCTGTTTCTTCCGTTGACTTTTCATATGCAATTCTCGCCTCATCAATCTTAGACTTTAATTCTTCCTGCTTAGATTTCTGATCTGTCAGCTTTTTTGTTAGCTTCTCCTGCTGTTCACTGTTCAGCTGTACAATATTTTTTTGTAATGATATTTTCTGTGTGAGTGATTCTGCTTTTGCTTTTAAGCCATCCGTAGCTGATCCAAACAACTTTGCTTTCATTGCTGCCGTAGAATATTCCGCAGATAATACACGCATCTGTGCCGCTGCGGACTTCATCTGCTGCGTATAACTGTTCGAATCAACACTTAATTTAACGCTTGTAAAAGCCATCTGCTTTCACCCCCTACTGGTTCTCATTTATAGTATCCAGCTCGAATTTCAGATAATCGAGTAATTCCTCCATATCTTCCTTCATGCACTGGCTATAAGAGTTTCTCATAACCTGGATTGCAATTTTCACAATCCTATCTATAATTTCACCGCATATCTTCCAGCGATTATTTTCATTCTCATCCAAATCATCCTCATATCCGTTCTCTCGATCATATTCGTCAAATGCGGATTTTTCTTTTTCAATCTGCTGTACTTCCACCACATTTAACATTTTCTGCATGAGGATGTCCTGCATAATAAAATGCACTGTTTTTACTGTTGTGAGGAATTCAACCGCATCAATCTTTCCGATCTCTGCGATTGGCACCTCATTATTTAGTAATTTTTGCAATATTTTTTTGTTAAAAAAAATTGCCTCTTCTATCTGTTGTGTCTCATTTTTCTCCATGAGACTAATGTACTGCTTGTACTGCTCTACTGTGATGGAATTTACAAAGTAATACTTTCCACCGCAAGTCAGCTCAATTTCCGGAATCAACTTGCGGTCTAAGAATTTTTTGCGATTTTCTCCATCCGTTTTGCAAGCTCATTTCCTACGCCTATGTCAATTCCCTGGAATTCCATAATCAATCCTGCCGGATCAATTCCTGTTTTTGGATCTTTTAATTCCTCTACCGTGAACTGATTGCCATAGGCGCTACAGATGCACTCACACATATCTGCGATATCTTTCTTTGTATATCTCGTATGTGCATCAACTCTCTCTTCGATTTCCAAATAATCCATATATCCATCAATGGATAATTTAGGCATCTCATATTCTTTATTGTTTACTGTTATTTTCTTAGTCATTTTGCCTGCCTCCTGTTATTCTTTTAATTATTCATGCGCTTTGTCTTTTTCCTGTACCTTCGAGAACCAGTCTTTAATTGCTGTAGCTGCATCGGTATCCTCTGTTACAAGATTGGACTCATCCACGGAGATCTCATATTTATTATCCAAATTACGCTCATAAAAAGATCCCTTGATAGTTTTTGTTGTCGGAGAAAGTTTTCCTTCTTTTGTGCTTGCCTCCTCGCTGATTCCTTCCGCAAATTTTCCGGCATATAACCATCTGAAATCATATTTTCCGTTAAGTTTACGTTCGCGCCAACCAATAGCAACTTCCGGTGCCATATCGTCTGCCGATTTTACCAGAAATCCATTTTCGTAAAGCTGACCAAAAATATATGCACGGTCCTGTGGTGATAACGCATTGATTTCCAGCTCTACATCCGTACCTTCATAGGAATTGATCACCTCCTCCGGACCATCATCCGAATAAATTTTTTCGGAAGTCCATTTTTCATCAATTTTCGCCTTGATTGCTCTTGCCAGCTTTAACGGTGTCTCTGCGACATATCCGGCCGCTGTATTCTGTGTTACTCTCGCCACATAGAAATCTCTACATCCACATGTTCTGCTGCGGACAATCTCTTTCTTTGTCTCACTTACCTGTGTTACCTGTTCACCCATAATTTCTTATTCCTCCATTTCTTCATAAAATTTTGAAAATCGCTGTGCTTTCATATAAATTCCATCTTCCGGTTTGGAATCGTCCCCATTCCTGCCCTCAAACGAAAATCCATTTTCTTTCATCAGATTTTTTATCTCTCTAGCAAGATCTGTCTCGTCCTGTTCTGAAAATATAGTGATCTGCACAGATTGTGTAATTCCTTCTGCGGCATCATCAGAAAAATTAACATCATCTTCTCCAAGATCCCACAATGTCACATGCGTTTCATGGATGTTTTTGTCATACCATCCCTGCATCACTTTTATTCCTCGATCATTTATTTGTTTCAGCGCATTCGATGCATCGGTTATTATATCCGGACTCCTGCTCATGCTATCCCACCTCATTTTATTGTGTTATCAAGAAATGTCTGGTACTCCTGCTCTGCTATCTTCTGCAATTCAGAATCAGCTTCCCGTCCTGCTGCGTAAATAAACTCCCTAGGCGGCTGGTATATTGTTCCCCAGTTTATAAATTTCACATAGAAGTGCTCACTGTTGTCCGATTTATCCCATCCAACTTCCGCGGATACTCCCGCGCCCTTTACCTTTGGTTTTCCCATTGGAACACTATCTGCAGCATGTGTAGACACCGATGATTTCGTACCAAAACCACGACCACTTTTTTTAATGTCCGCGGACTTCGGTATTTTCCCAGACATGATTTTTTTCACAACTGGTTCACCTTTTTCTACTATTTTCCTGTTTACTTCCACAATTTCTGCATCACTGGCCGCATCTTCAAACGCTTTTAACAGTTCCTGCAATCCTCGGAATTCCATTTCTACTTTCATTTTTCTCCGTGTCAGATTCTGACTCTTCTATTCGCTTTCCCTGCATTTCAGCTGTACTTTCTGGTTATCCACAAACATAGGTGATGCATCATAGATTTTGAACACTGTACCTTTGTATTCTGCGGAAAACTCTTTCAGGTTTTTTCTTATATCCTCCACTTTCTGGCAGTTCCGAACCTCGAACACGATTGCATTTTCAATTCCCGTCTGCAATGCTGTGTATTTTTCTGTAGTGCTAAGACTTTTAACCTCGCACCAGCATTCGTAGAATGTTGATTTTGTATACTGTTTTCGTCCATCAACTACCTGTGATTCTCTCCGGATGATCTTAATCCTGCCCGTCTGCAACTGCTGCACCTCCATAGATCTCTTTCAAAAGCATAGATGATACTGCGCTGGATAGTTGCTTGGATTCCCCGTATTTCTCCCGGTTATCATACAGATTTTTTACCGATACAAGGGCAATCAATCGCTGTCTGCTGGTCATTTTATACGCATCAAAATTCGGAATCAGCTCCTGCATCTCTTCTAAAGTGGTGTTTATCATCAACTCCACAATGTCAATATCATCGTCATAATCAATATGACAGTATTTTTTGCACTGCTGTGTCAGATTTTCCCTGTATTCCTTTTTTTCTTCCTCTGTCATGATGCATCCCCCGTTTTCACGGGGCGGCTGACCGCCCCGCAGCATTTATCCATTTACTGTTTCTGTGATCTGTCCTTTAATCACAGCCCCTTCATCAACCGGCTGTACATCGAATCTATCACGAACCTTGATTCCGGTCAGATCTTTATCCCAGAGTCCTGCCCCTTTGTCATTCATGTCAATAGACAGGACGTTGCGGTCAAACAGTGTGATCGCGGATTTTAAATCTCCACAATACACCTGATGCTTGTATGCATCTACCGTATGGCCATCACTGTTCATGACTTTTTCTGATTTCAGTGTTTTTTTAGACAGCTTAATAATTGGATATTCCCCAAACAGCAGCTTTCCCTTCGTCTGCAGTGTTGGATCTTTCTGGAGGATATAGTTTCCATCCTTATCCTTCAATTTATCCAGATAGTTAAACCCACTCTGGTTTGTGATGATCACAGCTGCCTCTGCAATTGCCGGATCAAGGTCTTCATTAAAAACGTCTTTCAGGCTATCCAGATTTTCAATGACGACTTCTTTTCCCTTAGTCATGGTATCCAGCACTTTAAGGATCATAGCGTTACGTGTTGCTTTTGTTTTTTTGGCAATCCATTTGTTAATGTATGCCATAATGTTGGTAGCTGTATCTTCCAGCAGCTCTGCTGTGATCTTTAAGATTCCACCTTTTTTCTTAATTGCATATTTGATCTGCTTAAACTTTGGCTCATCCATTTCCGGGAAATCTTTTGCCTCATCCACGTTGTCAAATGGAGTCGATTCTGCATCAATTTCGATGTTTCGTGTTCCGCTCTTCGTAGTGACACCTTCTGTATTCACATATTGTTCCAGGTTGTCAGCGGATCTTCTCAACTCGATAATATCGGTTCTAATATCTTCCGGAATTGTGATACCAATTCCCAGTTCACTGTTGCTTCCGGGTGTAACGTCTGACGAGATTGCATCTTTATACACTTCAACATCTTTTGCATCCGGCTCTGTTCCTAAAAATCCAGCCCTAACAATGTTGACAAAAGATTTTACCAGGTTCTTTTTATCCGGTTTTATCTCTCCACCAATCTGTTTTGCTGTTCCATTCTGAACCTGATCCTCAATATGGTTCTGATCTTCATCGTCCAGATCCATAAGCAGATTAAACTTATCCTGCATTTCGATAAGCTCTTCCTTTGCTTTTTTTCCATCTTCGATTTTTCCTGCATTTACAAGATCCTTTACCTCCTGCTTTTTGGCATTGATCTTGTTTAAAAACTCTTCCATTTCTTTCTTTCCCATTTTTTCCTCCTTAAGTTCCATACTGGTACAAATCTTTGAGAATTTCGTCTTTTTCGGCTTCCATTCTCTGTTTTTCCTGTTCCGCAGCCTTGTTGTTCCGGTTCTCCAGTTCTTCAATGACCGCATTTACAATATCCTTCGTCTTTGGCTTTCCCAAAGGCTCCGGCAAATTGTTGTATTTAGCAAAATAATCAGATGTACATGCTGCAACTGCTGCTTTTTCTTCAATTTCAACATCAAAATACTGTTGCATTTTTTCGCAGTCGAACCATGTTTCCTGCCGCATCAGATCCTTGATCTGATCTCTGGTCACTCCATTCTGCACATGCTGCATGTACACATCCACAATGGAATCCTCACACAGATTCAGCTGTTTGATTGTTTTTTCCATATCATCTGCATTTCCCCATGCCATACATGAAGGTTTATGTATCATAGCCTGCGCTCCTGTCGAAAAATGCAGTTCATCACACGCAAACATGATTACAGATGCAATGGATGCTGCCATTCCATCCACATATCCGATCTTGTGCCCAGAATATCTTTTTAGCTGGTTGTAAATTGCAAGCCCTGCAAATACATCCCCACCACCAGAATTGAAATAGATGTCAATATCTTCGTATCCATCCAACTGATTCAAGAAATCTGCAATGTCTGCCGGGCATTTGTCCTCTTCGTACCATTCCGACAGCCATGCTGCTGATACAATGTCTCCGTAGAAATAAAGCGAACATCTCTGTTCTTCATCTTTTGCTTCGAAGTCCAGATAACCCACATTCTCTGTCTTTCCGCGTCTCTTACGCGTAAAATTAAATCTTTTCTTTGCCACCTTTGCACCTCCTATTCCTCTCCGTCTTTATCCTTGTCAGGATCATCCGGATCTATTATTTTGTCCGGATCTGTTTCCGGATCTGTTATATTGTCCGGATCTTCCGGATCATCTGGGATCTGCTGTCCCTTTGTATATGCTGCACCCGCCATAGTCAGCGGAACCATGCTGCCATTTGCAAGTAAAACGTCTCCACCCTCTCTGTCTGGAAGATCCAACTTCCTTCTGGCCTCGTTTGCCGTCATAACCGAACCACCAACAGCTGTTTTAAAATATTCCATCTGGGTTTTACTATCTGTTCTGAAAAGCACCTTTTCGTTAAGTTTAAAATAACACCCATCTTTCTTTTGCTGGTATGATGTAATCTTATAATTTATCTCTTCCTCATATTGCTTTATGATAAAAAGCTCTGTATCTTCATAGAACGACAACTGCTGCATTTCTGAATTACTATAAGACGACTTCGAATAATCGTTGATCTGATTCGGTTTTACTCCAAAAGCGGCCGCAATCTGTAATGCTGTATACTTTTTCAGCTCAAAAAACTGTGAATCTGTCAGCTTTATGTCTAAAGGTGTCAGCTTCATTCCAAGTGGTACCGGAAGGACTCGGCCCATGTTTTTTACACCAGATCCAAACTCTTCAAATGACTTTCGCAGATTTTCTTTCGCCTTTTCATCAAGTTCTCCTGTATATTCCAGTGTTGCCTTTGCTGTTAATCCATTTTCATACAGATTATTCATAAATTCTTGCGACTTGGAAGCTCCTGCTACTGTTTCCCGTAGAATCTTCTGCACCGGAAGTCCCGTTATTCCATCAAACGAAAATGATGTTTTAAAATGCATAACTTCATCTGTTCCAAATACATACTGTTTTCCCTGTATTGGATCAGTGTATACATACCATAATCGGCCAACCCCCGCGAATAATCCTGCATCATCTACCACGATCTGTACACAATTAGATTGCATAACCCACAGATCCAGTATTTTAATATCTCCACCATATTTTTTCCGGTTAAATACTCTCCGGATATACACATATCCATTTCCATAGTGATTCCGGTTAATTTCTACCGTATTCCAAAATGTGGTTGGTGTCATAAAAGGGTTTGGACGTTCGGAGAATAATCTGGATATATCTGTAGGCTCTGCCTCAACAATCCCTTTATCCGTTTTCTGGTAGTATTTAATAGGCATTTTGGCCAATGTTTCCGATAACATCTTAAGGCATGTAAAATATGTTACCTCGGATGTCGGTTTCCCTTTTCTTCTTAATCCCATCAGATCCAAAAAATCCGAAGAATTCAATGACATAATTCCACCATTTTGGATATTTCCATGCCACCAATCTGATATTCTTTTCCCCAGTCTCTGGAATGGATTCATTACTCCTCGCCCCCTTTCATATATTTTTCATACATTTCTAGCCATTCATTAACTTCCTCGTTAATGTCCGGTCTGTATTCTTCTTTCATTGCCTCCGTCCACGCATCTATGATTGCGTCAATCGGATCAATCCGCTCTGTCCGGAGTTCCTTGTCAATTTTTATTTCTCCATAGCTGTTTGATATGGTCTTAGCATTTGCTATCGACCAGGTAAGCAGCGGATCAGCCGGAACTATAATACTGCTGCCCTCTTTTCCTACTTCCTCACCTTCTATTTCAACGTTTCCAGCCATGATCTCCAATCGGAAGTCAACTGTTGCATCATTCAGTACCCTTGCGGTCTGTGTCACAGACAGTTCATTCATTCCAAGTTCTTCTAGGTCTGACAGAAACGCAGATGCATTATGCGGATCATAACAGATCAGCTGTGGTTTCAAATCGTACTCATTTATCAGGTCTTTCAGGTAGCTTAAGATGTATTTATAATCAGTTTTTATTCCTCCAAGCGTTTCTGTGACCGTCACGAGTCCTTTTTCTATCCACAGATCATATGGGATTTTATCTGTTTTTATATGCTCGTCCACGCGCTGTGCCGGAATAAATGAATGTGTGTGTGTAAAATATTTTTTCACACCATCCACCATATGTGGAATTATCACTGCTAATGATGTAAGATCACCTCCAGCAGAAAGATCCAAGCCCACATAACACTTCATCCCCTTAAAATCTTTCAGGGATTTTAATACTGCACACGCTTTCCATACTGCAATATCCTTGATATACAACGCATTTGACCACTGTATCCACATATCTAACTGCTTTACCAGGAAGTCGCGCAGATCCTCACCGCCCATATCACGCGCAGTACGTGATACTGGAATGAGGTTTTCCAGAGCATCACTGTCAAATTCAAGAATCGGGTTTGCTTTTATCCAGTTTTTTGGTTCATACTCATCATCATTTTCATTCAGCTGTGCTATATACACGAACTGACTGTCATTTTCGAATACTCCCTTTAACAGATTGCAGCAATATTCATACAACTTATAGCACGGGGATTTCAGATCAAACCCCGCTGTCGTAATCACGGATATCAAAGCTGATTTTAGCTTTTTAATTCCACCTTCCAGCAACTTATACATCTGGTTGGTCTTATGCGCATGATATTCGTCTACTATTCCAAGATACGCACGATGTCCGTCTAGCGACTTTGTATCTCCGGACAATGCCCTGATTTCGGAATGTGTACACAAGCAATCAATCGTATGATTGTGCTCATGGACTTTAAACCATTCACTTAGTTCATCATCCGAATTTATAAATTTTACAATTTCATCAAATACAATGTTTGCCTGGTCCTGTTTGGTTGCCGTGCAAAATATTTTTCCGTACTTGAATCCGTCAAAATTTCCGTAGTATGTTGCCAAAATGCCGTTGATAAATGACTTTCCATTCTGTCTGCCAAGCTGTACATAAGATGTCCGGAAACGTCTGTATCCTTTTTCTTTGGTTCTCCAACCGTTCAGTGATCCTAAAATAAAACACTGGAATGGATACAGCGTTACCTTTTCGTCTCCTTCACCTTCCGCTATGGTCAGCTCTTCTCCGAAGTTTATTATTTCTTCGGATTTTTCAACATCGAAGTAATACTTATACGGTGCTATCTTTGCTTTTTCCAGATCGTCAAGGTGTCTCTGGCATGCCAGCCGGACATAATCCCCGGCTATAATCTTTCCTGCTACTACATCAAGCGCGTATTGCGTGCAGCGGTCGGTTATTTTTTCTGTCTGCAAATGCTACTCCGCATACTTTGCAAATTTGTTTTCCGGTTTCTGCTGTGGTGGCTTTGGCACCACCAGACGGCACCGGGAGGAAACGGTCATTCCAAAATCTGATGCGCCCTGTCTGCACTGTTTCATGCAGCGGTCCTGTATAATCATCAGACTTTCACGCTCTGCGTTTACCACCTGTCTTGTCCCGACCTGTACAAGCCTCTTTTCCCCTGTTAGTGGATCTTTCTGTTCTTCGTATATTGGTACATCTACCATCAACGGAGTATTCCGGATCTGCTCTGTTACCTCTAAAAACTGCTCCTGTGCAATTATCAGCCTGCCCAGCGCGTCACAATCAATATTCGCTATCAATTTGATAGCAAGAAGTTCCTTGGCCAGTTTCCGGAATTTCTTTTTCTGTCCTGCTGTCAGATATGTCGGAGGTTTTACATTATCGTTTGGTGCAACAACTTCCGCATCTTTTCGTGCTGCAATTTCTGCCTTTGTAAGATGTTTTTTACCCTTCATAACAACTAAATCTGTCGGTTGTCGTTGCCCTGCCATTGTTTCAAACCTCCTTCCTATCAATATCTGCATTCATTTTTGTGTCATAATCTGACACCGCCCCGCCTGCCCTTTTTACGGATTTTCTCGTGGGGAGTTTTCTCCAAGGAAAAGTGGGGGCGCGACTAGAAAAGCGTCGCGTAAAACTTTTTCATATCCCCCTGCCTCACGAAAATGCAAATTAATCACCGATCTCAATTGCTTTTGCGTTGCAATCATGGTCGATCTGCTCTGTTTGTATAACGCAGTAATTGTGTTGTGTGTGTTATGGCTCAACGGTATCAAGTTCAGCGGGTTTAATCGTTGCTCCCAATCATCTTCCAGCTCTACTATGTGGTGGATTGGATCAGAATCTTTCAGTGTGATTAACTGCTTATCCACATACAGTGCATATATGTCTATATAGCCGTATATGCCCATAATCACAGGTCTTAAAGCTCTCCACTCTTTCGAGATATAGAACTCTGCAGCTCTCGGATCTCTGCGTGTGTTGTTATATCTTGTGTGTCGAGACTGCTGCCTCTTCTCACACTCTTCACACATCTTCATCACCTGCGGAATCAGCTTTCCACATCGACAAGTTTTCAATAACATACTGCTGCCCTTCTCTTCTTTGTTGCGGCTACAATATAGCAGCCGCATAGAATAACATGAAGCAAGCAAGAAAAAAGCGACTGCATTTCTGCAATCGCTTACCCAACTGTTCACGCTATCATATTAACACATTCAAATCCCCTTTAGGTCACCCACTTTTTACCCCCTATTTCCCCCACTTTTTACCCTGTTTTGCTCAAATTGTCCTCAATTTCAGCGCAATTTGCACCATTATCTAACGCTTTCGCGCCAAATAATTTTATGGTCAGCTTGGGAATCATGGCTCTGCACCATTTCTTTGGAGAATTCTTCCCGCAGCCTGTATCTCTTGCCACCTCTGCATATGTCTTTCCCTGTATGTATACAGCCTCTAATACATCATACTTATATCCTTCCCCGGATGCTTCCACATCTTCTTTCAGGGATTTCATGGCTTTGTCTATATGCTCCAGCAAGATTACGGTTTCTGCTCGGCATTCCCTTATGGATCTTAAGTATGCTCTTTCTGCAGATATGTTATATCTGTCTGCCCCTATTTGATCCGGTTCTGATACAGCCTCTTTTACATATCTCTGCAGCTCTCTATAGTTTTCCAGGTATATAAGCGTAAGCTCTGTCGGAGTTTGCAGCTCTTCTTTCCGCTTTCCTTTTCTTTGCATTTCATTACCTCCGCTTCTTTTCTATGGTTCTTCTCTGCGCGGATCTCTTGCTTATAATCTGCATCTCTGCGCTATTATCGGATATCACCATCCAGTTATCTGGTCTAAGATTATTTAATGCTATCAGTTCTTTCTGCTCCCGTGTCGGTTTTTTGGGTTGTTTCATCTACTGCTGCCTCCTCTTCCTCCCTGTATGGCTTTGGCAATGGCATCCAAGCATTTACTACCAGTCCATATTCAATATATGGTTTATCCTCGTCCCCCTGATAAAATGCTCCATTTCCCTGCTCATCCGTTTCATATCTTGCAATATCTGGTAATGTAAAATTCTCGAACGATACCATTATATATTTTCCTGTTTCTGGTACTGATTCCTCAATTGGAATCCATCCATCTTTTTTAATTTCGCTCATGTATTCTCCTTTTGTGTTATCAAAGTACTGTGTGCAAAGTCCTATAGCACCTAATACTTTGCTAAAGTCCTGTGCATCAATCTCTATTTACTGCCTCATATGCATCTGAATATTCAATTCCATTCACTGCTGCACAGATCAGTCCCTTTAACATCTTTACCTGGGAATCGGTCCAGTTTTCTTCTGCTATTCTTATCAGTTCATTTTTTAAATGTTTTTCTGTAAAATTTGCAATCCCTCTTGAAAAATTCTCATCGGCGGTGATACCCCGATTCGTTTCATTTGCACACTTATCACACATTTTTCTTGTATTTTCAGTTCTTATTTCTTGTCTTTTCATAATACCTCCGTTAAACTTTAATCAAAATCGCATTCCTTTTTGTTCGTCACTGTGTGGTACATATCTTTGTCGTGTTCATCTGCAAATTCTGCTCGATAACATATGTCGCAATTCGCAGATTGACATTCATAGCAACCATTGCATTGGCACCCAGTGCAATTCATCGTCCTGAAATTTTCCATGCATTTTCCTCCGTTAAATCCTAATACTTTGTTAAACATCTTGGACTATCCCATATAATTTTATATCCACAATTGCAGCAGTAGTTTTCTATTAGCCCTCTGTTTAATTCAGAACCGCAATTTCCACAGGTGTATGTATCATACTTCTTTCCATATTTTCCTTTGTGAAATTTTGGTTTTGCACCTATTTCAGCTTTAAATGATTTTTCCGCTCTTGCTGTGCTTAATTTATCATCATTCATATGATTTTTTGTATGTTCATCTAATGTGATATACTTGATACTATTATAATTTTTCTTTCCCATGAGTTTCTCCTAAAATATCATCCAGGCAATCATTAAAGCCCACACAATACCATTTATTTATACTAAGATATAATTCTTTCTTTTCCGGTAACTCCCGAAGCGGACACCAATCCGGTCGTTTTCTTGGCTTTTGCGGTAATTTTTCTCTTGCCGCTCTGCACATAAGTGTCCCTGTATTGCTCATGTGTGCGGCATAGCAATCATTGCACCGCTCCGGCATATCATCCAAAATCAATACTACTTTTCCCATAACTTCACACTCCTTCCGGTTTCTCACACCGCTCAAACTCGATCTCCCATACCCACGGATTTGCATTCCAGCCGTAGCAGTCAAGGTCAGATTTCTTGATGGTGGAGTTCCAAAGTTTTTCCCATTCCATCATCACTTCATCACATTGACTGCATTGTTCTTCTGTCCCATAACAGCACTGCGAACCGCTTTCTCCGTATGTATTAAGACAATCCCAACAATCAGGATAAGCTCCCTCTTTTATCACATCAACCGGCTTCATCTCCTGCAGCCGCTCTACTCTCACATCTGTAGCCTTAAGCCAGATACGTGCGGCTTCTTTCGGCATGTGGATGGATGGGTGCCAAGCGCCTCTCCAACCTTCAGGTCGCAGATCTCCATCTGCCCTGTAATAATAGATTGGATATCCCCGAAAATGACCTGCTTCATTGACCGGAAGTCCGCACCATGTTTCGCGGACATAAAGTATATCGCCCGGCTGATACGGTGGATTGCATAGTTTGCTTATAATCTGTTTATCCTCTACCTCTGGATGCGCCTTATGATATGGACTGTTTAGAACTGATTCAACATCATGTTTAACCAGCCGCCGAGTGCAGCTCTTTCTTCCGTCCAGAATTGCCCGAACCATCTCGGCATTGAATAAAATCGGTAACACCCTACTCATCTTCTGGCTCCTCCTCATAGCAGCTATACACAATCGGATTGCCAGTATCACATTCACAGTTGTTCCAGTCAATATCTTCCAATGCTCTGTCTTTTGCAATCTGTTCTGCTTCTTCCCGCGTATCAGCTTCGATGTCATCATAATCAATCGAAAGTTGCAAACCCACGCTTGCATTCCACTTAGCCATTCACTCCACCGCCTTTTTAATATTCTCTGCATTTATTCTTTTTCCCGGACATTTTCAATTTTTGCTTCTATGTGTATCCCATATCCATCCGGATCTATCAGTTCAAAACTGATGCTGTTTTCATCGGTTTTAAATTTTTCAGTTAAGATTCGTTTTAAATCCGTCTCGTCCAGCCATATTGTTTTTGTTTCTTTCATTGTCTAATTTTCCCATCAAAAATCTACGTTTTATCAGCTTACTTTTATTTTTTACCCTATTCCATTCACTTGGCTTAATGTAAATATACTGACTACATAAAAGATAGGTGTTATTCTTTCGCTTTTTGGCTTTTCTTCTATTCATTTTTAATCATCCTCTTTAAATTTCCTACCATCATTTTCCAAAATTTAAGCAAACCTAAGCTGTCCGGTCTGTTCCTGTGCAATCTTTATATTTCCGGTTCGCTTTGCCACACATAACTCCGGCAAGTTTGCTTTTACCAATGCTGCAGGAATCGGCGGGCAGACTGCATTCCCACACCTCTTTACCTGTTCACTTCTCGGATATGTCTTTCCTGTATAATCATGGTCGATTATGTAATCATCCGGGAATCCCTGGCATCCATACAACTCTTTTGGTTCAAGCATCCGTAAACCTATATCTACAATTTGATAATTCGCACCCTCAATCTCCACCAGTCCAAATCTGTCCTGTGCTGTCACAGTGTCCAGAGGATCTTTTATATCCTGCCCAGTGCCTTGTCCGTAATATTTGATCAAAAATGCCCGAACTTCCCCGAAATGCCCCGGTGATGTAGTAATGGTATGTAATGGTTCTCTCATATCTTGCCCGGTGCCGCTCTTATAAAATTTGCTTAAAAACGATGTAACCAATCCGTATCGGTTCGAACCATCCACAGTCATAATCGGATCTTTTATGGTCTGTCCCCTGACTTCTCCCTGTGCTGTCTCTGAATGGTACTGGATCAGTGTTGGGCTGATAAGGCATTGTTGATTACCTGTGGTAATCGTATGTATCGGGTCTTTGCAGTTTCCACCCGGATGATTCGTTGTATTGGTTCCCATATACGGTGCAAGCTTTGGCTCTACAATTCCGTACCCATGTTTTCCGGTGATTGTAGGCATCGGTTCCCGGATATCGTTCGGTCTGCGCTCGCCGCCGTGATTACACTGGATGATAAATGGTTCTGGATTGTCAAGGACGAACTTTTTTAATCCCCTTGCAATCCGATCCATTGTTTTCTTTGCAAGCGGCCGCACCGCCCGGATGCCGTACTTTTCTTTTATTTCTTCCGATGTGTCAAAAATGCTCGGACATGGCCGGCTGAAATCAATCTGTGTGTACGCTCCAACATATGGCTTTAACAGTCCAGCTTTTACTGCTTCGCTGTCTGCCTGTCCGTGCGTTGGCTCTGGCCATACAATCGGCTTGCCGTCACACCGGGCGATCATAAAGAATCGTTTACGCATGGTCGGTGCACCGTAATCGGCGGCAATCAATTCCCGAAACTCCACTTCATATTCAAGATCCCGAAGCTGTTGCACAAACCGCTCAAATGTCTTGCCTTGCTTTTCCTTAATCGGATGGTGCCGTCGGTTCAATGGTCCCCATGTTTTGAACTCTTCCACATTCTCCAGCATTATCACTCTTGGTCTTACAAGTCCAGCCCAGCGTAATGCTACCCATGCAAGACCACGGATATTCTTATCCTTTGGCTTTCCTCCTTTCGCCTTTGAAAAGTGCTTGCAGTCCGGGGAAAACCAGGCAAGTCCGACAGGATGCCCGTTGCATGCATTGACCGGATCAACCGCCCATACGTTTTCGCAGTAATGCTTCGCATTCGGATGATTCGCCTTGTGCATCTTGATAGCCTCTGGATCATGGTTGATGGCTATATCTACACTGTAGCCTGTTGCCAGTTCTATTCCGGTGGATGCACCGCCACCGCCGGCAAAATTGTCTACAATCAGTTCTCCGTTAATCATTGCATTGCCTCCAATCATTTGATCATCCTTTTTAAATTTCCTAATTTATCCTCAAATTTCATGCAATAGGAAGTTCCCTGGCTTCTTTGGATGGTTTCCTTACACCATCCATATATCCCCCATCCTTCTGGTGGTTGCTTATTATTTTCAAGCATTTCCCATGCAGAACAGTTCTCACACCGTTTGTAATCCATCCAGCTAGGTGCTTCTCTTAATTCACCACGCGCATTTACTATGTGCATATCCGGTGGATTAAACAGATCCATTTGCCCTTCCATTTCTATTCCTCCCTGTAAATCCTGCATGCTCTCAAATCGCTTGCATTAACATATCTCCCCTGCATTCGTTCTATTTCTCTTTCTGCTGCTTCTCTACTCTTAAAAACCCTTACCTTGGAATTTTGCTTACTGCTGTTAAAGACCTTATACCGTTCTCCGTTTACAACGTATGAGCCTTTACAGATGTAATCTCCACTCCTGTCAGTTATTGCATATTCTTGTGGTTTTTCAAGCTCAATTGTTAATTCTACCGGATAACTGCCTCCTCCTATGACATTCCACGTTTTCACGTTTCTGTGCTTTATTTTTCCCCAGAACTTCATATCTGGTAAACATTCATTAAAACTGTCCTCACAGTACCCATCTATGGATACTCCTGCATTACCACCGTAATTTTTCAAAAGTTCTTCCAATGTCATAGCATTTCCTCCTTAAAACAAACTCAACTGCTGCTCTTCATATTCGTATTTCAGCTTTGCTGGCAAGCCTCCGCAATGGAATATCCGTTCTACACGTTCCTTTTGCTTCAAATGTGCCATATAGTTAATATCTGCTTTTGGTGGTACTGATAAATAGCATTCCTCTGGAAATGGAATGTTATTTTCTTTGCATATTTTCCGGATCTGCTCCTGTGCATAAATAATATGGTTCCGCGTCAGGTTCATGTTGCAACCATCAGACCAGAACGGATCATTGCAACCATTCTGGTTTATATCTTTCCAATGTTCTATTTCTTCCCGAACGTTTCTACAATACTGCTGCACCTTTTCCTGTGGTGTCCTTTCTTTCATTGCAATTCTCCTTTTGCCTTACGCAATGCTTGCCAGTCTTCTATCTGCTTCAATTTCGTCACAGATGTAGTATTTCGCGGTTACTTCCGTATTCGCATGGCCCAGCCGATGCGACACGTACAGAATATCTTTCGTGCGCTGATATTCCCGGCTTGCAAATGTTTTCCGGTATACGTGCACCGTAGCCACATTCCGGCATCCGGCACGCGCTGCGATCTCTTTCGCGATTTCTTCGATCGTTGCCTTACACAGCGGTTTCCCGGTTTCCACATTCCTGCTGTTAATGAATATATATCCTTCTGTCCTGCCGTTTACATACTGTTCCAAGGCTACACGGCAATCCGGAGTCATAAAGCAAGTACGCCACTTGCTAGACTTTTCCCCATAAATGTTAATTTCACCGCGCTCAAAATTCAGATTTTCAATTTTCAGATTGCAAATTTCGCTAACTCTCGGGCCGGCACTAAGCATCAGCTCCAGAAGTGCTTTTTCTCTTAGAGTTTTCAGCTCATTTTTACACTTAGATACCTCATATTCTGAAAGCCGTTTCTTGCGCTTCTGCGGGATTTTGATCTTATCAATATCCCAGTAAATGTCATGGTCAATGTGGTGTTTCCGGTATGCCCACTTTACGAAAGCGGACAAACATTTTTGTATATTACCAGCATAGGCCTTCGAGATCTTGTCCCGATACTGCCTTATGGCAATATAATCCATTATGTCCTGCCCGGTCATGCTTGCATAATGCAGTCCGGTTTCATTAAAAAATTTCCTTAAAGTGTATAAATACATCCCTATAGTTTTTTCTTTCCTTCCAACAGCGATAAGGTCAACATGGTATCTTCCTAAGATCCACTCGTTGTCCCGAACGTCTGTAGTCGGTAATGTTTCATCTGATGTAAGCTGGAACCCTTTAAGTCTATATGCGACCGCATTTTTTAGACGATCTACCCCAGACGTATCAAGATACCCGGCCATATCGTATATCAAGTCATTCAAAAATTCAGTTTTTGTCATATAACCCCTCCAAATCAGTCTTTACTACAAGCCATGTGGGTGCTATAATGACTACATCACCAAGTCATTAGCACTTGCGACCGGATGTTCCCGCATCCGGTTTTTTTCTTGTCTGCCCTTAATTAAATGGCATCTCTTCGTCTACTCCATCCGGAATGTTCATAAACCCATCCCCAGCTGATCCGGCTGATGGTTCCTGCTGCTGTCCCCCTTCCGTCCTTTTGCTTTCTGCAAATTCCTGTTCTTCAACCACTACATCCGTTGTATATACTCTCTTCCCATCTTTATTGTTGTACGATCCTGTCTGGATGTGCCCTGTAATTAACACCTTTACCCCCTTTTTCAAAAATTTTTCTGCAAATTCCCCAGCTTTTCCAAAAGCCACGCAGTTAATAAAATCAGCTGACTGCTGCCCGTCTTTTCCCGTTCTCCTGTTCACTGCAAGCGTATACCTTGCTACACATGTACGTTCCTGTGAGTTATTCATTTCTGTATATTTCACGTCCGAATCTCTCACAAGCCGTCCCATCAGTATCACTTTATTCATTTTTTTCTCCTTCCTCTTCCTCTTTTCCCATAGGCAGAATTCCTACTATGCAGTATCCATCCTCCAGCCCTGTATACTCTCTCTGCACATACAGAATGTGGCACCGGATTTTTCTTTCCGTGTACAATCCCCCCTGATATTCCAGCATTTCAAGGATATCCCCTGCTTCGTAACCGCAATCTCTGCACAGCTCAAACGGTTTTTCTCCCGATAATACTGCTGTAAAATTCTGGTATGCGCTCCGGATCTGATGCACCCGCGACTGCTGCACATCTGACGGTAATTGCTCCATTTGCTGCGCATCTGCCATATCACGCAGTTTTTTCCTTGTATCACGGTCAATAGCCGCCTGTTCTTCCTCGTACTTCTGCCCTTCGGTCTTATATGCTTCCTTACGGTTCTTGTACTGGTCGCATGAGGTACATGTGCTCGTTTTTACGTTGCATGTCTCGTACTCTGTGCAGGAATAACAGATAGATGTAATTCCTTCCGGATGCGGTGTCTGATACTCACCCATATTCATATCCTTGTCTCTAATCTCCATCTGCTCCGGCTTTTCTTCTGTGTCAGATTGTGACACCGTTCCTGTTTCCAACTGCTGCTCCGGCTTTCCATTCTTCATTTCTTTTACATCTTTGTGCGTAAGCTCTCCGGATTCTTCTTTCTGTTCCAGTGCTGCCCTCTGTGTATCTTCCTGCATTCCGCTAAGTTCGTAAGCGGCAGAAAATGTAATTCTTTCATTTTCCAGTTCTTCTTTCCATTCCGGAATCAAATTATTATTTATAGCCTCAATCTGTGCTATCTTCGTTTTGCTCATGCTCAATTTTGCAGCAATTACATCACGCAAACGACCAGACTGCAGATCATACCCTTTCAGTTTCTTTCCTTCCGCTTTCATGCGCTCCAAACATTCTTTCAGTTTTTGTTCTTCCTGTAGCATGTCTGATACTGTTTTTGTCCGATATGCATTTGCAATAATCAGCTCGACCAATTCCTCATCACTGTCCTGTGGTGTTGTCAGTTTGCTGGTTGCAAGCTCAAATTCTTTATATCCCTTGGATACCAGGTACTTAAGTGCTTCCCACCGTCTTTCCCCGGCTACTATCCGGTATTCTCCTTTTTCGCACGGTGCATATACCAGTTCCAGATTCTGCTTTAATCCATACATAAGGATATCGCTTGCCAATTCCTCAATCTGTTCAATACTGTAAAAATTCATTTCGTTCCGGTACATTTTAAATATGCTTATATCCTTTGTTCTAAACCGTGCTCGCGGTGATTCATCTAATCCCGCTTTGCTCTGTTTATTCAGTGCATCTTTAACACTAAATCCTGTAGCCATTTTATCCCTCCATCTCACATACCAGCTCTGCAACTGCTGCACGATAGTCCTGTGTTACAATCCCTTTTTTGGCAAATACCGGGACCGGCACCAGTGCCGTAGTTGCCTTTTCTGCAATAATGGATCTGCGAATTACTGTTCCGAACATATCAAATCCCGATTCCTTCCGCAGCCATTCTTCCACTTCCAGTGATGTTTTATTTTTCTGCCGCATCGTCATAAGTGCCTTGATTCGCAAATCCGGATTGATGTCTTTTAAATCCTCAATCTGCTCATCCAGAAATTGGAGTGCTCCAATTTCAAATCCACCCACCTTCACCGGCGCAATAATCAGATCTGATGCAAGGATGATGTTAATTACCACCATATCCAACAAACGACCACAATCGCAAATACAATAATCGTATGCGTCTGCTACTTCCTGTAATGCATCACGCAACCGCAATACCTGGTTCTCATCCGTTTTCATCAGCAGGTTCATGTCTGTTTTCATCAGATATCCATTTGCTGGGACTATATCAATGTGATCGTATTGGGTTGTCCGGATCAGATCATTTGTCCGGTATGTACCGCCAACTGTCTCATGCTTCTCCAACAGTTCACTCATTCCTGTTCCATCCGGCTCATACACCCCGAACGTCTTAGATGTATCTCCCTGTGGATCACCGTCCAGCACCAACACTTTTTTCTTGTATTCCTCGCCCAAAATATAGGCTATGGAATCAGATGTTGTTGTCTTTCCGATTCCCCCTTTTGGGGACATTACTGCAATAATCTTCATTCCGTTTTCCTCCTGCCTGTTTATTTTCATGTTATTCAAAGTTTAGATGTATATTGTGTAATACAGCTTCACCTGCATATCCTCAAACTTATAGTCTGGTGTCTCTTCCGGCTGCAATGGCTGCATCAGGCTTTTTTCTTTCCACTTCCTGTGTGTCACTTCCGGTACTGCCCGGAACCGGATCACCGGATCATCTTTGTGTGTCTCGTATATGGTATTCTGGTGGTTTGCAATGCGCGGAGTAAATGCGGCTAAATATCCGACAAACAGATCCATATTCCCTTTTACGATCCGCAACATGTCCGCACTTTCCAACACATTGCACTGCTCTTCCAAGGTCATTCTTTCTTTCCTTTCAGAATCTTTCCATCTTTCAGGATGCTGTTATTTGCAAAAGACATCATATTGCGCTTAAACTCCTGCTCTGCCTGCTCACAGGTCTGATATTCGTGCAGATTCCGGTAAATACAATCATCTTCTCCAAACGCTGGCAGTTTACAGTACTCTTCGATCACTTCACACGCTTCCCTTGCGGAATAGCACGTTGCAACAAAATGTCCTGCTGCTGCCATGTCTGCCAAAAATTCCTTCTGTGTCTCCTGCTGTGTGTTCCGTCCATACTTCATCTCGATCCAGAGTCCGCAATACGCGCCTTTTGGGTATGGCAGACACAGATCCGCTACCCCAGCCTTTACCCCCATCTGCTTAAACTTTGCCGCCTCTGCTCTGTTCCTACTCCCACCGTTTGGCACATGGTACAGCCATTTCAGTTCCGGATACTGCTGCACATTCCAGCGCGCCCAAGACACAACGGACATCTGCTCGGTGTCCTCACTTCTTTTCATGTATTTCATTTGTTCTCCTTCCTGTTACTGGTCTCTCTTTTCTAAATCCATCAACATATGCGGATGTATAAATACCATTTTCTGTTTCATTCCAAATCCATTCCGGCATACAGAATTATCAGCAATCCCTTCTATGTTCCTTTTCGCCTCCTGATACCTTCGTGTGTTCCCTTCCCTTTTCAGCGGCCGGAAATACACCTTTGCCCTGTTTTTCACGACTGCAAACTTGTCTCTGTCCACAATCAGGATATCTTCATATCCTGCCTCTTTAACTGCTGCCTCTGCTTTTTTAAAATATCTGGCCTTGGACTCTGGCTTCCAGTCAAATTTCATTCGTCATGCCTCCTTTTTCTCATTCTCGCGTGTATGTAAAACATGCAGTTAAACTCGTTATAGTAAACTTCCGCATGTGTAAAATCCATATCCGGATACCATTTTGCCAACACTTCCGGTATGGAATCCCTGTCTTTAACCATCCCGTCCACGAATGATCCGATCTTTTTGTAACTTCCCCCGGATGCCGGACGCTTGGAATGTACCACCCTGATGCGCGGATCACGCAATCCCTGCGAACTGTTCCAGCGTTTTTCCGACCGGATACGGTTCTTTTCCTCCACAATGTAATTTGCAATCCCTGAAAGCCCATTCTCATCCTTCTGTAGATGTCTTACCTCATTCCGGCTTGACTGCTGCCAACAGGCTTCCACCGTTTCCATATCAAGCGCACCATCCATAACCACATGATGATGCCAGCGGATTTCAGCATCCGGATTATATGCTGTTACATAAACATACTTTGCATTTGGCAAACCTCTCTTTTTCCTCTGGTAGTTAATCCTGCGGATATAATTCTGTACATTTTTGATTGCTGCATCTATATCCCCGTCCGGTGGCAGATGTTCATTGTCATATGTCAGAGTGATCCAGATATCCCGGTTGTCAAAATTCTCGTTTATTAGACGCTCCACGTACTTCCGCGCATTTTTATCGTTTAGGTTTCTCTGTGCTTTGCTGTTATCCTTTACGATCCTGCGCCCTTCCCGCGGTACATCATCCATACTTTTAAACTGTGGATAAATCTCAATTTCAAACTGCTCCCCGGCTGTGATCTCCTTTAATGCATACACAACTTTCTTTCTGTGCTTATGCATGTTTAACATATTTTCCACAAACCACTCATGCATCAGCTCTATACTGCTTGCATATGCTGCTTCATAGTCATATGGGATATACTGCATCCCTTTTCGCCTTGCCATCTGACACCTTCCTCCTTATATACTTTCGTGGACTTGTTACTATCTATTACAAGCCCGCCCAAGGACTTCAAAGCCCTTGTTTTTTCGGGGTTTTTATTGCTTTTTTCTATTGCATTTCTGTGTCAGATCTGTTATAGTTTGTATAGACAAAACATTTTTTAGTTTTTCTGTCTCTGGCAGAAACGCTTGCGGCCATCCCCATGGCCGCTCTTTTTTTGTCCTCATGCTGCCTTTTCCTTCTTTGAGACATTAACTGTAATCTTCACGTTTTCGCGCTTGGAAAGAATTCTGGCCAATGTCTCATAAAGTCGTTTGATATTTTTTTCTCCCATCTGCATTCTCCTCCCTATGCAACAACCGCATCCTTATGTTTTCTGCGCTCCTCTTCTTTCCCGGCAGCAATGCCCTCTGCATATGCAGACATGAGCATGATCGCAAACGACTTTCCTTCCGGATTGTCAAAATTCACAAAATCCGTGGCCATTCTCTCGATTTTTTCCTTTTTCTCATTTCTCGTCATATTCTTTCGCCTCCCTCTGATTTCTATATGCCTGATGATTTCAATAGTTTAATACCGGATGCCTAAGCCTCCGCGCTTTTTAATCTGAATATGCTGAAAAGATAAGTCCCCGAATCATCTGAAACAATATCAACATTTGTTAATTCTTCGAGAGCTGATGACATCGGAGTGCCATACGTTCCACGTTTCCAAAGACCGGAACGCTCCGCCATGTTCCAAAATAAATTAGTTTCAATACCGCCATTCTTTGGAACGTATTTCTTGAATACAGATTTTATAAAGTTTTCACACCACTCGATTTTTACATTTTTCATCCTTTTACTCCTTTCCGTGTGCTGTTGTTCTCCTTGCCATCCCACTACTCTCTTCCTATAATTAAAAGTGCCAACAATCTCATACAGGAAGGAGGTGGAAAACTATGAAAATTGAAATTGATTTCAATGAATTATTGAGACGTTCTGTAAATAGTGCAGTAGACGCAACTACTAAAATGACCGATAAACACCCTGAATTTTCATCAAAAGGTGAACAACTTCAAATCATTGCCTCAATCTCTGCGCAAACTACAATTCAGATTCTTCGTGAGTATCATGCGATGCTTGAAAAATCTCTCGGTACAGACGGCACCATTCATTGACAAGTTCGTCAACACGTTCTTTTTCAATTGGGGATTCTTCGGAATCCCCCTTTTCTTTTTTATCTGTCATTTCAGATTTATCTCTCACTCCTTTCTGTGTGCTTTATTTGTTCTGTTTGCGTACATTGTATTCCTTTTACAGAACTTTGTCAACAGTTATTTTTCCTATTTGCGAACTTTTTCTATTGCTTTTTGGGATTTTCCGTGTTATGCTTTAGGAAAGCCACAGAAAGAAGGTGATAACGTGACACAAGGCGAACGGATCAAAGAAGTGCGAAAAACCCTTGGGCTTACCCTTGAAAAATTTGGTGAAAGAATTGGTGTGGGTAAATCTACCATATCTGATTTAGAAAATGGACGCAGATCCCTTTCTGAACATATGACCAAATCCATATGCCGTGAATTCCATGTTGACTATATATGGTTGACTTCTGGAGAAGGGGATATGTTCCTGGATGCAGATGATGATTTCATGGAACAGATTGACCAGATCATGACAAGTGAGACGGACGCACGAAAGAATCTTTTTAAATTTATGCTTACTCTTAGTGAAGATGACGTGGAAGCAATGCAGCGTCTGATGCGCAAGGCATTCGAATTTTATAAAGACGATGATCCGGAAAAGGACAATACAAAAGGCTGACAGTTGCCTGTCAGCCCTCGTGGGTGTAGAGATAAAGAATAAAGCGGTATATCCGTTTGAGCGTTTGATCGTTATGTATCTTCCCGATCAATTCAGAGATTGCTTTTTTATAATCCATAATAAACACCTCTTTTCTGTTTGCATTTTACCACTGATTTACATACATATGATGGATATTGATTTTATTTCCAGAATCTTGGAAATTTTTTCCACTGCTGCCCTTTGTATCTTCTCCGTGGTAAAATTATTTGTAATCAGACTCGAATAGATCATTGATCCTGACATCAAGTGCTTTGGCCAGTTTTTCTAACTGTAATATTGTCGGACTGGTCAATCCGTTTTCAATATTATTGATTGTGGACTTCGATATTCCGGACAGCTTTGCAAGTTGTTTTAATGTACAGCCTTTTTTATTTCTTGCATTCCATACCAATATTTCCATAGGTACCTCCTTATCATAAATATGAGATACCTATAAGGATGCGATATTTTGACCAAAATAATGAATGGAGTTGATTTTATGAAATACGGTGTACGCAAACCAAGCGTTAAGAAAAGCATCAGCGCAAGAACTACCGGAAAGATAAAGCGTCAGGTGAAAAGTTCTGTTGATCCGCTATACGGTAAAAAGGGAATGGGTGTAATCAATGATCCAAAGAAAGCTGCATACAATGCCGTGTATGACCGGACAACTGTTGGTGTCTCCGACCTTGTGAATGATAATGCACAGAATGATGAGCCTGTCAGTGTACTCGGCACAATTGGTTCAATATTCGGTGCAATCGGTGCATTCTTTCAGATTCTGTGGGGATTTCTGCAGATTGCTTTCTGGGGTGCACTTGTCATCGGACTGATCTATATTATTGTTAAAGTTATTTTATAATAAAAAAAGACGATCCCCACTGCAATGGGAACCGCCTTTCGAACCTTCATTCACGCTTTTGCAAAAAGCCTGATAGAATGATCCTTACCAGTTACCATTCTATCATAAAACCGTGCTTTTTGCATTGGTTTTATTTTTTATACCATTTTTTCAGATTGGAGTTGATAGAATGAAACGACAAACAGCTAAACAAAATGATAAACTGCTGCTCCGGGTGGCTATTTACATTCGTGTCTCTACGGACCAACAGGCACAGGACGGTGACTCTGTGCGGGATCAGCTGGCCACCGGGCAGAAATACATAGAAAACCATGAAAACATGATTCTTGCGGATACCTATGTGGATGATGGTATTTCCGGACAGAAAGTAAAAAGGGATGATTTCCAGCGTCTGATGAATGATGTCCGGGCTGGTAGCATTGATCTTATAATATTTACCCGGCTGGATCGCTGGTTCCGAAATCTCCGGCATTATCTTAACACGCAGGATGTTCTTGATAAAAATGGAGTATCCTGGACTGCCACAGAGCAGCCTTACTTCGACACTTCCACCCCACACGGCCGTGCCTTTGTAAATAACTCGATGATCTGGGCAGAGCTGGAAGCGCAGAACGACTCTGATCGAATCCTAAGCGTCTTTGATGATAAAGTTGATAACAGTGAGGTCTTATCCGGATCAACTCCACTTGGTTACCGGATAGAAAACAAGCACTTGGTTCCGGACGATGATGCACCAACTGCTGCCGCCATCTTTGAATATTACCGATCCAACGGCAACCTAGCCATGACTCTTCGGTATATGGAAACCGAATTCGGGCTTATCCGGTCCTCTGCCAGTTTAAAAAACATGCTCACGAATACAAAGTATATCGGAGAATTCCGGACAAATAAAAACTATTGTCCTGCAATTATAGACCGTGATCTTTTTGACGATGTACAACGGCTCCTTAAAATCAATATCAAGTCTGGGAAAAACCATGATTATATTTTTAGCGGGCTTATTGTCTGTGAGGAATGTGAGCACACCATGAGCGGATGCCAGCAGCGTAATTCTCGTATACTTGCTGATGGTACTCGTATGGTATATAAATACAACTCCTATCGGTGCAGACAAGGGATCACCTTGCATCGGTGCCCAAACCATAAGGTCATGCTTGAATCTACGTTGGAAAAAATTCTGCTTGCACGTATCCGGCCAGAACTGGAAAATTATATTGCAGAATACGAAGTAGCAAACCGCCCGGCAATGCGCACGGATTCCAAACGCAGGAATCTGGAACATAAGATGCAGAAATTAAAAGAGTTGTATTTGAATGATCTTATAACGATGGATGAATTTAAAGTTGACCGGGAAAAACTTATGCAGCAATTGGATAAGATAAAATTGGACGATTCCCAGCCCATGAAAGATCTGTCCTACCTGAAAAACTTTTTAAAAACGGACTTTGAAAATATCTATGTTTCCCTTTCCATTCCGGAAAAGCGGGAACTCTGGCGGTCTATCATTCGTGAGATCCGCGTGGATCATGAGAGAAATGTCCGTATTATTTTTTTGTGATTTTTATACTACTAACTTACACCGTCCTGTCGGTTCATCGGCAAGGATCATTTGGGGATGTAAGATCAGAGCCCTTGCTGCCGCAACACGCTGACGCTGGCCGCC